>OGWS01000271.1_pt1 | contig 56119 bp, 82 predicted proteins | sample 1576111 | NCBI WGS metagenome assembly OGWS01 (sample SAMEA3541534, study PRJEB24748) | human gut metagenome | biome: human gut; feature: human-associated habitat; material: faeces | place: China | collected 2012
ATGCGCTCTTTTCTTTGGCGTTTCGGTTCAGGCGCGAAAAATGCATCCTCCCTTATGGAAGGAGATAGCTCAGTTGGCAGAGCGCTGCTTAATTGCAGAGGTCGTGGGTCCGAACCCCATTCTCTTTCTTTTTTTCTATTCTAGAATAGAATGTTGGCGCGAAAAACGCATTGCCCTTTATGGAAGGATGTCTTCCGAAGAACGAAAGGAGAAATGCTATTATGGCAAAACGAGTAAAGACGAATTATGACCGCGGGTACGTGAACGCTATGGATAAGATCCGCGTGTTCATCGAAAGCAGCTCGAAAGTGATGTATGTCGATACACGCGAGTATAAGAATGCTGAGACGGCACGCTGTGCTTACCGGAACGCGATCGCGCTGGTGCGGGCGGGAGGAATCGTGCGTGTTACTTGCAATCGCAATGAGCTTTTCCTGATTCGCAATGACATCTGAGGCGAAATGGAGCTTACGAGAAATCGTAGGCTCTTTTTCTTTTTTCCGCACGCAGGGGACAGGTTCCTCTACTATATTATTAAAAAGGAGAATTTCAAAATGGACGCAAAACTGTTTCTGATCGTTTTCATCTGCATTGCTGCACTGGGGTTGGTGCTGGGTATTGCCATCGGTTTCAACCTGAGCGAAGGCCAGAGGTGTGTCGGTGATCTTGTGATCGCACCCGGTGACGAGGATGCAGACCATTACATGTTCCTGGACCTTGCGAAAAGTCCGGAAACTCTGGCAGGGAAAGAGCGGGTGATGCTGAACATCAAAATGATCCGGACGCGAAAATAACGTGGTGTTCTATGGAGGAGACTCCAGAATGATATTTTGTAAAGGAGATTTTTCAAAATGGAAAACTACGAAAACAAAGAATTGCTGAAAGACGCGGCGAAGAAATCGCTGGAAAGTCTTAAGGATCTGAAGCCGGGTACGGAAGAGTACAATACGGCTGCAAACATGGCGTTGAAACTGTACGATATGCAGCTCAAGGATGAAGCGCAGGAAAACGAAAAACAGCTGAAAGAGGACGAGGCCGTGCGGAAAGTGCACGAACTGGAACTCGATCAGGAAAAAGCGGAGAAGGCGCGCAAACTTGACTGGGCAAAAATCGGCATGAAGGCGCTGACGTTTGCAGGCACGATTGGCATGACTGTGTACTGGTCGATCTGCGAGGCAGGCGGTGTAACCCAGCTGTCGAGAGCAATCAGCGAGGGAGTACATGAGCTGAAGAGAGGCTTTACGGAAAAAGATTAAAAGGAGGAACCGAGGAGGGTTTGTGGCGAAAGCTGCGGACTCTCTTTATTTTTTATGCGATATCATGATAACGCTCAGCCGCAGGAGTGGACGAACTACTACGGAAGCGTCTACCGCTGCAACCATCCTGTGTACCGGGTATGCACCTTGTATAAAGAGCGCAGCAAGGGCCTGTGCGTGATCCAGCAGCGCTACAACGAGAAAAGCAAAGCGACCTACTGGAGCGCCATAGACCCATGGCTGACCGATAAAATTTACCTGCATGACGGGTTCAAGGAATATTTTGACAGCCATGCCAAACGAAAAAATCAAAACGGAGAATATCCTACCGTGACCGTGCGGCAGATCATGTGGGCGCTGCGGATGAAGCCCCTGAAAAAAGAGCGCTGGGAGACCGTGTTTGACAGAAGCACGATTTAGGACGCGAATTTTACAGGGTGCTTTATGAGACGAGTTACGTCTTAACATTTATATTTTGGAGGTATGAACTATGAAAATCAAAGCTAATGCTAATGGTACGTCACTTGGAATGTCAGACAAAGCGAAAATTGATCGCATGGATTGTGCGGGTGCGGCTGGCGTGATTTTTACTGCAGTGGGTTTGGTGCTTACTGCGATAAGTTATGCTACCTACATGCACGGAACTATGTGGATTTCGGTGCGCGATAATGATACGGAGGGACGTAGTACGATATGCAAAGCTTATACGGAAACCGAAGACAAATTGCTTAAAGAGTAACTCACAGGCGGGAGCCGTGGAGAAATCTGCGGCTCTTGTTTTTTCGTAGACGCGAGAAAAACTTGCTCTATTATGAAGGAGGTGAGAGTTATGGAATACCTTCTGGCAAAGAGCGACAGACAGCTCGGTATTTGCCTGAGAATGCTGTACGACGAAGGATACAAAGGTTTGGTTGTTGAAAGTGTGATAAACGCTAAGAACCGAATGGAGTTCCACGTCAAGGTTATGGCTGACGAAGACAAGATGGCGAAGTTGAATGACCGCTACCAGACGTTGATTTCCTAAATCTTACTCTGGAGGGCAAAAGATCTGAAACATGGTCTTTTGCTTTTGTCCGGGCCATGCTATAATGAAACAAAGGGAGGCGAAGAGCGTGAGAGTGACATCGCACATGATTGTTCCCGTGAAGAAAAACGGCAAGTGGACGACCTATATCAAAGAGTTTGAAGAAGATATTCCGGATTTGGGACGGCACTGCCTGATGTGCAATTCCTGCGGCGAACCGAGCTATCCCGAATGCATGAAAAAATGCCCGGTGGAGCGTGATCGTGTCGAGCGCGAACAGAAGAAAGCACAGGAGAAAATTGCCAAACATAAGGTCGAGATTGATATTTTAGCCGGGCTGGTTCGTGATGGTTTGCTGAAAGTGGAAGACGCTGCGCCGCGTGTGGAAATGACCGTGGAAGAATTTGAAGCGGCGATGCCAAAATGATATTTGAACCAGAGAGCTTACGAGAAATCGTAGGCTCTTTTTATTTTGTCCAAACGCGAAAAAATCTTCTTGCTTTATGGAGCAAAGACCATGAACAAAGGAGAATACTATGCGAGAAAACAAATTTTGGAACTATTCGATTACGATTGGCAACATGATTGTGACAATGGCATTCGGACTTGGAGTGGGTCTTGTAGTGCTGTTGTTTGCATTGATTGTGCGATCGATTCTTAGCAAGAAATGACAAAACAAGGTACGAACTGAACTTGTCTTTGTTCCGGAAATGAGCTGTGGAGAAATCTGCGGCTCTTTCTTTTTTCTTCACAAAGACGCAAAAAATTCACCTTGCTTTATGGAGGTAAGAGGGCTTTATCGAAAGGAGAAATTACTATGATGAAAGCTATCAAAAACTTTATGAAGAAACCTATCTGAAAGATCACGCCCTCTTATCTTTTTTGAAAATAATATTTTGGAGGTCGAACACTATGGAGGACATTATGCTGATCCGGTCAAGTTTTATGCGCCGTATCATTTCACAGATCATCAACAAGGCTTTGAAGAAGCAGGCACCCGGTGTAGAAGTGGAGCTGAAAGAAGCTCAGGTGAACTGGGTGGACAAGGAGCAGAAGCTGCGGGTACATCTGGAGCTGGATGCGGAGGTAACGAAGGCTCAGCTGAATGATATTCTGAAAAAAGCTGGAGTGCTGTGACGCGAAATTTTCAGTGTGCTTTATGAGATGATTAGTCTCAGATTTATATTTTGGAGGTATGAACTATGAAGAAACTGGTGAAGGTTGCTTTGGGCGCAGTGGCGTTTCTTGGCATTACCGAGTTGTTCTGCGTTGAAACCGTTGCAATCATGTGGAGAAAGCTTATGATGCGCAATGATGATTCAGCGGCAGATGCACTCGACAATGCGATGAAAGCAGGCCGAGCAAACTGGGAGCTGAAGCTGTATGAATTCCTGAAAACAGATCAGGCCGAAAGGCATCTGAAGCGCTAATCGAAAGCGGAGCTTACGAGAAATCGTAGGCTCTTTTATTTTTCAAAATGGAGGTTTGGCAATGAAACTGACGAAAACATGCGCAAAGTTTCTGCGCAAACATGGCGGGACGATCCTTGCCATCGGAGCCTCAATTGGTGTCGGTCTGACCATGTGGGAGACGGGGAAGGCGACTGTGAAGGCTACCACGTTCGTTACCATGAACAAGGACGAACCTATGGCGAAAAAAGAAATCGTCAAGGACTGCTGGAAGTTTTATATTCCAGCGGCTGTGGTTGGCGCTGGAACTGTGGCGTGCATTCTGGGGTCCAATGCACTGAACAAGAAACAGCTGGCCAGTATGACCGCTGCCTACATGGCACTGGGAAAAACCTATCAGGAGTACCGCAGGGAGGTGGCGGAGCGCATCGGTGCTGAAGAGGAAAAAAAGCTTCGCGTGGAAGTTGCTGAAAAGACAAAAGGTGAGGATGTTCAGCGGGATAAAGATGGTGATGTCATCCGGCTGTTCTACGAGCCTGCGTCGAAAAGATATTTTCATGCCACCATGTCCCGTGTCATTGAGGCATCGTACTATTTCAACCGGGAACTGGCCACGAACGGTTGTATTTCTGTGAACGAATGGTGCAACTATCTCTGCGCTGATGAACTTACCGTTACACCAGAAGGCGACGAAATGGGATGGTGTCTGGACCAACTCATATATGACTGGGATGCCTACTGGATGGACTTTGAATACGATAAACAAATCACGGATGATGGACTGGAGTGCTATTACCTGGCGCCTGCACTTGATCCGGTTAAAAATTACCTGAATTATGAGGAGGACACTTATCATGCATAAGATCGACTGGTGGAAAGTTGCATCTGTGGCGCTGATGGCTGCAAGCGCAGTGCTGAGCTTTGGACATGACCTGATCGAGGATAAAAAGACCGAGGAAGACCTGCAGGATATGGTGCAGGAAGAAGTTCGGCGGCAGTTAGCAGAAAAGAACCAGTAAACGCGAAAAATACAGGCTCCTTTATGGAAGAGAAATCCAATTTGAACAAAGTAAAGGAGAATGATATTTATGTACGATTACAATTTTTACGAACAAATGGACAGCCTGATGGTAAATCTGCTGGTAGATCTGGCCATCAACATGGTACGTGTGCTGTATGCTACAGTACGATACGTGTTGATGCAGCCGATCAGACTGGTGGAATACATCTGGTACTGTATCCAGATCGAGCGTGAATGTGACCGTGAGGAAACGATTCGCTTCGAGAATTTGAAACGAACTGGACACATCTGACGAAAGCGAGGGCTTACGAGAAATCGTAGGCTCTTTCTTTTTTATATTTTACGGAGGTATGAAAAATGAACCTGAAATCATTTGCAAAAGCGAGTCGGCAGATGCTGAATCGCAATGCATCCAAGATCCTGGCCGGTTTTGCTATCGGCGCAGGCATCATGGCTGTAGGTTTCGCCATCGAGGCAACTCCGAAGGCGATGATCCTGCTGGAGGAAAAGAAGGCAGAACTCGGTGTCGAAAAGCTGGATGCGAAGACCATTGTCAAAACGGCTGGCCCGGTATACATTCCGACGGTCGTGAGCATGGGCCTTTCGACCGCGTGCACGATCGGTGCGCTGAAGGTGAAGAGCCAGCAGAATGCTGCGCTGGCTGCAGCGTGCACGCTCTCGGAAACGGCTCTGCGCACCTACCAGAATAAAGTTGTTGAGACCATTGGCGCAGAGAAGGAACAGGAGATCCGTGAGGCTGTTGCTCTGGATAAGATGGCAAAGAGTCCGGAGCCGGCAGTGATCCCGAATGCAAAAGGGGTCAAAACGGATGATATTTCCTATGACCAGCGGGTGAAATGCTGGGAAAGCCTGAGCGGGAACTACTTTTGGACCACACGAAATGCCATTGAACGGGCTATCAACGGGGTCAACAAGCAACTGCTCAGCGATTTCCGTGTGACCGAAAACGACCTGTTTGATTATCTGGGCATGGAACATAACCGAAACGGCGATCTGCTTGGGTGGGATACCGACACGACCATGGAAGTGGAAACGTTCTATGCTTCCAAACTTGATGAAGACGGAATGCCGTGTCTTGTACTGGATTACCGTACACCGCCCAAGTGGCTGGGCTATTGATTTTTTCAATGCCCGGAACAGACGCGAAAAATTCACCTTGCTTTATGGAGGTAAAACTCCAACATTACAAAACTTTATATTTAAGAAAGAGGTAACAAAAATGGACGAAATGAATAATATGACTATGGAGAACGAGACTTCTATGGAGGTCGCTCCTGTTGAGAGTGTTGTTCCTGCTGAGGCAGAGAATCCTGCTTACAACAATGACTGCGGGAGCAGCACTGGCATTAGCTTTGGCACTATTGTCAAAGTTGGTGCTGGTGCGGTGCTTGTCGGAGCCGCTGCTGTCAAGTTTGGTATTCCGCTGGTGAAGAAGGGCTTCAATCACATCAAGGAGTCGATTGCCAACAAGAAGATGAAGAAAAACGAAGTCATCGACGTTGAGTCGAAAGAAGTTCCTTCTGACGAGGAAACTACGGAAGAAGAGTAATGTTTGGTAAGGCGAGAGCTGTGGAGAAATCTGCAGCTCTTACTTTTTTTTGCTTTTGAAAGGGGAAAGACATGGCACAAGTAGATATGCCGAAGTCCAGCATTGGCCAGACGCCGACCGAGCCGAAAAAGAAGCTTGAGAAGGTCGTCAAGGGTAAGGTGGCGGTGAAAGAGCAAAGCGATATGCAGAAGATCGCATCACAGTTTCTGGCCGAAGATCTGAAAACGGTGAAAGACCGTATTCTGACCGATTATCTGCTGCCGATGCTCAAGAACGGTGCATGGAGCATTCTGAACTCGGCGTTCAGCATTGCACTCTGGGGCGAAGACCGTAGCCGCGGCGGCTCGAACAATTACTACGGAAACAACCGTGGTCAGCGCAACAGCTATGATGGCTATTATCAGGGCAGCCAGAACAATCGCCCGAACCCGCCGCCTGTACGCAGAAGTCTGCAAAATCTGGATTTCGAGAGTCGGGGTGACGCTGAGGACACTCTGGCGGGTCTCAGGGACGCACTGTACCGCTACCGGCAGGTTTCGGTGGGCGATCTGTGGGATCTGATGGGCGTGACAAACGATTCGACCGACTACAATTATGGCTGGTACAACCTCGATGATGCATTCATCAAAGGTATCCCCGGCGGATTCCGACTGATTCTGCCGCACACTGTACCGCTGCGCTGATAGAAAGGACTGATATTTTATGAAGTTTCTGAAAAACGTGAAAACCGACGAGTTCATGGCAACTGTGACCCGGACTGCCTCGAAGTATGGCTATAAGCTGAAGAAAGCAAGCCCTACCATCATGATCTTTGGTGCTGCTATTGTGGGCGTAGCAGCGACCGTCTCTGCCTGCAAGGCGACTGTGAAGGCTCAGGATATTCTGGAGAATCATAACGAGATGGTGAAGGCCATCCATGAGACCAAGGAAAAGGTCGATAGCGGTGAAATGATCCTGAAGGAAGGCGCTGCCTACACCGAGAACGATTACAAGAAGGACCTGACCACGGCCTATGTGCAGACCGGTCTGAAGCTGGCGAAAATCTATGCACCTGCAGTAACCATGGGCACAGTTGCGCTCGGTTGCATGTTCGGCTCGCACCACATCATGACTAAGCGTAACGCCAGCCTGACTGCCGCCTACATCGCTCTGGATAAGGCTTTCAACGAGTACAAAGGCCGTGTGACCGACCGCTTTGGCGACCGCGTACAGAAGGAGCTTGAGCACAACATCAAGGCCGTTGAGGTTGAGACCACCCGGAAAAATGAGCAGGGTGTAGAGGAGACTGTCAAAGAGTATACGGATGTGGCAATGGCACACACCAGCCCCTATACGCTGATCTACGACGAGACTGTGAGCTCCTGGGATAAGGATGCACAGCTGAACATGTCCCATCTGATCCAGGCGCAGGCTGCTGCAAACCGGAAACTCCACCGCCAAGGCCATCTGTTCCTTAACGATGTCATTGATATTTTGGACCCCTATGGCAACGGTATGCATCACACCCCCGAAGGCCAGGTCGTCGGCTGGATCTTGAGCCCGGATGATCCTACGAAGGAAAATCGTGTGGACTTTGGTGTAACCAACTATGTTGAGAACAACGATGCGCTGAACAATTTCATCGACGGGTTCGAGCGCTCTGTCCTGCTGCGGTTCAACTGTGACGGTGTGATCATCGACAAAATCTGAGACTGATATTTTGGAGGGACTTGCTATGACCAGATACATTAAGACGCTTTCTTATCTGTTTGCTGCCATGGCCGGAGTGTGCTTTGTCTCTGGTCTGGCAGTTCTTTCGGAGTGAGGTGTACGATGGACAGTTTGGAAAACGCATTCCTGTTTCTGGACTATCTGACCGATACCAAGCGCAAGCGCCACATGGTGGGAGGCATTCTGATGAGTGTCTCCCTTTTCTTTGGCGGTCTGGCGTTTACCATGATGACGATTAAAGGAGAAGACAATGAATCGGACAATTCGTGATGTTTTGCTGTTTGGCGCAGGTTTTGCCGCAGGTGCGTACGTTATGCACACGGTCTTCCGTACGAAGTACCAGGAGTACGCCGATGCACAAATTGATGATGTGCGCGACCACTACCGCAAGAAGGAAGCTGATCTGGATACCATGATCGAAGAAAAGGCCCAGCAGAAGAGCATGGAGCAGCTTACGGGAAAGTACCGCACCGAATCCGACCCGGAAGATATTGTGACCCACGACCCCATTGAGATCATTCAGCCGGACGAGTTCGGTAACATCGACGACTATGAGACCCGCGGGCTGACCTATTATGCCGATGGCAAGCTGGTATTCGACGAGGAGACGATGCCTGTGAACGACGATGATATTCCGAACATCATCGGAACAGAGGCGCTGAACCACTTTGGCGAGTTCATGCCCAGCACGATTCATGTGCGAAACAACAACTATCATAAGGACTATGAGATCATTCAGGTTCGTCAGAACTGGGACGACCTCTATCCGGAAGAGGAGGAAGAATGATATTTTTGGATCTTGGAGAACAGTATTATGACTGGCTCCACAAAATCGTGTGCGGCGAATGGGAGCCGAGAAATCTCTCGTTCCATCGGCTCCTCATGTACTTACATAATCGCGCTTATATTCCGGCCTGTGAAATGGACCAGTGCAGAGCAGAAGATGGTGTGAATCTGCGTTACCGTTTTGCCAGCGAATGCGATATTCCGTATGACAAGATCGATGCGGAGTTCCACGGTGTTCCATGCAGTATGCTGGAAATGATGGTGGCCCTTGCGGTGCGCATCGAAGAACATATTATGGAGGATTCCAGTGCAGGAAACCGTGTCGGGCAGTGGTTCTGGAACATGGTTGTCAGTCTCGGACTTGCTGCCATGGACGACAGCCGGTTTCACGAAGACCGGGCAGATTATATTCTGGACAGGTTTGAGCGCAGAGACTATGAATACAATGGTGCCGGCGGTCTCTTTACAGTGAACCGTCCGACCGAAGATATGCGTCGGATTGATATTTGGTATCAGCTGATGCACTACCTGCAGGAAAACGAATTTTGAAAGGAAAATCAACATGGATATGACGAATATTATGTATGAATTGATCAACACCAAAACTTCGCTGGCCATTGCCGACCGTACCATCGAAACTCTGCAGAAGCAGAACCGGCGTCTGAACCGTCGGTGCCTGCGCCAGAGTCTGATGATCGCAGGGCTGACATGGCTCACCGTTACGGCCTGCAGGATGCTGAGCGAGAACGATAAGAAGCGCAAAGAGGCTGAGGAAGACGCCCGGCAGCTCCACGCGGAACTTGCTCATACGCAGCAGGTGTTGGACGATGTGAACCGCAAGAACGCCAAACAGTTCTGGACGGAGACCAGCACAATTGCGACGGAAGCCGAAAAAGATATCTGCTGCGATGGGAAGGCAACCATTACCAAAAATCCGGAATAAAATGCATAGAAAGGAGGAAGTCAGTTGCCGATGATTGATTTCCTGAGGATCGCCACGCGAACCGGAAAACACGGGGTGATCGAAGTGTACCCGAACTTTATCATCACCAAGTCGAAAGACCTGATGATCCGGGGTTCTGATTTCTATGCGATCTGGCTGGAAGAACGCGGCTTGTGGAGTACAGAAGAGCAGGATGCGTTGCAGCTCATTGACCGGGAACTTGATATTTATGCAAACGAGCATAAGCAGTTTCTGGGCGATAATGTTCGAGTCTTACATATGTGGGATGCACAGTCTGGCATGATTGATATTTGGCACAAATATTGTCAGCGCCAGATGCGGGACAACTATCATACCCTCGATGAGACATTGATATTTGCAAACACCTCTGTCAAAAAAGACAGTTATGCATCCAAACGACTGCCGTACCCGCTGGAACAGGGAAGCATTGCCGCCTACGACGAGCTGATGACCACGCTGTATACGCCGGAGGAACGTGAAAAGATCGAATGGGCCATTGGTTCCATTGTAAACGGGGATTCCAAAAAGATCCAGAAGTTCCTTGTTCTGTATGGTCCGCCCGGAAGCGGCAAATCGACCATTCTGAACATCATCCAGAAAATGTTTGATGGATACTGGGCAGTGTTTGACTCGAAGGCGCTTGGTTCATCATCCAATGCGTTTGCACTGGAAGCGTTCAAATCTAACCCGCTGATCGCAATTCAGCATGACGGCGATTTATCGCGTATCGAGGACAATACCCGATTAAACTCGCTGGTTTCCCATGAAACCATGATGGTGAACGAGAAGTTCCGCAGTGCCTACGCAAGCCAGTTCAAGTGCTTCATGTTTCTCGGTACAAACAAGCCCGTAAAGATCACGGATGCAAAATCGGGTCTGATCCGGCGACTGATTGATGTGGAGCCGAGCGGCGAAAAAATACCGGCAAAGAAATACCGCGACCTCGTAGGCAAGGTTGACTTTGAATTGGGTGCTATTGCATGGCATTGCAAAGACGTTTACGAGAAAAACAAGCATCGTTACGACGATTATGTTCCGACACGAATGCTTGGTGCATCCAACGACTTCTACAACTTCATGCTGGACTCCTACTACATCTTCAAAAAAGAAGATGGCGTATCGCTGAAACGTGCCTGGGCAATGTACGACACCTACAATCAGGAGGCAAAGGTTTCATATCCTTACTCCAGGCGAGCGTTCCGTGAAGAATTGATGAACTATTTCTCGGATTACAAAGAACGTGCCGAGGATATGAACGGCGAACGGGTGCGCAGCTACTACAGCGGCTTCAAGTACGAAAAATTCAAAGAATTTCTGGAAGACCCTCCCCCCGGGGTTGATGCGGGAAATGACCCCCCTGCCTCCTCCTGGATCGAATTGAAGGAGCAGCATTCTCTCTTTAATGACATTTGCAAGGACTGCCTGGCGCAATATGCGAACGAAAATGGCACTCCCATGCAGAAGTGGGAGAATGTCAAAACCAGATTGACCGGGATCGATACAAAAAAGCTGCATTATGTAAAGGTCCCGGAGAACCACATCGTCATTGACTTTGATATTCCCGGCCCGGATGGGAGTAAGAGCTTTGAGCGCAACCTTGAAGCTGCTTCCAAATGGCCAAAGACCTATGCTGAGCTTAGTAAATCTGGTGCGGGCATCCACCTGCATTATATTTACACCGGTGATCCGGCTAAGCTAAGCAGGATCTACGATGAAAACATCGAAATCAAGGTGTTCACGGGAAAATCTTCTCTGCGAAGAAAATTGTCGAAGTGCAATGATATTTCCATCGCAAACATCAGCAGTGGCTTGCCGTTGAAGGGAGAAAAAGCAATGGTCGATGTAAAGCAGATCCAGAATGAGAAGCATCTGCGCATTCTCATCAAGAAAGCGCTGGCAAAGGAGATCAGCCCGTATACGAAGCCAAGTGTGGACTTTATTGCCCATGTTATGGACGAGGCATATGAAGGCAACGTCCCTTATAATGTGGATGACATGCGGAATGCCATCTTGGGGTTCGCCGCCAGCAGTACCAATCAGGCGGAGATCTGTCTGAAGATCGTGGCGAAGATGCACTTCAAATCGAAGGATGATATTCAGCGGGAGGCCCCTGCGGGGGAGGAAACGCCATTGATATTTTTCGACGTGGAGGTGTTCCCGAATCTGCTGCTCGTGAACTGGAAGTTTGCCAAGCAGGGGCCTGTACACCGCATGGTGAATCCTGCACCGGACGAGATCGAGAGCCTGACAAAGTATCGGTTGGTCGGCTTCAACAACCGCAAGTACGACAACCATATCCTCTGGGCCCGCATGATCGGGATGTCGGTGGAGCAGATCTATGCGTTGTCCAACCGGATCATCAACGAGCATACGGGCTTCTTTGGTGAGGCGTACAACCTGTCCTACACTGATATTTACGACTTCTCATCGAAAAAACAGAGCCTAAAGAAGTTTGAAATCGAATTGGGCATCCATCATCAGGAGCTGGGACTTCCGTGGGATCAGCCGGTGCCGAAGAGCCTGTGGGACAAGGTGGCCGAGTATTGCGACAACGACGTGATCGCGACCGAGACCCTATTCTACTCGAAAAAGCGTCAGGCAGACTTTGTGGCACGTGAGATCTTGGCAGACCTTGCCGGCATGACGGTGAACGACACGACAAACTCGCTGACAACACGCATTATTTTCGGCAAGGAAAAGCACCCCAGGCTGGTCTACACCGACCTTGCCACGGGGAAATCCGATGCAATCGTGGAAGTCGAGCCTGATATTTTGACGGACTGCAACATCATCAATGCCTTCCCCGGTTACGAGTGGGCCAAAGGTGAAGACGGCAAGTACCACAACATGTTCCGGGGCACAGACCTGGGCATGGGCGGTTATGTCTACGCTGAGCCAGGAATGTACACGAATGTAGCTTTGTTGGACGTTGCGTCGCTGCATCCGCATTCGGCTGTTGCCATGAACTACTTTGGCGAGTACACCAAGCATTTCAACGACCTGATGGATGTGCGAATCTATGTCAAACACGGCGAGTACGAGAAGGCAAAGGGACTCTTTGGCGGTAAACTGGCAAAATACCTCGATGATCCGCAGCAGGCAAAGGCTTTGGCGCAGGCGTTGAAAATCGCCATCAATTCGGTTTACGGGTTGACCAGTGCAAGCTTCGACAACCCGTTCCGCAACCCCAAGAACGTCAACAACATTGTGGCGCTTCGAGGGGCTTTATTTATGCGCACTTTGCAGGATGAAGTGCAGCAGCGTGGCTTTAAGGTGGCGCACATAAAAACGGATTCGATCAAGATCCCCGATGCGACCCCGGAGATCATTGCGTACTGCATGGATTTTGCGAAGAAGTACGGCTACACGTTCGAGCATGAGGCGACCTATGAGCGGATGTGTCTGGTGAACAATGCCGTTTATATTGCAAAGTATATGGCTGCCGACCAGTGCGAGGCGCTTTACGGTTATATCCCGGGCGACTGCAAGGACGAAGGCGGCGAATGGACGGCTACGGGCACACAGTTCCAAGTCCCGTATGTGTTCAAGACCCTGTTCTCCAAGGAGAAGATCGAGTTCACTGACCTCTGCGAGACAAAGACCGTTTCCAAGGGCGCTATCTATCTCGACAAGAACGAAGATCTGCCTGAAGGCGAACACAATTATATTTTTGTGGGACGCGTGGGACAGTTCTGCCCGATCATGCCGGGAAAGGGCGGCGCTCTGCTGCTGCGGGAAGCGGGCCTGACGGATACCGGCGAACGGAAATATGCTTCTGTGACCGGAGCAAAGGATTACCGCTGGCTGGAAAGCGAGGCGGTCTATCAGCTCCAGATGCAGGAGGATATCGACAAAAGATATTTCAACCGGGAAGTCGATGAGGCAGTTGAGGAAATCTCCAAGTACGGCGACTTCAACTGGTTCGTTGGCGACGACGGTGTTGCTCCCTGGACAGCGCCGGATCTTCCCTGGAGCGATGCACAGGAAGAAGCAGCAAGAAATTTTGACGTGAGGTGATATTTTATGTGCCATGGAAGTTTGTATGACCCCTATGGCCATCGTATCGGGTTTGCCAATAACTTTTACACTAAACTGGGTTCTGCTCAAATGAATCTTGAGCTGGAAGATGGAAGAACGTTCCAGTTCAATCCGGGTGATCTTCTGCGTGACCGTCAGGGTGACTGGCATATTCGGAAGCTGGAAGAGTCGATGCTCGATTCTATGCGCTACATACACTGGGCTGACTGTGTGATGGAAGAGGCAACCAAAAAGAAGGAGGAAACCAATATGACCGCAGCAAGTATCAAGAATGTTATCTTTGCTCCTCCGGCCACGATCGTTTACTGGTCGGATGGTTCCAAGACCGTTGTGAAGTGCAGCGAGAAGGATGTTTTCGATCCGGAGAAGGGGCTGGCCATGGCGATCGCAAAGCGTTGCGGTGGCAATAAGGGCAGCTATTACAAGGAGATCCAGAATTGGGTCGAGAAGAGCGGGAAGAAGTATCCCGGGAAGACTGCTACGCAGAAGAAAGCTGCCCCTAAGTCTAATCCCGATCGAGAATCTATGAAGAAGTTAATTTCCAAGACCAATGAGGACTGGAATGAGTTCCTTAAAGCCTGCGCAAATAATGACAATACGGAGCTCCTTCTCAATATGAATGCCCTCACTGCAGACCTGAAAATTCTGGAAATTGAAATCAACAAGTAAAAAGGAGACTGATATTTATGTACACAAAGCGCCAGAAAGTCAATATCGACGATACCCGTTTTATCTTCCAGACCAATTTTTCCGGTGATCCGGAGCGTGACCGCTTTGGCTCTGACCAGCGCCGTGTCAACGTGGTAATTCCTACCGAGGAGCTCGCGCAGCATCTGCTGGATCTGGGTGTAAAGGTCAAGCAGACCAAGCCGAACCCTGAGCGCACTTACGACGAGCCGTTTGTGCCCACGCTCTACGTGCCGGTCAACATCAAGATGGACTCCAAGTGGCCGCCGCACATCTATTGGGTCACAACTGCTGGCAAGCGCCTGCTCTGCAACGAGGACACCATCAGCCAGCTGGACTTCATCCGTGTCAAGAACGTCTGCCTGCAGGCAAATCTCGTTGAGAAGAGGAACTTCCCTGGCGAGTATAGTCTGTACGCCGATGTGATGTATGTTGAGCAGGATGCTGATGCTGACCCGTATGCGGAGCGCTACGCTCAGTACGCAGAGCCTGCTCCTGAAGTGCCGTTCTAAGGAGGATACTATGGAAAAACTGTTTATCAGCTGTCCGATGCGTGCTCGCACTGCAGAACAGATCCATGCGACTATGGACCAGATGCATAAAATCGCCGAGGCTATTTTCGGCGAAGAACTGGAGGTCATCCCGACTTACTTTGAGGGCACCCCTCCTGAAAATGCCAATGATCGTCTGTGGTATCTGGGCAAATCCATTGAGAAAATGTCCGAGGCGGATTGCTTCATCGGCATTTTCGATGACCAGAAAGCTTATGATGGCTGCATCATCGAGAACCATGTCGCCAAACTCTACGGCGTACCGCAGTATCTGGTGAATATTGCGTACGTAGCACCGGACATCATGGAGCAGCGTTTGCAGCATATGGTCTGATGGTATTTATCGAGTGCCGGGGTCGGTCCTCGGTTGAATGATCCAGTCGGTGAGTGCCCACGTCGCAAATGGCGTTCTCAGAGGAAACAGCTCGATTGATATTTTGATTTTGGGAGGTTGAACGTATGAAAGTCTTGAGAATCCAGCCCAAGAAGTATCCTGAAGTTATTGAAATCGACGGCTCGCTCGAATCTCTTCAGAAAGAAGTGGCCGGTCCGATTCAGGCGGTCTACCCGTGGGACGATCCGGTTGCGCTTATCTGTAACGAGGAAGGAAAACTGGCCGAAGATTCCTTCAGTAACTGTAACAGAGTGCTTTGTAATGAGATTGGGATTCCCTATGATATTGTTGTTGGAACTTTCCTGATCGTTGGTCTGACCGAGGATGATTTTGGCGATCTGTCACAGGAACTCATTCAGAGGTACGAAAAGCTTTTCCATAACCCGGAAGAGTTTGATTACTTTACAGATGCTCAGGGAAGAACACATCTGGACGTTCGCCCCTGTGAACCTGAAGATAATGCGAAATAATCCGTTTCCTTTACAGATGCATGAGAGCTTCGGAGAAATCTGAGGCTCTTTTTATTTTGGGTCAGTAGCTTAGTCTGGCTGAAAGCTGGCAGCTCATAACTGTGTGATCGCGGGTTCAAATCCTGCCTGACCCACCAGAGGTGCAAGCCTTATATTTGAATAAACAAAGGAGAGAACAGCATGAGCGCAAGAAACTATGTCCCGGCAATGGTGAAATGGATGGTCGAGGAAGGTACCAAGAACACCTCCAGCGGCAACTGGATATTCACGAGCGCGGAAATTGCAGAAGCATTTCCTGTAGCCGAAAGCAGCGTGATTGAGATGTTTGGAGCAATCCTGACCGAAGTTTATCAGCATGAAGCTGTGGCGGAAGCAAATGTAAATTTCGAGAGCGACGGTTCGGCAACTTTCGATTTGACCTTCTACACAGATTATTGCCAGAACATCAGTGATGAAACAAAGGCTGGGTGATTTTCATGGGTGATAGCAAAGTTACAAAGCGCTGTGCAAAGTGTGGCGCTGTGATGCACAACGTGTCTGTGGCAAGGAAATACTGCGATTTTTGCAGATTTGGCTATGCAACCAATGACCCGGTACTGCCTTTGGTACATCCAAAGTACACTGGGCCGACTCTGCAGGAAATCATGAGAGAGGCTACCAAGGAGGGGCTTCAGTATGCAGAATATTGTAAAAAACACGGACTGCACTAATCACATAAAGGAACTCTGGAAAGTTTTTACAAAAGAAGGCAAAGAACTTTTTTCCTACACGATTCGCGGTGAAGGTGAAGACGAGGAAGAATGCACCAAACAGCTTTTAGCTTATGAGAATCATTGCTATCCTAACCAGATTCATGTTCACACGGAAATGAGGTGATTGGATGGCGGGTATAACGCTCTATGACTACCAAAAAGATGCGCTGGAACGAATGAAAATCGGATGCATCTTATGTGGTGGTGTAGGAAGCGGAAAATCAAGAACCAGTTTGGCATTTTACTATACGCTCTATGGTGGCACAGTAAACACCAAAAACTACGTTAAGATGCATGATCCACCCGACTTGTGTATTATCACCACTGCGAGGAAGCGCGATACAGGCGAGTGGGAGGAAGAACTGGCTCATTTCTACATGTCCACCGACAGCAACCTTGATATTTACAATCACAAGGTGGTTGTGGATTCATGGAACAACATCGGAAAGTACACTGGCGTGAAGAACGCATTTTTCATTTTCGATGAGCAGCGGGTAGTTGGGGATGGCACTTGGGTAAGATCCTTCCTGAAAATTACAAAAGAAAATAAATGGATTTTGCTCAGTGCCACACCCGGTGACTGCTGGACCGATTATATCCCGGTGTTCGTCGCAAATGGATTCTATAAAAACCGTACCCAGTTTAAAAATGAACATATAGTTTACTCGCGGTTCTCGAAGTATCCGAAAATTGACCGGTATCTGAACACCCAGCGACTGGTACGCCTGCGTGAACGGGTGCTTATAGATATGGACTTTGAGCGACCTACTGTATCTCACCATGAGAATGTTTTTGTCGAGTATGACAAGCCTAAGTATCTGGAAATTTGTAAAACTCGCTGGAACCTGTGGGAAAACAAACCCATTGAGACCGCCAGCGAGTTTTGTTATTTGCTGCGGAAACTGGTGAACACAGACCTGACTAGGTCGCAAAAAGTTCTGGATATTTGCATGACCCGCCCCAGAGTCATAATCTTCTATAATTTCGATTATGAGCTGGATATTCTCATGAATCTGCCCTATGGCGATGATGCGGAAGTAGCGCAATGGAACGGCCATAAGCACCAGCCAATCCCTGACGGTAAGAAGTGGGTATATCTGGTCCAGTACAATGCGGGTGCAGAAGGTTGGAACTGCATCAAGACCGATACCGTCATATTCTACTCGCAGAACTACTCCTACAAAATTATGGAGCAGGCTGCAGGCAGAATCGACCGGCTGAACACACCTTACAAGAACCTGTTCTACTATCATCTGAAGAGCAGGGCGGGAATTGATCTGGCGATTTCGAGGGCACTGAACTCGAAGAAAGCGTTTAATGAAAGGAAATTTTATGGAGCATGATATTTATGATTCTTTAAGGTTTATTGCGACGACCTGTGAGAAAATGGAAGATGCCTTAAATGCGATTGCAGAATACTTCGAGAAAGTAACAGCTTGTCTCATGGACTTGATTGAAGGAATTAAGAGGCAGTCATTGAAGATGATTCTGCAGAAGCTGCGCCCTGACTACAAGGACAAATGCAAAATCCGGTGGCTGGATATTCCCAACAAGGTTATGCAGGGGAGAATCAGGAGGTTCTGCTGATGGGAAATATTTCAAAGAAAAATAGAAAGAAGCTTGTCAAAGTTATTAACGCCAATTGCCATCGCGTAACGCACTTTGGCGAGCAAGATGCAATGTTTGTTCCTTACGACAGCAGTCCGTTGTCTGCTATTTGGAAATATCTCTGTATCAGGAACGACGGTGTTATCACAGGCCGCTTCTTGGTTGATCGAAGCGAAAAACATATTCCTTTTAGCGAGAGATACTGTTACATCAATGCTCCAGAACAACTGTTTATTCCGAGAGCACATATTGAAATCAACAAACAAATTGTCAATAGACTTAAAGAGCGCAACCAGCTTTATGCTGTTTATTACACATGGAGGAAAGCAAAATGATTAAAGATTCTGGAGACCGCACTGAATTTGAAACCGGTGCCAAGCGCGATATGCACGCAGGGAAGGGGCGGATGGATCTTCTGCCCTGGTATGGCATTATGGAGGTCAGCAAGCATTGCGAGGAGGGCGCTCTGAAGTACGGCGAGCACAATGTGGATAAGGGCATCCCATTGCATTCGCTGCTGGACAGTGCTTCTCGGCATCTGGCAAAGTATATGGTCGGTATGGACGATGAGGATCACCTGCGCGCTGCCTGCTGGAATCTCCTCTGGGCACTGAACCAGCGGGTGACCCATCCGGAATTGGATGATAGGTTTGTAACCCCAAGCAAAGGAAAGCAAAATGTCGATAAAAATATTAGATGTACCTGCGGCAAAAGTTTAACGGATGAGCATGGACGTGCTTTTCGTGACGTTGAACAAGATATTAACTTGCCTATGTTAAGGTGGATGCTCCGCTGCCCGGAGTGCAAGAAAGTGACCGTAGTAAATTGGAAGGAGTTCACCAATGAATAATTGGATGCGCGAAATTGTTCGCTGTCGGAAATGCGGATGCGCTTTGACAGATGAAGCAGAACGTATTTTGCCGAATGTGAATTTCGAGGTCTGCATTATGACCTGCACACTGTCTTTAATATGCCCCGATTGTGGGGAAATGAAGATTGTCGATATGGAGGACTACTTATAATGAATGACTGGAAACGCGAAGTGGACTATGCGACCTACTGCCCGAAGTGCGTGAACTTCAAGGTGCTGGAGACGGACGAGCCCTGCAACGAGTGCCTGACGGAGTGTGCGCGGGAGAGTACTGTGAAACCTCTGAATTTCAAGGATAAAAGGGAGAAGGTCAAGTAAGGCGCGAAAATAACAGACTCCTTTATGAGGTGAACTCATATTTGAAAGGAGATACTTATTATGAAAAAAGCATTGAAGGTTATTGTAAAAATGGCATGTATGTGCGGTGCCGTAGCATTACTGCTGTTTGAAGCTTATGACACATGTATTAGACCGAAGATCAATATGATCAAATCTGAGACATGGAACAAGGCTTGGGACAGCGGGTATAAATACGGATATCACAATGGCCGTTTTTGCGGACTGTATGATGCACTTAGAAACGAGTATATTACACATGAGGAATATGAGAAACTAATTGGAGAAGATTAAAGGTGAAGAGCCGTGGAGAAATCTGCGGCTCTTTATTTTTATCATCGAATGGAGAACTTTAATGAGACGCATACGCATAAAGTGCCATTATTGTGGAGAATATGGCTCTTTTATCAGTGAAGAACGTGTCGAGGTTATTCCTGAAGTCAATCTTACGATGACCGATATGAATTCGTTAAATGCTATTGCTGGAGTGTTGGCCGCAGATGGCCATTTTGAAATGGCCGACATTCTGCATCATATCCAGTCTGAAACAACCAAAATCGTAAAATATCAGGAATACAAAGGAGAAATCTAAAATGAGAAACATGTCTAAGAAAACCTGGAAACTCCGAACCCGGAGTCACATGACCGAGATGCAGAAGCTGGATATTCTGCTGAAGCACGCCAAGGTTCCACATACTTATGGACGTCGTTGGCCAGAAATGGACAGACCGGACAATCAGGAGTTTCTTCCTGGCGGACGACACGATGGTGGTGAGCAAATCGTTGCATATGATGCTACTGGAAATCGTATCTGGGATGGCATTTGGGGCTGGGGTTCCTATGGCTTTGAGCAGGGGCTTATCGAGGTGATGGGTGCGCAGTTGCTTGGTCATGATGATGTTAAGGGCTGGCTCACAGCTCGCCAAGTCACAAAGATGTGGAGGTGTAGAAATGCTGCGAAAATTCGCTGAGTATGTCAAAAAGATATTCCGCATGGAGCCGATTCCGACGACGGTTAACACCCTGCGGGAGGCTTTGCAGGCCTTGGAGGTAGCTCGGAACCACTTCGAGCACTGTGACCCGGAATTTGTGGATGCGGCTATTTTTGAGTTGAACGCTGCGGAGTGCCGGGTGGATGCGGTTAGGAGGTGTGTGGGGTGATTGTGTATAAGGCGACCTATAAGTGCCGGTACTGTGAACGAAAATTCGACAGCGAATATCATTATTGTGGTTTAGACGATGCGGTTCACCATTTTGATAGCTGTATGAAGTTTCAACCAGTTCATTTCTGTAAGGGCGGACATGTTGGTATTGGAGACTTTGTGGGTTTTGAAAGGGTTGATAAAAATGACTGATGTTTGGACGAAAGTTGGCAAATTTCTTGGCCGGGCTATTGCGCTGACACTTATTTTATGCGCTTGGGCCATCATTATTGCATTCACGCTGAAGGTGCTTTGGTTTATCTGGTTTAGAATTCTGCTGTGAGGTAAGAAGGCTATGGACAATGGAAGAGTGTCATATGAAGAAGCCGTAGAAGCTATCCGGAATTGGAATAAGGCAGTGTACGATTTTTCTGATGATGACGTTGAAACCATCTACGCGAATGGCCGACCTATTGACATGGTAAGAAAACAAACTCGGAATGCCCTTACTATATATGATCTTGAGTATGGCTACAGGGTTCCGGTTGGAAATTTCACGTCGATGGACGATGTTGCTTGGCTGTTTACGAATGGCTATATCACTTTGCAAGACGCACGAATCTGGTGCGTTAACACCAATCACTCACTGGTTGATATGGAGCAAGCGGTAGGAAGCATTCGATACGGTCAGACAGAAACTACGACCATCCAAGCTTGGTATGAAAAGAAAAGATCTTGGCCGTATCGGTTGGTTGCTTTTCTGAACGAAGTAATTGATATGTTTGTACAAGCTATTACGGAGGATTTCTTATGAAACACACTTTTATCTTTACCTGCACAGACAACGGTGGCGGCCATCAGAACTTTGAAGTCAGGGCGACCGATAAGCAGGAGGCTATTGAAAAGGGTATGAAATTTGCCAAGAAATACGCCTGCGGTGACATCTGTGGGAACTGGGAGTGTAAGTTGAAGAAGGAGGGTAGCGTATGAACGAGGACTTTGGGGCGATTACTATTCTTGCTCCAAAATGCCAGCAGCGTCCAAAAGTGAAATCCTGTGACCATAAACAAATGGCTCATCTCGGGTACATAGTTCCACAAAGGGGCAACGGAAAGAGCCTCAGTCAGCTCGAAATAGTGAATTCACTGATGAAAAGGAGATTTAATCATGAAAATCGTTGAACCTAAGTACGAAATCCTCACTGATATCTCTGAGGGTGGCATCAAGGAGCTGCAGCAGATTGAGCGGGTGGCCCGGGTCTGCTACAAGAGCGAGGATAAGATCACGCCGGATGGTGAGTCGGCAAAGAAACTGGTGGGCTTTCTGGTGAAGCAAGGGCATGAGGCTATGCTGGAGCATTCGCAGCTGTCCGTGCTGTTTACGTGCGATCGTGGCGTGGCCAATGAGCTGGTGCGGCACCGCATTGCGAGCTTTGCGCAGGAGAGCACCCGGTACTGTAACTACTCAAAGGAGAAGTTTGAGGGCAGCATTACCGTTGTGGAGCCGTTTTATATCGATAAAGAGCAGAATCGCCTGTTCTATCGTAAATGGGTAGAATCCTGCGAATTGGCAGAAAAAACTTATTTTTTGATGCTTATGAACGGCTATCGTCCCGAACAGGCTCGCTGCGTGCTGCCGCTGTGCTTGAAGACTGAGATTGTGGTCACGGCCAACTACCGTGAGTGGCGCAACATCTTCAAGCTGCGTACTCCTGTGGCGGCCCATCCTCAGATGAGAGAGCTGATGTGCCCGCTGCTGAAGGAACTGCAGAGCAAGATCCCGGTGGTGTTCGATGATATTTACACGTACTGGCCGAAGGATGACCAGACGGGAAAGGAAAGTGTGGAGAAGTGATGCGAATTGTGCTGTTCGCAAGCGTTATTTTGCAAGCTATTAACATTGGGATGTTTTTTACTAAGAATGCAGATAGAGAAAGACAGAAAATTATCAGATGCACTGGTTGGTTCTTGCTTCTGGTTTACATGATATTTGGATGAGGTGATTAACTATGAAAAATCGTATTATTTGTGTTGTTGCATGCCTGATGATGCTCGTGGGCTGTATGGTTCTGTGTAGCTGTGGCAACTGTAAGATGTTCGATACGACCTTTACCTACTCCTGGACACAGATTAAGCTGCCCGACGGAACCATCATCGAAGGCAAGGTAGATAACTGGAACGATTGCGAAGGCGATCAGCTGCGAATCACGATTGATGGCACCACATATCTAGTTCATGCAGTAAATGCTATTATGAAAACCTAAGGAGATATGTTCATGACGATTGGCGAAGCGGACAATGCGGAAATTTTGGCAGGACGCTATGTTGACGGAACGTGGTCGTATACACAGGCGCTACGTGAGGCGAAAAGTGTGGCGTTTCAAAAGAAACATTTGATGCTGAGGTCTTTGCATGGCGAGTAGCTCTCGGTAAGGTTAAGAGGAGCTCGGGACAGCGGTGATAGGATGACTACATATAAATTTGTAGATAAGATGGGAGATGCAAAATGCAGCAGAAAACACATGACTTTCTCGTGAGAATGCAGGTGCCGATGGCGACATTCGGTGGAGATCTCATGGGAGAAGCGATTGATTTCGCTATTCAGGAAATGCGGAATAATCGTTTTGTCACACTGACAGACATTGAAAATGTACTTAGCAATCGTTTTCACTGCAGTGCAAGTTCAGCGGATGCACGGCTTCGCAGGGCACTGGACGTGACTGAGTTTCGGTGTGGAGAGTATCCGAACCCTGAACTTGAGCGGCTTCGGGCCGAATATCAGGTTGATCGGTGGTCTGTGAAACGGTTCATTTATGCCGCGGCAAGGAGGGTGATGAACGATTTTGACTGATTCTCGGCAACTTTTTGGCCAAAAACCCACTTCGTGGCCAAAAATTTTTGCAAAAATGGCCACAAAATATTACGATAATACGTAATTAAATTGCCATTTGGCCAAAAACCCACTTTTTTCTTTAACTTAATAAAAATTTTAAAATTTTATATATAGTAATTAAGGATAAAAAACGGGCTTTTGGCCACGGCGAAAGTTTAACGTCTTATCGAGCCGGAAAATGTTACAATATTTTAACCTTGAACTATATCCTCTGACAGTGTAATATAGAACTGCATTAAATAGACGTACTGCCCTTTAATGAAGTGCGAGGTGAAAAATATGAACTATATGGATGCGCTTGCAAAAAATTGGCGTGAGCACGATTACTCTTTTGAAGGACGAGATGTTCTTCCGAATGGCGATGAAGTTTGGATCTACACTACATTGGAACTTGGGCTACCAGTGCTATGGGTGAAGCATCCAAACGGATCGTTTGACTACCGTGTTCTCCATACTCCCGGCTATGATGAACCAACAGGCGAACATTGGTGTTGGAACTGTCATTGCCAGATGGTACATCATGATGATGAATGGCTGTGCCCGAAATGCGGAGATCATATCGATGATAACGACATAGATCTTTTGTCATCTCCGACAGAGGAAGCAAGCTATCCAGACGATAACCTTGAACCAGAACCTGAGTGGTACGACTGATACAGCAAATAAGATCTGCCTCTGCGCTAACAACGCAGGGGCTTTTCTTTTGCCCGAAAATAATAAAATCTTGCAAAAATTAGCAAAAACTGACGCGATAAAAACATGCCCTTTTATGGGGGGAATAGAACGCGGCTTGAACGCACTATTCCTTTTATTTTGGAGGTTTTTATCATGCTCGAAAACAAATTCAAACAGGGATTGACGAAAGAACTGAAAGAACGCTTTCCCGGCTGTGTAGTGGTCCATCTTGACCCGAACGAGGTGCAGGGGCATCCTGACCTTTTGGTTTTGTATGGTTCCACCTGGGCAGCACTCGAAGGCAAGCGCTCAGCAAATGCACCTCATCGTCCGAATCAGGATTATTATGTCCGTCAGATGAATGAGATGAGCTTTGCCACTTTCATTTATCCTGAGAACAAGGAGGAAGTTCTCAATGCAATGGAACGATCATTCCAGGCTCGTGGGGCAGCATGCCTTTCTGGGCGCAAGTAAGTATCATTGGCTGAACTATGATACTCAACGCCTGGTGGATGCTTTCATGAGTTGTCAAGCAAAGGAGAAAGGCACTCGGCTCCATGCTTTTGCTGCAGAGTGCATTAACCTGAAGCAAAAGCTCCCGAAGAGCAAGAAAACCCTCAACGCATATGTCAACGATGCGATTGGTTTCCGCATGGACCCCGAGCAGGTTTTGTTTTACAGCGAAAACTGTTTTGGTACTGCAGATGCCATTACATTTAACGACAAAGATAATTTTCTTCGTATTCATGATCTTAAAACAGGAGCTGTTCCGGCACATATGGAGCAGCTCTTTATTTATGATGCGCTGTTCTGCATGGAGTATCATGTCAAACCGAAAGATATTCTTATCGAAAATCGCATTTACCAAAATGATGATGTTCTCATTGAGACACCGACGGCAGATATCATTGATCCCATCATCGAAAAGATTAAAGAATTTGACAAAATCATTGCGGATCTGAGATAAGGAGCAGCGTTATGAATCCAATTGAGAAAGACCTTAAAAACTACTACGGCACGAGTTCCGACTCTGATATTTTGGAGCATTACGGCACAAAGCGCCATTCCGGCCGATATCCTTGGGGTTCCGGCGATAATCCTTATCAGCACTCTGGTGACTTTCTGTCTCGTGTGGAAACGCTCAAGAAGAAGGGCATGTCCGAAAATGAAATTTTAGATCAAATCAATAGCACTCTTCCCAAGGAGTACCAGCTCGGTCTTACCGAATTTCGAGTGGCTCGACGTAAAGCAATCCATGAGCGCAAGGCATCTGAGTATGAGAAAATCGCTGCTTTAAAGGAACAGGGTCTCGGCTGGAAAGCCATCGGTGAAAAGCTTGGTATGAGCGAGTCCAGTGTGCGCTCAAAATATGCAGGCACTGCTGATAAAAAAGCGCAGCGTGCAGAGAATATTGCTGACACGTTGAAAAAAGAAGTGGACAAGAAAGGCATGATCGATATTTCCGAAGGTGCCAATCTTGTAATGGGCGTGTCACAATCAGAGCTTGACGACGCTGCGTATACGTTGGAAGCGGAATACGGTTACAAACGTTATGGCGTAGGTATCCGTCAGCCGACCAACATCCGTCAGCAGACTAACATTACGGTGTTGGCTAAGCCTGAATTCGACCAGAAGTATGCTTATCAGCATCAGGATCAGATTGATTCGCTCGGTGATTATCATTCTGACGACGGTGGTGATACGTTCAAGAAGCTTCAGCGTCCTGCAAGTCTGGATTCAAGCCGTGTTGCCATCCGGTATGGCGATGAAGGTGGTCTGGACAAAGATGGTGTCATGGAAATTCGCCGTGGTGTGCCCGATCTTGACCTTGGCAAGAGTCATTATGCGCAGGTTCGTATCCTTGTCGATGGTGACCATTATCTGAAAGGCATGGCGGTCTACTCTGATGATCTTCCCGATGGTGTGGACATCATGTTCAACACTAACAAGCCTTCCGGTACGCCCAAAATGAAGGTCCTGAAGGAAGCAAAAGCTGATCCGGACAATCCGTTTGGAGCAGCCATCAAAGCCAATGGCCAGAGTACATACATCGGTTCTGATGGAAAGGAGCATCTTTCTCCTATTAACAAGCTGAAAGAAGAAGGCGATTGGGATACAATGTCCCGAAATGTATCTTCGCAGTTCCTATCCAAACAGCCGAAAAAGCTTATTGAAAATCAGCTGAAGCTTACAATTGCGGATTATCAGGCGCAGTATGATGAGATCATGCACTACGATAATCCTACTGTTAAAAAGAAGCTGCTGAACGACTTTGTCGATACCTGTGAAGGTACGTCCATGACGCTGAAAGCATCGGCATTTCCGGGACAATCAACGAAAGTCATTCTGCCCATCAACCGAATTAAGGAAACAGAAGCTTACTGTCCGACCTATGAGAACGGCACACAGCTTGCACTGATTCGCTATCCTCATGCCGGCACCTTTGAGATTCCGGTTGTTACTGTCAACAACAAAAATGTCAGCGGCAAGCGCAATCTCGGACAGATTCAGGATGCTATTGGTATCAACGCCAAGGTGGCAGAGCGTCTGTCCGGCGCAGACTTTGACGGCGATACCGTTATGGCTATTCCTGTCACCTCCAAAGTGCCAATTAAGTCTACTCGTCCTTTGGATGATTTGAAAGACTTTGATCCGAAGACGGCATATGCTGTTCCTGAAGGTAACCCCAACAACGTGCGTCTCATGAAAAAAGAAGAGAAGCAGCGTGAAATGGGGGTAATCTCGAACCTCATCACGGACATGACTCTTCGCGGTGCCGACGAAAAAGAACTGGCTCGTGCGGTCAAGCATTCGATGGTCGTCATCGATGCGGAGAAGCACAAGCTGGACTACAAACGCTCTGAGAAAGAAAATGGCATCCAGGAACTGAAGGAAAAGTGGCAGATCCGTGTGGATGAGGATGGCACTACGCATTATGGTGGTGCATCTACGCTCCTGTCTCGTCGCAAGCAGACCATCCGTGTGCCTGAGCGTCGTGGTAGCGTGCGCGTAGATAAAGAGACTGGTGAACTCATTTATAAGGAGAGCGGGCGTGCCTTCATCGACCCGAAGACCAAGAAAGAGCGTATTGCCGAGGATACCGTAAGTCTGATTTCCGAGACAAAGGACGCAAGAACCCTCTCTTCTGGCACTATCCAGGAGAACTTGTACGCAGACTTCTCTAATAAGCTCAAAGCTATGGCAGCACAGGCCCGCAAAGAGGCGGTCAACATGAAGGGCATCCAGCGTGATCCTGAGGCAGCCAAGACATATGCTGCGGAAGTTATGTCACTGAAAGACAAGTACACCACAATGCTGGCCAATAAACCTAAGGAGCGCAAGGCAATGCTGATTGCCAATGCCAACATCAAGGCCAAAATTCAGGAACTGGGTTTAGACCCGCAAAACACCGAGGACAAGAAAGAAATCAAGAAGATTTCTTCTGTTGAAATGCAGCGCGCACGCGATAAGGTCGGCGCAAGTGGGCAAAAGTCCAAAGTCAGGTTTAGCGACAGAGAATGGGAAGCTATTCAGGCTGGCGCAATTTCCGACAACATGCTGTCAAAGTTCCTGAATTCTTCTGATTCGGATGAAATCGTGAAACGTGCAATGCCCAAAACCACGGCTTCGTTGTCTTCGGCCAAGTTGTCCAAAGCGAGAGCGATGTTGCGAAGCGGTTACACTTATAAAGAGATTGCACAGGCGTGTGGCGTTCCTGAATCCACCGTTTATGATGCACTTGGAAAGTGATAACAGGAAAGAGAGGCTTTGAATTATGGTTCGATGCTTTCTGACCACGTTCGATAATCCCTACAATCCGTATGAGCAGTTCGAGCAGTGGTATCAGTATGACATGGATCACGGCTATAACTCGTCTGGCCTGCTTATGCGGCTGGCACAGACCTCTTCTCAGTTCACAGACAATGAAAATGCCTACGAAATTGAGAAAGCAATCAATAAAATCGTGGCAAACGATCCAGCTAACATCTATAAGAAGCTCAAGATCGAGATTAAGGACGATACTGGCTATGCACAAAGTGCTTAAGGCCATAGGGAGGGGTCTCAAAATCGACACCCCCCTCTCAAATCGCGCCGGTCTTTGATATTTCCCCGGAGGGAAAATTGATATTTGGGCTTTAAACATGCTGCCGAGGCCTTGGGGTGTAGACTGAGGTTTCGGCAGTTTTTGCAAGGGCTTATGGGGCGAGCGCCTCCTGAGAGCTTTCTGAGTTCATGACGTTCGACCTCCACCGGCATCGGGGCATTCTGTGTTGTTCTCCTTTATACGGAATGTTCGCTTTCTCCCTTCAAATGAAAAGCACTGCCACCGCACCCATAAGCCTTTGCAAAAACTGAATTTTAGACACAAAAGAAAGAGGGCCTTTTGAATGCGACCGAAGAAGAACACACCGGGAGAAGCGGCTGTGGCTTCGGCCCGGCCTGCAACAAGTCCGGAAGCACAGGAACAGTACATGATAAACCTGACCATGCAACTGGTGGAAAGAAGGCTGCGAGAAGGGACGGCTTCCAGTGCAGAAACAACGCACTTCCTGAAGCTGGCTACTATGAAAGCGGACCTTGAAAAGAAAAAACTGGAAGAAGAAAACAAACTGCTCCGGGCAAAGACCGAGACACTGGAAAACGCAAAGGACACCAAAGAAATGTACGCAAATGTGCTGAAAGCTATGGCAAAGTACAATGGCGTGGACGAAGACGAGGCCACAGACTATGAGTTTTAAAAGCTCTTATGCAGCCTGAGTCGTTCTGGCAGTGCTGTTTTTTTATCTACTTTACAGCAGCGGTTTTTCTGGTAAAGTGCAATATCCTGTGCGAATGGAAGACAGTGCTTTTGACTGGAGCAGTTGCATTGACACCGATGCTGCTTACAGATGACATGTTGCAGAAGAAAGGATTATGATGACGGCATTTAAAGAAATCTGCTTCTGGCTTATGGCGGCGATGCCGTGGATCATGCTTGCATGTTTGTTCACAGACCGAGAACGACCAACAAGTAAGCGGTACTGGTGGTATTTGCCTCCTAGTATTCTGTCGCTTTTGACGGCTATCGCGGTCGGGCTTCCACAAATTGTTGATAAGCGGATCGGCGGGTTTGGATGTTGGTGTACGCTGATTTTTGCATTTGTATGCGCTTACCATGACGAAATGGAAGGTCTTGAGAACCTGCACGGTAAGCTGATTTGTCTTTCGATAATTTGTGCCGCATTTGCCATGGTCTGCTGGTGTATGGGGTACTAAGCATATGCCCAGAAAGACATACTCTGAGCTTTGCCAGCATGTGACCTTTGAAGACCGCTTCCATTATTTGCAGCTCCACGGCAAAGTTGGATTTGATACTTTTGGCTTTGACCGGTGGCTAAATCAGAGTTTTTACCAGTCAAGAGAGTGGCGGCAGTTCCGGGACAGGATCATTGTGCGGGATGCAGGGTGCGATTTGGGATGTTCTGACCACGAGATCACGGATTGGGTGATACAAAATGGAAAGCCCATTCGGCCGCGCATTATTATCCACCATCTGAATCCGCTGACAAAAGAGGACGTGCTCCAGCACTCGTACGCACTGCTGGACCCGGAAAACGTGATCTGCGTGAGCGATCGGACCCACAAGGCCATCCATTATGGAGATGATGCGATCCTAAAGCCTGCATTTGCCGAAAGACGACCGGGCGACACCTGCCCATGGAGGAAATGACATGTACCCTGTACGAAAATTCAATGTTGCGGAAGCAGCATACAGCACAAACCTGCGGCTGAAGATGCAGGAGACAGAAGGAATGGTGCGGTGTATTGCACCAAGCCGGGAACGCAGTCTGGCACTGACGAAGCTGGACGAGGCATTGTTCTGGGCAAATGCAGCCATTGCAGCCGAGGGCGTGATGGACCACGAGGAATAATAAAAGGAGGAAAACAAAATGGACAACGAAGCTATGATGAACCGCGCAAAGCAGCTGGTGGTGGACTACTTTAATGCTCACGTGGACGTGACCGACGGCAAGAAGCTGACGATGGAGGACGTGTTCATCGTATGGTTCAGCAAAACCCTGCAGAACTGGAAGGCGCTGGTGAGCACCACCGTGCCTGACGGTATGTACTACGAGATCACCCACAACGGCGATAAGGGTGAGACCTATCTGGACGCCTACAAGAAGTGGGACAACCAGTGCATTGTAGACTGAGGTGATCGGAAATGGACAGTATCCTTACCTCGGTGAAAAAACTCCTTGGACTGACCGAGGAGTACACGGCGTTTGATGCAGACCTTATCATGCACATCAACAGCGTGCTGATGATCCTGCGGCAGATGGGTGTTGGGCCTCAGGAGGGCTTTGGCATCAGCGATGCAACGGCAACATGGAGCGAGTTTTGCCAGAACAGGGCGGACATTGAAGCTGTAAAGAGCTATACGGCGCTGAAGGTGAAGATGCTGTTTGACCCGCCACAGAGTTCCAGCACGATGGAAGCGACCAAAAACCTTATCAGTGAACTGGAATGGCGGCTGTATGCCGAGTGCGACAGGGAGGAGAAACAATGCGGATGCTGAAGTTTGCCGTGGAAGGGCAGCAGCTGGCAAAGCACGGCGATTTTACCGGCGTGACAGCCGGAAGCAAAGGCTATCTGCGCTGCCGCTTTGAGCAGAGTGACCCGGAGTGGCTTATGGCCAAGAAAATTGCTGTGTTCAACGACGAATATGCGGTTACTGTGAGCGCGGAAGGTGAGTGCGCCGTACCCGACGAGGTGACGGACGGAAAAAGCTTTAAGGTGTATCTTGCTGGCCAGAATGGCGAGACGCGGATGATAACAAACAAGGTACTGATCGAGCAGGTGAAGTGACATGGTGGATTTGGACAAGCAGTTTGCAGCAATGGCAGATGTGAGCGAAGAAGATACCGCTTACGATTTTGTGATCGATGAAGACCTGCGAGTGATCGCTGTGCCAGAACTCGGTGTGGTACTGGGCGTTGAAGGCGATAAAGATGTGAACCGGGTGCGTTTCCGCATGAACCGGCACTATCGCGGTACTGATCTTTCGGGCTTTAACATCCGAATTAACTACCGGTCGGCCGAGGATGAGATCAACTATTTCCCGGTTACTGAAAAGACCGTGACAGATGATGCCATTTACTTTGTCTGGCTGGTTGGTGCAGACACTGTTGCAGCGAAAGGCACGGTCTACTTTGTTGCCCGCTTCTTTACCGCAGAAGAAGACGGAACGATTGCACAGGAGTTCAATACGACCCTTGGCAATGCCCGCACACTGGAAGGACTGGTAGTTGATGCGCAGGCAGATGACAAGCCGGTAAAAGATCTCTTGGCACAGTTGGAGTACGATCTGAAAACCTACACTGCCCCTTTTGTACAGCAGGCAAAGACCTATGCTGAAAATTCTGCACGAAGTGCAGTAAGCTCTGCGACGAGTGCAAACCAGGCGGAGACTTATGCAAATACTGCACAAACCGGCGCGAAAAATGCAGAAGTAAGCGCTGGTAAAGCAGAGAGTGCACAGAAAAAAGCGCAGGAACTTGCACAGGAGATAGGCGCAAAAGTCCACACAGACCCCAGTTTGACAATTGAGGGTGCCCCTGCTGACGCAAAGGCTACTGGTGATATGGTGAAAGGCATCAAGTTCCCTATTGCCACCGCAACCACACTGGGCGGTATTAAATCAGGAAAGGGTTTAAAAATCAGTGCGGATGGCACGGCATCCATTGACGCTTATAATACAACTGAGATAGACTCCATGCTGAATGCATGGCAGGAGCAGGTAGACAACAAGATTTCTTCCGCCAAATCCATTACGGCTTCCGGTGATGACTATATCCGTTTTGCCGATGGCACACAGATTTGCTGGCTCAAATTCGACGGCTGGTCTAGAAAGGGCTACACTCCCTATTTTCCGTTTCCTGTGCCATTTGCTAACACAAATTATGGTGCCGGTTTTACTCTTGGCGCCAGCATAAATTACAGCACCAACGTAGAATGTTACGTATTCGATCGTACTACTACTGGATTATGTGTATACAATGCCTATAAAGGAAGTATTGTCGTCATAGGTCGCTGGAAGTAAAGGAGGTGCGGCATGGAAATCAAAATTGGATATGCCCTTGCAAAACCTGTGGAGACACAGGTGCAGTGCGATGCATACACCGCTATGGTGGAAGCAGTAAACGCCCACAATGCCGCCTGCGCTGTGGGAGATACGTTGTGGAGCATCGCGGATAAACCTGGCTGCTACGAGGTAACGGACGGCGGAGTAAAGCCTGACCCTGCGGACCAGCCCGAACCGGAGCCGGCACTTAACGAGAAGCTGGAAGCACTGCAGAAAGAAAACAAGATGCTTAAGCAATGTCTGATGGAAATGTCGGAGATTGTGTATGCTTAAACAAATCACACAAAAATTAGAAAGGATGGCACTTATGATGGTTAAACTATGGGCACAAGAGATCATGTTCGCAGAGACCGCGGAGGAAGCAAAGGCAATGTATGCCCGCTGCCCGCGGCTGCTGAAGGAGAAGGTGAAAGCCATTCTGGTGAAGAGCGGCTTTGAAGAGATCACGCAGGAGTAACACAGGAGCTGAAAAATCAAAATGGCACTCTCGAACACGGCGACGCCGATCTACTACGGCCGGTTCCGGGAGGCCGTGATGCGCGGGGAGATCCCCGTTTGCAGAGAGATCAGCATGGAGATGAACCGGATCGATGACCTGATCGCAAACCCGGGCATCTACTATGACGATAAGGCCATCAACGGCTTTATTGCGTTCTGCGAGGACGAGCTGACCCTGACCGACGGCGGCGATGTGAAAATGTTGGACAGCTTTAAGCTGTGGGCAGAGCAGATCTTTGGCTGGTACTATTTTGTGGAGCGGAGTGTGTATGTGCCGAACCCCCACGGGGCAGGCGGGCACTACGAGACCAAACGCATCAAAAAGCGTCTGGTAACGAAGCAGTACCTCATTATCACACGTTCGGCCGCAAAGACCATGTATCTGGAGTTTTTGCAGGCGTACTTTATGACTGCCAACACGAACACCACCCAGCAGCTGACAACAGCGCCTACCATGAAGCAGGCCGAGGAAGTGCTGGCACCCTTCCGCACCGCGTTGGCACGGGCAAAGGGGCCGGTGCTGAAGTTCATGACCGATGGCAGCCTGCAGAACACCACTGGCGCGAAAGCAGACCGTGTGAAGATGGCAAGCACGAAGAAAGGCATTGAGAACTTTGTGACCAACAGCCTTTTGGAAGTGCGCCCCATGACCATTGAAAAGCTGCAGGGCAGGCGCGACACGGTGGCTACCGTGGACGAATGGCTAAGCTGCGACATCCGAGAAGACCCCATTGGTGCCATTGAGCAGGGCGCGGCGAAAAACGAGAACTACCTGATCGTTGCGGCAAGCAGCGAGGGCACGGTGCGCAACGGATGCGGTGACGACATCAAAATGGAGCTGCTGAGCATCCTGAAGGGGGAGTACATCAATCCACACGTTTCCATCTGGTACTACAAGCTGGACAGCATTGAGGAAGTGGGCCGACCGGAGATGTGGCTGAAGGCAAATCCGAACCTGGGCAAGACCGTGAGCTACGAGACCTATCAGCTGGACGTGGAACGAGCCGAAAAATCGCCCAGTGCCCGGAACGACATCCTTGCAAAGCGCTTCAATCTGCCGATGGAGGGGTATACATACTTTTTTCCGTATGAAGAGACCCTTTGCCACCGACCGAGAAGCTACTGGCAGATGCCGTGCGCCATGGGCGCAGACCTGAGCATGGGCGATGATTTTTGTGCGTTTACGTTTTTGTTTCCGCTTTCAAGCGGATATTTTGGGGTAAAGACAAGGGACTACATTACCAGCTACACCCTGAGCCAACTGCCCGTGAGCCGAAGAAACCAGTACGAAGAGTTCATGAAAGAGGGGACATTATTCGTATTTGACGGCACGGTGCTGGACATGATGCAGGTGTATGAAGACCTTGATAACTTCGTGCAGCAGAACCAGTACGACGTGCGGGCGTTTGGCTACGACCCCTACAACGCGCAGGAATTCGTGGAGCGCTGGGGGCAGGAGAATGGCACCTTTGGCATTACGAAGGTGATTCAGGGTGCGAGAACCGAGAGCGTGCCGCTGGGCGAGCTGAAAAAGCTGAGCGAACAGCGGAAGCTGCTGTTTGACGAAAAGCTGATGCAGTTTGCAATGGGCAACTGCATTGCACTGGTGGACACCAACGGCAACCGGAAGCTTTACAAGCAGCGGCAGGACCAGAAGATCGATGCTGTGGCAGCTATGATGGATGCTTACATTGCGTGGAAGCAGAACCGGGATGCGTTTGAGTGATTAGAGCACCGCTGTTACAAGGTATATCGTGAGAAGAGTTCCCCATACTGCCTCAGTAATATTTTGGGACAGAAAAAGAGCGGCGTGAGGTTCGTGCCGGTTGAAAACATACTTGCGCAGAAGAAATTCGGCAAGCGTTTTTACACCGAGAAAGGGCGCAACGGTATCATGACCCAAAATGCTGAAAACAATTTCACCTGTGGATCGGTCATCTTTTGTGAGCTTACAGAACACAGTATGGACGAGAACTGCAGCCAAATACAGTAAAAGAGCTTCAAACGACGAAGCCTTAATGACCGAGACCAACCCGAAATATAGAACCGTTGATCGCATCATGCCGAGAACGAAATACATGAAGATTCTCCTTAGTCATCATCTGCGCTGTTCCAATCTTCATTTGGAGCACCGCAGTGTGGGCAAATCCAATAACCGTACTCATTGCTGCCATCTTCCCATGGCGCTACATATTCTCCACCGGCCAAAGAGCCACCGCAATTGTAGCAATTATCCACAAGAAACGAAAGATATTCCAAGGCGGATAAATCGATACCATCTTCTTCGGGAAGTTCATCATCGCTATTCGTTGCACACGGGTCGGCGGTAACATTGGAAGAATCGGGGAGCTCCATTGGAGGTTCAGGGGCTTTTGAGGGAAGAAGGTCAAAATCAACGCCAGAATCAACTGTAGAATCTTTGCGCTTATTGCACACGATTATGCCGCCAGCTATCGCAGCAGCAACTACGGCAGTACCGGCGATTATTTTGCGTTTGTGCTTTTTCCAAAAACGGTTGGCCTTTAACGGTAGAGGAACACGGACATCTGTAATTTTTACCGGTTCGGAATACTCGATTGCAAATGATGTTTTACAGTACTGGCATCTTACATGAGATGGATTTGTGTCGGGTATAGCAAGTTTTTTATTGCAACCAGGGCAAGTGATGACCATTTGAAAAATCCTTTCTATGCGGGTCGTGACATTGCCATTCACAGTGATTAAATTTTCTGGTACATAAATCCGTTCCGAGTCAAATATAACTCGGAGGGTTTCATAGGATCATTTAGTGCATTTTTGATTACCGTAACCAGTGGATTCAGCACCTGATTTGTCAGGCTATCAGATATCTTTAGAATATTCTTTTCAGACTCGGTAAAGGGGTCAGGAGCTTTTTGGCGAAATTTTGGTTTATGTGCTTCTCGGATATCCTTTGCGTAAGGGCTAATGGCATCGGAAATTTTGTTTTTCGTGTGTCCCAGCAATAGGTCTGCCTCTGCACGAATACTTTCCAGATAAGCGGCATTCCAGTTTTGTGCATAATAAACTTCCATGATAGCGCTGATTGCATAGAGTTGCGATGCCAAGTCAAGGTTCTGTTTTGCAATTAGAACAGGCTCCTGATTCTTTTTAGCATCTTTTGCATTGACCCGGTGCTCTAGTTCGGTTGTGTAAAAGTCGATATCTGCAATCGCTCGAATCTTGGAACGCTGGATATTCGTTAGAGTAGCTATGCGCTGGGGCTCGCTTAACATGATTGTGGAATAATTTCCAACGGCATATTTCACAAATGTTAGCTCGGAAAGAAGTTCTGTGCGCTTGGAGTCCTCTAAAAAACTAAGGACATCGTCTAGTTTTCGGTTGATTTCCGACATTTTGGACGAAATATCGGAGAGAAAGTATTGCCCGGTTGCGAAAGAAGCAATGCTAAAGGCATTAAATAGGGCAACAGATGCTGGATTGATTGGATGCAAGGATGCGGTTCCACTAAAATGCGAACTAGCATCAACCACAGTCGTGGCATAGCCGCCGTTGCGAAGATGCAAGAGCGCTCCCTGGACACCTTCTGGAAATTTCAAAATGTAGGTTTTGGAAGCGGTATCTGAAACAATGGCTGGGGGAAGAAGTTGAAGCAAAGAATTGGCGGTAACTCCAGTTTGCTCTGGAAACTCAACTTTTCGGAACCGTGTCTTATCACTAAAGTCAAACGGGATATCGCTTGGAACGATTTCGCAGTTGAGGTCTTTTGTAGAAAGCAGCTCGTTACTGGCCATAATGACAGCCTCCTCGTAGTTTGTGAATCTATCATACAGCAGATAATCTATATTTGCAAGGAGCAGTCGAAAAAAGAAGCAATAAAATCGCTTTCAATAGAGGATTTCTTATTAGAGAGGAGGTGATTATATGCACGGTTATAACGATGAACTCTACCATTGGGGCATCAAGGGCATGAAATGGGGCGTGCGTCGATATCAAAATAAAGATGGGACTCTGACTGCGGCAGGACGAAGCCGATATGTAGGGAGTAACGCTGAAGGAACAGATGAAAAGTCACAAAAGAGAGTTGGGCTTTCAGACAAACAAAAAAGGGCGTTGAAAATCGGCGCAGCGTTAGCGGTTGCTGCATTGGGAACGTATGGTGGGTATCGCTTGGCAAAGTCTGGCAAGTTAGAGCCATTTGTTGCTGCAGGCAAACAAAAAGCTGCTGAACTTATGGAAGAGGCAGGAAAAGAGCGGAGTTCGACTCCTAAAACTCATGCACATTCAGACTATACGCGAGCGCATGAGAAAAAGAGTGTTCGAGTGCTGAGCGATGAAGAACTTAATGCTAAAATTAACCGGTTGCAAAAAGAAAAGCAGTATGAATCACTGATTGCTACTCCGAGCAATGTTAAAAAGATGCTTGCGACAGCCGGAACGGCCGCATCAGCATTAGGAACCATAAGCACATTGTACAACAACTACAACGCTGTGGCAAAAATCGGAAAAAATCTTATTGCCTCAAAGAAAATCCAGAATCGTATGAGCACGATGAATGTTCACTCAGAATAAGAAAGGCATCTATGAGAAGTGAAGCAACGATTGGCTCCCGCCTGAAACGGGCGTGGAACGCCTTTACGAACCGGGACCCTCCCGGGAAGAACTACTATGGCGGAGGGAGCAGCTACCGGCCTGACCGGGTACGGCTGAACCGTGCGAATGACCGCACGATCATGACCGCCATTTATACCCGCATTGCCATGGACGCAGCGGGCATCACAATAAACCACGTAAGGCTCGATGAAAACGGACGCTACGACGAAACCGTTGATTCGGGCCTTAATTGCTGTCTGAACCTTTCCGGCAACAAGGACCAGACCGGCAGGGCGCTGCGGTATGACATGTTCCTCTCTGTACTGGACGAGGGCGTGGCGGCGCTGGTGCCGGTGGACGTGGATGTGGACGAAGAAACCGGCAAAGAAAAGATCCTTTCCATGCGGGTGGCGAAGGTGAAGGAATGGTACCCCGATGATGTGCGGCTGGAAGTGTACAACGACCAGACCGGGCAGAAAGAGGAAATCACCCTGCCGAAAGCAGAAGTGGCCCTGATCGAGAACCCGTTCTACGCCGTGATGAACGAACCGAACGGCACCATCCAGCGTCTGATCCGCAAGCTGAACCTGATGGACGTGGTGGATGACCAGCTGGGATCTGAAAAACTGGATCTTATTATCCAGCTGCCATACGTAGTGCGCAACGACATCCAGAAAAAGAGAGCGGACGACCGGAGAGCCGAGATCGAACGGCAGTTGACCGGTTCTAAATACGGCATTGCCTACACCGATGGTTCGGAACACATTACACAGCTGAACCGCAGCCTTGAAAATAACCTCCTGAAAACCGTGGAATACCTGACCAACATGGCATACAGCCAGTTAGGCATTACCCCGGAGATCATGAACGGTACAGCAAGCGATGCGGTGATGACGAACTATGAGAACCGTACCATTGAACCCCTTGTGGCAGCAGCCGTGGACGAGCTGAAGCGAAAGTTTTTGACCGAGGAGGACCGGAAGGAAGGCCGCGAGAGTATGATGTACTTCCGCGACCCGTTCAAGCTGGCACCGGTGAGTGCCGTTGCCGAGATGGCGGACAAGTTTACCCGCAACGAGATCCTGACAAGCAATGAGTTCCGGCAGCTGCTGGGAATGAAGCCCTCGAAGGACCCGAAGGCGGACGAACTGCGGAACAGCAACATTTCGCAATCCGACGCGGAGATTGCTGAGAGAAACAAAACGATCACGGCTGGAAAGGAAGCCGTAGAAAGGAGTATGGCAAATCAAAATGGCGAAGTTTGATTATGACTGCAGCGGCTGGGCCACGAAGGCTAAGACCAGGTGCTATGATGGCCTGACCATTGCACCGAATGCGTTCCAGGAATGCGACGGTAAAGTTGTGACCATGGTGTACAACCATGACCATGACAACCTGGAAAACGTCCTTGGCCACTGCCTGCTGGAGAACCGGCCCGGGGGCATGTATTGCTACGCAAAGTTCAACGATACGGATACCGGCCGGACCGCGAAGGCCTGCGTGGAAAATGGCGACCTGAACGCTTTTTCCATCTATGCAAACTGCATCAAGAAGACGGGCAACACGGTCCAGCACGGCATTATTCAGGAAGTGAGCCTTGTGCTGGCAGGCTGCAACCCGGGTGCGCTGATCGACGAGGTGGTGAAGCACAGTGCCGACGAGGACTACGAGGGCGGCGAAGCATTCATCTACACAGACGGCGGCCTGAGCATTGCCCACGGACTGGACCCGGACGGTGAACCGCTGGACGACCTTGTACACAGCGGCGATGCAGCGACCGACGAAGCAACACAGGAGGAAGCCGAGATGGCGGACGAACAGAAGGATGGCAAGACGCTGAAAGAGGTGTACAACAGCATGACACCCGAACAGCAGGAGTGCTGCCATGCACTGATGGGCATGGCCCTGGAAGAGCGTGACGGCGAAGAGACTGACAATGAGGAGGAAGAAACCGTGAAGCAGAACGTATTTGAGAAGGACACGAAGGGCACCGTGCTGAAGCACAGCATTGACGAGATCAACAAGGTGGTGAAGACCGCCAAGACCTGCGGCACCATGAAGGCTGCTTTTGCAAACGCCGGCATTGAGGACAGCGAGGTGAACGCTCTGTGTCACGGCATTGACAACATCGACTGGCTGTTCCCGGAAGATCACCTGCTGGACACCCCGCCCCGCATCATTGACAAGCCCGACGACTGGGTGAGCGTGGTGATGGGCGGCGTGAAGCACATCCCGTTCAGCCGCTTCAAGAGCCTGTTCGCCGACCTGACCGAGGACGATGCACGTGCCAAGGGCTACCTGAAGGGCAACTACAAGACGGAAGAGGTGTTCGGCCTGCTGCGCCGCTCCACTGGCCCGACCACGGTGTACAAGAAGCAGGAGCTGGATTGCGACGATGTGGTGGACATTACCAGCTTTGACGTGGTGGCATGGCTGCATAACGAGATGCGCTACAAGCTGAACCGTGAGCTGGCACTGGCCTACATTCTGGGCGACGGCCGCATGGCAGCAAGCCGTGACAAGATCGATGAGAACTGCATCCGTCCGGTGTTCAACGACGCCGACCTGTTTACCATCAAGGTGCAGGTGAAGACCACCGGCCTTTCCACCGTGGAGGACAAGTACAAGGCCTTTATCAAGCAGGCCATCCGTGCCCGCAAGGACTACCGTGGCAGCGGCACCCCGACTATGTTTACCACCGAGGATGCCCTGACCGAGATGCTGCTGCTGGAAGACGGCATGGGCCGCCAGCTGTATACGGACGAGGCCGCACTGGCCCGCAAGCTGCGTGTTGCCAAGATCGTGACCATTCCCGAAATGGAAGGCCGCAAGGGTGCCAAGGGCGGTGATCTGGCTGCTGTGATCGTGAACCTGGCCGACTATACCGTGGGCGCGGACAAGGGCGGTGCCGTGAGCATGTTCGATGACTTTGACATCGACTTCAACGCACAGAAGTACCTGATCGAGACCCGCTGCTCCGGCGCACTGACCAGCCCCTACAGCGCTATGGCCATCGAGTGGGCGGCATGAGAGACTCCTTCAGTCTCACAGTCCGCCTGACGGCGGCGCTGTTCGCCAGCTCCCTCAATGAGGGAGCCTTTTTCAAAGGAAAGGATGATAGAAAATGCTGAACAAGCTCTATGAGCAGGGCAAGGACCTGCACGTTGCAAACTACATGGCCTACGGCAAGACCGCGGACCACAAGCTGTACGCTGACGCCACTTTCAAGGAGACTGTGACCAAGGAAGAGATCGAGGATGCCTTCAAGAAGGGCCGTCTGGTGATCGTGGAGGGCGCAAACTATCTGGTGCCTGTGGCCTTTGGTGCGACCGGCGTGATCACCGTTGTGACCGGCGAGACCGTGAAGACCCAGGCATGGGCGGCTTCTGCCGAAAAGTAAGCAGAAAATTCAAAATGGAGTGAAAGTGCTATGAGCAAGTGGTTTGGGAAGCTTGGTTTCGTGGAGACCAAGGAGACAGAGCTGAGTGTGCACTCGGAGATCGTGACAGAGCGTGACTGTTACGGCGACCTGACACGGAACACGCGCAGGAACCAGTCCGGCGACAAGGTGAACGATGATATCAGCCTTGCGAACACGCTGAGCGTCATCGCTGACCCGTATGTTCAGGAGCACTTTTCCAATCTGCGGTATGTGACGCTTTATGGCGGAAAATGGAAGGTGACGGACGCGAGCGTGGAGTACCCGCGCATCGTGCTGACGCTGGGAGGGTTATGGCATGGCAATGAAACTGAGTGTGCACTCGGAGATCGTGACAGAGCGTGACTGTTACGGCGACCTGACACGGAACACGCGCAGGAACCAGTCCGGCGACAAGGTGAACGATGATATCAGCCTTGCGAACACGCTGAGCGTCATCGCTGACCCGTATGTTCAGGAGCACTTTTCCAATCTGCGGTATGTGACGCTTTATGGCGGAAAATGGAAGGTGACGGACGCGAGCGTGGAGTACCCGCGCATCGTGCTGACGCTGGGAGGGTTATGGCATGGCAATGAAACTGAGTGAAAGACGCTCCGGGCTGGATGCGCTTTTGCGCAGCATCGTGAAACAGCGGTGCGGCAGTGAAAACGTGTACTACCAGCCGCCTGCAAACCTGCGGATGAAATACCCTTGTATCTGCTACAAGCTGGAAAAGATCCGCAGCCTGAAGGCTGACGACCGCGTATACCGCCAGACCTTCCATTATTCTGTTACCGTGATCGACACAAAACCGGACAGCGAAATGACGGCGGCCATGGGTTTGCTTGCAAAGGCTTCTCATGACCGCCATTTTATTTCGGACAACTTATACCACGACGTATTCAGCGTGTGGTACTGATACCTATTTATAAAGGAGGACAAAACCTATGGCAAAACTGAATTGGGACGTTGACGGTACCCGCAAGTTCCACGCCGGTGTTTCGTACGGCGTGGTTTACCCCAAGGCCGATGGCGAGGGCTACGACAATGGCGCTGCATGGAATGGCCTGACCGGCGTGACGGAAAGCCCCAGCGGCGCAGAACCTACCGACCTGTGGGCTGACAACATGAAGTACGCCCGCCTGATCTCCGGCGAGGACTACGGCTTTACCATTGAATCCTATATGTACCCGCCCGAGTTTGAGCCCTGCGACGGTCTGGGCAGTCCTGTGAAGGGCGTGCGCATCGGCCAGCAGAAGCGCAAGGCATTCGGCTTTACATGGCAGACCAAGGTGGGCACCGATCAGGACCCCGATGCCGGTTACATCATCCATGTGGTGTGGAATGCGACCGCAAAGCCTGCTGAGAAGAGCCACGAGACTATGAACGACAGCCCGGATGCCGAGACCTTCAGCTGGGAGTGCGATACCGTGCCTGTGAACATTGCAGACCTGAAGGCTGCGGCGGTGGCAGAGTTTGACAGCACTGAGCTGACCGCAAAGCAGATGAAGGCCGTGGAAGACCTGCTGTACGGCACCGACAGCGAGAATGCAAAGCTGCCCACCCCGGACGAGCTGCTCGCTGCAGTAAAGGCTGCTGTGTAAAAAACGCCCTCTCATCGCGCAGTCCGGCATTTGCCGGTGCTGCTTGCAGCTCTCCCGAAGGGGCGAGCTTTGCTGAGAGAAAAAAATCAAAATGAACCGATAAGGAGAGATTAAGATGCTGAAAAAGACCATTTCCTATACCGACTATGACGGTAACCAGCGCACCGAGGACTTCTACTTCAATCTGTCCATGGCCGAGCTGACGGAGATGCAGATGAGCGTAGAAGGTGGTATGAGGGGCTACATCCAGCGCATTATGGCAGCCAATGACCAGACTGCTCTGATGAAGCTGTTCAAGGACGTTCTGCTGATGACCTACGGCAAGAAGAGCGACGATGGCCGTCTGTTCCTCAAGAATGATGCCATTCGTGCAGAGTTCGAGGCAAGCCCGGCTTTCAGCGCAATCTACATGGAGCTGATGTCCGATGCGCAGAAGGCGGCAGATTTCATCAATGGTCTGATGCCTGCTGACCTGTGCAATCAGAACCCGGCTATGGAGATGGCCGCAACCGCAAGCGCTGCGCCTGCACTGAGCGTGGCACCGGTACAGGGCTGATAAGCTCTGATATTTTGCCGCTTCGGCGGCTAGGGATGACCGCGTAAAAAACGGCCATCCTTTTATTTTTTTGCCTTGGAAAAGACACGCATTTAAGAGCACAGGGGGAGTGAAAGAATGCTGGAATTGCATATTCCCGGCGAAGAACGCTGGGATGAGCGAACAAACATGTTCGTATACGACGAGCCGGTAACTTTGAGGTTGGAATACAGCCTGCTCTCCCTGTCTAAATGGGAAAGCAAATGGCACAAGCCGTACTTGGACGAAAACGTGAAGAAAACACGCGAAGAAACGCTTGATTTCGTCCGATGCATGACCCTGACAAAGGGTGTGGACCCGACCGTATACACAAGACTGCGGCGGGAAGACTGGCTGGCCATTCAACGATATATGAGCGACCCGATGACGGCCGCGACCTTTAAAGACCGCAAAGGCGGCAAGAAGCGCGCACGCTACCAGACGGCAGACCTGTTTTACGCCGCCATGGCAAGCTACGGCATCCCGTTCGAGTGCGAAAAGTGGCACCTGAACCGGCTTTTGGCGCTGATCCGGGCCTGCGGGGAAGAGAACCTGCCGCCCGAGAAGATGGGCAGACACGAGCAGGCGGCGCACATCCGGGCGCTGAACGCACAGCGCAGGGCGAAGTTTCACTCGAGGGGGTAAGAGCTTTTGAGCAAGGTAATTGAGATCCGGCAGAAAGGCGACTTTAAGAAAAGCCTGACCTTTTTCAGCCACATCAAGAGCTGGAGTGTGCGGCCAATTTTGGAAAAATACGGCAAGCTGGGTGCAGAACGGCTTGCAGACGCTACCCCGAAAGCCACCGGAAAGACAGCGGCAAGCTGGAGCTACGAAATCAAAATGGACAAGAGCGGGGCCACGCTGTGCTGGAAGAACAGCAACATTGTGGACGGAGTGCCTATTGCGGTGATCTTACAATACGGGCACGGGACGAGAAACGGGGCCTATGTGCAGGGAGTGGATTATATTAACCCTGCCTTGGCTCCGATTTTTTCTGCTCTGGCCGATGAATTGTGGAAGGAGGTGCGAAATCTTTGAGTAAAGAAATAGATGAACGCGTCGTAGAGATGCGGTTCAACAACGCATTGTTTGAAAACAAAGTTCAGCAGACAATGCGAAGCTTGACGGCACTCAACGAAAAACTGATGTTCAAAGGAGCGGAAAAAGGCTTTGAGAAAGTCTCAGATGCATCAGAAAAGGTAAAATTCAATGCTTTGCTGAATGCTCTGGATAATCTGAGCCAAAAATTCTCGGCTGTCGAGGTGATTGGCGTAACTGCGCTGATGCGGATTACAAATCAGGCAGTTGATGCTGGTGAACGGCTTGTCAAAGCATTATCGCTTGATCCTATTATCAGTGGCTTTCAGGAGTATGAAACGCAGATCAATGCAGTTCAGACGATTCTGGCCAATACATCAAGCAAAGGCACTACGTTGGGCCAAGTCAATGCTGCACTGGATGAGCTGAATCACTATGCCGACCTGACGATTTACAATTTTACGGAAATGACCCGTAACATTGGTACGTTTACAGCGGCAGGCGTTGATTTGAATACTTCCGTTTCAGCTATTAAGGGTATTGCAAACCTTGCAGCTGTATCTGGCTCGACCAGCCAGCAGGCTAGTACAGCCATGTATCAGCTCTCACAGGCACTCGCATCCGGTACTGTGAAATTACAGGATTGGAACTCCGTAGTCAATGCTGGTATGGGCGGTCAGGTGTTTCAAGATGCCTTGAAAGAAACCGCTCGTGTGCATGGTATTGCCATTGATAGCATGATAAAAAAGGAAGGTTCCTTCCGTGAGACCTTATCCAAGGGATGGCTGACTTCGTCTATTCTGACTGAAACTCTTCAGAAGTTCACTGGCGATCTCAATGAGGAAACCTTGAAGTCCATTGGATACACCGATGAGCAGATCAAGAAAATCATGGAGATGGGCAAGACTGCAAATGACGCTGCAACAAAAGTCAAAACGTTCAGTCAGCTGAAAGATACTTTGACCGAAGCGCTGCAGTCTGGATGGACTCAGACTTGGCAAACGATTATTGGTGACTTTGAAGAGGCGAAAGAGCTTTTCACAAGATTCAGTGACGTCTTTTCAGATCTTATAAACAAATCGTCTGAAGCCCGTAATACCATGTTGGCCGGAGGCCTGAATACCGGTTGGCAGCAGTTGAGAACCACACTGGGCGACAGTGCTGACTTTTATAGTCAGATGCTGGAAAAGGTCATGCTTGCAAATGGTTCAATCAGTCAAAAACAGATTGATGATGCCGGAAGTTTTGCCAAGGCTTTGCAGCAGGGAGGTGTTTCCGCTGAGCAGCTTCAAAATGGGTTGAAAGAATCGTACAAGCAGCTTTCAGCACTGGGAGCTTTGAGTGACGATGCTTTAAAAGCCAAAAAACTCGATCCTGCTCAGGTGAGGTCTCTGGCAAAGAGCTTTGAGGAAGTTAATCAGCAGGTCGCAGACGGCAGCCTGAATCTTGATATTTACTCCAAGAAAATCGGTGAGCTCTCCGGTCGGGAGCATCTTATCGAGTCCATTTGGAATGTTTTTGAGGCACTTGAAAAAGTTGTGGAGCCGGTAGCACGTGCCTGGCAGAAGATATTCTCGCCCATCACGGCCGATCAGATCTACAACATCGCAAAGTCAATTGACGAGTTTACTGCAAAGCTCAGCATCAGTGACGAGACAGCCGATAAAATCGAACGAACATTCAGTGGTATTTTTGCTGTGCTGAATGTTGGGAAAAATGTGCTTTTAACCGTTGGTAAGGTTCTGGGGGAGGTATTCAATGCTGTATCTCCACTTGCTGGCGGCTTTTTAAGTATTACAGCGTCATTGGGCGATTGCTTGGTTGAGATGGCCAATGCGGTCAATAACTCTAAGGCGTTTAAGACGACACTGGATGGTATTCACTGGATTGTCGGAAAGGTGTCTGAAGGGATGCAGACCTTTGCAGGGGTACTGACTGATGTATCGAATAACGTCTCTGTCGTGTTCGACCCGTTAAAGACCCTTGGTGAGTGGTTTGAAAATTTTATTTCTTTCATTACACCAAAGCTGAAATGGCTTGCTGATAAAATCGGGGAGATTTTTGAAGAACTGGGCAGCGGTGCATCCGGTGCTTTTGGTAATCTGAATGGCAACGCACTTTGGGGCTTTGCGAATGCTGGAATGATTGCCGGGCTCATTGCAGGCATTAAGGGCTTTCTGGAAGCCTTTAAAGATATCGGCTCTACGGTTAAAGACACAATCGGGGGTGTGGCAGAACTTCTTAACAAGTTAGGAGAAGCTGTCACTGCATGGAAAAACAACAAGAACGCAGAAACGCTCAAGACGATTTCGACCGCTGTGGCAATTCTTGCGGGGTCACTTGTTGTGCTTTCGCTGGTGAAGCCAGAACGGTTGGCTGCATCTACGGGAGCTATGATTGCGCTGTTCGCTGAACTGCTTGTGGCGCTTGCAATTTATGACGAAATTGCGAAAAAAGCCAAAAAAGTTGGCAAAGGCACCAGTTCAATGGTCGTTATGGCAGCAGGTGTTCTAATCCTTACGTCTGCGCTGAAGAAGATTTCTGAAATTGAAACCGGAAAGCTTCTGACTTCAGTTATCGCATTGGGCACGGTGATGGCAGAATTGGTTGCCGCACAAGTTGCAATTTCAAAATGGGCAAAAGATGGTGCTAAGCATGCCATGGGTATGCTTGCAATGGCTGCGGCAGTTCGTGTCCTTGCAGAAGCAGTAGAACAGTTGGCTGACCTTGGCTGGGATGGAATTGAGAAGGGTCTTATTGCCGTAGCAGGACTGCTGGCGGAAGTTGCTGCGTTTTCGGGGCTGAGTAATTTTGGCGGACTGACGGCAGGAAAAGCAGTGGGAATTTTGGTCTTGGCAGCAGCACTGAGTGTGTTGGAAAAATCAGTGTCGGCATTCAGCAAGATGTCGGCAGATGAACTCCAGAATGGACTTGGTGCACTGGGTGCGATTCTTGGCGAAATTGCGGTTTTCAACATGTTGTCCAACTTGGCAGAACATGTGATTTCTACAGCAACTGCCTTAACTATTTTGTCCGGAGGGCTGCTGATTCTATCCAATGCTCTGGCAAACCTCGGTGGCATGACGCTCGGTCAGATCGGCGTGGCACTGGCAGCAATGGCAGGCGGACTGATTGAAATGGGCGTCGCACTGACTCTTGTAAAAGGCTCTCTTGGCAGTGCAACTTCGTTCCTTATCATGTCGGTTGTGTTGAATGCTCTCGTTTCTCCGCTGAAATCTCTTGGCGAAATGTCACTTGAAGAGATCGGGCATGGATTACTCGCAGTTGGTGGGGCACTTGGCATTTTTGCGATTGCTGTTGGAACAATGTCGTTTGCAGGTCCAATTGTCATTGCTGTTTCTGCAGCTCTGAGTTTGCTGGCAGGAAGCTTTGCATTGCTGCTTGGAACGATGGCAGCAGTAAGTCTAATGCCTCTTCAGATGGAAGCACTTGTCGTGGCACTTGGAACGCTTGGCTCTGCAATTGGCGTTTTTATCGCTGGAGTAATCGCAGGGCTTGGAACAGCAGCTGGAAGTATTGCTATTGCAATCGCTGAAATTATTGTAGCGGTATGCAACGCAATTGCGCAGGCCGTTCCTGCAATCGGCAATGCACTTGCTCAGCTCATCGTAGCCATTTGCAATGTTATCGTACAGTGCAGTGAGCCTATTGGACAGGCTTTGTTTACGCTGGGCACTATAGTGATCCAGACCATTATCGATCTGATCGCATGGGCATGGGATGGTGGCGGTGAGGGAGGCGGCATCAAAGGTGCACTGAGTGAACTGCTGGGAAATATTGTTGCATGGCTTTCTGAACATCTTAATCCGATAAACCTGTTTGGTGGCTTGCTGGGCACGATTTCGGGTTTCTTTGGCAAAATCGGAGAATACATGTCTCAGGGACTTGCCAATGGCCTGAATACTGGAGCTTCCGTGCAGACTGCAAACAACGGTGTTCAGACTCTGTGCAATAAGGTGAAGGATTTCTTTCGGAACGCGTTTGGAATCAATTCGCCTTCGACCTGGATGAGGGAGCTCGGCCAGTGGTTTGCACCGGGTCTTATAAACGGACTGAATGGAACAGCATCTATTACGAAGCTGAATGCTGGAACCAAGGTATTTGGCGAAAATGTAAAATCTGGACTTTCCGGTACGTTTGATGGTTTGAACAGTTGGATGTTCAGCAAAGGCAGTGATGCGGCCAGTAGTTTCTATAACGGACTGGGCGCGGCGAAGAATGTTCGAACTGGTTCCAAAGACGACTGGTTTGACGAGTGGTACGAAAAAGAGATCAGCAAGTACCGGAATGTGACTCCAAATACTGTGGCAGATGATGCTGCGGAAGATATTCTTGGAACACTTTTTGGCTCCGGAGATACGAGCCCTGCCGGTTCTGGCGGTACAACCACCGGCAAGAAAAAAGGCTCCTCCGGCACGAAGAAGACCTTAGCCCAGCAGATCGAGGAAAAGTACAAGCCGAAGCTGGAAGCCAACAAGACGGCCCGGGAAGTGCTGGACAGCGAGTACGAGCTGTGGCAGACCGAGAACCAATACAGCGCAGACGAGGACACCTTGCTGGCGAAGAAGATGGAGAACGCGGCGGCGGAAATTGCGAACCAGACCGACCGGGTTGCCATTGCGCAGGCAAAATACGACGAAATGCTGAAGCGCTGGGGCGCGGACAAGACCGAGACCAAGGAAGCCTACGCCAGCCTGCTGAGCGAAAAGACCAGCCTTGCGAAATTGCAGGCAGACCAGTACACCGGCCTGTTTGAAGACATCATGAAGCGGTACGATACCGACCTTGGCACACTGGAAAAAGAGTACAACCTCTGGACGTCCCAGAACAGCAACACTGCCTCAAAGCTGGACAAGATCGACCGGGAGACCGAGTACCAGAAGGACGAACTGGAGCTGAAGCAGAAAAAAGAAGCCAAGGCGAAAGAGCAGTGGGAGACCCTGCGGAAGGAATACGGCGAAAGCGACCTGCGCACAAAGGAAGCCTGGAACGACTATCTGGATGCGCAGACCGAGAGCCTGCAGCTTCAAAATGACATTGCAAAGCAGTCCCTGAACAAGCTGGATGCGCAGCTTTCCATCATCAAGGATGAACAAAGCCGGATGCAGAGCCGCATGGACCTGCTGACGAGCGTCTACGACGACGGCAGTATTGCAGACCGTGCAGAGGCCTACAAGCAGGCTGTGGAAGAATACGGAGAGAACAGCGCTGAGGCAAGAAAAGCGAAGTATCAGGGCATCACGACCAGCATTCTGGGCACGGTGAGCGCTTTGCAGAACATGAATGCAGAGCTGCAGAAAACTGCCGAACTGCAGGATATCCTGAAGAAAGGCTATACGCTTGACGCAGATGGAAACCGGGTCGATTTGAGCGATGACGAGCGCAAGGGCTACGAAGACCAGCTGCTTTCCTCCCGCAGTGCGCTGATTGGCTTTGCCGGGAGCCTTGCAGATGCCATGAACCTGGACGACACGGGCAAGAAGCTGGTGGTGAAGCTGGCAAACGCCATCCAGAAGAACTGGGTGCCCATCAGCAACGCCTTTACCGAGGTATGGAAGAAAGCTTCCGAAGCCATGGGCGAAGAGATGAGCGGGACACTGGAACGGGTGTTCGGTGCGGCGTTCAGCGAGGAAGGCATGGAAATCGGGACGGAGTTTCTTTCGGCCATTACATCCGCAATGCAGGGCGACTATGCCGGTGCGCTGGTATCCGCTGCGACCGCCATCATCGACTTGATGAGCACCGAGATGGGCCAGCAGCTTTTGCAGGAGACTGGAACGCTGATGATGGGGTTTGTGAGCAAACTTCAAAATGGAGCGGGACAGGTACAAAATGCCCTGACCGGAAGCGGAGGCCTGTTGACCATGCTGAGCCAGCTGGGCACGGCAGGCGGCGGTGCGGCCATTACCATTGGCGGCATTGGCGAAGCACTGGGCGGGCTGGGCGCTTCCATACTGGCGGTGCTGCCAGAACTGCTGATTGTGGTGGGCATTATTGCAGCCATCGCGGCATTGATCGGCGGTATTGCGTGGTTTATCAGCAGCCGGAAGAAGGAAAAGGCCACCGGCGCAAAGGACGTTGGCTCGGAGATCGACAAGGGCATCAGCGATGGCGTGAAGGAAGATGCGCCCATTGTGGACGATGCCGTGAGCGACATGACTGAGAACGCCATGGACATTGCGAAAGGTTCGCTTGGGACCATCAGCAAGGTGATGGGTGACGACTACGAGTACACGCCCCAGATCGTGCCCGTGGTGGACCTGACCAACGTGCTGGAAGGTGCGGACGAGATCGACAATGCCTTTGCGGCGACAAGATCGCTGAGCCTTGACGGAGACGTGAGCCGGAACCTTGCAAACAAGATCGATGCCGAAGTGCAGCTTCAAAATGGACTGAAGAGCGCCGGAAATGAGGACACACTGCGTGCCATCAACGCACTGGCCGGGCACATGGACGGCGTGGCCGAGAGCATCAAGGGTATGAGCGTGACCATCAACGGCAGAAAGGCCATTGGCTACATTGATGACCGGATGGGACGGCTGACTGCAGCGAAAGTGAAGTGAGAAAATGGCGATCATCAAAGAACTGAACCCCGGTGATACCCTGAAAGTGTACGAGGACGGCGTTGCAGCAGAGTTTGTGGTGGCCCAGCACAACTACGAAAAAGACCTGAACGGCAAGGGCAAGACCATGCTGATGCGCACCACCCTGCTGAAAGACGCAGTGAAGTGGGGCAACAACAAGAAAGATGTTTCGTGGAAGAACGAGCCGACCCTGCGCAACTGGCTGGAAAACACCTACGCAGCACGGCTGAGTGAGGACACGCTGAAGACCATCGTGCCGGTGACGATCCGGTATGATTATGGTTCAAGTGAGAGCGGTACGCTGGAAGAACAGCGGTTCTTTGTGCCAAGGGTAGTAGACTTCAGCGGAGATACGGCGCTGTTTACGGGAATCCGAAGATTTTTTGAGGATAGTCTGAGCGGCGGCAGGGCGGATATTACCGAAGGAAGCAACATCTACGACCTGTGGACGTATGTGTTCAGCACGCGAAGCACCAAAAACTACGAGGATGGCGATAACACCCGCGGAGAGGCGCTGAGCCTTTACGTGAAGCACGGCAGAGGTGCCGACCCCGGGTCGCCGGGGTACATTAACACCTACTGGGATACGACAACGGGACAGTGGGGCGTTTCCAGCCCGAATATTCTCGTATGTTTCTGCGTGGACGAGAACGCCACGGTGGACGACAATGGATGTCTGACAGCCAACAGCGGACCGGAGATCCAGAGCAACTACTTTGGCATGAACGGCGTATTTGGGCGGTGGGGAAAGTTCGGGCTGCCGTACCGTGTTTATGATGCAGATGGCAACACCATTACCGTGACCGAAAAGCTGAACGGCGAAGTGCACAGGACGTTTACGGCAATTCAAAATGGAGTATACCGGTTTGAAATATCACAGAAAGAGCTGGAAAGCTTTGACTGGAACACCGACTATACCCTGACGGTAGAAGCCAGCGACGGCCGGACCACCAACCGGAAAAGCTGCAAGGTGAACCGCATCCGTTCATCCGGGTACGTGGTGTACATCGGGCAAATCAAAGGCACGGCGGATGGACAGAGCTACTACTGGACAGAGCGAAACATTCTGGACGATCCGTTTAACGAGAATGCGCCGGTGATCCTTGACCCGGAAGTGACACTGGAAGCCAACGCGATCAGCTCGTTTACCTTTACAGTGCCCGTCTCGAACCCGTTCTACAACAAGCTGGAGCTGAAAAAGCCGGTAGTCAGCATAGAAGAGGACGGCCGCGAGATCTTTATGGGCTACATCACTGAAACGGAAAAGAACTTTGAGCTGGACATGGAAGTGACCTGCGAGAGCGAGTTTGGATACTTGCAGGACAGAGACTGTCAGGTGGAGAACAAGTTCTACACGGCACCCGAACTGCTGGCACTGGCGCTGACCGTGGAGGACGACCCGGAAGAACACATCGGCTTCAAGGGCGAAGGCAAGGTGTTCCTGCCCGGAAACGTGACCGTGGAAAAGCCGGAAAGCGACACGGACAAGGAGACCAAGGCCATCAGCGACTGTTGGAGCGTACTGACGAACAGCCTGACCGGGAAGTACGGCGGATATCTGCGCCTGCGCAAAGAAATCAAAATGGTGGACGGCGTGCGCGTTTACACAAGATATCTGGACTATCTGGCAAAACTGAACGACAAGACAGATCAGGTGATCGAGCTTGGAAAGAACCTGCTGGACATTTCGTACTACATCAAGGCCGGGGACATCGTGAACTCGGTGAAGGCATATGGTTGGTACAAGAGCGGATGGTTCTTCTGGGAGACCACGAACCCCATCTCGCGGGAAGCGTACAACGGAGAATCCATCAAGAAGTACGGCCTGTGCCAGCGCGTCCTTGTGGTGGAAGGAACCGATTCCACGGGAGACAGCCTTTTGAAGAAGGCCACGGACGAGCTGAAAAAGTACAGCGGTTTCACCGGAAGTGTGCAGATCAACGCTGCAGACCTGTGTGATATTGGCGTGGACACCGACCGGCTGGACTTTATGAAGGAGACGTACGTGCTCGCGGAACCGCACAGTATCGATGACTGGCTGCCCTGCACGAAGGAAGTGATCCCGCTGCATGAGCTGGACCAGAAAGACTTTACCTTTGGCGCGACCACGGCAAAGCTCTCGTCTTTGCAGGCGGGCAACTTTGCAACGGCGGGCAAGGCGTGGAACGCGATCCAGTCCACAATTGGATACATCAACAAGTGAGGAGGATCAATGTACCATTCTCTTATTATAAATGTAGGCGACGACTACATTGACACCTGGGACGACTGGAAGCTGATCCCTTCCTCGCGGCCGGTGATCGCACCGCCCATTGAGCGGACGAAATTCGTGACTGTGCCCTGCAGAGACGGCGCACTGGACTACAGCCGTACCCCTGCAAACCGTCCTACTTATGATGACCGTACCGGAAAAATTGAGTTCTACCTCGAAAACGACTATGCCGGCTGGGACTGGGAGACCGCGTACACGACCATCTGCGAGACCTTGAAGGGACAGCGGGTGCGGTTTGCGCTGGAGGACAATCCCAGCCATTATTATTCGGGTCTCTTGTGGGTGAACCAGCTTAAAAGCGATAAGGGACACTCGAAGATCACGCTGGAGTACAACTTGCACCCGACCATGTACACCCTGAAGGTGGAAGCCGTGGCGCTGAACGTATACGACCTGAAGCTGAACAGAGGCATGGAGTACCAGCTGCTGGTGGGCGTTGGGCCGACGAATACGTTCTATCGCAAGATGAACGTGACCGCGAAACCGCGGGACGTGGTGAAAATTACTCAAAATGGAACCATTCTGGCCCTGCGGAAGGGCACAGCGGTGGTGACGGCAGAGTGCGGCGGTGTGAAAGCCGAGTGCGCCGTGACGGTAGGCGCTTACGAGAGCTTTACCATTGAGCGTGCACTGGACGGCGTGAGCGAGACGAACCCGGTGGGGAGCATCGTTGCCGGCATGAGCTATCAAAACGTGTTCAACGTAGGCGACGGCGAGAAGGAAATGCTGGAACTGACCGTAGAGATGGGAGGCACGGATGTGACCGGAAGTTGTGTTGTCATGGCAGAGGACAACGCGAGCGCACAAATCAAAATGGCATCGGTGACGGGAAATATCAAGATCACAGCGCATGCTGCAGCAAAGCCGGTGGCGGCGATGCTGTGTGCAGATATCCTGCCTGTGGAGGTAAAGCCGCTGAAACGGGTAGAAGGAGCATTCCGGCTTGGAAGATGAAAGGAAGGATGATATTTGAGTTTGGAAGCGTACTCCATTTTGAAAAATGGAAACGAAAAGCTCTCGGAGCATTTCAAGGTGCGCGAGTTCTACTGCCGTGACGGCAGCGACCCGGTGTTCATTGACACGGCGCTTGTGGAGGTGCTGGAAAAGATCCGGACGCACTTTGGCAAGCCGGTGACGATCACGAGTGGATTCCGCACGGCAAGCTGGAACGCAAAGCAGAAGAATGCCGCAAAGTTCAGCCAGCATCTGTACGGCAAGGCGGCAGACATTCGGGTGCAGGGCATCAGCGTGGAGCGGGTGTATGCCTACGCGGACAAACTGCTGGGCAACGCCGGTGGCTGCGGCATTTACCCGCCCGGTCTGGGACGCACCAACGGCTGGGTGCATGTGGACGTGCGCAAAGCCAAGAGCCGCTGGAAGGGGTGAGCGCCGATGGAAAGTATCATTGCCGCCATCCTCAGCGGTGTTGTGACCCTGATCGGCGTACTGATCGCAAACTCGCGTTCCAATGCCGTGATGGAATACAAAATTGAGGAGCTGACCCGGGAAGTCCGCAAGCACAACGGTTTTGCGGAGAAGATCCCGGTCATCCAGAGAGACATTCAGGTGTTGAACCACAGAATGTCCGACATCGAAGTACATGAATATGAACACGAAAGGAGCAACGTATGAATTTCAACATTACTGCAGGCACCATTGCACGTACCGCCGTTCTGCTGCTGGCTCTGACCAACCAGATGCTGAGCGCCATGGGCAAGAGCCCTCTGCCCATCGAGAGCACCACTGTGGAGCAGTTGGTGACGGCTGGCATCACGACCATTGCGGCACTTGTCGCATGGTGGAAGAACAACTCCTTTACGAAGGAAGCCATTGCGGCCGACAAGGAGTACGACCGCCTGAAGGCAAAGAGCGGGAAGTAAAAATGATATTTTGGGCAGGGCAGGAGCGGAAAACGTGATCCACACACGTATCCAACGCTGAATGTTTCTTCTACACTGCCTGAAAATAGTTCATCTGGCACTCACCGAAGGCAGGAACTGCCGAAAATTCAAAATGGAGTGACCGGTAAGATGAAGAAAGCCCCTGCAACGATCGTTTATGGCTCTGAGTGGGAGCTGTGAGCGAAAGTTACAGGGACTTTTATTTTTAGCATGAGTGGAGTGCTAAAGCGGGGTAAGAAGTTGACGGAACGTACATTATTCGTACATTTTTGAATGAATATTACGTAGGTACGATAATAAAATTGAAAGTCACAAAATCTTAACAAAAAGAAGCAAAAAAGGTCTTGATTTTTTGGGTCAAGATGAGTACAATACACTTAGCACTCAGAGAAATGGAGTGCTAAAGAGCTGAAGAGCCGACACGAGGCCCTTTGGACACAGCAAAGTTTTAAATTATATTTTTACTATAGGAGGGCAAGAACTATGAAGATCATTCCTCTTGCAGACCGTGTTGTCATTAAGGCTGTTGAGGTTGAGGAGACCACCAAGGGCGGTCTGATCCTGACCGGCAGTGCTAAGGAAAAGCCCCAGGTGGCTGAGGTCATCGCTGTCGGCCCCGGCGGCGTTGTGGACGGCAAGGAAGTCAAGATGACTGTGAAGGTCGGCGACAAGGTCCTCACCAGCAAGTACTCCGGTACCGAGGTCAAGGTGGACGGCGAAGAGTGCACCATCGTCCGTCAGGGCGATATCCTGGCAGTCGTTGAGGACTGAGCAGTTTCCCCTCTGATATTTGAAAATTGAGCTTTAAAGGAGCGATTTGATTATGGCTAAGCAGATCAAGCAGGGCGAGGATGCCCGCAAGGCACTGTGTGCCGGTATCGATACCCTGGCAAACACCGTTAAGATCACCCTGGGCCCCAAGGGCCGTAATGTGGTGCTGGGCAAAAAGTTCGGTGCACCGGTCATCACCAACGATGGCGTGACCATTGCAAAGGAGATCGAGCTGAAGGACGAGTTCGAGAACATGGGCGCACAGCTGGTGCGTGAAGTCGCTACCAAGACCAACGACGCAGCAGGCGATGGCACCACCACCGCAACCGTTCTGGCACAGGCCATGGTCACCGAGGGCATGAAGAATGTCACCGCCGGTGCAAACCCCATGGATATCCGCCGCGGCATGAGCAAGGCTGTTGCCAAGGCTGTTGAGACCATCAAGGCTCACAGCCAGAAGGTGAAGGACAGCAACGATATCGCCCGCGTCGGCACTATTTCTGCAGGCGACCCCGAGATCGGCCGTCTGATCGCCGAGGCTATGGAGAAGGTCACCTCCGATGGTGTTATCACCATTGAGGAGA
>OGWS01000293.1_pt1 | contig 54324 bp, 46 predicted proteins | sample 1576111 | NCBI WGS metagenome assembly OGWS01 (sample SAMEA3541534, study PRJEB24748) | human gut metagenome | biome: human gut; feature: human-associated habitat; material: faeces | place: China | collected 2012
CCCGTCCGGCAGGGACAACCTGTGCGGACACCGCTTCGACCGCCAGTACGGCGAGCTGCCGCTGGGCTATGACCACAAGTATGTTTACTCTCATTTCGGATATAACTTAAAGGCAACCGACCTGCAGGCATCCATCGGATGTGCACAGCTGGATAAATTCCCGGGTTTTGTAGAGCGCAGACGCCATAACTTCGACCGCTTAAAGGCAGCTCTGGCCGATACGACAGACAAGCTGATCCTGCCAGAGCCGTGTGAAAACTCCAGACCGAGCTGGTTTGGATTCCTCATCACCTGCAAGGAAGGCGTGGACCGCAACGCAGTGGTCCAGTACGTGGAGAAGAAAGGTGTCCAGACCCGTATGCTGTTTGCCGGAAACTTAACCAAGCATCCGTGCTTCGACCAGATGCGTGCAGAAAATCGCGGCTACCGTGTTGTGGGTGATTTAAAGAACACCGACCGCATCATGCAGGATACATTCTGGGTGGGTGTGTACCCGGGCATGAGCGATGAGATGATCGATTACATGGCTAAGACGATCCGTGAGGCAATCAACCAGTAATCATTTCGGAAAACGGGACAGAGTCTCAGGCTGCCGGGCAGATTCGCTGAGAAGAAAATCCGACAGCCGGAAAAGAGGGCGAATATGCAGTACGATTTAACGAAGGTCCATGAGATCAACTTGAAAATCTTAAAGGAGATTGACCGGATCTGCAGAAAATATAAGATTAAATATATGCTGGACGGCGGCACGCTTTTAGGAGCAGTCCGCCACAAAGGCTTCATCCCGTGGGATGATGATGCGGATATTGCATTTACCCGCAGCAACTATGAGGCATTTTTAAAGGTAGTAAAACGGGAACTTCCGGATACCATGGAGCTTCTGATGCCGGAGGATTTCCAGGGAGGCAAAGCGTTCTTTGACTTTACAGCCCGCGTCATTTATAAAAACAGCCGCCGCCATGAGAATACGCCGGAGGTGCAGTATTACGAGGGCAAGTTAAACCACCTCTGGGTAGATCTGTTCATCATCGACGAGCTCCCGGAGAATAAGGCAGCAGCAGGGTTTACCCGTCTGCTTCACAAGAGCATTTACCTGCTGGCAATGGGACACCGTTATCACCTGGATTTTTCCAAGTACAGTCTGTTCCACAAGCTGGCGGTGGGTGGAGGATCTGCAGTTGGAAAGCTGATTCCGATGAATCTGATCTTTAAGCTCCAGCATGCAGCAGCCTTAAAAGATAAACATGGGCGCAGCAGTCTGCGCTACTACAGCAACTATCAGCCGGATTATCTGTATGTGACGATCCAGAAGGAATGGTGTGAAGAAATTACGGATGTGGAATTTGCAGGCACCACACTGATGGCATCGAAGCATGCGCATGAGGTTCTGACATGGGTATACGGCGACTACATGAAGCTGCCGCCTGAGGCAGAGCGCGTACCAGCCCATTCCACCGTAGACATCAAAGTATTTGACGAAGAAGCATAGACGAGGAAGCATGATGGAAAAGAAATTATCGATAGTGGTTTCGGTCTACAACGAAGAACAGGCCCTGCCGCTGTTTTACGAGACAACGAAGCTGATCCTGGAGATTTTGCCATGGGACTATGAGCTGCTCTTTGTTAATGACGGAAGCCGCGATGACAGCCTTTCCATACTAAGGGAGTTTGCAGCCCACGATGAGAAGGTGAAGGTTGTTTCTTTCTCACGGAACTTCGGGCATGAGGCAGCCATGATCGCCGGAATCGATTACGCAAAGGGCGACGGGATCGTCTGCATGGATGCAGATCTGCAGCACCCGCCGGAATGTCTGCCGGAGATTGTGCGCAAGTTTGAGGAAGGCTGCGGCGTCATCAGCATGGTGCGCACAAAAAACAAATCCGCAGGACTGATCAAGAACATCACATCGGCTGGCTTTTACTGGGTCATCAACACCCTTTCCGACGTGAAATTTGAGCCGAACGCATCGGACTTTTTTGCAGTATCGAAGGAAGCGGCAGATGTGCTCCGGAAGAATTACCGTGAGAAGGTGCGCTTCCTGCGGGGATACGTCCAGAGCATCGGCTTTCAGAAGGCAACCATCACCTACGAGGCGCACGACCGGGTGGCAGGAGAGAGCAAGTACAGCTTGCGAAAGCTGCTTGCGTTCTCCATGAACACGATCATGTGCTTTTCCAACCTGCCGTTAAAACTCGGTATCTATGCCGGAGCATTTGCGGCACTTCTGGGTGTGGTGGTGATGGTCTACACCTTGTTTACCCGCCAGGGAGCGCCGAGCGGCTATGCCACGATCGTGATCTTAAATTGCTTTATGTTTGCGATCCTGTTTCTGATCGTTGGCATTATCGGAGAGTACATCGCGATTTTGTTCAGCGAACTGAAAGACCGGCCGATCTACATCGTGGAGGAAACGCAGAATATTGTTGCGTGTAGCAAAGAAAATAAATAACTGTTCAGTAGGTCTGCGCATTCACTGCGCTGACCGTACGAAAACATGGGCTGGAAAGCAAAAATCCCATTGCCGCAGGCAATTTTTCATGGATTTATTTTTGCTCTTTTAGGTACGCATCCGCATCCTTAAAGAACGATGTGATGATCAGCAGCATGATGATGCCGACCGGGAAGGCCGCGATGATGGATACAGTCTGCAGGTTGGACATGGAGTTCTCGGAAAAGATCAGGGCCAGCGGCAGCAGAATCAGGAAGATCGCCCAGAACAGCTTCACGTTCCGGTGCGGCTCCTCATCACTCTTTAACTCCTTATACGTGTAGGTGGAAGCCACCATGGTGATGGAGTCAAAGGATGTGGAATAGAAGGTGATCATGCACAGGACTAACAGGACGAGCACGGCTTTGGAGAGCGGCAGCTGTCCCAAAATATCCAGGATCGCCTGATAGAGGTTTCCGTCTGCGGCGTAGGAGGAGAGCGCATCCAGCTTTCCGTGCATCTGCAAGCCGAGTCCGTAGTTTCCCATAATAATAAAGGAAGTAAAGGTTCCGGAAAGACCGAATACATAGCCGCCCAGGATAACCTGGCGCAGCGTGCGGCCCTTGCTGATGGAACCGATGAAGAACGGAACAGCCACGCACCATACCATCCAGTAGGCCCAGTAGAAAATGGTCCAGGTCTGCGGGAAGGAGGAGGTCCTGAGGGAATCCGTCCAGGTGGAAAGACCGATGAAGTTCTGGGTCATATTTCCCAAAGCGGTGATGCCTTCTTCAATGATGAAGCGGGTCTGGCCGCCAAAAAAGAATACATAAGCCAGGAGACCGAAGAACAGCCAGGTACAGGTTGCTGCGGAGAGCTGGACACCCTTCATGCCGAAGTAGACGCTGAAAGTATAGATCGCGCATACGACAACCAGAATGACCAGGGTCAGACCGGTGCTCTGCGGAATGCCGGTCACATTGCTGATGGCACCTGCCAGAAGCGGTGTCGCCAGGGAGAAGGTTGTGGCGGTTCCGGCGAGGAGTGCGAAGACTGCGATCAGGTCGATGAGCTTTCCAGCCCAGCCATCCACACGGTTTCCCAGAACCGGACGGCAGGCTTCGGAGTATTTCTGGCGGGAACGTTTGCGGACATGGAGCATGAAGCCGAATGCCGCGGACAGCACCAGATAGAAGCCCCACGGGATCGGTCCCCAGTGGAACAGCGGGTAAGTGGCAGCCCACTCATGTACCGTTCCCATTTCCGCTGTATGAGGATCTGATGCATATAAGATCCATTCGCAGCAGGAGTAGAACAGGATGTCAGCCGCCAGTCCGGCGGTGAAGATCATGGAACCCCACTGGAACCCGGAGTACAACGGGCGCTCTGCATCGCCTAAGCGGATCTGGCCGAACCGGGAAAAGGCAATGTAGAGGGAGCAGACGAAGACGCCCAGTCCGATGATGAGGTAATAGCTGCCCATCTCATCGCCCAGGAAATTGCGGACTGCGCCGATGGCAGCGGTGGACTGCTCCGGGCTTACGACAAACCAGGCGCAGAGCGCCAGGATGCAGAAAAAGGGAACTAGTGTGGTAAACCAGTCAATCTGTCCGAGCAGTGATTTTTTCTCGGAAAGGGAGTGGTCAGTTTGATGTTTCATAGCGGCCTCCTGTTCAAAAAAACTTAAAATTGAATTATATTGAACATCATAGCACCGCAATGCGGAAAAAGCAAGGGGATTATATGAGAAGATTTGGCAGAAGACACAGATTTAGAAGAAGCGGAAGCAGAAAGATCGGCTGGCAGATGGAAATGTCCATCGACCGTGCCGCATCGAGACGATACCGCAGCTACCGGCAGCACAGGAACGTGTGGAGTCTGATCCTTGGAATCGTTCTGGTGCTGGTGCTGGTTTTTGGCATTGTGTTTGCAGTACGCGGTGCAGTGCGGGCAAAACAGGGAAAAGCGACGGAATCTGCCCACAAGACGGAGCAGACCGGAAACAGCGGAACTTACGAAAACGTAGAGCTGGTGACCGAAGGGGAAAAGCGAGAAGAGCTGGAGACGCAGGGAAAAAGCGAGCAGGAAATCGATGCGCTGACCGAACCGATCCTTGGAGGAGCCGAGCTTACCATGTTAGCCGGACAGACCAAGGCCCAGATGATGTCCTTTCTGCTGGAAACAAAAGAGGGAAGCCTGATCGTGGTAGACGGCGGATGGTGGGATGATGCAGATCATCTGACCGAAGAGATCCAAAAGCGCGGCGGTCATGTCAGCGCCTGGTTTCTGACTCACGCCCACACCGATCATGTGGGAGCCCTGTTAAACATCCTGCAGAGCGAGGCAGAGGGAAAGGACAGCGGCATCACCATCGACCATATCTACTATGATTTTGCATCCCTGGACTGGTATAAGACCCATGAACTGGGGGATCTTGGCACCGCAGATGCGATCCTCAAGGCACTGGCGGCCCTTCCAAAGGGAGAGGCATGCCCGGTGAAAAAGGACGATGAGATCCTGGTGGACGATGTCTGCATTACCGTGTTAAATGACCGCTACGAGCCGGATGATGACCACATCGGCGAGCGGGACGGAAACGATGCCAGCATGGTTTACCGGATGTTAGTCAATGGCGTGACGATTCTGTTTACCGGCGATCTGCAAGTAGATGGAGGAAACCATGTGCTGGAAACCGTTGCAAAGGAAGATTTAAAAGCCGACATTGTTCAGATGGCGCACCACGGACAGCATGCTGTGACAAAGGAGTTTTATGAGGCAGTCAGCCCAAAGATCTGTATGTGGCCGACACCGCAGTGGCTGTGGGACAATGAAGGAGATCAGTATACAACGCCGGAGACCAAGGCGTGGATGAAAGAACTGAATGTAGAAAAGCATTACTGTATGAAAGATGGAGACCAGGTGATCCGGTAGGGATCGCTGGTCTCCATCTTTTCTTTTGTTTGTACTGCATATTGCGGATGAGCCAGGCACGGCCGTTAATTCCTTCATCCGATATGCTTAATCCGGCACATGCAGTCCGCTGTGATACGAATAACTCCCAAGCTCATTTAACAACCGGTCCATGCTTTCTCTTGTGGATGGCAGTTCACCAGTCAGATAGGAGTTGATGATGGCATAAACGTCATTGCTTTTATGCAGGCACTGGCGGAACAGATCCGGGAAGGATGCGCGGGAGGCAAGCCTGCGGTCCCAGGGGTTGCACCAGATGTCGTGGTCGATGTTCAGGACTTCACGTGGGTTATTGATCTCGTCGGTGACCAGCTTCTGGGATGCCACCGGATTTTTCAGGACCAGCTTCTCCACGAAGGCAATTTTATTGCGTTTGGATCCCTTTGGGTCTGCCAGGGTCCGGCAGCCGAAGCGCAGAGCCAGAATGGAACGGTGGATCATGGCAGGGGTTACCTGGAAGTTGTTGCTGTAGGTGATGGGATAGTACGTCTCATTGATACAGTCGGCAAGGAAACGGGAGATAAACTGGGTTTCCATGCCGTTTAAGCAGATGGTTGCTGCCTGGTTGAACTGGGATGGTTTTTTGTGCTTGTATTTCCACAGGAGTATGGCATCAATGTCATTCTCCAGGGAAGCGTGGCGGCCATGGGCCTGGCTGTTTGGAGACTTGGCATCGTAGCCGATGCGTCCATATACATAAGGATGGCAGATGGAATCCCCGATGTAGTGATTTAAATAGCCACAGAAGTAGGCCAGTCCTTCTTCTCTCTGCTGACGGGATTTCACTTCGCTTAAATGCTGCAGATAGCAGACAAAGAAGTCCTGGATGTGATGTTCATGCATGTAGGAGCCAACGTTGCGGTAGTCCCGGTGGCGCAGAACGGGAATGTTGTAGAAAAACATATCCGGCCCCTGCAGGCCTAGCTGGTAGAGCCAGCGGTATTTGGCAATGATATATTTTAGCTGATTGTTGGGAAGGTCATTGTAGGCCTTCATTCCTAAGATATAGTGTGTAGTAAATCCGGGCATAAAGCCACCTCGTTTTCTGCGGAGTGCTTCCGATAAGAGCAGACGCAAGTATTTTAAGCCTGTCGGAACAGGCATTTTCTATAGATAGATTATATCATATGAAGCATAAAAAACGAGAGTGGCAAGATTGTGTTTTTCAGCTGAAACTTTCAAAAGTAAATTCTATCGTTTGCATGCCCGTGCTTTTTCAGTTCTCTTAAATTGCAAAAAATGATGCGGATGCCGCTGGGACAGTCAAAGTGTTTGCCTGGATTTTTGCTGTTCCATGGTTTGAATAAATGACAGATTTTACATATACTTTTTCTGTAAGTTTACAACTTGCTTCTTTATCTTTCGGATTAAGAACAATCAACACTTTCTCCGTCTCGCATTCTCTTACGTAGACAAGAGGGTATTTTCCTTTTTCGGCATACAGAAATCGGATGGATGGACATGACTGTAAGGCAGGATGTGTTTTTCTAATATGAATCAGTTCCTGTATTTCATGCCAGAGTGAATCTGGGCGAGTCATCTGTTCTTCTACAGTAGGTCTGTTGCAATCTGGATCGATTGGTGCATATAATTTATCTGTACCAGCAGCGGAGAATCCGGCATTTACTTTTGTATTCCATTGCATAGGAGTTCTGCACTGTGTTCTTTCTTCACTGCCTTCGACAGAATCCAATCCGTCCAGATTTTTCATTCCAATTTCATCACCGTAATAAAGAAATGGTGCTCCTGGCATAGATAGAATGAATGCGAAGGCAATTTTTATTTCTTCATCATCTAAATGCTCGCGGATTCTGCTGATATCATGATTCCCGGAAGGTGTGCAGATTAATCCCTTTCCATCTGTCATTTCATAATCTTTACAAAAGTTTTCTACAAAACCGGAAATATCTCCTTTTCCGGCTCTGGAAAAGTAAGGGGTATCAGAACGGAAGAGTTCCCAATAGTGCTGCTTCCCTCTCTTTAAAAGGAAATCCATATGAAAGCCTCCACGAATGGAGTAAGAAGGATATCCCCATTCGGAGATCATGGCCGCATTTGGGAATTCCTGATCAAGAAAATCACGAAAATATCGCCATAATCGAACATTTCCTTCCTGATCTGGGTCGTTCTTTATCACTTCTCCGGCCATATCAACCCGGAAACCATCACATCCCATTTCCAACCAAAACCGCATGATGTCTTTTAATGCATCTCTTGTTGCAAGCGGACCGGGGGCATCCATGGGCAACTGCCAGCTGGGGTCATCTACTCTTGCAAAACCATAATTCAACGCAGGCTGTGTAGAATAGAAATTAACAGCGCAGCATCCTGGTCTGCCTCCAAAACCAATAATAAATCCACGAATATTATAATTATTTTCACCAGGCTGATCTATTTGAGGTTTTACCTTTCGATAGGGAGTCCAAATATATCGTTCTGTGTACTCATTTTTTAAGCTTGAAGCTGAGATTTTGAACCATGGATGTTCAATTGACGTATGGCCGGGAACCAGATCCAGGATGATATGCATGTCTCTTTTATGTACTTCTTCAAATAAATTGGCGATATCCTGATTCGTCCCATAGCGTGGCGCAACTTTATAGTAATCTCGAATATCATATCCAGCATCAAAAAAAGGAGAATCAAAACAGGGATTCATCCAGATTGCATTGCAGCCAAGCTCTTTAATATAATCAAGTTTACTGATAATTCCAGGAATATCACCGATTCCATCTCCGTTACTGTCGCAAAAACTTTGCGGATATATTTCATAGAATACTGCATTTTCCAGCCATTTTGGCATAGTATCACTCCTCCTGATAGAAAAAGGGCTGTGGTCTTCCCATGCCAAGCAGTTTTGGTCAGAACACAGCCGACTTTTTATTTTTGATTATTTATCTGCAAGATATGCATCGTTTGCATCAGTCATGATCTGGCGAGTTGTCTCCAAATCATTGTAATATGGACTTAATAAATATTTGCTAAGATATTCTTTCCATGCGTCACTCTCAGACACTTTTTTAAATACATCACTCCAATATTGCTGAGCCTCCTCGCTCATGGAAGCGGATGCGATCACACTTCTCCACATTGGATTCTCAACTGTTTTATATCCAAGCTCTTCCATAGTAGGTGCAGTGTCAAGCGGGGCTTCAAAACGTTCGCTTGATAATGCTACAACTGGAGTAATATCTCCGCTCTCTACATAAGAAATTGCAGCTGCAGGAGAACCCATTGCAAGCTCGATGTGATCACCCATCAATGCAGTAATAGATTCTGAAGAAGAATCATACATCATGTAATTGAAACCATCTGCTTTGTCGAGCTCATCCGCAAACATATTAAAGGCAGTCATTTCATTACTCTTGGTTCCGCCAACGTTTAATTTTGTTCCTGATTCAATTGCTGACATAATGTCATCGAAGCTTTGATATTTACTATTTGTGCTGGCGAAGATTAATTGTTTATCAGCGGCCAGTGTTGCAAGCGGAGCAAAGTCGGTAATGGTTAATCCGATGTCTGAACTTAACATACTCTGCATGTCACCGGAAGAAAAGCAAAGTAATGTATTGTCAGGATCAGAGGTATCATGTGTTTCAATTCTCACGATATTTCCACCACCATCAGAATTGTTGTTAATGACAATCGTAGGCTTAACAAGTCCTTCTTTTGTACAAATATCGGCAATTGTACGGGCAAACAAATCTGAGTTTCCACCTGCTTTAGAACTGATGTTAAATGTGATCGTACCGCTAGGTTCCCACGCAGATTTTGCTTCTTCTGTAGATTCTTCTTTTGCGGTTTCTTCAGAGCTTTCTGACACAGATGCATTCTGTGTTGTATCGGCTGCCGGTTTTGATGCAGTTTCGCTGCTTCCACATCCGGCCAACATTACACAGGTCAAGAGTGCGCCAAGAGATACTACGGTTGATTTTTTCATGTTAATTCCTCCTGAATGAATTATTATATAGATTGCTACTGCAATTCTTATCTGTTTTTCTGTCTGGCTTTTTTGTAAATCTTTTTGAGAACAGGACTAAACATCAAACCGATGAAAATCAACAGGAAAACCAGTGATAAAGGTTTTTCCACGAAAATGCTAAGACTTCCCCCCGATATATTTAATGCTCTGCGAAGATTAATCTCAAATGTTACAGAAAGAATGGTGGCAAGCAGCATCGGTGATGCGGAATAGCCAAAGCGCTGGAAGAGATACCCGAGGATTCCGCCGATGATCATGATCAGAACTCCCCACATGGAAGTTGTGGAAGCATAGGATCCAACAAAACATACCATTGTGATAGTTGGAATCAGGATTTTATTGGGGATACAGATCACCTTCATAATGACTGGAATCATAACGAGCGCAAACACTAATGAAATGATATTGGAAACATATAAAGATGAAATCAAGCCCCAGGCAAAGTCAGGAGAGTCAATAAATAATCTTGGTCCTGGCTGTAAGCCCCACATCATTAACCCACCAAGAAGTACAGCTGTTGTGCCGCTTCCGGGAATTCCTAACGCAAGAAGCGGACCAAATGCACCTGCTGCTGCTCCATTATTTGCTGCTTCTGATGCGGCAATTCCTTCAATTGCACCGGTACCAAGCGGTTCTTTATTTTTTGACTTTTTCTGAATCGTATAATTCACAATAGATGCCATTGTAGCTCCAGCACCGGGAATAAAGCCAATGACAGAACCAAGGATTCCACCTCGGATAACGGGAGATTTTATTCTGGATATATCTTCTTTTTCTAGTTTGCAATCTTTTATGCCAATCTTTTTTACGACAAGCTCGTTCTCACGTTCTTCCTGTGTCACCAGGTTAAATACCTGTGCCATTCCAATAAAGCCTACGACCAGAGGAATGAAATTGACTCCACTCAGCAAATGCACAACTCCAAATGTGTATCTGGCTTCTCCTGTGTTTGTGCTGATTCCAATGGTTGCAATGAGAATGCCAATGCAGGTGATCGCCAGTCCCTTTAACACATTTCCTTCAATGAGCCAGCTAATGGAACTTAATGCCACAAGCATCAGCGTAGTCATTTCAGCAGGGCCAAATTTTAAACCGAATTCAGCCAGTGCCGGGCCGAAAAAGGTCAGTATGACCATGCCGATCAGTCCGCCGACAAAGGAAGACATGTTTGATACCATTAATGCCTTACCAGGTTTTCCTTTTCGAGCCAGCGGATAACCGTCTAGAGCTGTCATAATAGCAGGTGCATCTCCAGGGACATTGATCAAAATAGAACTAAAAGCACCGCCAAACATATTAGCGTAATAGATAGCACCTAACATGATAATGGCTGTTGTAGGGTTGAACGCGTAGGTCAGTGGTAATAATAATGCTATTCCGACTAAGGAACCGATACCAGGCATTGCACCTACGATGAGTCCAAGAACAGCACCGATGGCAGCAGCACCGACATTTTGAAATGTCAATGCTGTCTGAAATCCCGAAAGCAGATAATTCAAAGTTTCCATACAAGTCTCCTCCTATCCTAACAATTTCAACCATGCGCCTTTTGGAAACCGGATCTTTAGGCCGAGACCGAATCCAAAATAGATAATGACAAACATAGCTGCTGTCGCAATTATCGTAGTTTTCCAGTTAACTTTCGCATACAGTTTCAACCATAATACATAGAAGACAAATAGTGCTGGAAGAAATCCAATATATTTGGTGAAGAAATAAACCAGCACAATCGCGCCCAGAAGAATACAGGCTTTCCAATCTACTGTGACAGCTTCTTCTTTAAAACTGCTGATAAAATTAAATATGCTGGCTATTAAAAGAACAGCTGCAATGACAACTGGGAAAAAACCGTCTTTTGGAGCACCAGCAGCTGAATCCCATAATCCATACTCTGTAATTCCTTTGTAAATCCATACAGCGGATGCCACGATCATGATTAATGGAAAAAGAAAATTCAGTTTAAGCTTACCTTTCATAGTTGTTTGTTCCTCCCTTCATTTGCTTACACCTTAAACTATAATGTTGCTAAATTCAACATTTTGACCAGACAAAAATGTTTCATTATTAAACATAATAATATTTTCCACAATTTATACAATTTTGGAAGGGAAATATTGTTGATAATTGTATTTAGATGTTTAGTATTGAAACATTTGATGATTTGTGATATGATTTTTATACAAAACCAAACCAGATGACTATTTTGATTGGAGATGAATTATGAAAACTCGTATTCTTGCAATCGTTCCATATCCTGGCATGCAGCAGATTTTAAATGATATTGTCACGCAGTACGAGGATATTGAATTGACGGTCCGGATAAGCAGCTTGGAAAAGGCAGTAGAAATAGCGCGGTCCTATGCTCCGGATGAACTGGATGTGATCATTGCGCGCGGAGGTACAGCAGAGCGATTACAAAAGAGCATGGATATTCCCGTCGTCAAAATAGAACTTACTACATATGATATTCTGCGTGCGATTAAGCTAGCTGAAAATTATACCAGCAGATTTGCTATTATTGGTATTTCGGCTATTACGCAGAATGCTACTTTATTGTGTAATCTCATGCAATATAATATCAAGACGGTTACTTTGAATGATTATTCTGATTTTAAGGCTGAAATATCAGAACTTCGGAAAGATGGATATGAAATGGTCCTCTGCGATTATAGTACCTCGCATATTGCTTATGAGCTTGGTTTGAACCATATTTTGATTACCTCCAGTAGAGAGAGCATTGAAACTGCTTTTAAGCAGGCTTTATTGAAGGCTCATCAGGTAACATTTTACCGTCATCAGGCAAAGCTGTTGGAAGCTGCTTTTTCACAAAGCCACGAATATGTAATGATTTATGATAGGGATTTTGATTGTGTATTCAGTAATTTACAGAACATCTCGGATAACAAAGCTATTTTTGAAATCATAAAAACACATCTGGATTCTTTTATTTCAGACAATTCTTTTTGTTTAGAAGAACAGACGGATCGGTTTTTTCTTTCTTTCCGTTCGGCACATATTTTTGTGGAAAAGAAAAAATATTTCTGTATTTTTTTGACCAGAAAGCTGGCTTCGCAGCAGAAAAATGACGATCCTCTTTCTGCTACGGAAGAAAAAGAAACAATCAGTTTTGAAAGCGATTCTTATGGAAATGCGAATATGATCGGCAAAACGCGCAGGATTCTTGAATCGTATGCGGATACGCGCCAATCTGTATTAATATTAGGGGAATATGGAACCGGAAAGGATCAGGCGGCTGCTTTTATACAAAGCCAGAGTGCATACAAAAGTAATCCGTATTGTGTCATTGATTGCAATACTACAAACAATAAAAAATGGTCTTATTATATGGACCATCCGGATTCTCCATTTAATGATTTAAATAGCACTATTTTTATCAAAGACATTCATGTACTGAACGAAGCGGTTGCAAAGAAACTATTTTTATATTTGAAAAGCAATGAAGGGCATAGGCAAAACCGATTTCTGTTTTCTTATACAATTAGTGCCTACACCGCTGCTGATAATTATATCCTTCGATATTTGACAACGGAACTGTTGTGTTTGAAGCTTCAGCTGCCTCCACTTCGGGAACGAGTCGAAGATCTCTCTAATATTGCAACTCTGTATATCAGTCAGGCAAATACGGAACTCGGAAAACAGGTTGTAGGATTCGAATCAGGAGCCATGGACCTGATCCGATCTTTTAGCTGGTCTCAGAATCTCGCCCAGTTTAAAAGAATGATACGAGAATTAATTGTACAGACAGATGGGGATTATATTTCAGTGGATCAGCTCCGGACAGCGTTACATCAGGAAACACAATTATTTGTACCGGTGCTTCAGCCAGGATATGCCATAATCAATCTGGAGCAATCCCTAGAGGAAATCAATCGAGATATTGCCCAAATTGTTCTTGAACAGGAAAATATGAATCGAACAAAAACGGTAGAGCATTTGCAGATCAGTCGTACTACCTTGTGGCGTATGCTGCAAAAATAAGATTTCATGGGTGACAAAAGAAGGAACGTTTCTGCATAAGATGAATAGAAAAGCTAATATCCGGAGATAACCATGCAGCAGACATTGCAACTGTTACACGAAATCGTCTGGGGGCCGTGGACGATGCTTTTGTTTCTGGGGACAGGACTGTTCTTTACCGTGAAGTCTGGTGGATTTCAGATCCGGAAACTACCATACTGGTGGAAAAAGACGGTGGGAAGTCTTGGAAAAGGTTCGATTTCTTCATTCCAGACCTCCTGCACTGCGCTGGCTGCTACCATTGGCACAGGCAATATTGTCGGAGTGGCCACGGCTCTGACTGCCGGCGGCCCCGGTGCCGTGTTTTGGCTCTGGATTTCAGCCCTCATTGGCATGGCCACGGCTTACGCGGAAACCAGCCTGGGACAGAAGTACCGTTATCGCAGGCCGGATGGCACGTGGCAGTGTGGTCCCATGGTGTCTATGGAGCGAGGACTGGGCTGCCGGAGCCTGGGACTGATTTATGCGCTGTTTGCGGTACTGGCGTCTCTGGGGATGGGAAGCATGGTGCAGGCGAATGCGGTCAGTGAAACGCTTTGCTATGAAGCCGGCATGAAGCAGGAAATTGCGGCAGTTCTGGTAACGGCCCTGACGGCTGCAGTGGTGTGGGGAGGGATCCGGCGCATTTCCCGGATGACTTCCTGGTTTGTTCCGCTGTCTGCGGGAATTTATTTTTTCTTTTCCGTGAGGGTTCTGGTGGTGTGCCGACGCAGCATTCCGGTGGTGCTTGGGAAGATTTTAAAAGAAGCCTGGACACCAGGGGCGGCCGGCGGTGGAATTGCCGGATTTCTGTTTTCACGAAGTGTGCGTTTTGGCCTGGCCCGGGGGGTGTTTTCCAACGAAGCGGGACTTGGAACGCTTGCGGTGCTGCATGGCGCGGCCGAGGATACCACGCCGGAGGAACAGGGCATGTGGGCCATGTTTGAGGTGTTTGTTGATACGATGGTGATCTGCACGCTGACGGCTCTGGTGATTTTGTGTGCAGGAATGGAGTCTGGTCTGGATGGCGCTGCTCTTACCTCCTTTTGTTTTACCAAAATTCTCGGCAGTTTTGGCGGATTTCTGGTGTCCATCAGCATGGCTGCGTTCGCTTTTGCCACGATTGTTGGCTGGTACTATATAGGAAGACAGATGTTTTCTTATCTAGCAGAGTACCTGTGTCCTGGTGTAAATACGGAATATCTGTATATCATTCTTTATCTTCTGGCAGTCTGGCTGGGGTGCATCTGCCGTCTGGAGCTTGTCTGGCTTATGTCGGATCTGGTGAATGGCCTGATGGCATATCCAAATCTTCTATCCCTGTGGCTCCTGGCAGACCATGTACAGTTCCCGAAAATAAAATCTAAAAAATAGTTATATAGACAAAAATAAAATCAGTCTTGAGACCTGCTTCCGCTGGCATTCCAGCATGTGGTAGCCATGATTGTGGGCTGCGTCACACCGGCCATCATCTTCGGCGGTTCCTCCGTTGTGGTGACCACCATTCTTTCAATCTTCCTGAACACGATCCTTCCGAAGGATAACGGAGAAGAAACGGAATAAACAGATTTTCGATAAGTGCATGGAGAAAGCCGGCACCGCCTTGACAAGTACATCAAAACCACCTATACTGTATTTCACTTTAGGAAAGAATACAAAAACCTGGGGACAGGGCAGGAGGAAAGATTATGATGTACGTCTGGCTGATCATCGGCTTTGTGCTTCTGATCAAGGGAGCGGATTATTTTGTGGAGGCGAGCTCTTCCATTGCACGGGCACTCCGTGTTCCAAGTATTATTATCGGTCTTACCATTGTGGCATTTGGAACCAGCGCGCCGGAGCTGGCAGTCAGCACAACGGCTGCGCTGACCGGGAATAATGAGATCGCGGTGGGCAATGTCATCGGATCGAACCTGTTTAACCTTCTGGTGGTTCTCGGAGCCTGCGGGGTCATCCGTCCGTTCGCGGTACAGCTGCGCTGGGATTATGCAGCGTCTGTTGGTGTGGCAGTGGTTCTGTTTTTTATGATCGTCCGTGACCACTTCATCAGTCGCCCGGAAGCTGTTTTTTTACTGGTCTTGTTTGCCGGTTTTATTGCCCTGACAATCCGCGATGCGCTCACAAACCGGACTGAGGCAGATGAAGAAATTTCCGTGCTTTCCCCGCTTTGGAGTGTGATCTATATTTTTGGCGGCATTGCAGCGATCGTATGTGGCGGCAATCTGGTGGTAGACAGCGCGAAAGCCATTGCACTTTCCTTCGGTCTTTCCCAGACCCTGGTTGGTCTGACGGTTGTAGCACTTGGAACTTCCCTGCCGGAGCTGGTCACTTCTGTGGTGGCATCCAGAAAAGGGGAAAACGGACTGGCGCTCGGAAATGTCATCGGCTCCAACATTTTTAATATCCTGATGGTGCTTGCGGCTTCCGCAGCGGTTCATCCGATCGCGGTAACACCGTTTGCGGTCATCGACACGGCATGTCTGATTGTAGCCAGTGTGCTTACCTGGTTTTTATGCCGCAGCAAGCTGCGCATCAGCCGGATGGAAGGCGTGGTCATGCTGCTTATGTATGCAGGGTATCTGGTCTATATTTGTATGCGGTAACATGGAACGCGTGGAAATGCAGGAATGTCCCCGCATGGTTATTTTCGCGCCCTGAACAAATGGGAAAAAGAAGAAAAGATACAAAAAAAGCAAGTGCCGGGAAATGCACTTGCTTTTTGTCGTTATAAAAAGGGAGGAGAGCTGATAACCTGCGTTATCAGCTCGAGTATTATGAAAAAAATCTTTTAAGCGTTTTATAAACAACTCGTTTGCTCTTGTTGTTTATGGTTATAGTATAGGGAGAAATCGTGAAGAAATCATGTTAAATCTGTAAAAGGTTTTTGAATGAATTGTGAACGAAATATGAATAACAGAACCGGGCAAGCAGGGAATGCAGGGTTACGGATCTGTGCGTGAACAGTAACCATGCAGCATAGCAAGACCGAATAAAACAAAAAACAGCTTGCTATCCGGGAAATTCTGATGCACAATGAACTGCGGAAGATAAAAGAAGGATGGTAAGTTATTTATGACTGCAATACTTATGAAAGCGGGATGTTTTATCGCCATCATCCTGCTGGGATACATGCTGCGCCGGATTGGTGTATTTCAGAAAGAAGATTTTCATGTACTTTCAAAACTTGTTTTAAAGGTTACTTTGCCGGCAGCGCTGGTAAGCAGTGTGGCAGGAAAGGAGATTTCTCCTTCCATGCTGGTTTTGTGTTTATTTGGATTTGGCGGCAGTGTGATTTATATGGCAGTCATGTATGTGCTGAACCTACGCGCACCGAAGGAAAAACGGGCATTTAAAGTGCTCAATATTTCCGGATATAATATTGGAACTTTTACAATGCCGTTTGTACAGAGCTTTCTGGGGACAGATGGCATGATGACGACCAGTCTGTTTGATACCGGCAATGCGTTTATGTGCCTGGGCGGTTCCTACTGCATCGCTTCCATGATCAAGCATGGAGACGGAAAAATGGATCTCAAACAGATTGCCGGTACTTTGGTGCGTTCTGTTCCCTTTGATACCTACATTATTATGACGGCGCTGAACCTGTTTCATGTAAAGCTGCCAGAGGTGGTTGTCACATTTGCCGGGGTGATCGGAAATGCGAACCCGTTTCTGGCAATGCTGATGCTGGGCGTCGGCATGGAATTGTCCATAAACCGGGAACAGATTGCTGACATGGTGCGCATTCTTGTGTTTCGCTACGGAATTTCTGTTTTGCTGGCAGTAGCATGTTTTCGTCTGCTCCCTTTCCAGCTGGAGTACCGTCAGGCACTTGCATTTTTAGTGTTCAGCCCGATTTCCGCTGCAGTTCCGGCTTTTACGGCGAATCTTGGCGAAGATTATGGCTTTTCCAGCGCGATCAACACGCTTTCTGCGATGATCAGTATCGTCTGCATCGTGGTGACGCTGGTTTTGGTTTTGTAAGGTAAAAAGCAGATTCCTCAATAAATGACTTGCCAGTATGCAAAAATCAGAGTAAAATAAAGCACAAATCATTGCTGAATGGGAGGATTAAGATGGAAATTAGCGGACATACACAAATGCTGTGCCTGATTGGAAGTCCGGTAGGACATTCCGGTTCCCCGGCCATGTACAATTACAGCTTCCAGAAGCTTGGACTGGATTATGCTTATCTTGCTTATGATATCAAGGAAGAGGAGACTGCAGAGGCAGTAAAGGCACTTCGCCTGCTGAATGTAAAAGGCTTCAACATTACCATGCCATGCAAAACTGCGACCCTGGCATGCTGCGACGAACTGTCGAAAGCAGCAGAACTGATCGGAGCAGTCAATACCGTAGTCAATGACCATGGCAAGCTCATCGGTCACAATACGGACGGTCTGGGTTGGGTCAGAAACTGCCGTGAACATGGTTTCGAAATCACAGGAAAGAAGATGACCATTGCCGGTTCCGGCGGTGCAGCAACTGCAATTGAGATTACGGCAGCACTGGAAGGCATGCGGGAAATCTCTATCTTTGCAAGAAAGGATTCTTTCTTTGCAAACGCAGAGACAACGGTAGAGAAGATCCGCGAACATGTTCCGTCCTGCACGGTGAACCTGTTTGATCTTGACGACCAGGAGGCATTTCGAAAGGAAATCGTGGACAGCGACATCTTCACCAATGCAACCCGTGTTGGCATGAAGCCGATGGATGACCAGAGTCTGATCACCGATCCGGGCATGTTCCGCAAGGATCTGGTTGTTTCCGACGTGGTTTACAATCCACGGGAGACCAAACTCTTAAAAGAGGCAGCCGCTGCTGGCTGCAAGACGATTCCTGGAATCGGCATGCTGCTCTGGCAGGGTGCCGAAGCGTTCAAGCTTTACACCGGACAGGAGATGCCGGCACAGGAAGTCATGGAGAAATACTTCGCTGAGTAAGTACGACAAACAAGAAAATTAAAAATGGGCGGCAGATATCCGTTTTGGGTATCTGCCGCCTGTTCGATTCATAGCGGTTTCCTTTCTAACTGATAACGTTTCACATACCTGGTAAAAGAGCGGATGGATGGATAATCCAGAAGCTCTTTTAACGTTACATAATAAATAGAGCGGTGCAGGCGGTTTTCAAATGGAAGAATGTTGAAAGTGCCATCCTGCATGCTGGCTGCGATGCCTTTGGAGGAGAAACCAATACCGAGGTTCTGTGCGGCAAGCTGGATGACCATATCTGACTGGCTGGTTTCGCAGAGAATGTTTGGGACAATATTGTGTTCTTCAAAAATACGGTCCAGGCTTTTTCGGAATACGGATGCAGGTGAAGGCATGATGATGGGATCATCCTTGAGATCTTCAACCGAAATGATTTTTCTGGATGCCAGTGGATGCTGGCGGGAAATGATGACAGAGTAGAAATCTTCCTGAATTTTACAGTAGGCGAGATCTGGCTCTTGTTCCAGCTGTTCTTCTGTTCCAATCAAAAATGCGGCGTGGATTTTGCGTTCCAAAAGAAATTGCTGAAGATGGGCACTGCCGTTTACGGAAAAGGAATAGTTTAAATTCGGGTGGAGACAGTGGTAATCGCTCAGAATTTTTAGCAGATTGGTATAACCGGCGATCCACAACAGGCCGATTCGCAAAGTTCCTGCTTCCAGGATACTCTGCTTGTGCATCAGTTCTGTGAGCTGGTCCACGCCGCCTAAGATTCTCTGTGCATGGTGGGCAAACTGTTCCCCGGCATCGGTCAGGGAAACCGATTTGGAGTGGCGGATGAGAAGCGGTACCTCCAGTTCCTGTTCCAGTTTCATGATCTGCTGGGAAAGAGAGGGCTGCGACAAGTACAGATTTTTCGCTGCCGCAGAGATGTTTTTCTCCTTGGCAATTTCAAGAAAGTAGCGTAATTGTTGCATTTGCATGAGAAAAAAGCTCCTTTTTGCGTGAAAAAATAAAATTTTTGTGATATGTATCTAAAAAAATACGGTGATATAGGAATAACTTATCGATTTGATAATATTATGATATTTTACAAATGTCAATAACCTTTGTATCATAAAAAATACAAAAACAAAGGAGTAAAGTTGCGGTCGAGGTTGACGAATCCGGAAACGGCAACAAAGAAAGGGGTTTTATTATGAAAAGCAAAAGCAGCAAAGACACAATCTTTTTGATCCTGTCGCTGGCAATCATCATCGGGTCACGGTTTGTCCCGGAGTTTGGAGGACTTTCCTCTGAGGCAATCGGAGTACTTGGCGTATTCTTCGGTTCCCTGATCATGTGGATCACCATTTCCATTGACTGGCCGAGCATGATCACGTTAATGGCACTTGGCTTTCTGCCAACGTTTGGTTTTTCAAAAACATTTTCAGGAGCATTTGGCAACACGACGGTAGCATTTTTGATCTTTACCTTTATGCTGATATATCCGCTTTCCAAGACAAACTTTGTAAGGCGCTGTACGGTATCCTTTATCACAAACAAGATTGCAAGAAAGGGACCATGGTACTTTGTCTGCTTCCTGTTTGCAGCAGTTACCTTCATGGGCTTATTCGTATCCCCGTCTGTTTTGTTCGTTGCATTCATGCCATTCCTTGAGGATATCTTCCAGGTACTCGGTGTGAAGAAGGGCGGAAAGACCGGCAACATGATCATGATGGGAACCGCTTTCTGCATCAGCCTTTCTTCCGGTATGACGGCAATCGGACATGTATGGCCGACTATGGCAATTGGTTATTATAATGCAGCAACCGGAAATGATGTCAATCAGTTCCAGTTCATGGCAATGGGAATTCCGACCGGTATTCTCCTCATTATCCTGCTGATCCTGGTATTTAAGTTCATTTATCGCCCGGATGATATCCATGAGATCAAACCGGAGAACGCAATGGGACTGCGTGGAACGGTTCCGAAGGCAGACACCAAAGAGAAAATCATTCTTGGTGTTGTAGGACTAACCGTATTTTTATGGGTTGGTCCGAGCCTGATCAAAGGCAGCTTCCCGGATCTTTACAAGACCATCAATGGCTGGTCTACCGCAATGCCTCCGTTATTAGGCTGCATCCTTCTGTTCATCACCAAAGTGGATGGCGAGCGCATCTTAAACTTCAAGGAAGGCGTTACCAAAGGAATTCTGTGGGGAAGTATCCTTATGACCGGCGCAGCAACCTGGCTTGGTTCCTGCCTGACCAACGCAGATATCGGTATCAGCGACTGGCTGACTGCATCCCTGTCTCCGTTGACTGCAGCACTTCCGCTTACCGGTATGATCTTATTCTTCATGCTGTGGGCACTGCTTGAGACAAACTTTTCTTCCAATATTGTTACCACAACCGTAGTAAGTGCAGTCGCACTGTCTGTTTTAACTGCACTTCCGGCTGGAAGCGTAAGTGTTGGTTCTGTAGTATGTATGGTTGGTATCGCAGCAGCAGTCTGCAACATGACACCGGCAGGTCAGAGTACCATCAACACCGTGGCAATCGGTTCCGGGTGGACCACGACGAAAGATATGTTTATCTGGGGCGGTATTTTCGCACTGATGGCACTGCTTGTCCTGACATTCTTTGCATACCCGCTGGGAGCATTGGTCATTGGTTAAAAAGAGAACCTCATCATTGGCAAAAAAAGGAGTATAGAGCAATATGGAACGTTTGTATCAGTATGATGTCGTTGTTGTCGGAGGAGGAACCGCCGGAGTATCTGCTGCGGTTGGAGCTGCAAAGACAGGAGCGAAAACACTTTTAATAGAGCGGAATGCCTATCTTGGCGGAGAGGCAACCCATTCCGGAGTCAGTGCTTTCTGTGGCTTTTTTACATGCGGAGAGAATCCAATCCGTGTTGTGGAGGGTGTTGGACAGCTCGTCTTAAACGAGATGGAGGCGCTTGGGCCGACCGTGGATTATGTCATTTCCGCAACTGGAAACCGCAACATCAATTTCCAGCCGGAATACTTAAAATGCGCAATGGACAATCTGCTTGAAAAAGAGAGTGTGGACTACTTCTTACATACGCATGTGATCAGTGCGAAGATGGAGAACGGATCCATTGAATCCATCCAGTGTGCTGATGATGAGGGAAGTTTTACTGTAACGGCTAAAACCTTTGTGGATGCATCCGGAGATGCCAACCTCTCCCACCTTGCCGGTGCAAAGCTGGTTTGGGGTGGTGAAGACGGATGTCCGCAGGCGGCAACCTTACCGTTTCGCTTAAGCGGTGTAGACACGAATTGTGATATGTCACCGGCAGCCGTGGAGCGCGCCGTAGTAAAGGCAAAAGAGGCCGGTATCCCGAATCTTACCAAAGAAAAAGGCTTTATCCTGAAAAAAGAAGATTCTGATATTGTCTGTGTCCTGCTTCCAAGTGTCATCCCGGAGGGACTGACGGCAGCAGACCTTACCAGCATGGAGCGGGAGACCAGAAAACAGGTGCTCAGCTATGTGAAGGCATTAAAAACTTATATGCCGGGCATGGAGCGTGCGGAGTTAGCGGTGATCGGACCGTCCATCGGTTTTCGGGAAACCAGAAAGCTGGTTGGAAAAGAAACGATTACTGTGGATGATGTGCTTACCCGGAAAAAATGTCCGGACAGCGTGGCGCGCGGCGGGTGGAAACCGGAGATCCACAAAGACGTCAATAAGATGGCAACCTATCTGGAGGTAAAGGAAGGAAGCTATTTTGATATTCCGCTTGGTGCGCTGCAGTCGGAAAATATTGAAAACCTGTACGGCGCAGGCCGTATGATTTCCTCTGATGAAGCGGCATTTGCAGCAGTCCGTGTTATGGGAACCTGCTTTGCAACCGGACACGCAGCCGGAGTTGCAGCAGCATGCCAGGCTCTGGACGGAACGGTGGATGTAAAACATGTCCAGGAAGTATTGAAAAAACAGGGGGCATTGGTGTAAAATAAGATATTGTGTCGTCATCTGTCAGATAGGACACGGCAGTACATCTGCAGCAATGCAAATGGGAGGATGAAAGATGACTTTAGAAGAGGTAAGAAAAGAGATTGACCGGGTAGATACCCAGATCAAGCCATTGTTTTTACAGCGCATGGCCTGTGCAGACCATGTGGCAGCAGCAAAAGCGGAGAATGGATCGGATGTATTTGTCCCTGTAAGAGAAGATGAGATCATTGCCAAACGCACGGCGGATGTTGACGCAAAGGTGAAGAAAGAATATGACATGTTTTTGCGCCACCTGATGAGTGTGTGCCGCAGATACCAGTACGGGATCCTGACCGGAATGCAGGAAACGGTGATCGCACAAGCCCTGCAGGCAGCTGGTCTTGATGAAAACACAGACCATGAACAGATTACGGTATACTTTACTGACAGCCGTAAAAACAGCAAACTGAATCTTTACATGAACATGGTCCGTTTAAACGACATCCTGATCGATGCCATGGAAGTAACCAGCCGGGACGATGAGCAACAGGTAGTGCTGAAGCTGCACGGAAATATCAAAGAGCCGGATATGAGAAGACTGTTATGTCAGCTTGGCAAAGAAGCAAATGAATTTAAAATTACTGCGCTGCAGTAATCAGCGGATGCGTCGCTCACTGGCGCATCCCCGATATGAATACAATCCATCAGCCGTTCGGGATATCGTTCCGAACGGCTGATGGAGGTTTTGTGCTGTTTACGCAACGCGTGAGCAGCAGCTTTTGCGTTAGTTGACGAATCATATGTACATAAGGAAGGAAGTTTATCATGAAGCGAAATGCCGGATATCTTTATTTACTGATCACCTTTTTCTGTTGGGGAAGCATTTATGTTGTGAGCAAGTATGCACTTGCCGTAATGGGACCGGTTACGGTGTCATTTTGCCGTTATCTGATCTCTGTCATCTGTCTGTATGGAATCCTGAAATGGAAAGGCGGACAGAAGAAAATTGCGAAGGAACACTGGCCGTATCTGCTGATTCTGGGCGGACTTGGCTATTTTGCTGCAATCATCCTGCAGCTTGGCGGAACTGCACTGCTTTCCGGTTCCCTTGCATCCTTAATGAATTCCTTAAACCCAATCATGATTTCGATTTTTGCGGCAATCTTCTTAAAGGAGAAGATCACCTGGAAAAATGTAGTGAGTATCATTGTTTCACTGATCGGTGTTTATATTATTCTTGGAAACGGTGCATCCGTCATTAATCCGGTCGGCATTGTACTCTCAGCAGGTTCTGTTGTTTTGTGGTCTGCTGCATCTGTGTCGATCCGCAAAATTTCCGGATATTATGATCCAGTGCAGACAGCGCTTTATGGTATGCTGATTGCCTTGGTGTTAAATATTCCGGCAGCAGTCTTTGAAAATGTGTTCATGACAAGAAGCCATCCTACGGCTGTGGCCCTTCTGGCATGCGTGTTCGTTGCCGTATTCGGAACCGCCGTGGCACATACCTGCTGGAATAAGAGCCTGCAGATGTTAAATGCAAGCACCTGTTCCATGTTTTATCCGTTACAGCCGCTGGTTTCTGCTGTGCTTGGTGTTGTGCTGCTGCATGAGGTCATCACCTGGCAGTTCGTGGTTGGAGCAATCCTCATCTGTTCCGGTATTGTCGTAACGTTTTTACCTACAAAAAAATGAAAAATCAGCACTTTAAAGTGATAAAATCATTGCGCGTTTCTGCAACTGCTGATATAATTGCATAGAAAGTAGAATAAAGGTTCCGGATATTCCGCAGGCAGACCTGCGGGGTGTCCGGAATTGTTATAATGAAAAAAAACAGGAATGGTCAGGCATGGTCAAAAGAGGAGTTTCGGTCATGGCTGGAAGAGGAGAATGTGCAATGGACAGAATTGAGGAGATCCGTAAGAAAATTGGAGTATGTGACGATATCATCATCAAGCAGCTGGTTGACCGTATGGAATGCATCCAGGAGATCATTGCTTATAAAAAGCAGAATGGTATCCCGATCCTGCAGCCGGAACAGGAGAAGAAGCAGGAGAACAATTTAAAACAGAAGCTGGGTGACAATGCATTCGAGGAAGAAATCCTCAACATCTTCAAGTACATTGTAAAGAACAGCCGTAAGATCCAGGCAAAAGCCCTGTTCGATTACAACATTTTCCTGATCGGCTTTATGGGTGCCGGAAAGAGTACGGTTGCGAAAGAACTGAAACGTCAGCTGGAGATGAACTATGTGGAGATGGACCAGCTCATCGTGGAGAAACAGGGCATGTCCATTTCCGAGATCTTTGCAGAGTACGGCGAGGTATACTTCCGAAATCTCGAGAGCAATACGCTCATTGAACTTCAGAAGCGCAAACAGACGATCGTCTCCTGCGGCGGCGGTGTCGTTGTGCGTGAGGACAACAAGGACCACATGAGAAAGCACGGAAGAGTTGTGCTTCTGACTGCAACTCCGGAGACGGTTTACAGCCGTGTAAAGGACAGTACGGAGCGTCCAATCCTGAATGACAACATGAATGTGGAGTTTATCGCGAACCTTCAGGAAAAGAGACGGACCATGTACGAAACCGCAGCCGATGTAGTCGTTCCGACGGATGGAAAGACTCCAGACGAGATCTGCCGCGAAATTGTCGAGAAACTGACCCAGTTGGATATTGCAACCAGCGCAGTAAATGTGTAAGATAGAGATAAATATATACAAAGGGGGATTCGATGATGGGCTTATTTGGACGAAAAAAAACAGGCGCACAGGTGGAAGAACCGACAGTGACAAAGCCTGAGGCAAAAGCTCAGACGGATGGTTATACAGAGGAAGGCGAGATGCACAGTGACCGCATGGTCTGCCGTCACCAGTTAGAACGGGCCATATCCGGAAACGGACAAGGTGTGGTCATGAAATTTTACATCGAGAATTTCAAACAGATGAATGAACTGTTTGGATTTTCTTACTGCGAGGAACTGTTAAAAGAGATTCTGGAGTATTTCCGGGAAGAAACCGGCAGTATCGTGTACCGCTATGTGGGTGTGGAATTCATCACCATTTTGCAGGGCAGGACACAGGGACAGGCCATGCGGCTGGCAGAAAGTATTCTGGACCGTTTCTCCCAGAGCTGGAAGATCGACGGGACAGACTGCATGTGTTCCTGCCAGATCGGTCTTTGCTCCTATCCGGGTTATGCAGACAGCGCAGACCAGCTGTTAAAATGTCTGGATCTGGCAGTCAGCAAGGCAGCTGAGACAGGAATCAACCAGTATGCAGTCTACGATACAAAGCTGCATGCAGCATTTTTACGCAAACAGGTGATTGCCAAGTACATCAGCACCGCACTGGAAAATCACGAATTGGAGATCCGCTTCCGCCCGACTTATAATACGAAGGAAGAGCGTTTTACCCGCGCCGAGTATTACATGCGCATGTTTGTAAAAGATGTCGGCATGGTAGGAAGTGCAGAGTTTGTTCCGATCGCGGAGGATACCGGCCAGATCAGCAGCGTGGAATATTATGCGCTGGAGCGTGTGGCACAGGAGATCGCGGAGCTTGAGCGAAAAGGTGTGGAATATGAATCGATCGCAGTTCCGGTTTCTCCGGTATTGCTGATCCAGGAAAATTTTGTGGCAACCGTACAGAGCATGATTGAAAAATATCAGATCCCGTCCGGAAAGCTTGCAGTTGAAATCGATGAATATGCACTTACAACTGCTCCGGTGACCATCGAAATCGTCATGGAACAGCTGAAAGAACTCGGTGTAGAGCTGATCTTAAATAATTTCGGTTCCGGCTATTCCGGCATCAGCAAGATCCTGGAACTTCCGGTCGATACCTTAAAGTTTGAGCGGATGTTTATGTGGCAGCTGGAGACCGATCCAAGATCGGAACCGATCGTGGAATGTCTGATCAAGGCAGCCGATAAACTGGGCAAACGTCTGATCGCTGAGGGTGTGGAAACACAGCGTCAGTTAGATATTCTGGAAAAATTCGGATGTATTTATCAGCAGGGCTTTTACTATTCCCCGACGATTCCGCAGGAGCTTCTTGCCGGTGTGCTGGGAAAGTCCATGGATGAGACAAAAATCATATTGGATCAGGAACGGGAAAAACTGAAACGATAAAAAACGGTCTGTTAGGAAAAGCGTATGAGCCTTTTTGAGCATCATACGCTTTTTTGATACTAAGTTGTATTAATGCAAGTTAGGAAGAGTTGAGAAAAGATACACAAAAAAGAGAAAAATCGCAGAGAGAATAGAATAAAACGACAGAAAATGAAAAAGAAAATGAGAATAAACAGAAATAATAACCAAAGAAACTTGACTTATTATAATATATGTTGTATGCTGAAAATGCATTCAGATGACGGGAAAGGAGAATGAGATTGTGAATAAATTATCCAACAGTCCGCTGTATGAACAGGTCTTCGAACAGATCAAGAATGCAGTCCGCAATGGGGACTATAAAAAGGGAAATCTTCTTCCGAGTGAGAAGGAACTGATGGAGCTGACGGGGGTCAGTCGTGTGACGGTGCGCCAGGCACTGAAACTGCTGAGCGACAGCGGCATCATTGAGACTTACAAAGGAAAAGGAAGCGTTGTGGTTGTTGACTGGAACGGTCTTTTAAGCCCTGGTGAACTGAGAGACCAGGCTGAGGAATACTGGCGTCAGTTTGAGTATTCCACCAAGGCGAGGCGTGTGATTGAGCCGTCTATTGCAAAGCAGGCAGCTATCATGGCAACGGAGGAAGATGTCCGTCACCTGGAATTTGCTTACGCCCATGACAAGGAGACAGTCAGTGAAGAGGAGACGGATATCTACATCGCAAAGGGAACCGGTCTTCAGTCTTTTCACGGATGCTTGTGGGAGATTTTAAAGAATCCGCTTTTAAAGCAGATCTGGGATACAACGGTGCCGCCGTCCAATGCGATCACCGCACTTCCGCTCATTGTACCGGTCCGTCAGGAAAGCTACAAGTCGGAGATCCGCAAACAGCATGGCAATATTCTGGAAGCGGTGAAAAACCATGATCCGGAGTATGCATATTTTCATATGCTGCAGCATTGTGACTGGATTTACGCAACATACAAGCATTATTTTGAAGAATTCTGCCGCTGATTTTTTATTTCATAGGAAGATGTGTCCTATGAAACAAAAACGCTCCGCGAGAATGTGCCAAGGCACATTCTTTCTTATAACAGGCGGCGCTAGAAATAGATGTCATTTTTCCCGGGGGACAGGGCCCGTTTTTCCGGGAAATGAACATAGATTACAAGTACTCAAAGGGGTTGGAGGTACTAACATGAAATACGATTTCGATAAGGTATGGGATCGTGTGAACACAGATTCCATCAAATGGGACAGACAGTTTAAATTTGGTGTGCCGACCGGACTGATTCCGTTCTGGATCGCAGATACGGATTTTGCGACACTTCCGGCAGCAGTCACCGCAATGAAAGAGCGTCTGGATCATCCGCTGTTTGGTTATACATCAACAAGCAAGAAAACCATGGAGACGGTACGTGCCTGGTACAAGCGCCGTCACAACGTTGATCTTCCGATTGAGGCATTTTCCCCGTCCGAGGGTGTTGTGACATCCATCTGGTTTTCCCTGCGTGGATTTACCGAGCCGGGTGATCAGGTCTTAGTCTTTACACCGGTGTATGATCCGTTTTTTGTAGCGATCCGCACACAGGATCGCAAGGAAGTGGATTGCCCGCTGCTCTACAAAGACGGACGCTATGAGATTGACTGGGAAGATTTTGAGAAGAAGCTGGCAGGTGGTGTGAAGGCGATCATCTTCTGTAACCCACACAATCCGGTGGGACGGATCTGGACCAGAGAAGAGGTTGAGAAGGTTGTTTTGCTCTGCAGGAAATATTCCGTATGGCTGTTCTCAGACGAGATCCATGGGGATGTGGCACTGTACGGCAACCAGTATACTTCCGCAGCATGCTTTGCGGATGTTTACGACAAGATGATTGTTTACACCGCCATCAGCAAGACTTTCAATATGGCAGGTCTGCATTCTTCCTGCAGCATCATTCCGAATCCGGAATACCGGAAAAAGCAGGAGGCTTCCTTAAGAGAAGCATGGCTCATGAGCCCGAACTGCCTTTGCAACGCAGCCATTGAAGCCTGCTATACCTATGGAGATGAGTGGGTCGACGAGCAGAACGCATATCTGACAGAAAATGCAGAGTTTATCATCCGGTATCTTGCAGAACACGCACCGGAGATCAAACCGGTGAAGCCGGAAGGCACCTATCTGATGTGGCTGGACTGCAGCGCACTTGGCATGAGTTCTGACGAGATTCAGAAGTGCCTGGCAGACCATTATGGCATTGCAGTAGGCGGCGGCGCTTCCTACGGTGGTGATGGTGCGCATTTCCTGCGTTTCAACTTCGGATGCCCGAGAAAAACGCTGGAAGCAGGTATGGAAAAATTGGCACAGTTTGTGGCAGATCACAGAAAATAAAAAGAAAAGGTGTTGCTGGACATAAAAGCGTGAACAGCAATAAAGAGGCATAAGTGATGGAGAATAAAAAATTAAATTTCTGGGATTGCATGGGCTTTTGTATTGGGCAGATTGTAGGATCTGGTGTTTTCGTTCTGACCGCAATCGTGATCGGTCTGACCGGTCACGGTGCACCGTACGGATATTTTCTGGCAGCGATCATTTCTCTGATCAGCCTGATCCCGATGGCAACTCTTTCTTCGAGTATGCCGGCTACCGGAGGTAGCTATGTATACGCGAAAAAGTTACTTGGACCGAGAATCGCATTTGTATTCCTGCTCATGTTCATCCTGCAGCAGGTACTGGTATCCACGTTTGCAATTGGTTTCGCAAGCTATGTTGGTGTGATTTTCCCGTCCGTGAACCAGACGGTCGTAGCAGTTGGTGCACTGACTGCAGCCGTAATCGTAAACCTGATTGGTTTAAAGACTTCTGCAAAAGTTCAGAAGGTCATGGTATCTTTACTGCTGATTTCTCTGTTTGTTTACATCGTATTCGGTCTTCCGAAGGTTGACTGGTCCGCAATGGAGTTCAGCGCTTCCAACATCATGCCGCATGGCGTGAAGAACTTTTTACAGGGTGCAACCCTTCTTTCCTTTGCTTGCGGCGGTGCAAGCTTCCTGGCAGAAAACGGTGGAGAGATTGAGAATCCTGGCAAGAACATTCCGAAAGCCATGATCCTTTCTACCGCAATTGTTGCAGTATTTTATGCACTGGTTGGTATCGTTGCAGCCTGCGTACTTCCGCTGGACCAGATTGCAGGTGTGAATATTTCCGTTGTAGCAAAAGAAGTATTCCCGGCACCGGTTTACCTGTTCTTCGTTATCGGCGGTGCATGGTTCGCTCTGTTGACCACCTTAAACGGAACCTTATCCTGGACCACCCGTTCCCTGCAGAGAGCAGCGATGGATGGATGGCTTCCGGAAATCTGCGCAAAAGAGAATAAGAATGGCACTCCGGTTCTGCTGCTTTTCTTCTTCTTTATCGTAGGCCTGATCCCGATCCTGACCGGTATGGATACCACGGATATTTCCAACATGGGTACTGGATGCAGCAAGCTGACCGGTTTGTTCACCATCTGTGCATGCTGGAGACTTCCTAAGATGTTCCCGGAGGCTTATGAGAAATCTGTACTGCATACAGACCCGAAGAAGCTGCATGCAATCCTTTGTGTTTGCCTGGCAGTTACCATCGTAACTTCCTTCGTAAGTCTGTCCAGTTTGAAACCGAAACACTATCTGTACATTGCTATTTTCATTCTGGTTTCCATCATTATCATGCTGCTGCGTTATAAGAACGTAAAAGCAAAGATGGAACAGCAGAACGCATAACAATCAAACAAGGAACCGAATGAGTCACTGACCGTTTTTTGCGCAGTGGCTTTTTCGGCATATGAGAGGAGGCAGAAGCATGAAATATGCAGTGGTAGGCTTTGGAACAGCCGGGTACCATGCAGTAAAGACCATCCGTCAGTACGATGCGGACGGAGAGATTGACGTATACAGTAATACAAACCGTGCACCGTACAATCCGATGCTGACAACGTATTACGCATTTGGAAAACTGGAGTTTGAAGGATTATTCCCGTTTGGGGATCTGGAAAAGATCCAGAAAGAAATTTCATTTCACCTTTGCCAGGAAACGGTAAAAAAGGTACATGCAGAGGAACACAGCATTGAAACAGAAGCAGGAATCAAAACGTATGACCGCATCCTGATCGCAACCGGGGCAAGGGCGTTTGCACCGCCGGTAAAAGGACTGGATCCGGAAGACGCATTTCTGATGCGCACCGTGGAAGATGCCATCCGCTTCAAGGAACGTTTAAAAAAGCAGAATGTGAAGCACGCGGTTGTGATCGGTGCATCCATGGCGGGAATCAAGGTTGTGGAAGTCCTTCACAAGTATGGGATCGAGACCTGGCTTTTGGATCTTGCCAAGCATATTTTCCCGCTGGCTGCCTACCCGGAAGTTTCTGCTGAAATTGAAAAGCGTGTAGAGGCGCAGGGCGTTCATCTGAAATTTGGAACGACCATCGACCATATGGAACAGGAAGATGGAAAAAATATTGCGGTACTGACCGATGGAAGCCGGATCCCGGCGGATATTGTTGGGCTTTGCATTGGTACAAGAGCCATTACCGAAACCGTTCAGGATGAGGTTGCCATCGGGCGCGGCATCATTGTGGACGATCATATGAGAACTTCAGTTCCCGGTGTGTTTGCGGCAGGGGACTGCTGTGAGGGCAATAACATCGAGAGCGGTCAGACGCAGATCATCGGTCTGTGGGCGAATGCCAACCATCAGGGAGAAACCGCCGGAGCCAACATGGCAGGACAGGATGAAACCTACAAAGGAAATATCCTCCACAATATCACTCATTTCATGAACATGGACTTTATCGGATTTGGCGATAACCGTCTGGAGGGGGAAGTATTGGAATACGGCAGTCTGGAGGGCGACCTTTACGTCCGCCTGGTACTGGATGGAAAGAAAATTGTGGGTGCCAATATCCTGGATAACTACCGGATCAGCGGTATCATAAAGAACTATATGCTGCGTTTGTTTGCAGGAGAAGAGTTTACTTTGCCGGATTACCAGCGGGCGATGCTGGAAAAGGCAGGGTTGTCAGAAACGTTTATTGATGAGATTGAGGAGAAGATGCATGGATAGTTTGGAAGCATTAATCAAGGCAAAAATCCCATGTCCGGAAACGGGCATCAAAGTCTGTCATACGGTCTGCGCGATCTGCAGTCCGGCGAATAACTGCGGCGTAAACGCGTATGTAAAAGATGGAAAAATGGTAAAACTGGAAGGAATGGACGAGCATCCGCAGAGTAAGGGCCGCCTTTGCGTAAAAGGTCTTTCGGGCCGCCAGTTTGCATACCGGGAAGACCGGATTTTAACTCCGCTCCGAAGAACCGGTGAGCGGGGAGAAGGAAAATTTGAACCGATCAGCTGGGAGGAGGCTTACCGGGAGATTGCCGCGAAGCTTACCGGGATCAAGGCTGAATACGGGGCAGATGCGGTAGCGTTCTTTGGCGGATATAATAAGTGGTACCGTCCGTGGTTGCGCCGCCTGGCCCATTCTTTCGGAACCATGAATTTTGGAACAGAGTCAAGCACCTGCATGACAGCTGGATGGATGGCGTGGAAGACGGCAGCGGGACAGCTGGCACGGCCGGATATGGCGCATTCCGATCTGTATCTGGGCTGGGCGCTGAATCCGTATTATTCTGGTTATGGCAAGGCAACGGCGATCGAAAACCGCCGTGCAAAGGGCATGAAGGTGATCGTCATTGATCCGAAGATCACACCGGCAGTGGAGCGCCTTTGTGATCTGTATCTGCGCCCGTATCCGGGAACCGATGGGGCCCTGGCACTCTGCATGGGAAATATCCTGATCGAGAATGGCTGGATCGATGAGCCCTATATTGAGAAATATGTTCATGGTTTTGCACAGTACAAAGAATATGTAAAACAGTTTAACAGCACCAACGTGGAAGCACTGACCGGTGTGCCGTATGAGAAAGTCTTCGAGGCCTGCCGCATGATCCATGAGAGTAAGTCCATGTGCATCAACGAGAACAGTGCACCGATCCCGCATCACAAAAACGGATTCCAGAATTATCGTGCGATCATGGCGCTGCTTGCACTGACCGGAAACTATGACCGCGAGGGCGGCCAGCTTCCAGGACTTCACAGCTTCACGCACCAGATGGCAGGCTTTACGACCCGCGATGAGGAATTCGCGGAGGTGACTGAGCCGAAAGATACAAAACCAGCAGTCGGGGCTGAGCGCTTCCCGTTGTGGTATTATATGGAAAAGGAAATGCAGTGTGTGGATCTGGCAAGACAGATCCTGGAGGAGAAACCATATCCGGTCAAGGCGATCTTTGCGATGGGCATGAATTACCGGATGCTCCCGGATGACAAAACCGTCCGCAAAGCGCTCTTAAAGCTGGATTTCTTTGTCGATACCGATCTGTTTATGACGGATACGGCGATGCTTGCGGACATTGTCCTTCCGGTATGCACCTCTTATGAGCGCGGGGAGCTGGAAACCTATCCGGGCTGTTATGCCTGGTACACAAAGCCGGCGATCGACCGGGTAGGCGAGAGTAAGTCCGATGCAGAGATTATTTGCGATCTGGCAAAAGAATTAAAGCTTGGCGATGCCGAACTGGAAGCCGGATATGAGAAGAATCTGGACTTCATTTTGAAAGATCTGGATATTACCGTGGAAGAATTAAAGATCAGCGATGTGCCGGTCCGCGTGCCGAATGTAAAGCATGCTGCACCTGGTGAGCATCTGGAACGGGGACTTCTGACACCGACCGGAAAATTTGAACTCTATTCGGAGCTGATCGCATCTCATCCGGAGTGGCATCTGGATCCACTTCCGACTTACTGTGAGCCGCTTGACGATGCAGATCCGGCTGTGTATCCGTACCGTCTGTGTTCCGGCGGCCGAATCCCGAATGCGATCCATTCCCGTTTCCATAAAGTGAAATGGGCGCGCAGCCTGCGTCCGTATCCGACCGCAGAACTGTCTGTGGAGGATGCAAAGGAGCTTGGAATTAAAGAGGGCGATGACATGGAACTCTTTACGGAGCGCGGATGCATCTGCGTGAAAGCAAAACCGACCCATAAGGTGCCAAAATCCGTAGTATTTTTCTATCACGGTTATTCCGAGGCAGATGTCAATTCCCTGATGTCCGGGACACATGTGGATCCTTATTCCGGATTCCCGGCATACAATTCGACCCGGTGTGGAATGAGAAAGAAGGTGCAGGCATGAAAAAGTACGCGATCGATCTGGATTTAAGCAAGTGTGTGGCATGTGGTGCCTGCGCAGTTGCCTGTATGGACCAGAATGATTATGAAGTGAAAGAAGGGCAGCGCCCGTTTCGAAATATTTTCGATCTGGAACTGGAGAAGAAGGAAGGGGTGAGTTATCACCGGTTATCGCTCGCCTGCATGCACTGCGAAGATGCGCCGTGCATTACAGGATGTCCGAGTGCCTGCTTGCGGAAAGATCCGGAAACGAATTTTACCGTTTATGATACCACCAACTGCATCGGCTGCCACAGCTGTGCGATGGCATGTCCGTACGGCATCCCGTCCTTTGGAGAGAACGGTAAGATGATCAAATGCGACGGCTGTTATGTGCGGGTGCACAACGGCATGCTTCCGGCATGCGTGAAGGCGTGTCCGTTTGGAGCGCTCAAACTGGTAGATACCGAAGCACCGGAAGAGGAGCAGCCGATTGCAAAAGAGCATTCCCTGAGAATGACCAGTATGGGTATGCTCAAATCACAGGTTTAAAGAAACATGCCCGAAATCTCGTTTGTTCCTGTGTTTGAGGAGATTCCGGGTTTCCATAAGAACAACGAAGGAGAATATGATATAAAATGGAAGTAAAAGCATGGGAATACGATGAATATCCGGGACTAACCGAAGAGGTGGAGGGAGCGGTTCATATCCCGACCACCGGAGATGAGCCAGGTGTTTATCACTGGCATGATATTCCGTACGCAGAAGTAAACGGACAGACGCTGGTACTCCAGATCCTGGAGCCATACACGAGAAATGAGCCGGAGAAGCTTCATCCGTGTTTTGTATTTGTGCAGGGTTCCGCATGGGGACCGCAGGATGTTTATAAGAGCTGCCCGCATTATGCAAGACTGGCAGCCCGCGGCTATGTGGTTGCAGTGGTCCAGTACCGTCATTCGGGTATTGCACATTTCCCGGCACCGATCCAGGATGCGAGAAATGCCGTCCGCTTCATGCGCCTGCATGCCGCAGAGTATCATCTGGATGGAAAGAACTTCTTCCTGGGCGGATGCTCTTCAGGCGGTCATACCGCAGTGTTTGCAGCACTGGCAGATCAGGAGCCGTGGCTGGATGCTTCTGTTTATCCGGGCGTATCTGCAGATGTGATGGGAATCCTGGATTATTATGGTGCAGTCAGCATGACGGAGATGGATGATTATCCGGACACCCTGGAACACCATCTGGAAACAAGTCCGGAAGGAAAAGAAGTTGGCGCGAACTTAAGAGAGCATCCGGAGCTTGCAAAGAAAGCAACGGCCGTGACCTACATCCGTCCGGAGACAAAGCTTCCGCCGATGTTCATCATGCACGGAACCAAAGACCGCAAGGTCAGCCCGTACCAGAGTGTGCGCCTGTACCAGAAGTTAAAAGAATGCGGAAAAGAAGCAAAGCTTTATCTGGTAGATGGCGCAGACCATGGCGGATCGGAGTTCTGGACTCCGGAAGCAGTCGATGCGGCAGACCAGTTCATGAAAGAAATCATGGCTCGTTATCAGTAGAAACTGCGGCGAACCAGAAAATATTGTAACCGTCCTTACAGTCCACGCCATAAGGCATACCATGCGCCTTTAAGATCGTGCTGACGATAGAAAGTCCGATGCCGGTTCCAAGGCGGCGGCCGCTCTGGTGCTGGCTGCGCTGGTAGCGCTCCCAGATGATCTCCCGGTCTTCTTCCGGAATCGGGTCGCCCGGGTTGATCACCTCGACCAGGCAGAAGTCATGGCTGGACTGCAGGTCGGATGCAGAATTGGAAATCGAAAAATCTGAAAAATTAAGGAAAGCGTCTGGCACATGGTCTGCCAGGCATTTTTTTGCGTTGTATATTGAGGAGGCGGCAGTGGCTTCATTGCATATCTGGGAGACGTCAGCAGCGTGTTCGCTGCCAGCAGTTTTCTGGCTGATTTGCGATTCTGGTAGCAGCCGGATAAAAATTTCCTGGTTTTCCGGCGTATGGTTGATGGCATTGTTTAAGAGATTCCGCATGACCTGACTCATCTTTAAGGCATCGACTTCGAACTGTAATTCTGTTTCCGGTGCCTGGAGTGTCAGGGTAATATGGTGCTCGGCGGCGGCCTGGCGGCAGCGGGTCAGCTCTGCGTTTACGATATCTTTTAAATCATACCAGTCTTTCTTCAGCTTGCTGTAGCCTGCCGAAAACTGGGAGTAGTCCAGAATGTCGGTTACCATCTCACTCATGCGGTTGGATTCGCTGATGATCAGGTTTAAGTTTTCGCTGCGCATGGCTTCGTCCTTCCAGGTGATGTCGCGCACCATCTCGGCATAACCGGTGATGAGGGCAAGCGGCGAACGAAGCTCGTGGGACACATTGGCGATGACTTCCCGGCGCAGCACATCCAGCCGCTGCAGCGCTTTTCCGAGCTTTCCAACGGACTGCGAAAGCTGCCCTAATTCATCCTGCCGGTCCAGGTTCGGTCCGATGTCAAATTCATTCTGCGTCAGCTTATCGACCGATTCCTTGATCTGAAAGATCGGGCGGGTGAACTGCTTGGACAAAACGGCGGCGAGGACAGAGGCGATGCCGGTTAAAAGAATGCTCAGGACGATCAGCTGGGAGCGGTTTAAATTCAGGACCGTCCGGCTGAGCAGGGCCTTGCGCAGAATCAGATAGCTCCGTTCTCCCTGGTAGGTGACCGGAAATCCAAGTTCATAGCCGATGATCTGTCCGTGCATTTTTTCGATATGCTTGTAAGGACGCCCGGCCATCAGCTCATCCAACCGGGATGGATCGCTAAGCAGTCTGGGCGTCTTTAATGTTTTTTCCCATTCCTGCGGCTGTACCAGGTGACCGGAGGAATACATTTTTACGAGAGTGCCATCCGTCGAGAGTAAAAGCAGCTCGCCATTGACGTTGATGTGACTGATAAAGGATAAGAATTTTTCATCTTCCCCGATGTCGCGGCTGCGCAGATCTTCCATGATCGGAGACAGCTGGTTCAATGCTTCGTTAACAGAAGCATTGGCATAATTCTGCTCAAAAAGAAAAATCTGTACCACCCACATAAAGCCGATCCCGAACATGACCGGGATCATCATGAAGACCCAGAGCCGGAATACCATCCGGTTTTTTAAGACTGCAAATCTAAGTTTCATCTGGTTTTTCAAATTTATACCCCACTCCCCATACAGTCTGAATGAACTTCCGGTAAGCACCGATGTGTTCCCTTAAGGATTTGATATGCGTGTCGACGGTGCGTCCGTCTCCGCAGTACTGGTATCCCCATACACTCTCGAGTAATTGGTCACGGCTTAAGACAATATGCTCGTTCTGTGCCAGTTTTAAAAGCAGGTCAAATTCTTTTGGCGGAAGATTTACACGCTGACTGTCTATCGTGATGATATGGGAATCCGGAAAGATGGAAAGTCCGTCAAAGGTAAGCTGTTTTAGCGGGGCGGGCGTTTCTGCGCGTGACTGGGTGCGGCGGAGTACCGCGTCGATGCGTGCCATAAGTTCTTTGGGACTGAATGGTTTGGCGACATAGTCATCGACGCCAAGCTGAAACCCGTTTAATTTATCGTATTCTTCATTTCGTGCGGTCAGCATGATGACCGGTACCTGGCTGAAACGGCGGATTGCCTCCAGGGTTTCAAAGCCATCCGGTCCCGGCATCATAACATCTAAGAGGACCAGGTCACACGCTTTTTGTTTGAGTGCGGTGACAGCGGCGGCGCCATCAAAAGCCTCGGTGCAGTCGTAGCCCTCCAGTTCGGCATAAGTACGCACCAGACGGCGCAGGTGCGGATCATCGTCGGTAATGAGGATATGCGGCATAAAAATTTTCCTCCTTCTTTTGGTGTTCCCGGTTTGCCAGACAGGACCGCAAGCCTGGAACAGCCTTTTTTGTTTTCTCTCGTAACGGTTCAGTACCTTCACAGTTACATTCTTCCAAAAGTATAGCATCTTTCCGGTGCCTCCGAAAGATTCCTCACAGAAATATGCGGAATTTCTCACATTTTTCTCACATTTGTTTTTTAGGATCTTTAACATGTCAATGTATGGAAAGGAGCAGCTGTATGGGACAGAAATCTTCGGCAAGACCGCCGGATGACGGAATTTTGAAAAAAGAAATTCTGGGATATACCGGAATCTGTTTTGTGCTTCTTCTCCTTCTTGGTGCAGGGGGAATGCTTGCGCGGACGTTCACGGTCATGGCTCTGGCAAACACCCTGCTTTATCTGGCAATTGGCGGTCTTGGTATGTCGGCATGTCTATTCCGGTTCCGCCCGGGAGCAGAACAGTCAGAGTTTTTCAGGACCTTTTGCTGGCTGTATCACCCGGGAATCTGGATTTTAGCAGCGGTCTCTTTCCTGGAAGAGAGCGGTATCCTTCCAGAATCGATTGCAGGAAATCTGCATCTGGCATACATTGCAGGCGGAACCTTTCTGGTAGCCGGAGTCATTGTTCTGGTGGTGATCTTAAGGGAAGGGAAAACCTAGGAGGCAGGAAGAACAAAGAAGTGTCAGCGGATTCAGTGCAGAAAAGACAGTTATGCAAAAATGACATTTTGTGTATGGCTGAAAACAGATACAAAAACAGGTATGAAACGAAACATAAAACTAGAAAAAAACGGTGAAGGAGTGTAGTGCATCATGATGGATAAGAAGAAAAAGATCGTGGCAGGAGCAGGCGCGGCAGTGATCATTCTGGCAGGCGCAGCATTTTTCCTGAGCAGCAGAGGCGGTGCAGGCGGGCACGGAGGTCCAGGCGGCATGGGAGGTCCTGGCGGAATGCAGCAGGAATCGAACGTAACCGTCGTCAATGCGGCAAACCCGACAACCGGTGATGTATCTGTTACTTCCAGCCTGACCGGTACGGTGGAAGCAGCCGATGTCGTTTATGTTTATGCCAAGGCAGGCGGCGATGTAACGGCAGTGAATGTGAAGGCTGGTGACATCGTCAGCCAGGGGCAGGTGCTGATGGAAATTAACACAGAGCAGGTGGAATCTGCGAAAAACAACATGGATTCCGCACAGGTCAATCTTTCCCAGGCACAGAGCAATTTAAACAGAATGCAGATTCTCTACGGCAGCGGCGATCTGTCCGACCAGGAATATGAGCAGTACCAGAACAACTTAAAGTCTGCCGAGCTTCAGTACGAATCGGCAAAGCTGCAGTATGAGAAACAGGTGGAATACAGCACCATCACCGCACCGATCGCAGGACGCGTGGAGAGTGTCGATGTGGATGTGTATGACCGTGTAAACCAGTCTGCGCAGCTTTGCGTTATCGCAGGGGAAGGTCAAAACAGCATTACTTTTTATGTGACCCAGCGCATGATGCAGAACTTAAAGACCGGTGATGAACTGGAAATTTCCAAGAATGGAACTACCTACACCGGAAACATCACTGAGATCAGCAACATGGTCGATGCTTCCACCGGACTTTTTAAGGTGAAAGGCGATATGACCGGAAGCGATGAGATTGCCATCGGCAGTACTGTGAAGATTGAACTGGTGACCGAGCGTGCAGAAAATGCAATGCTGGTTCCGGTTGATGCGATCTATTACAGCGGCGGGAACGCGTATGTGTATCTGTATGAAGACGGCAAAGCGAAGATGACTTCCGTTGAGGTTGGCATTTACGATTCCGAGAACGCGCAGATCCTTTCCGGTCTGAATGCAGACGATATGGTGGTCAGCACCTGGAGCTCCAACCTGTATGAGGGTGCGGATATCCGTTTGAAATCAGAGGTAGAAGCTTCTGGTGTAGCAGGCGGCGCACCGAAAGCACAGTAAGGAGGCAGACGTAAATGGGAGTTACGAAATTTGTACTGAAGCGTCCGGTCACCGTGCTGATGGCGCTCTTATGCCTGATCGTGTTCGGTATTTCTTCTGTATTTAATGCAACTCTGGAGCAGATGCCGGATATGGATCAGCCGATGATGATCATTATGGCAAACTATTCCGGCGCCAGCCCGGAGGATATGGATGAGCTGGTCACGCAGCTCATTGAGGATCAGGTCAGCACGCTCGAGGGTGTTAAGAGCATGAGTTCCACCACCAGTGAGGGCCGTTCCATGATCATGCTGGAGTATGATTACGACACGGATATGGATGAGGCCTACAGCGACCTGACCAAGAGCTTAAACAGCATCCGGGATCTGCCGGATGACGTAGAGCCGACCGTCATGGAGATGAACAACAACGCGCAGGCCAGCATTATGCTTACCGTTGCAAACCCGTCCCAGGAAAATTTCTATGATTATGTAGACCAGAAGATCGTGCCGGAGCTGGAAAAACTGACAACGGTGGCAGAGGTATCCACCATGGGTGGTTCCTCCGAGTACATAAAAATCGAGCTGATGTCCGATATGATGGACCAGTATAACGTAAGCATCAGCGACATCAAGTCCGCAATGTCCGCGGCAAACCTGTCCTATCCGTCCGGAAGCGCAGAGTCCGGCAATCTGGATTTATCCGTTTCCACGTTAACAGAGCACGATACATTGGATGATCTGTTAAAGATGCCAATCACGGTTTCAGGCAATAAGATTGTTTACCTCGAGGATATTGCCGTGGTTTCCTATGCAGAGGAGCAGAAGGGCGGCGTATCCCGCTATAATGGCGAGGAGACCATTTCCATTTCCTTAACCAAGCAGCAGAGCAGTACCGCCATGGATCTTTCTAAACAGGTTAAGCAGGTCATCAAAAATCTGGAGGGCGATGATGAGAACCTGACCATTACCGTGGCGCGAGATGAGGCGGATTCCATCCTGGATTCCCTTAAGGATGTAGCAGAGACCATGGTCATGGCGGTTGTCATTTCCATGATCATCATTTTCCTGTTCTTCGGCGATTTCAAGGCATCCCTGATCGTCGGAAGTTCCATTCCGACCTCCATTCTGTTGTCTCTGATCGTCATGACGCGGGCAGGATTTACCTTAAATATCATCACCATGAGCGGACTGGTTCTTGGTGTCGGCATGATGGTCGATAACTCCATCGTTGTGCTGGAGAGCTGTTTCAGAGCCATGGATAAGCAGGAAGACAAAGGCGCGCTTGGTTATGCAAAGGCGGCGTTGGAAGGAACGAACATCGTGGTGTCGTCCATCGTAGGTTCCACGGTTACCACCTGCGTTGTATTTATTCCGCTGGTATTCTTAAATGGTATGAGCGGTCAGATGTTCGGCGCCATGGGATACACGATCGTATTTTGTATGTGTGCATCCCTGCTGTCTGCGATCGCGATCGTACCGCTGTGCTACATGATGTATAAGCCGAAAGAACGCACTTCTGCTCCGGCTTCCCGACCGCTGGCTTTCCTGCAGGATGGCTATCGGAAGCTGATGCCGGTACTGTTAAACCATAAAGCAATCGTGCTGCTTACATCGGTCGGCATCATCGCAGCGACGTTGTTCCTCGCAAGCGGTATGCAGACCGAGCTGATGACAGCCGACGATACCGGTACGGTCAGAGTCAGCATTGAGACCCGGCCAGGGCTGATCACCGAGCAGGCCGATGCAATCCTTGCACAGGCTGAGGCGATTGTGGCAGCCCATGAGGATGTGGATTCCTACATGCTCCGTTACAACAACGACAGCGGTACTATTACTGCCTATTTGAAGGATGACCGGAAGATGTCTACCGATGACGTTGTAAGCCAGTGGGAAGATGAGATGGCAGATCTGGAGAACTGTACCATTACCGTAGAGGCATCCACTTCCATGAGCATGATGGGGCGGTCCCGCGGCTACGAGGCCATCTTAAAGGGAACCCAGTACGATGAGCTTCAGGAGGTCAGCAATGAGATCGTAAACGAGCTGATCGCAAGAGATGATGTGAAGAATGTCCACTCCAGTATTGAAAACACGGCACCGGTTGTCGCTGTAAAGGTAGATCCGGTCACTGCTTCCGCGGAAGGACTGACTGCAGCGCAGATCGGTACTATGGTGAAGCAGATGCTGGACGGCGAAGAAGTCACTACCTTAAAAGTCGACGGACAGGAGATCAGCGTCAAGGCAGAGTATCCAGAGGACCAGTATAAGACCGTGCCGCAGTTAGAGCGCATGATTTTAAAGAAGCCGTCCGGCGGTTATGTGGCATTGTCTGATGTCGCTGAGATCTACTACAAGGACAGCCCGTCCTCCATCGAGAAAGAAGATAAGTCCTACCAGATCACGATCAGCGCAGATTATGTAGATAATGCTTCTAGCGCTGCTGTGAAGACCCAGATCGATAATGAGGTCATCAGCCCGAACTTAACCGGAACCATTACCCGGGGTACCAACTCCAGAGACCGTATGATGCAGGAGGAATTCTCCGGACTGTACAATGCGATCGCGGTAGCAGTATTCCTGATCTTCGTAGTTATGTCCGCGCAGTTTGAGTCCCCGAAGTTCTCTTTCATGGTTATGACGATGATCCCGTTCAGCCTGGTTGGTTCCTTTGGACTTCTGAAGCTGACCGGAGTCAGCATGTCCATGACTTCCATCCTGGGATTTTTGATCCTGGTTGGTACCGTCGTAAACAATGGTATTCTGTATGTCGATACCGTGAACCAGTACCGTATGGAGATGCCGCTGAAAAAAGCGCTGATCGAGGCAGGTGCGACCCGTATGCGCCCGATCATGATGACGAGCTTAACGACCATTCTTTCCATGCTGCCGATGGCAATGGCATTCGGAAGCAGCGGTTCTACCACCCAGGGTCTTGCGGTGGTAAATATCGGTGGTCTGACTGTTGGTGTCGCAGTGGCACTCTTCATCCTGCCGGTTTACTACGCACTGATGAACGGAAAGAAAGAGTTGAAGGTGCTGGATATTTAGGATTGGATCGTTGAAACTAGATGCGTGATTATGTACGGAATAGTTGCGTTTGTTATTCGAAAAAAGGAGGAGATAGAATGCTTCCGAACAATAGAAAACGGTGCGCTGGCTTTGGAACGGTGCACCGTGCAGGCAAAAGGCCGTTTGCCCAGGGATCATGCAGACAGAATGCAGGCGGTCACTGGACACGGACCGGAAGAAAACTGGCGGGGAGTTTCCTGGCGGCGGCTCTTGTCACTGCAGCGCTTCCGCTTCCGGCTTTCGCCCAGCAGAGCCCGGAATTTGCCTACTCGGCAGAAAAGTGGGCAACGCTGAAGGACAACAAGCTGGAATTCGATGAGATCAAGGATCTGATCCATGAGTACAACCCGACCGTCATCCAGAACGCGATCAGTTATAAAGATTACCTGACGAAAAACCGCGATGATGTGGCACAGGAGTACTATGACCGTGCCAATGAGATTTATTCCAGCATTGAGTACCCGGATTCTGACAGTGAGAACTACGGAAGCGGGGTGGCTGCCGCACTCCGGAATGAGCAGCAGGCAAAGAGTCTGATGGAGCAGGGCGATGAAAATACCGATGACCAGGCAACCATACGGATCCAGTACGACCAGACCGAGGCACGGCTTGCCAAGCAGGCGGAGGGTCTGATGATCACCTACTGGACCCAGTACTACAATCTGGACAGCGCGAAGGCCCGCATCGAGCAGGCTAAGCTTTCCTGTCAGTCGGAAGAAAACCGGCTGGCAGCAGGCATGTCCACTCAGTCCAAGGTATTAAGTGCAAAAGAAGCCGTTTCCAATGCAGAGGCGGCGCTGGTGACTGCAGAAAGCAACCTGGCATCCACAAAAGAAAATCTGTGTCTGATGTTAGGCTGGAGCTATGGGGCCGATGTGGAGATCGCAGAGCTTCCTGAGCCGGACCAGAAAAAGATTGCGGCAATCGATGTGAACGCAGACATTCAGACGGCGCTGGATAACAGCTATGCGTACCGCCTGACACAGAAGCAGCTTACCAATGCCCGCACCGATACCGTGAAAGAAAAGCTGACGGAAACTGCAAAAAACCAGAAGGAGACCATCTCCAACAGTGTGAAGTCCGCCTATGATTCCCTGATCCTGGCACAGTCCAATTACGAGCAGGCACAGTCTGCGCTGGCTCTGCAGGAGGTTTCCATGAAATCCGCGGATGCAAAGCTGGCGGCTGGAACCATTACAAAGAATACCTATGAAAGTCAGAAAGCTTCTTATACTACAGCCCAGGTAACAGCCCAGACCCAGAAGCTGTCTCTGCTTCAGGCCATGGTCGATTATGACTGGAGTGTAAACGGACTGGCATCGGCAGAGTAGGAAAGGAGCGGTCTATGAAGAGAAAACAAAATGAAAATCGTTTGCATGAATTGTCTTGTCCGCAAAGCTGGAAGCGGCAGGCGAAGCAGGGATTCCATATGCCCCAAAAGGTTGGAATCCGGGCTGCACTGCTTCTTGCGATTGTTTTTGGTATGCTCAGCCTTCCCTGTACTTCTCTTTCTGCGAGGGCAGAGGTTGCAGAGACAGGTTCCGGCCAGACTGCGGAAGAAGAGACGGCAGAGACTGCTTCCGGACAGAGTGCAGAAACCGCAGAACAAAATGCGGAACAAACCACCCGGTCCGTAACCTCAGTAGACTACAACAACCTGGAACAATTGGTGCTAAACAACCGGAATTTAAAAAATTCCCTGGAAAACTATACCACCAACAAGGAAACCTACCAGAACATGCTTTCCACCCTGGAAACCGAGCGGGACTACATGAAATTTATGCAGGAGAAGTATGAGGATGACGCAGAAACGAAGGCCGTTTACAAAATGAACGCTTCCCGTCTCAGCATGTTCATTTCCCAGATCACCAAACAGCTGGAATCCCTGGAAACGAAAACGCAGTCGGTAAGCAGGCAGAAGACGATAGACAGCTATGTTCTGACTGCGCAGAGCCTCATGCGCAGCTATAATCAGATGAACACTAAGGCGCAGGCGGAAGAGAAAAAATACGAGGCAGCCCAGAGCAGTTACCAGGCAGCGTTAAAAAAACAGAGTGCAGGCATGGCGACAGCAGCTGATGTGATGGCAGCTGCTGACACCATGGCAAGCGCGAAAAACCGGTATGAATCATACCGGCAGCAGGCAGCGAATGCCCGGTTTAACCTGTTATCCAATCTGGGACTGGAAGATAATTCCGCGATCACGATCGGAAGCGTGCCGCTCCCGGATCTTGCAGCCATCGATGCGGTCGATTTCGCTGCGGATGTGGAAACGGCAGTCGGCAACAGCTCCAGCGTGCAGAATGCCCGCCATCAGAGCGCGGAAACCGCAACGGAGATTTCCGTAAAATCCGATCAGGAGACTCAGGCAGAGGGAACGGTGCGATCCCAGATGCAGAGTCTTTATGATGAGCTAAAAGCTGCAAAGCTTCAGTATGAAGGAGCAGCCAATGCTTATGAAAGCGCATCGATCACGTACGCATCGCAGCAGAAAAAACAGCAGGCCGGAATGCTTTCCCAGAGCGATTATCTGCAGGGCGTTGCCGATTATTACAGTGCGCTGGACGCAAAAGAGAGCGCAGTCATTCAATTGAATCAGGCGTGGGAAAGCTACAGCTGGACCGTGAAGGGAGTGTCTTAGGACACTCCTTTTTTCGTTGTTATATATCTGAGAAAAGCGGTCAGCGACAGCTTTGGCAGATAAAAAATCACCTAGGAAACCGATGGCTGTGTAAGCAATTGGCAAACCGGGGAGAGCAAGGCATTTTCTTCGGAAAACAGTTGTGAGATAAGAAAAATAAAACAGTTTGCCGGCTCGGAAAGCGGATTGTCTTTCTGATAGCAAAGGTAGCGATTGCGGCAATGAAGCGGATTGGAAATGGAAAAATATGCCATGGGCGCGATGAGCTGGATGCGGAGCACGGTCCGTACCGGAACGAAAACCATACCAATGCCGGTGGAGGCGAGGCGGAGTGCTGCCTCATTTCTCTGTATTTCCATTACGATGTGAGGAGAAAGGTGATAGCGGTCAAAGAGTGCGTGAGCGGTTTGTCCCATGCCGACATCGGGATTGCAGACAATAAAATCGCTTCCTTTCACCTGGGCTGGAGAAATGTAGTAAGGGGTTAGCGGGGAATTGGCGGTCAGATCCATTCCCTGACAGAGCGGGTGGCTGGTTGGGACTGCCAGAACAATGGGCTCAACCTGAATGATTTTACTTTGCAGATTGTCGGGAATCTGCTGGGAAGATAAGATCGCAAAATCAATCTCTCCTTTTTCCAGGAAAGAAAAAAGCTGTTTATTGTTTCCTTCCGTTAATTTGAGCTTGAGATTTGGATATTGTTGTTTCATGGCCGTGATCAGGTAAGGAAGCGTGGTGCTGCAGAACTCAGGCCCCATGCCGAGACGGATGGTTCCGTGACTGGAATGGGTGAACTGGTTGAGGTCAGCCATCAGCTCGGCTTCCAAAAGCCGGATCTGCCTTGCTTTTTGGACGAAACGCACCCCGGCTTCCGTGAGAACGACCGGATTGGCCGTACGGTCAAAAAGCCGGATGGAAAGGTCTTTCTCCAGACGGTTGATATATTTTGTGAGAGCAGGCTGTGTGATGCAGAGTGCCTGTGCGGCTTTGGAAATATTCTGGTAATCGGCAATCGCACAGACATATTCATAGGCATGGGCAAACATAGAAAATCCTCCTGAAATAACCATGACAAAATATTATGGAAAATGGAAAAATGACTCATTGGACATAACTTCTTGGAACTATTATACTGAGACCATAAAGTATTTGCAAATATTTTTCAAGAATAACCAGTAACGTTTGTGGAGGTCATATGGATGTATTAGAGCGGGCGTTTGCCTATGTGGATGAACATCGGGAAGAATATTTGAAGGATCTTGGCGAAATTTGCAGTTTTCCAAGCACGGCGGCTCATGCGGAAGCATTGGAAAATACCAGAACATGGATCGAGAAGCGTCTGGAAAGAGCCGGAGTTTCTGCAAAGCGTGTCGGCGGCGGAGAAGGCAATGACATGATCGCTGCACAGAAAAATGGAACGAAAGATAAAACGGTTCTTTTCTACAATCATTACGATGTGGTCGAGCCGGGAGATCCGCAAAAGTGGGACGGAGGAGATCCGTACCGGGTGAGAATCGAGAACGGCAGAATGTATGCCAGAGGAATATCGGATAATAAAGGACCTTTGGTTTCCAGAATTCAGGCGGTGGAAGCGCTGCTTGCAGTAAGCGGGGAACTGCCGGTCAATGTAAAGTTCTTCTTTGAGGGGGATGAAGAAACTTCCAGTCCGTCTATGGTGCGGTATCAGAATATGCATATGGAAGAATTTCAGGAGCATACGAAAGCAGATGTCTGCTTCTGGGAAAATGGACGGCACGACCAGGAGGGAAATCCGTGGAGCCGGTTTGGTGTACGCGGAGCCTGCGCGTTCAATCTGAAAGTTACGACGGCAGCAACCGATGTACATGGAAGGATGGGCGCGACTGTGCCGAGCGCTTCCTGGCGGCTGATCTGGGCGCTTTCCACACTGAAAAGCAGCGATGAAAAGGTACAGATCGAGGGCTTTTATGATGATGTGATACCGCCAACGCAGGAAGAACTGGAGTTTCTGAAAAAGTTTCCATACGATGAAGAAAAGCAAAAACAGAAACTGGGGTTGAAGCAGTTTGTGCTTGGGGCTTCCGGCGAAGAACTGAAAAAAAGAGTTTATCTGGAGCCAACGTTATCGGTTTGTGGATTGGAAGCCGGGGAATTGTACAATGGACCGCGCGGCATTGTTCCGCATACGGCGTGGGCGAGAATTTCCATGTATCTCGTAGCTGATCAGAATCCGGATAAGATCGCCGGACAGCTGAGAAAACATCTGGATAAGAACGGATTTGAAGATGTGGAAGTGGAGTATCTGGGGGGAACCTGGCCGGTGAAGACATCATTAAAAACTCCCGCAGCAGATGTTTTGGACAAGGCTTCCGAACTTGTTTACCATAAACCAATGATGCGGGAACTGACCCAGTTGGGTTCCGGGCCGGCGATTGTATTTCGGAATGCGTGGCCGGAATTGCCGGTGATCGGCGTAGGACCGGGCAACACCGCCTCCAATCATCATGCACCGAATGAAAACCTGGCAATAGAAGATTATTTCAATTCACTGAAATGTATGATCGCTTTTTTGTACGAGTGGGGGAAAGAATGATATGATGATTCAGTATGATGAAAACAGTAAAATGAACATTATGAAAATGCCAATGGTGCTCTTTGTAATCTTTGCGGCCATCACCGCGGTTGCAGTTTATATGGAAAAGCTTCCAAACTCCCTGATCGGAGGACTGGCAGTCTGCATTTCACTGGGGTATCTCTTATATTTTATCATAGGAAAAATATCAATCCTGCAAAAAACAATTGGAATGGCTGCAGTTCCTTTTATCTGTGCATTCCTTGTTTATAAGAATCTGATTCCGGAATCGGCCATTGAAATTGTGAACAATACGATAAATGGAAAAACAGATGTGCTCGGATTTTATGTGGGAGCACTGCTGTGCGGAAGTATTCTTGGCATGGACCGGAAAATGTTAATTAAGGCCGGAAGCCGGTATTTTGTTCCAATCGCCGGCGGTATCATGGTCTCTTATGGAGTAGCAGGACTGGTTGGCAGATTTTTTGGCTACAGCTTTCGTGATGTAGTGCTTTATATTGTTGGGCCGATCATGGGCGGCGGCAATGGCGCCGGAGCTGTTCCAATGTCCGAAATTTATGCCAATGCAAGTGGCCAGGCAGCGGATACATTTTATTCCAAAATGCTTCCGGCCATGACGCTTGGAAACTGGTTCGCGATTTTTGGCGGCATCATTTTAAAAAATCTGGGCTGGAAATTCCCGAAGCTGACAGGAAATGGAACCCTGATGAAAGGCTACAGCGAAAAAGATGCAGGAAAAACCTATGATTTTACATTGAGATTAGAAGATCTGGGAATTGGATGTTTTGCAACAGCAGCGTTCGTTATTTTCGGACGGATCATTGCAAGCTATGTTCCGATGATCCACGCATACGCATTTACGATCATTGCAGTAGCCCTGGTAAAAATTCTCGGAATCCTGCCGGAACGCATGGAGTATTGTGTGGTACAGTGGTATCAGTTTATGCGTGCCAATGTTACGGTGATCATCATGGCAGGTGTTGGAATCTGCATGTTTGATCTGGCATCTCTGTTTGCAGTACTTTCCCCGGGATATGTCGTGATGTGTCTGATCGTAGTAGCAGCAGCAACCATTGGCGCAGGGGCAGCAGGAATGCTGATGAAATTCTTCTTTGTAGAAGCAGGGATCACTGCAGGACTTTGCATGTGCAACGCAGGTGGTAATGGAGATGTCTATGTTCTTACCGCAGCAGAGAGAATGGAGCTGATGTCTTTTGCACAGATTTCATCCCGCCTTGGCGGTGCGATCATTTTGGTAATACAGAGTTTACTGGCCGGATGGCTTTTATAATAAAGAAGAGGAAATGTTCATGAGTCATTGGAAAAAACTAGGCATGGTACTGATCGGAAATCTGATTGTTGCTTTTGCTACCGTTTCTTTTTTGGAAGGGAGCGGGCTGATCACAGGCGGAACAACCGGAGTCGGCAAGGTGGTATATGCGTTGACTGGTCTGCCGGTGTCCGGAACCTATGCGGTTGTGAATGGAATCTGCTTTTTTCTGGGCTTGTGGATCCTGGGAAAGGAATTTGCACTGACGACGATCCTTTCCAGTGTCATATTTCCGCCGATGCTTTGTGCGCTGGAGGTTTTATCAGGCGGAGGCGGCTTATCGGATGATCTGGTTTTATGTGCCGTGTTTGCGGGAATCCTTACAGGAATCGGCATTGGTCTGGTGATGCGGGCACATTCTTCGACTGGCGGTCTGGACATTCCGCCGCTGATCGTGAACCGTTTGTTCGGAGTGCCGGTGGGTGTTTGCATGATGGGGATCAGTATTGTGGTAGTCGTACTGCAGATTCCGTTTTCCAGCATGGACCAGATTTTGTATGGTTTGATCCAGATCATGATCATGTCTGTCGTACTGGATAAGGTGCTGATGATGGGACACAGTCAGGCAAAACTTTGGGTGATCAGCTCAAAATACGATTCCATCAAAAAAATGCTCTTGCAAAATGATGTTGGTGCAACCTTGTTTCCGATCGAAACCGGGTATACAGATCAAAACCAGAAAGCGATCCTTTGTGTGGCAGCGCCCCGCCGTCTGCCGCACATCAAACAGCTGATCCAGAATGTCGATGCAGAAAGCTTTGTGCTGGTGGATACCACACAGGAGGTGTTGGGAAAAGGATTTACGCTGCCGCGCTGAGAAGTGGATTAAGAATTAAAAAAATATCTTATTCAAAAAAGGATATTGTTTTTCAAAATCGCATATGATATAATGCCGTTAGGCAAAAGGATAAGATGTTCCATTGCGAACAGCAAAACGAAAACCCCAGAAGTCTCGCATACTTCTGGGGTTTTCTATTCCTGTTTTCTGGAGTGGGAAGGCTTAAGCCCACAGGCTATAGTTACCGGCTACTTGTCACCGTCTAACCATTTGATGATGTAGTGGCAAGCTACACCAGCCGCAACGGTGACAATAAAGGATAAGATATATTCCATTCCGAACACCTCCTTTCCATACCAGTCTGGAGGCGGTAACAAATTTAATATATCACATCAAAAGTGATGTGACTAGTGAAAAAATATCAACTTGGAAATTTGGGTGGTTGACGCGAAAAAAATGCTGTAGTATAGTTTAGGAGGAATTTATTGATCGTGCACATATAAGGAGGTGAGGGAATGGACGTCGCGGACAGTTATAAGCGAATGAGCGGCAATGGAAGAGAAAAGAAGACCGACAGCCTGTCTGAATCCGCTGTCCGTTTTCTCACACGAATTGAGTTTAGATTTTTATAGGAAAGCTGTCTGAGCGGTAGTCCCTGCATCACAGGTGTACTGCACGGATCAGGCTATATTTGCGTGTGTCTGCCATTGCCCGTTTTCAGATGAAACCGGTAATGGCATTTTTTATTTGCGGAAACACGCTGCTGTTTTTTCTTTCTTGTTTTTTGAATCTATTGTTAAGAAAGCGTGAAGAATACAGGAGATTTTTCTGGAAAAATACAGCAGGTTTGCGCAGATCAAAAATGCTCCGGTTCCACGGATGACAGCCGTGAGAATAAAACGCTGTGAGAAAGAGAAACACTTTCGCGCAGGCAGAGAAAGGAGCAGACATGGAAAAGATGAACGAGAACGAGAACAAAGACGTGGCAGTTCAGGTACGTGACTACCAGACGGAACTGGAGCAGATCATGCGGAGCAACGTATCCCCGCGTGTATTAAAGGACCGGATTTCCGACTACCATGAGAATGATATCGCATCCTCTTTCGAGGTGCTGACAAGAGATGAGAGAGAGCGTTTATACCGCATTTTAGACGCGGAACAGCTTTCTGATATTTTTGAATATCTGGATAACGCAGAAATTTATTTTGAGGAACTGAATGCAAGAAAGAAGGTTGAGGTTCTTTCCTGCATGGAAGTTGATCAGGCAGCAGCGCTGCTTAAGCGCCTGGCAAAGCCGGAGCGTAATATGCTCATTGACCTGATTGACAATGAATCCAAGCGCGACATTGCCATGCTGGAGTCTTTCGATGAAGATGAGATCGGAAGCCGCATGAGCATGAATTTTATTGAGATTAAAGCTGGAATCAGTGTCCGTGAAGCGATGCGGGAGCTGGTTGCACAGGCGGCAGAAAACGATAATATTTCTACCTTATATGTAACCGATGACCAGCACACGTTCTGCGGTGCGATCGACTTAAAGGATTTGATCATTGCCCGAGAGGGCAGCAGCCTGGATGATATCATCATGGAGTCTTACCCATATGTGTATGCCCGTGAGATGATCGAAGACTGTATCGAGCGCATGAAGGACTACTCCGAGGATTCCATCCCGGTACTGGATGAGAACAACAAGATCCTTGGTGTCATCACTGCGCAGGACATCGTTCAGGTTGTCGATGATGAGATGGGCGATGACTACGCAAAGTTAGCAGGTCTTGCTTCTGAGGAGGAATTAAACGAGCCGATCCGCCAGAGCGTGCACAAGCGTCTTCCGTGGCTGATCATTTTACTTGGCCTTGGTCTTGTGGTTTCCAGTGTGGTTGGTCTGTTTGAGGGTGTGGTAGCGCAGCTGACCATTGTGATCTGCTTCCAGTCCCTGATTCTGGACATGGCCGGAAACGTCGGCACCCAGTCCCTGGCAGTGACCATCCGTGTGCTGATGGATGAGAACCTGGATGGCAAGCAGAAACTTGGCCTGGTATTTAAGGAAGCGAGAGTCGGCGTGTGCAACGGACTGATCCTTGGCGTTCTTTCCTTTGTATTTATCGGACTTTATGTAGTTTTCGCAAAGGGCATGACACCGGGCTTTGGATTTGCGGTCTCTGCCTGCATCGGCGTGGCCCTGCTTCTGGCCATGATGATCTCCAGTGTTTCCGGTACCGTGATCCCGATCCTGTTTAAGAAATTCGGCGTAGACCCGGCGGTAGCGTCCGGTCCGCTTATCACCACCGTGAATGACCTGGTAGCGGTTATTTCCTATTATGGTCTCACCTGGATCTTTTTGATCGAGATGCTGCATTTAGCGGATTAAAAGAATAAGACTTGAAAAGCTGTTTCTGGCCTGTGCATCTGCATGTGCCGGGGCAGCTTTTTTGTGGCTTGTATTGAGGTGCTTCGAAAATGTAAAGTATTCTTGACATAATGACGCCTCTGATATATACTGTAGATGTAAGATATAGTTTACATATTGTTGGAAGGAGGTCGGTGTATATGTCAGATATTTTCGCATTTACGGCTGCATTTATCGCGGTTCAGGTATTTAAGATCATTATGTTTAAGAAGGATAAGGACTACAGTGGCTATGATGAGCGGCAGGAACTGATCCGTGGGAGGGCATTTCGCTACGGCTTTTTGACATTGGCCTTCTCGCTGGCGGCAGCGGTGCTGTGGGAGGAGTGCGTAGGTGCACTGCCGATCGAGTTTTCGCTCCTCATGATGGCCTGCCTCATGGTGGGATGTCTGGTGGTCATCCTCTATGATATCTGGAAAGATGCATACTGGGGCATCCGGCAGGCGTCGGGCTCGAACGCAGCCATCGTGCTCATGGTGGCGGTGATGGTGATGCAGTATCTGGGTTTCCGGGGGCATGCCAATGCTGGCGACGTGATCGTCGATGGCATCCTCACCTGGGATGGCGGCATCTATCTGCTGATCTTTGCGTTCTTCGCGCTGATCATCGTGAACCTGCTGCTGAAAGCGTGGGTGGATAAACGGGGAGGTTCGGCGGAATGAAAAAACGGACGATGAAATACTATATCGATATGCGAGGAAGACTTGATGGGATGGAAAACCGGACGATGAAATTCGTGAAAAACGGTGTTGATCGGTGGGAGGTCTGCTGAAATGAAAAACCTGAAGATGAAATCGGCGCGGGCGGCGCTGGATCTGTCGCAGCAGCAGCTGGCGGATCTCGTCGGTGTGTCGCGGCAGACCATCAACGCCATCGAAAAGGGCGATTATAACCCGACGATCCGACTCTGCATCGCGATCTGCAGGGCGCTGAACCGGACACTGGACGAACTGTTCTGGGAGGAGCCGTGAACCTGGCTTCAAAACGTTTGAAATGAAGGAAAAGACTCCTTAGGATGAAAGAGAAGAAGCGGATTTGATTGATTAGAGCGCGGATTGATGTATGGTGATAAAATGGAGAAGATCAGATTTCAGATATGTGAAAAGGAGCTTACGCTGTATCCGGCGCAGGGAGAAGACCGGCCACTGATCGTTTTCAATACGGTGATGGGAGACGGGGAAGAGCTTGCGCAGGCGCTGCGGGCGATGGATGCGCCGGACTGCAATCTGCTGGTGGTCGGAAAACTTCAGTGGTATCACGATATGACGCCGTGGAGTTGCCCGCCGCTGTCGAAGCGGGGCCCGGCTGCTACGGGAGGAGCGGATGCCTATCTGGAGACATTGGCGTCGGAAATCGTGCCGGCAGCCAGGGAAAAAATCCGGGGAAGCGCGCCGTACGTTGGCATCGCCGGGTACTCGCTGGCTGGGCTTTTTGCGCTCTATGCGATGTACCGCTGCGACTGCTTCGCGCGGGTGGCCAGCATGTCCGGCTCCCTGTGGTTTCCGAAGTTCCGGGAATACGTGCTTCGGCATGAACTGATGCGGCAACCGGAGATGCTCTATATGTCGTTAGGGGATGCCGAGGCGAAGACGAAGCATGCGGTACTGAAAACCGTGCAGGAAAATACGGAGGCGATCGTCAGGCACTATCAGGAGGTCGGCGTGGATGTGCGCTGGGAGCTGAACCCCGGAAATCACTTCCGGGACGTGGCGATGCGAAGCGCAAAAGGTATCAAGGCGATACTGGAAGCGTGAAACAGGATTCGTTGACAGCATTAGCTGCAAAACATATTGTGAACTTCCTGAAAAATTAACTCTCGATGGCTTCCAGGTTTAATCCTGGGAGTCATCGGTGTTGAGGAAATCTATGATTTCCTCGAATGAACGCTTGCTTTGTTCGATAGCCTGAAGCAGCTCTTTGTTACGCAGTTCATCACGCCAGTTTTCAATGCTGAAGCTGGAAGATAAGGCTTTTTGCATAAATATAGTGGAACAGTTTGTTGAATCGTCACAGGAATCTTATGTGGTTTATGCACAGATAAAGATCTGTGATGAAGAATGAGGTCGCGTAGAGTGTTGCTTGTTTTTATTTTCCACTCATTATATAATGAGCGCAGGGAAAAACAAGCGGCTGCGCAGCAGACATTTGTTTTTCAC
>OGWS01000297.1_pt1 | contig 53654 bp, 42 predicted proteins | sample 1576111 | NCBI WGS metagenome assembly OGWS01 (sample SAMEA3541534, study PRJEB24748) | human gut metagenome | biome: human gut; feature: human-associated habitat; material: faeces | place: China | collected 2012
CGATTGCTCCCTGATCTGCTTCGGCAACTTTTGTCTTTGTCTCCTGGTTCATCAGGTTCTCGATCAGATCTGATACATCACTGATCGGGATCGCATATCCAACACCCTCAACAGAATCTCCTACCAGCTTGGATGAATTAATTCCAATTACTTCACCACTGGCATTGACAAGAGCTCCGCCACTATTTCCAGGATTGATCGCTGCATCTGTCTGAATCAGTTTCACACTGCTCTCTGTCGTTTCTCCGGTTGTCTGGTCTGTCTCTGATACAGAACGGTTCAAAGCACTGATGACTCCTGTTGTAACTGACTGTCCATATCCAAGTGCATTTCCGATCGCGATCGCCGGTTCTCCCACTTTCAGCTCTGTAGAATCACCAAGCGTTGCAACTGAGATAGCCTTCTTCGTATCTTCAGAAATAGAATCCAGCGGAACTGCAACCACAGCAACATCATATTCTGAATCCGTTCCTTTAATATTTGCTTCAACACTGTTGCCATCTGCAAAGGTAACTGTCAGTGTATCACTTCCGGCAACCACATGGTTATTTGTCACAACCAGAAGTTCTGAATCATTCTGTGAAATGATGATTCCTGTACCGGCACTTTCACTTTCCTGCTTGGAAGTTCCTCCGAAATAGTTCTGAACCTCCTGCACACTCATATTCGTAATAGAAACGATGGATGGCATTACATTTTCCACCACACTGGATACATCTGATGTGACCACACTGGATGTCTTCGTCAGTGATGCATTACTGGTAACTGCACTGGTCGATGTAGTACTGGTACTTTTCTGCGTTGTTCCGAGCTTCAGTACTTTCGTTCCCACATAATTCGTAGTAAGGAAGGTAGCACTCGATACAACTCCGAACATCAATGCCAGTCCAGTTACTGCAACAGCCTTCGGCATTTTCTTATGCTCTTTTTTCTTCTTTGGTGTCTTTCCATCATCACCCTGTCCATTATTATAAAATGCTGTACCGTTTGATGTATTTCCTTCTGTCTCATTTGGATTATAATAACTATACTGATTATCCATGATTCATACCCGCTTTCTCTTATATTTATTTTGTATTTCTTTTATGGTTATATAGTAATAAAGGATTGTGATGAAAGTGTGTTCATTTGATTAACAAATGTTGAAAGCAGGCACATTATGATCACTTTCATAATATACCTGCCTCTCTTTTCATTACAGATCTACAAAATCCACATCATATTCCGGGGATTTTCTGCCTCTTCGCGGTCTCTTAAAATTTCTTGTATCTCCTTTTAAAGAATCTGCCTTCTCATCTTCTTCTATCTCACTGCTGTCATATCCGTCGTATTCATGGTCATACTCATCTTCGTACTCGTCTTCATACTCATCGTCGTATTCGTCCTCATACTCATCGTCATACTCATCTTCGTACTCATCTTCGTATTCGTCCTCATACTCATCGTCATACTCATCTTCGTATTCGTCTTCGTATTCATCGTCATACTCATCTTCGTATTCATCGTCCGGTTCTTTCTCTGCCTTGCGGGATTTTTTCTTCTTTGCCGGCTTTTCTTCTTCCTCTTCAAACGGGATATCGTACTCATCATAAAGATCATCCAGTTCCTGATTTCTGTGAACAAGCTTGATGGCAAAAATAATCATGAGGATCAGAAGAATCAGAACAAATGCTCCTGCCGCGATCAGGACAAATAAAGTATGATCCGCAATAAAGTTTCCTATTTTAGAAAGAACTGACTCATTCGTCTTCTCCTTTACCTGCTCTGCCGGTGTCTCAACCGCCTGATAAGTTCCATCTGATGAATCATACTGATAAAATCCTTTTTCTCCGGTTCTTGTATTTAAAGCATACATCAGATCATACCGGTCATTCTCCGGATCAGCCCAGTAAGGATAACTCTGGTCTCCAACTGTCAGTTCTCCCTGCTGATAAGAAGACGGAATGGATACATCTCCTGTATCACTCAGAAGAATAATCGAGGTACTGTCTGAAATCTGAATCTCCGTATAGGGTAAAAATGTAGCATCCTCTTCATTATAAAGGAAAAACTTTCCTGTTCCCGCAGAATCTACAAGATATCCGATACATACACCTGCACCATTCTTCGCAAATTTTCTTTCTTCACCATTGAATGTAAGCTTTGTTTCTGTATATCCCTCCGGAAGATCTGCTGCAGTAAATGCCTCTGAGAAGAGATAATCTGTCCCGTTTACCGAAACTGTGATATTGGTAGTCTCTCCGGCAACAGGAGTTCCTCCCTCTGCCGCAGTTGTCGTAATCTCTGTACTTCCATCATCGCCTGCTGCTACCGTTACCGCAGAAGAACCTTCTGTCAGTGTCAGTGTCTCATCATTGTAAAGATACGCTTTGGAGCTTTGAACACTGATCGTTGTATCTCCGGCTTTCAGTGCTTTAAACTGAAGTGTCGTACGCAGTTCATTCTCGGAACCTGTTCCACTGCCTGAGTAAGTCAGATTTCCTGAGCCATCTGCCTGAACACCATCACCACTGACAAATTCAAGTGCCGATGTATCATAACTCATTGTGATATCTGCGTCTCCGATTGCATCTCCTCCGGTCTTTACAACCAGACTTACATCTACCGTTGCTCCTACCTTTGTCTCTGGATCTGAGAACATCAATTGTCCCTGTGCAGCACTGACAATTGTGCCAAACATTGGTACTGTAAGGCAGACCGATAAAATCATCGCTGCTGCTTTTTTCATCATCTTCATGTAACTACCCCTTTGTTCATATTAGATTTGAGTCATTATTTCTTATCATACACGGTTTTTCTATAATTGTCCACCATTTTCACCAGTTCCACTGTTGTCTCCCGAATCGGTTTCACCGGTATCTGCTCCTGGATTTCCATCACCGGTTCCACTGTCTGTTCCCGGATCAGTTCCACTATTTCCATTATCTGACGGTTGATCCGGTACTGCCGGCTCATCGTCATCAGGAACTGATGGCTGCGGTTCATTATAGATCCGATCCTGCGTCCTTCCTGTAGATGATGAATCATTTTTTTTCAATGAATCTCCTGAATCCTGTGCATTTCCACCTGCACCAACCCTCGCAACAATTTTTTCACTGATACTGTTCACTTTAGAAGACGGACTATAATCATTTACCCCATATAGGAATTGATGAAGTGCAGATACATTCGATGCCAGGTTTTCAGGGATCACAATACTTCCAAGTCCTGATATCGTATCTGTTGACTTATCCTGTGGGAATCCCATATTACCGGTTAATTGATACTCCGTATAAGCCTGGGCATAATAAAGAATATCCGAAAGTGTAAAATTGGTTGCAACCTGTGGAAATACCTTGTCGATGATCGAATTCAACGTCATAAGATCCGCATTTTTTGCCTTTTCTACGATTTTTTCAATAACCAGACGCTGCCGCTCTGTTCTGGTAAAGTCACCACCGGCTGTCGACCGGATTCTTGCATAAGTCGTTGCCTGAACTCCGTCTAATAACTGAAGTCCGGCAGTTTCTACCCGGTGTGCCTCTTTCCCTGCAGAATCTGCAGTTTCCTGAACAAACTTGTTAAGATACTGGATTTCTTCCTCTTTGATCTCGATCTCCACTCCCCCCAGCAGATCGATCGCATCTGCAATGGCACCGAAATCTACGGTCACGTATTTCTGGATATCGAGATCCAGATTCATATTCAGCATATTAACAGCCTGCGTCGGTCCTCCATAACTGTAAGCAGCATTACACTTCTGAAGAGTTCCGTCAGAAAGATCCAGCAGAGTATCCCGGTAAACTGATATCATCTTTACTTCCTTCGTCTCATTATTCAGACTGGCTACAATAATACAGTCCGTGCGGTTTCCCTTTCCAAGATTTCCATCACGGGAATCCACACCAAAGAGGGCGATATTGGTATAACCTTTTCCCAGATTGATCTCCCCGTTCTTCTCCTGAACTTCCTCATTGATAATCAGATCCTTTGCCTCAATATCCTGCGTCTGGATCTTTCCCCACTTTGCTGCGACATAAATTGCTGCCGCAGAAAAAGTACAGATCAGCACCCCTACGGTGCAGAGCAGGACCCGCTGCCACATTTTCAACTTCATAAACCAGTTCTTATTTTTTTCTTTCGCTGCCGCTGCACGCCTTCTACCGCGTCTTCTCACTTCTCTGCCCATAAGAAGCACCTCTCTTTATTCCTCTTTAGTTGATCTCTGAAATAAACTGATCTAATGACTGACTTCCTAACATTCGTACTCTCGTCAGAGCATAGGGATCATCTCCCGGATAACATTTGCCCGGTTCTGTCGTAACTGCACATAAAAATCCAGCCTCTTCCACCGTCTGTTCACACTCTGCCGTATAATCCCCGAACGGATATGCAAGTGCATCTCCATTTCCACAATACTCAATGGATTTCTTCAGATCTGCCAGGGCTTCTTCTTTCGATAAAGCCGGGAAAATACCTCCGTGTCCGTAAGTTCCACCACCACGGTGCATATTATCTGTATGCGACTCCAGTGTCAGATACTGATTATTTCGGTAAGGATCCAACATGCTTTTATCATTATAATAACTGGTGATCACGAAAGAAGTTGCAGGTGTCTGATACTTTTCAAATAAAGGGATTGCCAGTTCTATATACAGCGGACCATCATCAAAAGAAAGTACAATGCTTTTATCCGGAAGGATTCTCTCTCCGTCCAGATATTCCCTCACTTCTTTCCAGGTCGGAAAATAATAGTCATTCTCATGCAGATATTTCAATTCTTCTTCCAGTGTTCCCACTTCTATATAATTGGAGTTCAGATTCTCCGGGACACTGTTGGCATCATATACATAATGATACATACAAATCGGAAGACCTTTTGCTCCATATTCTTTATTCGGAGTCACCGTAACGGTTCTCTGTGCTGAGATTTCTTTTCCTTTGGGATCGGTGGCTTTATAAACCAACTGGTGTTCTCCTGCCGTATTCAGATCATATTCCTCCAGACTGACGCTGATATCTGTTCTATTCCCCTGCCGGTCTTTCACAACTGCACCGGCATCCTCATACGGATCTCCAAGCCTGACAGTCACTTCACTGTCACCCTGAAGTTCTATCGTATAATCGGATGTCCCGCTCTGAGCATCTTTCTTTTTTGTATCCTTTGATCCCCCCTTATTTTCAGATGTCGGGGGACTTCCCGCAGTATGACTTCTTTTCCACAGAAAAATTCCTGCCATCCCCGCTGCCAGGATCAGTACCACAACAATTCCAAAAAGCCTTCTTCTCCGCCGAAGTCTTCTGGATCTTCTTCGATGTCTCTGCCTTCTGCCTGAAGTCTGCATATGCGGCTGTCTACTTACCGGTTCCCGTCTGCTTCTTCGCAGTGCTTCATTTCTTCTATGATTGCTTTTGCCTTTTCTTCCCATGTATTCTCCAATGCTTCCCTGTCTAACAGTTCTATATACGCTTTATCTGACCTTTTTCCCAATGCCTCATCCAGTTTTGCTTCAAATTCCTTATGGTCATGCCCGATCAGGACTGACTGATACTTTCTGCACTCATCCATGTCAGTCGTGACGATCGGCTTATTCAATGCCATATATTCAAACAATTTGACCGGAGAGGTTGCTTTTGTGATCTCATTGATCAAAAACGGGATGGTCAGTACATCCATCTTTGCAGCATAATTCTGCAATACATGATAATCCCTTGAACCCAGGAAATGGACATTCTCCTGTCTGTCAAGCCCCGCCTTTTCATAAGAATCATCATATTTAATTCCAAACAGTACGATCTGATACTTTCCCGTCTCTGCAAGTTCTTTAACAAGCTGATAATCAAACCACTTTGCCAATGCCCCGTAATATCCGATCATCGGCTGTCCCTTTTCAAGAATCTCTGCAAATTCTTTTTCAAACTTAAAGTCCGGATCAATTTCATTATGGAAATGGTTATAATCCACACCGTTACAAGAAAACACCAGATGAGAATCCCCTCTTTTTGACAGGACATCCCTTTGCAGTGCATCTGCTGTTACAACCACGATCGAGTCTTTCTCCTTCATGGTCTTCTCGTACTTTTCCCTGACATTGACCGGCAATTCATCCGTTCCGGCAAGGTGAGGATTCAGATCATCAATATATTCATATACAACCTTATATCCACGTCGCTCATACTCCTCGATCTGCCCTTTGGTCAGTGTCCAGTCTGTTGAATAGAACTGAACATATCTTGGTTTTTCCTGCTGCTCAATGGCTTCAAAAATATAGTTAGCAAATGCCTTATTCATAAAATTGACAAGGTAAAGATTTTCTGACTGTCTTTTGATCCTTTTTACATCATCTGTAAATCTTGTCACTTCATACAGCACCAGGGTTCTCTGCTTTGCAAAGTTAGTAAAAATATGCTGCGGTCTCTGATACAGAGGCACATCCCATCCAAAAGAACTTCTCCATACCACAATGCGGTCGTAGTCTTCTCTCTCCAGCATCCGCTTCAATCGCTTTCGGATCTCCTTTTTATTCAATGCCACATAGATTTTCTCTTTCATCGAAATCCGCACAATATAATTGGAATAAATATATCCGGTCATTTTTTTTATTGTTCCGGTCAGTCCATATTTTTTTACAAGATTTTTCACTTTGCTCAGCTTATCTTTCATTTTTCAGCTCCTTTTTCACACTGTCCGGCATTCCGCCTTCTTTAATAAAATCCTTCAGCTCTGCCGCTTTTGCTTTCCAGTCGTTCGCTCTGGCACACTCCATCAACCTGCTTTGGAACTCTTCTGACTTTCCTTTTTCTGCCAGCTTAAGAACATCCTCCACAAAATCTTCTTTTGTATCAGCGATCTTTACCAGTTCATACTTTTTGCACTCCGGCAGTGATGTTGCAACAACCGGTTTTCCCATAGCCATATACTCAAATAACTTCACCGGAGAGGTAGATTCCGTAATATCATTCACAACAAACGGGATCATACATACATCAAAAAAATGTGCATAACCGGCAAGTTCTTCATATGGTCTCTTTCCGAGAAATCTGACATTTTTATATTCTAAAATGCCACTTTCCTGCAGACTTGCATCATGCTCGATCCCGATCAGGATGATCTGTATCTCCGGATGGTCTGCCAGTGCCTTCAGCAGATCATAGTCCACCCAGCTTGCCATTGCCCCGTAATAACCTGCTTTCACAGAATCCGGCCTGAGCCAGGACAGGTACTCTTTCTCTCCTGTCTTCTGATCCGGTGGAAATTTTTCACACTCTGCACCATTCGAGATCAATGCAGCCTTCGCAGCCGGATTAATCTTCCTGACATTTTCATATAAGCGGGTTGCCGTTGCAATAACATAAGTCGCAGGATCTTTTATAAGAGACTCATGTCTTTCAAGGATCATATCCAGTCTGCCCGGTGCGATCAGGTCAGGATTTATATCATCCACATACTCATATAAAATTTTGAAGCCTTCTTGCTGATACTGACGAATCCGGCTCATTGGAACTGTATCGGTAGAATAGACCATCAGATACCTGTCCGCCCTTTTCTGACGTAACTGTCTGAGAATCTCATTCCGGTAATAATACAGATCCAGTACAAAACAATTTCCGGCTACCCGGGTGATCCTGGATGGATTTTTATAGTCCACATCATAATAAGAATTGTATAAGACCAGCGTTCTCTCATCTGCCAGCATTCTTGTCAGATGCTGGGGACGCTGAAGCATGATATTGTAAAACCCAAAATGGTTCTCAAAAATAATTACTGTATCAAATTCCCGGCTCAGTAATTTATCTATCGCATTCTTTCTTTTCCCACGAAGATTTTTTACGTCCCACTTCTCCTGCTTTTTCATCTTTACAGAAATCATGCACACACTCTGCCTGATACCTTTTTCTTTAATTTTTCCGATCAGTTCACTCATGGCTTTCCTTTCTCAGAACAAACAAAAATTTTATATTATTATTCCAGAACCGTTTCAGCCGCTTTGGTTCTGTTACGATCCTGTATAACCATTCCAGATTACATTTTACGAAGAATTGCGGAGCTCTCTTTTTCATTCCACTCAGTACATCAAAACTTCCTCCGACGCCGATCAGTACGCCTTTTTTAAAAGACGCCATATGCCTGCGGATCAGGAGTTCCTGCATTGGAGCTCCCAGTGCAATCAGTGAAATATCCGGCTCTTTTTCTGCGATCCGTTCAAGAACCGCATCCTTATCTTTCACATATCCATTTTCATATCCGCATAAATAAATCCCCGGATATTCTCTTTCGATCTTTTTGGCCAGCGTCTCTACCACCTCAGGCTTTGCTCCAAAAAGGAACAGGCTTTTTCGGTTTTTATCTGCCCATTCAAAAAGATCACTGCAGATTTCAACACCCGGAATCCTTTCCTTTATATGAAATCCCAGCTTTTTCCCGCCTATGAGGATTCCAATCCCGTCTGCAACGATCGTCGTATCCTCCGCCATCAGCAGTCCTCTTACCTCTTTCATCCGGTCGGCAAGCATAAAGATTTCAGGATTGGCAGTCACCACGCACTGCTTTTTTCCTGCCTCAATCTCCCCTTCCAGCTTTTTCATAAACTCCGCTTTTGAACCCTTATAGATCTTCTTATAATACTCTTTCACATCAAACTCCTGTATCCTGTTCTTTATGATCAGAGACAAGAAAGCCTCCTCTCCGATCTCTCAGTCTTTTTTCTCTGAAGGCTTTATCTCCTCAAACCCTTCTGTACTGTCCTTGATAAACATGATCTTTACCGTCATCAGGATCAGCCGCAGATCCAGCAGGATTGAATAATTCTGAATATACATCAGATCCAGCTTCAGCTTGTCATAAGCTGAAGTATTGTATTTTCCATAAATCTGTGCATACCCTGTCAGTCCACCTTTCACTTTCATTCTGTAGGTAAATTCCGGTACTTCCTCCACGTATTTTTCTACATGTTCCACACGTTCCGGTCTTGGACCGACCACGCTCATATTTCCAATCAGAATATCAAAGAACTGAGGAAGTTCATCCAGCCTCGTCTTGCGGATTATCTTTCCAACCGGAGTAATCCTTGCATCATCATCTGTCGCCGGGATTACTTCTCCGTCCTTTTCTGCATTTTCGATCATACTTCTGAACTTATGGATCTTAAATACCTTTCCGTTGATCGTACAACGATCCTGGACAAAAAATACTGGGCCGCCATCATATGCCTTAATGGCAATCGCGATCACCAGCATGACCGGTGAAGTAATGACCAGTGCAATAATCGATACAACCAGATCCAGTACTCTCTTTGCCAGCCGCTGGTCAAACGTCAGTCCTTCATTTTTTGCCAGCAATAACGGTGTATCAAACATATGGTTATTTTCCGAACTTCTGATAATGATATCGGAAATCTTTGGTGTGATATACGTTCTGATTCCATGTGCGTAACAATATTTTAAAAGCCGGTTGCGAAGTGGTGCATGAATATCGCAGAGAAAGACGGTATCATAATCATCAATCTTCTTTACGACCATGTCCCACTCCTCATCCACATTAAATGATTCTTTAATGATATAACGGTCACTTCTCATCCGCACTTTCCTGCGGAACGGCATCGGGTCATACTCCTGATACAGCAAAAGTACAATTCTCGCCGGGAACAGACGCCGGAACAGCTTTGCCGAAAAGATCACCCACAGCAGGATCACCAGCATATCCATACACGTCAGACATGTCAATGGCAGGACACTTACAAATCTTGCCGAAAGAAGCACTGTCTCCAGATAAATACATACATTGGCCGCCGCTGCTGCCAGTCCATGGGAAAGGCACAGATTACTCATCCGCAGGGACCCCACATTCATTCCTCCCATAAGATACATAAAGATAAAGTAGAAGAAAGCGTAAAATGCTCCCATCAGCCAATATCCTTTATGATAAAATGGAAATACAATTCCCCAGTTATGATATCTTTTCCAGACAACGATGAACATCCCTGTCAGCACAAGTACAAGAACCATCACAGTCAGGAATCGGATCAGACGTTTATACGGATCCAGTTTATTTTGTTGCTTCATCTATCTTTGCTCCAATCAATTCATAATCATACAATTTTGATTATAGTATATAATTCCCTTTTTTTCAACAATTCAACCCCTGCAAACCTGCTCTGTACAGCAAAATAAGAATTTTTTAAGAAAATTTGACGAATTATGACAAATATATTAAACTGAAAGGCAGATTAATCAAAGGAGATCTCTATATGAAACCACAAACCAAAAATAAAATATCATTCCTTCTATATAGTTACTTTTTTCTGATCGCATTATTTTATCCAATGCAGTATGTCAGCTTTGACAGTGCTTACTATACAGAATTTACCTTTGCAGGTCTTTTTGCCGGCTTGCTGATCCTTTGGACCGTTTTCGCCTATCATCGTCCGGTCCGTCTGACTGATCCGTCTGACCGACGATTCTGCTGCTGGATCCTGGTGCTTTTAGTCCTGTATAACCTTTTTTCTCTGTATATAAACTTCACACATTCACGGTGGTTATGGGAACAGTTCAACTTTTCACTGGCGGTCTTGTTTTTTATAGTACTTCTGATCCATGGGGCAGCTTTCTTCCGGCAAGAACCTCTGGCTGTTTCGGTACTGCTGGTTTTTCAGGTTGTAACAACAATTCTTGGTATTATCGTATACTATCTGGGATACACCTCCGTTTCTTTCATAAACGGCATGGTCATACCGGTCGCAAAAGATCCGAATTATTACGAGACCCGTTTCAGTTGGATCTATTACCATAAGAGCCAGTACTGCTTTGTTCTTCTCCTCTTTATTGCTTTCAGTGTGATCTGCCGGAAGCAGTTTAAGAATAAATGGTTTTTCCCGGTTTCCAATCTTGTTTTCCTTTTTGGAATCGTGATTTCCCATACATATACTGCACTTTTTGCTGCCGTGCTGATCTATGCAGGACTTGCACTTGATGCTCTCCGGTCAAAACTCCGGACGCTCAATAAGAAGTATTTTCTTCTCCTGATTCCACCGGTCATCCTCCTGGCATTTGTTATCTGGCGTATGAGCCGTGAACGTAATATCTGGACACTTGGCAGCCGTACTTATATCTGGGCAGAAGGAATCCGACAGATACTGAAAAATCCTCTGGGGATTGGAACCGGCTTTGGACCTGCCAAATTCTCTGTTCCGGGAATTTCTTTTCAGGTCTATAACTGCCACAATGTATTTCTGAATGAAATGTGGAGATTTTCTCTGCCGGTAGGATTATTATTCACACTGATTTTTGTCAGCATCCTGATCTACTCCCTGAAAAAGAAGTTCTTTTTCCTTCATATCGGGATCTGGATTGCTTTCCTTATCTCTCTCGGAATGGATTATTCTCTTTTAGGGCGGGAATTTACTCTGACTTTCTTTTACTTTTATATGATCTTTTTCCTTCCGAATACAAAGGAACAGATTTCTGACTGAATATCACAAAAAGGCATCGGATTTTTATCTCCAATGCCTTTTTCTTTTTTCTCCGCCTATCTTGAATAATAGGAAGAAGGAAGCTGCTCTGTCTTTACAACCTGCCCGTTTTTAATATACTTACGATATGCCACAGCACTTCTGCTTCCGGTCTTCCATGACACAATGTCTACTGAATCAAACCAGTCCGGCTGGATGCCCCATACTTCAGCATAAAGTGTATTTCCGCTCACGTATGTTACAAGTTTCACTGCATAATTGTAATCATTTCTGATCTTCAGATCAGACGATCCATAATTCACCATCGCATCCTGTCCGATCGGCACATAGGTAGATGGTACAGAATGATTCCTTCTCTGCACGATCGTAAGCCCTGCTCTCAATGCCGCACCGTACAGCGTCGTACTTGCCTGACAGATTCCTCCGCCATAACCGACTCCGCCTACAACGCCTCCCGGAAGAAAGCCTTGAGCCTTTCCACATGGACCTGCTATTCCAAAGAAAGAAAGCGTCTGTCCCGGCTGGATCGTAACCTGGTTAAAGTAAAGCAATGCTTTCGTCATATTGTATGTACCATTATAATTATTGGTAGATACGGTAGAAAATACAGAAATACGTCTTGGACTGTTCATCAGCCGGCCATACGCATCAAATCTGTATGTCACACCATTGATCGTGATCGTGCCATTCATTACCAGATGACCATAACTATTATAATAATAACGATAACCGTCCTTATTTCTCCAGCCTGTATGCATCTTTCCGCTGTCGGTGAGATAATACCAGTTTCCGCCAATCTTTAATCCTTTATTCCTTGCAAGCGTTCCATCTGCCTGATAATAGTATTTTCCACCATCTTTCGTCCGCCAGTAATCTTTCTTCATATTACCCGCAGCATCAAAATAGTACCAGTCATTTCCATCTTTTACACCATCATCAAATGCCTGTCGGCCCAACGGGGTAAAACCGATCACTTTTCCATTCTCGGTCTTCAGTCCCCGGTATGCTGCTCCGTTATTCTGGAAAATATAACGATATTTTCCAATCTTCATATCCCGGTTCAGTACCAGATGACCTTCCTCATCATAATAATACCAGTCAGCACCTTTCTGACGGAACTGGGATTCATATCGTCTGCCATTTCCATCCAGATAATACCAGTAGCCATCAATCTTCATCCCTGCATTCAGGATCAGATGTCCCTGAGCATCATAATAATAGTGACTACCATCTTTTTCTCTCCACCCGGAGCTTAACATCTTTCCATCTTTCTGGAAATAGTACCAGTAACCACTCAGCTTTTTCCCTGTATCTGTCAGGCAGAATCCCTGCTGGTCATAATAATACAGTCCGTCCTCCCCAACATACCATCCTGTATAAACTGCACCGCTTCCTGTAAATTTATAATGCTTTCCATTGATATCCAGTTCACAATTTGTCACTAGATATCCATTTTCATCATAATAATACTGCGTATTGTTCTTCTGACGGAACTGAGCCGTATATCTTCTTCCGCTTCCATCGACATAATACCAGTGACCGTCCAGCTCAATTCCACGGTTCGTTACTAAATGAGCTGCTTCATCATAATAGTAATAATTTCCTGCCTTCTCTCTCCAGCCTGAGCTTAACAGCTTTCCATCTTTCTGGAAATAACACCAGTAGCCATTCAGCTGCATTCCTGCATCTTCTGCCCGGCTGCCGTCTGCCTGATAATAATATGTATCTGTGCCGTCTGTATACAAGCCTGTATAAGCTGCACCACTTTCGGTAAATTTATAGTGCTTTCCATTGATGTCCAACTCCTCGTTCAGTACAAGATGTCCTTCCCCGTCATAATAGAAGCTCTGTCCGTTCTTTTGCCTGAAACTATTCTGCTTCATCACACCATCAGCATCAAAATAGTACCAGTAACCATCCAGACTGTATCCGGCATTTCTTAAATCCTTACCCTCCTGATAATAGTGGATTCCATCGGACTCTTCCACCCAGCCATTTTTCTCTTCCGTTATTCCGCTATTTTCTGAACTTTCCTCTGGATCTATCACGTCTTCTGTACTTTTCTCTGAATCCGTTACGTCTGCCTCATGTTCATTTTCCTGCTGTATAGCTGCTGCACTTTCCGTCTCTGCATTCTTCTCTTCCACAAAGCTTTCTGCCACATTCTCTGCTGAATTATCCATCGCATAAGAAGTCATCATCCCAGACAGGGAGAGAACAAACGTCAGCCCCAGGGCTGTCAGCCATTTCTTTTTCATAATGTCCCTTCCATCCTTTCCTTTTCTGAAAATCTTATAGTAATATTGTACCAATAAATTCTTTTTCTGACCAGTAAAAAAAGAAAAATTTACTTTCTTTTTCCATATTCTGTATTTTCTACGCTTTTTTATTTTAAACGCACGAAAAGGGAGAAAACTTTCATTTTCTCCCCTCACGGTCTGACTAATTATCTTTTAATTTTTCAGCAAGATTTTTGGCAGCGATCATAGAGTCTTCCATGGAACAATAAGTCCATGCACCATATCTTCCGATCGTGTAAATATTTTCATCTGCCAGATTTTTCTTCAGCTCTGTGATCTGAGCGTCTGTCTCTGAATTAATATGCACATAAGCCGGATCCATTAAAATGGTGGAATGTGCTTCTAATTTTGTCTCTTCGTCAATAATTCCCAGCTTCAGAAGATTCTCAAGTGTCAGTCTTAACTGCTCATCGATCATCCCCTGCGTTACAACCGCATCTTTACTGTATCCGATCTCAATATACATACTGAGCTTATCCGCATCCAGAATATTATCATAAAATCCAATCCGGTAAAAATTGATCTTTTTATCCGGGATATAGAACCAGTGTTCTTTCGTATACTTCGATTTTTTATTAAATCCAAGATTGAACACCAGTACTTTATTGTAAGAAAGTCTGGACTGAAGCTCATGCATCTTTTCTTCATCAAATAAAGTAAGGAACCGGTTCAGTGGTGACGTATTGATCAGATATTCATAAGAAATCTCTGATCCATCATTCAGGATCACTTTTTTATTCGCTCTGTCGATCTTATCAACCACATGATTTAACAGTACTTTCTCCTTATCCAGTGCATCATACAGGATCTGGATAAAAGATCCTGCTCCTGAACGTGGATACAGAAACGAATTATTGTAAGAAGTACTGTCTTTGTTCGCCTTCATATTGTCAATGATCGCCGGAATATCCGCATATGGGAAAAATCTTCCCATTGCATCTTTATCCAGAGTGGTCAGATCAACCGCATACAGCTTTTCATTATATGGCTTCAGGAATTTCTCAACGATAGATTTTCCAAACTTCCCGTACAGCATATCCAGGAAATTATCATACTCTTCTTTTTCCTCTTTATGGAAAAGATCATACAGGCAGTCGATAAACTCACTTTTTTCCAGTTGATGGATATTGGTCTGGAACGGATAATCTACCAGTTCTCCCTTGTAGATGATCTTTGTATTCTTATCTTTATAGATGATCTCATCCTCATCCACACTGTCGATAAACCGCTTTTTAAACTCATCTGTACTGAAATGGAAAAAGTGTCCGGCATAATCCCATACATAATCTTTTTCTTTGATCGTACGGCAATATCCACCGACTTCATCTTCCTTCTCTACGATCAGATAATCCCCATCTGCATAATTTGCAAACGTAAGTCCTGATATTCCTGCTCCGATGATCAGATATTTCACATTTCTTTCCATAGGGCCGCTCCTTTATAATCTGTCTTTAAACTTCTCAATGATCGCATCTGCAATTCTTTCACTCGCATGACCGTCTCCATACGGATTGCTTGCATGACTCATTGCATGATAAGCCTCTTTATCACTGAGAAGCTTTTTCGTCTCATTATAAATAACTTCCTCATCTGTTCCGGTCAGTTTCAGCGTACCTGCCTTGATTCCCTCCGGTCTTTCCGTCGTATCACGCAGGACAAGTACCGGTTTTCCAAGAGATGGAGCCTCCTCCTGGATTCCGCCGCTGTCTGTCATGATCAGATAACTCTTATTCTGGAAATTATGGAAATCAAATACTTCCAGTGGCTCGATCAGGCGAACTCTGTCGCAGTCATCAAAAACTTCTTTTGCAATCTGACGTACCTTCGGATTCATATGGATCGGATATACAACTTTCACATCTGCAAATTCATCTACGATCCTTTTGATCGCTCTGAAAATATGGTACATTGGTTCACCGAGATTTTCTCTTCTATGTGCAGTCAGAAGGATCATCCGGTCATCCCCGATCCAGTCAAAGATCGGATTTTCATAATTTTCATCAACTGTCGTTGCCATGGCATCGATTGCTGTATTTCCCGTAATATAAATATTTTCTTCCTTTTTCCCTTCATCGCGGAGATTCTTGGCACTTACCTCTGTCGGTGCAAAATGCATATCTGCAAGACATCCTACCATCTGACGGTTCATCTCCTCCGGGAATGGTGAATACTTGTTCCATGTTCTGAGACCTGCTTCGACATGACCGATCGCGATCTGACTGTGATATGCCGCCAGTGCACCGGCAAATGTAGTCGTCGTATCTCCATGTACAAGTACAATATCCGGTCTTTCTTTCTCCAGCACTTCCCCGATACTTCCAAGCACTCTCTGTACGACTTCATTCAGGGTCTGTCCCTGCTTCATAATATCCAGATCATATTCCGGTACAATATGGAAAGTCTCCAGTACCTGATCCAGCATCTGACGGTGCTGTGCCGTAACACAGGTGATCTGTTCGATCTCCGGTCTGGATTTTAATTCTTTTACAAGTGGAGCCATTTTAATTGCCTCTGGTCTGGTTCCAAAAACCGTCATGACTTTTATCTTGCCCATTTTCGTTTCCTCTCTTTTCTTTTATCTGTCCAGTTTCTCTACCATTGCATCAAATTTCTCTGCAACCTCTGTTGCATTAAACTGATTCATGCCATCCTGATCTATTTCTACTGTATAATTTTCATAAGCGATCAGATACAGATAGTTCTTGATCTCATCTACAGAATAAGAAACTGTCACGCCATTCACGGCACGTACAACATCTGCTCCTGCCCCTTCAAACATCGTCATTCCAAAGATCGGACGGTTTGCTCCGATATAATCTGCAAGCTTTGCGGCAAAAAAGATATTCTCATCCAGGATTCCATGCAGGTTCGCATCTACATGCAGCAGCCAGTCACTGTTTCTCATAATAGAAAGACTTGTCTTATAATCTACCGGTTTCTTGATCTTCACTACATCCAGCAATTCATGGTCGATCAGATAGACTTTGTCATTTGCTGCCATATGTCCATAGAACAGTACTTCCAGATGCTCTGCAAGGTCCGGATGCTCTTTCTTCAGTGCCGCAATTCCTTTCAGAAACAGTCTTGGAGTTCTGGTCGCATCCAGATGCCCGATATAAACCATCTGGATCTTATCACTGCTCCTCGGTGCAATCGACGCATCATACAGTTCCGCATCAAAACTATGTGGAAGTACGACCGCCTTCTTTGCAATTTCTTTTCCACAGGAACTGAGCATATATTTTTTCTGATAAGGATTATTGAAAATGATCTTATCGCAGTTGGAAAGAATATTATGTTCCAGTGTTCTCTCCTTTTCCAGTGCCTGAAGCGGAGCTTTCTGTCTGCGCTTCCAGAGCAGATTCTTCATCTCCCGGACCGGAGAGATCATTTCCCGGATTCCCATCTTTCTTACATACCGCATCTGTAAAGAATATGGGGACATCGTCTGCATTCCTTTCAGCACAAACGGATTATTGGCAATCGGATCTCCAAATGATGCGATCCAGGTAATCCCCGGTTTCATTTTCTTGATCTCAAGTCCGATCTCATGCGACTCAGGCGGCATGGAACGGGTCATAACAATATCATATTCGTTCTGATGCTTTCTGAAATATTCAACCGCAGCACTCTTCCATGTGTCCAGTGACTCTCCCTGAAGACAGATCTTCTTTACATTCCCACACTCAGGGAGCTGCTCGTTCTTTCCATAAGACCAGGAATCATTGCTGTCCTGCATACATACATCATACTGATACTTTGAATTTTTCAATAACTTATATGTTACAAGTCCCTCTGAAGAATTGATCGGTGGAAAATACCAACTAATTACTAATATTCTTTTCATCGTGCGAATCTTCCTTTCACTTTTCTTGCTAATACCATCACCTTGTGCCATTTTGATCCATCTACTTTTACAAATTTAAACTGCGTCTCACGGTTATATCTCACATAAGCCATACAGTTCAGACGGTCATAGAGCCTTTGATTCGTCTTTTTCAGGTAAGCATCAAACTCTCGGATTTCATTATATGCCCGCTTATGATCCTTATCGTATTCGCAATAAATTGAATAATGTGTATTCAATGTATAAGTCAGAATCATCTCAATGTACTCCCTCTTATTCGGAGTCAGATCCTTTTCAATTCCGGTATAATACTCGATCAGCCATTTGATCATCCGCTTGTGGTGTTCCTGATTTCTCACGAAATTGTCCATATTCATACTCTGATCTTTACGACCGATAAAATAGCGGTAAATATCCAGATGATAATAAGCAAATGTATCCACCTTTGTGATCGGCACAATATTATACTGCATATCTACATAAAAAGTCTTTTCGAGCATTTTAAGTCCGGATGCACGCAGAACTTCCGTACGGTAGGTCGTCGTTGCCATCATGAAATATTCTCCGTGAAGTATATTCAGATCGATCTCATTGAGATTATATTTTTTTCCGTCTTCCAGATCCTTATATTCAAAATATTCGGACTTTCCATTATAGACATGCTCTTTTCTGTAGTCACAGATCACGGCATCTGCCGTCTCTTCTTTTAAACGCTTTATAAATTCAATAAAATCTCCGATATTGACCCAGTCATCACTGTCCAGCACTTTGAAATAAGTTCCCTGTGCTTTCTCGATTCCGACATTGATCGTAGAACCATGTCCGCCATTTTCTTTATCTACAAAGACAACTGTCTGCGGATATTTTTTCTCATACGCTCTTGCAATGTCAGCCGAGCCATCTTTACTTCCGTCATTCACAACCAGTACTTCTATCTCTTCCAAAACTTCCGGTAACAATAACGAATCAAGACATCTTCTGAGATATTTTTCAACGTTATATGTCGGAACTAATACTGTTAATACCTTCATATTAATTATTACTCCTCCTTACGTCTGCTTGAAATCAATGTTACTATCCCGTGCGGCATCACCGACTTAATACCTTTTTTCACGTAATACGTGCTTTTCTTCTTTTCAGTATTTTTCTTTTCGGGATTTTTATTTTCGGGATTTTTATTTTCAGACTTCCTGCCGTCCCTTTTTCTGGCAGAAGCCTTACTTTTTTCTTCCTGAACCGGTATTTCCTGTTCAGCCTCCCCCTCATTTTCTTCAACCGGCTTCTCAGGAATCACATACTTCCCATCCGGTTTCTTTCTGAGATACTGCATCACATAACTGTATGCCTCAGGATACAGACTGAGACTTTCAAAAAAGTCCCACGCCTCCTGCCTCATCTGCCGGTCACAGTACCAGTTCAACTGCCTGTATACCAGTGGAGCGATCAGGAAACGGAATACATATTCCTTTTTCCCTGCAGTGTATCCGTCATTAATGATAGTTCTTAAAATGGAATGGATCTCATGTCCAAGTGAAAGTTTTTCCTCCTGGATTTTTTTCCGTTCCCCTTTCAGATACCGATAAACGTTCAGATCATAATATCGGATCGTATCAATTTCCCTGATACTGAGAGCCTGCCACTGCCGGTCAACGCTCTCCTTACCCGATGCACAGAATTTCGAGATGCTCTCAAGTTTCTCTGTTCTGTATACTGCTGTGGATAACAGAGGACCGGAATCTTTAAATCCATATCCCGGATACAAAAGATCTTCAAACCGGTACTGACTTCCATCCATCAGCATATCATAATCAGCTATTTCTTCCAGAAGACTTTTTTCATAATCTGCATAAGAGCCTCTGCAAAGAACAACATCCGCTTCTTCCTTTTGCAGTCTTTCGATCAGTTCTGCAAACTGCTCAGTGTCTACCCAGTCATTTCCATGGATCAAAGCCGTATACTTTCCTGCTGCACTTCGGATTCCCTCTTTTATCATACACCCCACATCTGTCTCTGCCGGATGCACGAATCGCAGAACCTCTCCTCCCAGTCGCATAAATTCGTCTTTTTCTTCTGCCTCCAGCTCCGTTCCCGTATCAGAGAGCAGAATCTCGATCTTTCCATTATACTTCTGATTCAGCAAAGATAAAAGACATTTTTTCGTCTTTTTATGTTCTGCCGGGTTCAATACAAGTACCGAAAGCACCGGCGGGCGTTCCACTTTTTTAGGAAATAATTCCCTTGGAGTTCTGCTCAGGACCTGTCTCTGCCGGATCAGTTCAATCTCTTTCTCTACAGTTTTCTCCACGCAGAAATTTTCTCTCGTAAACTCTGAAAGTTCTCTGCTGATCTTCAGATACTCTTCCGGATTATAATACAATCTTTCAATGATCTGTGCAAGTTCCAGCGGATCTTCCGGATCTGCCAGTGTATGAAACCGTTCCTCCTGCATAAAATATCCATTGGACGTTACCCTGGATCCGATCACGACCAGTCCCGACGAAGCACACTCTCCCATGGATACCGGATGTGCATCATGCCTTGACGGGAGCAGGGCGATTCCCTGCTCTTTATAAATCTCAGAAAGCTTATCGTTCGGAATAAATGTTCTGTGAAAATGGACATTTTCAAACTGCCTGAGCGGTTCTGTCAGCACTTCGTAAAAATCCCCATCTCCATATATTTCAAAACTCAGTTCTTTGAAAAATTCTTTTCTCGATAATTCAAGGATTGCCCGCACACTCAGATCCAGGGAATGTACCATGCAGTTGTCAAATTTTCTGATAATAATGATCTTTTTCCTGTCCTCTGCATTCTTTGCATGATATGGAAATCGCTGTTCATTGATCACATTATTGATCACACTGCTGTTCTTAAATTTCAGGCGATGCTGCTCTTCCGCAAACTCTTTCAGCCACTTTGATACAAAGACCCATTCCGCATTATCCATCTGTGAGTATTTTTTAATGAACGCATCCCGCCTGTCAAAAACTTCCGCTGAATTTGTCCTTATAAGCGGTCTTGTGAAATACGGTCTTACCAGATTTTCAACATACCTGTAAATGGACTCTGCCCCATGGCAGATAAAAATAAGCTGATCCGGCGGATAAACATATCCATCATAGATCGACATCAGATTTTCATCCACAAAATGAGTCACGATCACATGATACTGCCTTGAATCTAAAAGCTGCTTCAACGTTCCGTAATTTCCCTGCAGCACCGGGATTCCCTCCAGCTCATAAGACATCTCGTACCAGTTGGATGCCAGAATGGATGCAACCTGGATATGGATTCCCTTTTTCTGATATTCTTTATTTCTTGAATGTGCAAATGCACATAAATACAGATTCGCAAATGATGGATAATTCGGAACTACCACCAGTACATCTTTGGCCCCGGAGCACTCCGATGCAAGATAATAAGGCTGACTCAGTTCCTCAATTTCAATCTCATCAAACTTCAATGTCGATTCCGCAGAAATCACAAGTTCCACTTCCAGCCGAACCGGTGTCGTCAGCTCCATAACAGCCGTAGAACCGGCTAAGACCGGGTAATACTTATTAATATTGATGTATCCCCCGGCATTTTCTCCGCTTCCTCTGAAAGTAATCTTACAATATTTAGTTTCAGGATCTGTAAATTCTATGGCTTCTCCCGCTTCAAGTACCAGTCTTTCTGAAGAGTCATTCTTTATCACAGACTCTGTCAGTCCAAAAGTCCCAGCGGTCATCTTCTTAATCATCAGTTTCTCCTTTGATCCGCACCATACTATGATTATTTTGAAACCTGACTGTCATAATAAGCCTGACAAACCTTTTCTGTATTCCCGCTCATCACAACTTTTCCATGATCCAGCCACACTACCTTGTCACAAAGACTTCTGATCGAATCAATGGAATGTGATACATATAATACCGTCGTACCACCAGTAATCATACTTCTCATCTTGGCCTCACTCTTCTGCTGGAAATTCAGATCTCCTACCGACAGGATCTCATCCACGATCAGAATTTCAGGATCTACCTGTGTTGCAATCGAGAATGCAAGTCTTGCAACCATACCACTTGAAAAATTCCGCACCGGAACTTCCAAAAAGTCCTGCAATTCTGAAAATGAAACGATCTCATCAAACTTCTGATCGATAAATTCTCTGGAATATCCCAGAATAGAGCCGTTCAGATAAATATTCTCACGTGCCGTAAGATCCATATCAAATCCTGCTCCCAGCTCGATCATAGGACAGATATTTCCCGCTACAGTGATCTTTCCTTCTGTCGGCTTCATAACTCCGGAAACCACTTTCAGAAGCGTACTTTTTCCTGCACCGTTCCCACCGACGAATCCGACAACCTCGCCCCGTTCCACTTCAAAATTCACATGCTTTAATGCCCAGAAATCTTTATTTCCCTTTTTCTCATCTTTCTTTTTCGGCTTAAACATATTGATGAAAAATAACTTCAGCGAAAAATTTTTCTCTATGCCAAGATTAAATTTCATCGAGACATCTTCAACTTTTATCATGCTGTCCATACTGCACCTCTTTATACATAATAAATAAACTTGTCCTGATTCTTTCTAAATACGACTGCTCCGATGATCAGACTTGCGATCGAAGAAATAATACATGCCGCAAAATCCATGGACGTCGGAATCTGATGATACAAAATGATCGTTCTTGCAAAAGTAATAATATGATATAACGGATTCAGCTTCAGAACCATCTGCAATCTCGGATCTAACATATTAATATCATACATGATTGGGGTCATATAAGATAAAATCTGTATAATAATTCCATAAATATAGAACATATCCCTCAGAAATACTGAAACTGTCGCAAGGAACAGACTGACTCCCAGTGTAAATACAAATAAGAAAATAAAGGAAAGCGGAAGCAGAAAATGATAAATATTCAGCCCCGTTCCTGTCAGGATGATCACCGCATACAAAGGAATCAGTGTCAACAGGAAATTAATCCCCACAAATAAACACTTTGATAACGGGAAAATATATTTTGGAATATAGATCTTATTAATCAGTGAAAAGTTTGCAACGACCGAACTCATCGAAAGGTTGCTTGCCTCATTAAAATAATTAAAAAATACAAGACCCGTCAGCAAATACGTCAGGTAATTTACTCCCGGTGTCGAGAACTTGAATACATTGGTAAATACGATTGCCATAACGCACATCATCAGAATCGGATTCAGTAAGCTCCACAGCACTCCCAGCACAGATCTTTTATATTTAACTTTAAAATCTCTGGAGATCAACTGTTCCAGCAAAAAAGAATACCGCTTCAGACTCAGACAAATATTTTTAACAGTTTTCATCTTATCTTCCTTTCTCTTGGTATACATCTTTGTTATGATAAACTAAATTGCCTGTAGTGTCAATATTCTGGCTATTCAGCTTTTATTAAAAAATCCTTAACAGCAGGTTTTCATGAGTCGATCTTTATTCACTTTTCTCTTCTCTGAATACCACAAACCGCTGGCCTAAATAGTTCATTCCCACGAAAATACACATTCCCGCCAGCATGGCTATATTTTCCTGAGTCTTCACACTAAATCCGGAAAAGATCCATGCTGCCACCGGTTTTGCCAGTCCATATGCCACCAGATAACATCCCGCAATGTTCACAACAAATTTCAGCACAGTCTTTGCACTTTTCTGATGATTTTTAAAAGTAAAATACTTGTTCAGAAAATAGCTCACAATACTGCCTACTATATAATTTCCGGCACTCGACACCCAATAACTGCAGCCAAGACAATTATATAATCCAAACATTGTTCCTGTTCCAACCAGTGTATTGATCACTCCGACCAGTAAAAATTTCACTGTTGTTATATCAATCAACTTCTGTTTCTTCTCTTTCATTTACTCTGCCACTCCGATTATCGATTCAACTTGATAGTACGCAGCCATTGCTGCATTATTCCATACATACTGATTGGCCACATCCAAATCTGCAAGCCCCTTCAATGCTGCATATTCCGTCTCCGGTATGACTACCGGAAGCGTCAGATTCTTCTCACCTGCCGCAATCTGCTCTTTTGCAAGCCTGTCTCTCGCCATGCATTTTGCATAGGTATTATAAATATCCCAGCTTCCGTGGAAAAACTGAACAGTAAAAAATACAAGAAGAATCCAGCAGGAGCAGGTAACTGCTATTCCGATTTTTCTGTGCCAGAACTCCTCAACCATGATCAAGATCCCGACGATCAGGAAAAGGGCTGATGAAAGCATATTCCGCTCCGGGTAATAAGAGGCAACTGTATGCATAAAATTTGTAATCAGGCTTGCAGCTAAAAAGAAAAGTGCAATCCATGTTTTTTTATACCATTCCAAAATCACCGAACATACGATCAGTACAATCAGGATCAGCAATAAAATAAGCAGATGTTCTACATAAAGATCCATCGCATTGATAAAATTGTCCACATAGCCGTGCAGACCGGATGTGGCAACTTTATTTTTCAATGTACCCGGTGCCGTCATCATAAAAAGAAATCCTGCCAGCATCGTCAAGACACTTCCCATTCCCCATACCGGAATTTTTTCTTTCTTCATCCACCTGTGATATGCCAGTAATAAGACCGCAAGCACGATTGTCCCGAAGGAGGCTGTCTCCAGATAATCTCCCATGGCAAATCCGGCAACAAGAAACAGAATTTTCTGAATCTTACCTTCCATTACTTTTTCATTCTTTGCCAGCTTCATAAAAGGATATAAATAGTAAAGTGAAAAAGTACAGCCCCACAGATAATTACACGATCCGTCCAGCCAGAGCATCGTCTGTCCAAATGCCGGTGCAAAATACCAGACCAGACCAAAAATGCTTACCAGTGCCAGTGCATTTCTTTTTTTATTCCAGAATAAATACCGATATAGAATCAGGATCAGCATGGTAAAAATCACTGCATTCACCACATCAAAAATCCCGGACGGCAACAGCAAAAAAAGCTGAACAAAAAAATGTGCCACCAGTCTTCCGTTCATTCCTTTCGCATGTGCATACATGGATGGAAAAATATCCCACACCGTCTGTATCTTCTTATGTGTAGCAAAGCTGTTCATATAAGAATAGTCATCTGCTGCATAAAAGGTATAATGGTTCAGAAGGAACATGATGCCAAAAATTCCTGCCACAAGCAGGTAAAATAAATACTTGTTCCCATTCATTTTTCTGAGCGTCTTCATTTTCTTTTTCCCGTCTTTCTTTTTCTATTATTCTGACTCACTTTCTTCTTTTATATTGGTCTCCTGGATCAGATAAACCGGTCTTTTCTTTACTTCAAAATAAATTCTTCCAATATACTCTCCAATGACACCAATAGAAAAAAGCTGGATTCCTCCCAACGTCGTGATTAGAAGGATCGTCGTAAAATATCCCGGTGCATCGATCCCATGAAGCAGGATCTCTATCAGCAGATACAGCAGATAAAGGATACTGATCCCCATAAAAATCCCTCCAAGATAAATGCAGATCCGCAATGGCTGGTTATTAAATGATAAAATCCCATCTACTCCATATGACAGAAGCGATTTAAAGGACCACTTGCTGTTTCCTCCTGCACGCTCCTGATTCTCGTATTCGATGTAGATCTGATTAAAGCCGACCCACGAAAATAATCCCTTTGAAAACCGGTTATTCTCCTTCAGTTCCAACAACGCATGAATCGTGCGTCTGGATAAAAGCCTGAAATCACCTGCTCCATCGACCATTTCTACATTCACCAGTTTGTTCGCCAGCTTATAATACAATTTTGCAAAAACAATTGATAATCTCGAATCGCCTTTTCTGTTCCTTTTCGCAATGACCTGGTCATATCCCTCCTGATATTTCTCGTACATCTGCACGATCAGCTCCGGCGGATGCTGCAGATCCGCATCCATGATCACTGCACAACTTCCCTTGCAATGTTCCAGCCCGGAAAGCATTGCTGCCTCTTTTCCAAAGTTCCTGCTAAAAGAAATGTATTTTATTTTTTCTGACCTTCCGGCAAGTTTTTTCAGGAAAGCTAACGTATCATCCTTACTTCCATCATTTACAAAAATAATTTCAAAATCAAATGCCCTGCCCGTACACGTATCCACGATTGCCTTTGCAGTCCGCTCAATCACTGCTCCTTCATTATAGCATGGAACAATCACTGACAATAATTCTCTCATCGCCTGATTCCTTCCTTTTTGCAGATCTTCTTTACAGATATCTCTTGACAGCTACTCTCCAGGTTCCTCTGTCCCATTTTTCATAATAATCCACGTCATGAATAATAGTTCCGTATTTTGGACTTAATGCATGGATGATCTGGTTATTCCCTATATATAATGCCATATGAGAGACTCCACTTCCTTCTGTATAGCATACCAGATCTCCCGGCTTCCACTGACTTATATCCCATGGATCGATCCAGGTTCCTCCCTGTGCCTGCTCATGAGCGAATCTCGGAACTGACACACCAAGCTGAGCCATAGCCCACTGCGTAAATCCACTACAGTCCCATCCACCGGTTGTTGCTCCGCCCCAGCGGTATGGAACCCATGTATAAGTACAAATTTCCGCTATTTTAGCCGGAACATCATTAAGCAGTCTTCCGGAAGTATCAAATCGGCAATTCACTCCATCAATTATCACTGTATCATTTGTAATCAAATATCCATAACTGTTATAATAGTAGCGATTACCATCCTTCTCTCTCCAGCCTGTATACATTTTTCCACTATCTGCAAAATAATACCAGATACCATCAATCTCCAGACCCTTATTTCTTGCAAGTTTTCCATCCGCCTGATAATAGTATTTTTCACCCGCTTTTGTACGCCAGTAATCTTTCTTCATATCACCTGAAGCATCAAAATAATACCAGTCAGTTCCATCTTGCACACTATCATCAAATGCCTGTCGACCCATCGGCGTAAAGCCGATCACTTTTTCATTCTCTGTCTTCAATCCACGATATGCTGCTCCGTTGCTCTGGAAAATATACCGGTATCCTCCAATCTTCAAATCCCGATCCATCACCAAATGACCTTCCTCATCATAATAGTACCAGTCTGCACCTTTCTGACGGAACTGAGATTCATAACGTCTTCCACTTCCATCCAGATAATACCAGTAACCATTAAATTGTATCCCTGCATTCAGGATCAGATGCCCCCGATCATCATAATAATAATATCCGGTATCTTTCTCTCTCCAGTCAGAATACAGCATTTTTCCATCTTTCTGGAAATAATACCAGTAACCATCTATCTGGCTTCCCATGTCGGTCAGGCAGGATCCCTGCTGATCATAATAATATGCTCCGTCTTCACCGACAGACCAGCCTGTATAAACTGCACCACTTCCTGTAAACTTATAGTGCTTTCCATTGATATCCAGCTCTCTGTTCAGCACAAGATATCCATTTTCATCATAATAGTACCACGTATCGTCTTTCTGGCGGAACTGAGACACATACTTTTTCCCGTTTTCATCCACATAATACCAGTGTCCGTTTATCCCAATTCCACGATTCATCACCAAATGGGCTGCTTCATCATAATAATAGTAATTTCCTGCTTTTTCTCTCCAGCCAGAACTTAGTATCTTTCCATCCTTCTGGAAATAATACCAGTAACCATCTATCTGCTTTCCGGTATCTTCTGAACGGCTTCCATTTGTCTCATAATAGTAAGTATCTGTTCCATCTGTATACCATCCTCTATAAATTGCACCATTTTCTGTAAATTTATAATGTCTTCCATTAATATCCATCTCCTGGTTCATTACCAGATGCCCATTCGCATCATAATAATACCATTCCCCATTTTTTTCTCTCCAGTAATTTTTCTGCATTGCACCTGTTGCATCAAAATAGTACCAGTAACCGTCAATTTCACATCCGGCATCATAAAGCTTTATTCCGTCAATATAAAAAAATGTGTCATTGTCACCTGTTACCCAGCCATTCGCATACTCAGAAACTCCCTGTCCATTTTCTGCAAGATCCTTGTTCTCCGAAATCTCTGTATCTGCATGGGCTGGCACTGCACTCCCCATCGCAAGTACCATCGACATCATAAAAATTACTGCCTTATTTTTCATTTTGATTTATCTCCTTTTTATTTTCCTCACAATCATCCCTGATAAATTTATTCCTATATTCTTTAAGTAGACAAATTCCGCACTTCTTCCATAAATTAAAAGAAAAATTCCATTAAAAACTATCACATTAAAAATTCCGTTTACAATAAGATCGATCCAACTGTTCCGGATCATCAGCATATTTCTGAATTCAATACATATCAGGCAGCTTACTGCTGTACTTGCAGTATATATCGTAATCTGCCTCAGATAATGCGAAAATGAATGTTTAAATACATATTTATAGATCAGATACGGATCATACCATATCTGAGTCAGCAGTCTGGATATTACAGTTCCCAAAATCACTCCTGTAATTCCAATTTTTTTCACAAGAAACACCGACACTACAATATTGATGATCGACATGATCAATGGACGATACTGTCCCTGTACGAACAGACCATTGGACGTTCTGAAATGGCTGACTGTACTCATCATCCCGGTTAGATAAAAATCAATAATAAGAACCAGTACTGTAGCTGTTCCAAATAAATTTTCTTTTCCTGCCCAGATTTTCATAAATGTATTTACATTTACATATAATACTGTAGTGCATAACCCAAAAATCCAGAAGCACATCAACTGCATAGCATTAAAGACTTTAAACTGCTTCTTTCCATCCTCTGTTGCTGCAAGATTTCCGATACTGGCAGAAGTAGAAGTAAATACCTGAAGCACAAGATTATATATATTCTTTACGATCATATTATAATTGGCTAATATACCGACCATTCCGGTTCCAAGAAATGAAGACACGATCACACTGTCTGTTCCATTCAGAACTACATTTGAAACTTTATACAGAAAAAGTGCCTTGATATCCTTAAAAAGCTTTTTGATCTCATCTTTGCTTAGTCTCCCACTACTCTTCTGAAAAGCATTTGGATATAATTTTTCTGCCTTTCTCGAAATCCAGATATTCTGACTGACAGAAAATAAAATTTCCAGCAGCAGATAGAAAATAAAATTCTTAAAAACTACCAGTAAAATACTTTCAATCGTACACTTGATCATCGAAATGCAGATTGAAATTTTTGATATTTCATATTGCTTCTGGCTCGCAGATAAAATTGTAGAACGATAGATCAGTAAATACGAACAGACCGTATTAGATAAATAAAGAATATAAATAATCGTAATACTTTCTTTAATATCCGGCACATTGGTAACAATTTTCGATAAAAATGGAACAACAAGCAGACCGCAGATCAGAATCACCAGTGCAACGATCCGGTATGCCCATTTGTAAAAATGCATCAATTTGCCGAGCTTCTCTTCATCATTCTCTGCCAGTGGTTTATATAACGCATAAGTGATCGCACTGCCTATCCCCAGCTCAACGAAAGACAAAACTGATAAAATATCCGTAAACAGGCCCGACACTCCTACATATTGCATTCCGAGTGTATAAATAAATACTGTACGTAATACAAATTTTATTCCAAAATCAAATAATTTTACTGAAAAATTAAATATCGTATTAACTGCTGAATTTACTACCCTAGACTTAGACATCCTCTATCCTTTCCAGTCTCCTCTGATTGCATGAATCACCTTTCTTACAGGTAATGTATAATGATAGGCTTTTGCTATCATTGGAATTTTCATTTTTTCCCTTTTTATATATTCATAAATATCCTTTGCGAAAAAATCCTGATCTTTTTTATCTAAAATCCAGACATATTTTTTCCATCCTTTTTTCTCATAGGCGGATGTATCCTTGAAGCTTTCCTTAAATTCAGGCTGCTTTCCAATCAGTTCCAAAATAAGCAGCGTCCTGAAACATTTCCCACATTTACCACAGTTCTCTGTCTCATCGCAGCAGACATGCAATCTTTTTCTTCCTGTCTCATGCTGCGATATATGCTGTATTTTTTCAATTCTTGTCACATTTTCACGTGCCAGATAGAATTGGAGACTTTCCGTCGAAAAGAACTGCACATTATCCGATGCATCTTCTTCAACTCCCCATCTGGCTTTCTCAGGTTCACCTGCAGATGAATAATAATAATGGGAAAACAACTTCTGAACTGCAAGTACAGCCGAGCTATTTGAATAGCCGTGTAACTCCAGAAAAACTCCCTGATAAAGACTGTTAATATTGGAATTTACTGCAATAAAATCTGTTCCAAGTTCCTTTGCTATCTGCCTGCCCTTCTCAACATCATGGGAGAAAAATTTTTCTGCTTTTTCGTTATATTCATCAAGCGTCATCATCCCGGTTTTTCTCGCCCGCAGATCTGGCATATTATTGTAGGATCCCACATTAAAGACAGTAAGGCAGTTTAATCTGTGCTCTGCATCCATGTTCTCAGCAAGATAGGTGAAAATCGTATCAAATGAATCAACCCCGCGACTTACACCTGTACCATTTTTATCAAGACTTTCTATTTTCCTGCTTTCTGTTCTCCCGATGATCTGAATCGGTTTCAACCCACTTCTTTCATTGCAATGCATCGGGATCAGATTCGTATTCAGATTATGATATAACTCATTCGATAAAACACCTTCATATTCAATGTCCTCACCTGTTACCATCGCAAAATACAACACTGCAACTACAAATGCATCTGTTCGTTCCTGGCAGAGGATCTGCTCTGACCGGTCTTCTACTTCATACCATAATTGAAATTTATCTTTCCCGTAACTGTACGCTTTTTCATATCCCGCATATTCTCTGCGGCTTCCAATCTGCTTTTTCCACTTTTCATAAATCTCCGGAGCAATTGCAATCTCTGCACACAAACGACTTTTTCCATTTTCATTTTCAATATAGGGTCGCTTTATACTGATCATTTATCTGAATCTCCTTTTTATTTTTCCCAAAATCCGGTAAAATAAATTATCTTTGACTTTTGCCTCTTCTATCGCCTTTTGTACACCTGGCGTCTTTACAGCAGACATAAAGCCTTTTTCCTTGTAAACTTCAATGAATTTCATCCGATCCTTCGGAAGTGCGGCCGGTCTTTGAAGTGGGACATTCCCTTTGACAGCCTCTTCAAGCGAACGCTCTTCGTAAATAAATTCATCTTTTACAAGATCCCAAAACTTTCTGCCCTTTTCACTGTTCACCAGCACGACTGAAATTTTTCCCTTATATGGAACTTTTAAAGATTTTCTGTCAATCCCCCAAAAATCACCAATTGTCAGATCCGAAATTCTCCTTTTGTCTGCATATTCACATTTATAACAATTTTCTCTGTGGATAATTCCCTGCAAGTATGCCGTATAATACAAATCCTTACGGAAACGTTGCGAATACACTACTCGATCCTGACTATAAAAAACCATATGGTAATCTTTTTCGCCACGAAATGAGACACGATCCACTTTTTCTGCTCCTGCTATCTCCTTAATATACTCTTCCAGATAACTCATCGGAGGAGTCCCGTGACAGATCAGATCTATCGTCACCAGTGCGTCTGAAGCTTTGCCCAGATAAGCTTTTAATCCGGCAATCTGGCAGGGTGTTCCGATAAAAAGTACTTTTTCCCCTTTTTTCAGCTCTTTTCCAATATCAGAATAGACAAATCCTGTATGGCTTTGTGCGTACTTAGATCCTCTGAATTTTTTTATTTCTTCCAACGTTTCTGCTTTTTGCTGGGTTAGGATCCCTTTTTCATTAAAGGCAGCACCATACACAATCCCTGCATTCTGTATCCATCTTTTATAAAAACCGAATGCAATTCCTCCTGATGCACTGTACTTTCTTTCTTTCCTGTCTTTTTGCCATGCAGCGTAACATTGCCTTGGCTCATGCTTTTCTTTCACATGATTCTCCGGGCATCCCTGAACACAACGATGGCACTCTATGCATTTTTCAGGATCAATCTGCGGAATTACATTTCCATCTTCTCTTTCCTGACAGGTTATTGCCCCACACGGGCAAAGATTCATACACGCCAGGCACCCTGTGCATTTTGATTCTTCACATATCTGAGCTATCATAATTCTCCAATGCATTTTTTAAAAATTCCAGAGATGACTGTCGCATCTTCTGAATTTTTTTTCCTATTTTTTCATAATCCATATTCTGATGTTCCAGGATTGCTTCCATAGTTTCCCCTGACAGATCATCCAACTCCAGGATTCTGTCCTGCAATCCAAAATTACAGATCAAATCTCTCACCTTTTCAGATAAAGGAATTGTGATAAACCTTTTTCTGTTCTGTATTGCAAATACATTTCCATGAAATGTCCCTGTGATCACATACTCCGCTCTTCTTACTATATCATTATATTGTGTCGGTCTGCACGTTACATGATAATCACACCAGTCATTATACAATGCAGCTGAGACTACTTTCAGTCCTTTCGCATGAGCATACTCACGAATCTTTTTCTTTATTTCCACAGAAATGGAACCATTATAAAAGTAGACCAGTATATAACGGTTCTCTTTCAGATAAATGTCCTCATAAGGCTCTGTATATGCCTCTGTGTGCAGTAAAAATGTAGGATCACATACTTTTTCCGGGTATTTTCCGGTTATTCTTTTCACGGCTTCACAGCTTTTTTCATCCCTCACTGACAGAAATTCTATTTTTCTGATGCACTCTGTCACCTCATGAAAAGGAAGAAAATCCCTTCCTTCTGAGTCTCCGACACTGACCGCATAGGAAATGACCGGAGAAAGATCTTTTCCATAATAAATCGGATTCTGAAAAATTTTTCTTTGAACATTCCAGATTTCGTCACTGCCCAAAATAAAAAGATCTAATTTTTCTTTTTTATCCCAGGTCTTTAATTTTTTATGATCCTGAGCAAAGAGCTTATATTTTTTTAATCCGTCCAGATTTCTTTTGATGAATTTGACTGGATATTTCAAATTTCCTCTCTTAGGTATAAACCAGCAATATTCTCTTTTAAAAAAGCTTTCCTGCCCTGCTGATACGAAATACACCTCATGCCCCCATGCTTCCAGTACCTTTTGCAGGGCATACGCCTGCAGAAAAGACCCTACATTCGCTGATTTTTCTACTGTCACAATTCCTATTTTCATAGTCAGATTACCTTTCCGCTACTGGAAAATCTATAAGTAACACCATTGATCACCATCGTCCTGTTCGTTACCAGATGACCATTAGCATCATAATAGTATCTGTCTCCATCTTTCTTTCTCCAGAAATTTGCCTTCATTATGCCATCGTTGTCAAAATAATACCAGTAACCGCCAATCTCAACGCCCTGATTCTGATACATATGTCCATCTGCATCATAATAATACCGCTGTCCATTTTTCTGACGCCAGTGATTTATCTTCATAACTCCATTCTGATCAAAATAATGCCAGTAACCATGGAGCAGCAATCCTATATTCATGCTTAAGTGTCCATCTGCATCATAATAGTACTGTAAGCCATCTTTCTCTCTCCAGAAATTTCTTTTCATGACTCCATTGGCATCAAAATAATACCAATAGCCATCGATCTGTGCTCCGGCATTCTGATACATATGTCCGTCTGCATCATAATAATACAACTGACCATCCTTCTGTCTCCAATAATTCTGCTTCATTACTCCACTGGCATCAAAATAATACCAGTAGCCATCGATCTTTATCCCCAGATTGCAGACTTTGAAACCATTCTGATAATAATACCTTTTTCCTCCTTCCATCTGCCAGCCATTCAGTTTACTGTCGCTGCTATTATTTCCGCTATTATTTCCGCTGTTATTTCCGCTGTTATTTCCGCTATTATTTCCGCTATTGTTCCAGGAACTTTTCATCAGGAAATTGATATCCACATTTGTGCCAATCCCATTCACTTTTCCATTATCCGCACACTGCCACATCATATATTCTTTTGCATAAGTACACTTACTGTTGTACTGGGCTACCCATTTTGGCAGAGTATCATAATAAGAATCTGTCAGCTTTGATGTAAACCAGGACTTGTTCGCATAAACCCCCACATTATATCCGGCATTTTGAATTGCCGTGCAGAACGTCCTGGTCATATTCAGTATTTCCTGATTCGTATGCCTTCCGGTTGTCGGTTCATCTTCCAGATCATAAAAAACCGGATAACTTAATTTATGTCCCTTGATCAGACGCAGTACATGGTCTGCCTCACTTTGTGCCTGTGCAACATTCTCGGCATAGGAATAAATATAGACACCGTACGGAATACCTCTGCTCTCACATGCCTGTACATTCTCCAGCCACTTCTTATCATCCTGACTGGTATAATTATCCCCATATCCACAACGGATGATCACAAAATCTACATCCGAATTTTTTACTTTATCCCAATTGATCGTTCCATTGTGATAACTGATGTCAATTCCTTTTGCAATCGCATTCGGAATGATTTCACCTGAAGAACTGATAAAATTGCCGTTCACTTTTGTCCACGCATTCGCAGCTGCTCTTTCATTACTGTAAGCTGACACGGAATTACTGATCAGCTCACCATTCTGATACCGCCAGCTGTTCTCTCTCAGATTCTCCTGCGATCCTGCTGTCTCTTCCAGAATTTCTTCCTGATCTGCAGGTTCTTCTATCTCTTGTGTCCCCGCTTTCGGGGAACTCTCCTCTGTATCTGTTGAAGCTTCTTCTGGCTTCTCATTCACGCCATCATAGCTTATAGTATCCGTTAATTCACCTTGGATTGCAGTATCATTTTCCATTGCAATGACCGGAAAACCATTCAACGTTGCCGCCAGACATACCGTTACTAAAAAGCAGGTAATTTTTTTGTATTTCATTCTTTATTCCCCATTTTTCCTATAATCATACATTGTAACCAAACTTAACCAATCCTCATAATACCATATGTCTTCTTTTAATGCAATCCGGCCTGCCCTTAATAATACCTGGAAGTTTTTTCCAGTTTTCCCCTGATCAGACACATATTTTGAAATGATAGTACATCCACAGGCGGAATTTCCGTTTAGGTTTCTTTATTTTCCATATATATTTTCTATAATCTTTTCGGAATTTTTTATCATAATATCTTCCCAGCCTGATTTCTTCTTCATCTCCGCTTTTCACCGCATCTGAAGCATAGCGGCGGACCATGCTGAGATACCGGTACATCATCATCTGAAGAAGATCTTTCTCTCCTTTTTCAGAAAAGAAACGTTCCATTTCCTCATATGCTTCCAGTACAGCCGGACTGATCTTTCGCTGTTCCTTTCCCATAATTCCATCCTCACGCTGGAAATAAAAATAATAGGCCCGGTTTATATATACGACAGACTCACTCTGATACAGAAGTTTATAAGAAGTAAATTCATCTTCATGAAGCTTTCCTTTGGGAAACCGTATCTCTTCAAATAATTCTTTTTTATACAGTTTATTCCATGCAACCACACTTTTCAGATACATTTGTGCATCATACAGATTTGCCGTTGCCTCTCTTCCGCTGTAAACTGCTCTCCGAATTGGCTGCTGTTCTTTCTCTTCGATCTTTTCTGTCTTACAGACTTTCTTCACATCGCATCCTGCAATATCCGCTCCTTCTCCTTTCAGAGCCTGAAGCAGCAATTCATAAAATCGTGGATGCACATAGTCATCTGAATCAACAAATCCGAGAAATTTTCCTTTTGCAGCATCAATTCCCGCATTTCTGGCATCCGAAAGTCCTCCATTTTCTTTATGAATCACCCGGACTCTCCTGTCCTCTCTGGCATATTCATCACAGATTGCCGGACATCCATCCGGTGAACCATCATCTACCAGGATCACTTCCAGACAGGGATAGGTCTGTGCAAGGATCGAATCCACACAACGCTTTAAGTATTTTTCTACTTTATATACCGGGACAATAACACTGATCAAATCCTGCATTTTCTACCTGCTCCTTTTAATTTTTCTTTTGTTCTTTCATTTTCTGCAGCAGATACAATCCCTGATACAATCTGAATTTCATACAGAAAAGAACTGCCTGCTGTTTTTTTTTGAATATACTTCTGTCAAATTTCTGCGTAATTCCTGCTCTTACCCAGGGATTATCTGCAAATCTTCTGATCTGTAAAATCCGTTCTCGGTACCCTGCCGGATTTTCCCGATGGACAAACTTTTTTTCCAAAGCACGTGCCATACAGTCATACACAAGTCCTGTATAACAGGTGTCTTTCCCGGAAAGGGACGTATCCTGCTCAAGGAACTCATAAGTGTGCTTCAGCAGATTTTCAAATGTCTCTTCTATATCCGGGCGGAATCTTCGGTCTGCCGAAGAACTCACTTTCCGGTAATTATACAGATATTCATTCAGAAATGCGGCTTTTTCTGCTCTCTGATATGCCATTGCACAGAAAAGAGCATCTTCACCAATTTTAACATCTTCACAGAATCTCAATCCCTTTATCACAAAAGTACGGAACATCCGCGTCCACAACGTCCTCATTGAACCGTGCTTTCTTTCCCGCTTCTCTGCATACCCATAAAATAAAATTTCACGGATCAACGCTTCATCCACAGTTTCAACAAATCGCTCCGGTCTGATTGCTGATGCTTTCGTACTGCATCCTTCCTCTTTCAGATAATAATTCCAACTGACAATATCCACACTTTCCAGTTCCCGGTACTCCATAATGGTCTTAAAACACTCCGGATCCAGCCAGTCATCCGCATCCATGAAATAGATCCATTCTCCTGCCGTTTCCTGCAGCCCCCGGTTTCTCGCTGAGGATACTCCTCCATTTTCTTTTCTGATATAGCGGATTTTTTCTTCTTTCTCAGCATATGCTTTACAGATCTTTGAACTTTCGTCCGTTGATCCGTCATCAATCAGCAGCAGTTCCCATTCTCCGTAACTTTGCTGCCTCACGCTTTCGATTGCCTCTGCGACATAATCTTCCACATTATAAACCGGCATGATCACACTTATCATAGATTCAGATCCCTTTCTCTCAGCTTTTTTCAGTTCCCGATTATTCTCTCAACTTTTTATTCAGCTCCTGATACCATTCTCTCAGCTTTTCTGCATCTTCCCAGATATCAAATCCTGCTGACTTAAGCTTCTGCTGCCACAAAGTGCAATTACGCTCATCACTTTTCTGACGGATCTCTTTTAACTTTTCAACCCACACTTTTCTGTCAGCTTTCAAAGATACTCTGCACACCAGTTCTGTTACATCACACTCATCCGTGATCGTATCGGACACAATACACGGCAGTCCTGCTGCCTGCCATTCCAGCACAACCAGCGGCATTCCCTCATACATGCTTGGAAAGATCATTGCATCCATAGCTGAGAGCATTTCAGGAATATTCTTCACACTTCCTGTAAACGTCACATTCTCCGCTACTCCCAGTCTGACTGCCCGTGCTTTCACTTCTTCCAGTAAAGCACCGTCTCCCATAAATACAAGATGACTTTCCGGTTCTTCCTTCAGCAGCTCTGCAAAAACTTCCAGGGCAAATTTCTGATTCTTCGGTCCATTGAATCTTCCCACATGACCAATCGTAAATGTCTCTCCCAACTGATAAGTCTCTCTTATCTTTCTTCTTATATCTTTCCTGAACCTATATGCCTCCAGTTCTCTTCCATTTGGAAGAATCCGGAATTTTCTTCCAGCATACAACCATTCTCCCACCTTTTTCCCACAGGCAGCCGCCTGCGTATACGAATGATAAAAGAAGGGTCTCAGAAGTCTGTCCAGTTTCTGATTTCCACAACTGGTACTATGTCCATGTGCGATCCTGATCCTGCAGCCCCCCAGCTTTGCACCTGCCATATCAAAAAACATTGTTGCACTGTTCCCATGGGCATGCACAAGATCAAACTTTTCCCTTCTGACCAGTTTCGCCAGTCTGAACATATATCTGAGCGGATGCTCTTTTCTTATTTCTATCCGTTCCAGCCTGCATCCAAGCTCCTGAAATAATTTTTCAAAATCAGGATGTACTGTTACCGTGGAAAGGATCGTAGCTTCCATTCCTTCACGATTCATATGCTTTAAATACTGAACAATACAATCTGTTACACCGTTATAATCGATTGCCATTGTATGAATGATCAGGATCTTCATTATTTTAATTTCCCTTTCAAAAATATCGTCACTTTTTGGGGCAGCAGAGCCTTAATCCTTTCTGATAACTGCAGCCCTGTCTTTAATTTTTCTATATACCCATTTTCATTGATTCCCTGATAAAAGGTATCCCGCAGCTTTGGTCTTCTGGTCGGATGAACCAGATTTCCCTGAAATGGAAGGATCTCTTCCGGCTTCACTTCCAGTATGATCGCCTGCTCTTTTATTTTTTCAAAAAAGGCTTTTCCTTTTTCACTGTTGACCAAAACCACTGAGACTCCTTTGGTATCCATAAACTGCGTCCTCACTTTCTCCACTCCCCAGAAATCCCCGCAGGTAAGATCTCCTACGCGGTTCGTATCGGCATACCGGCACTGATAGCAGCTTTCCCTGTAGCAGTCCCCATTCAGGAAATGGATTCCATACCGGTCTAAACTCAGCGGCCGGACAGAATCTTTCCTTTCTGTCCGGATCCGTAGATTCGTTCCCCAGCCTTTTTTCCCTTTATAACGGAAGTTACACTCGGTCACCCTGCCTCCCATTTTCTGCTCCCGATAATCAAGATATTTTTTCCACAGCAACGGAGACGGTACTCCATGGCAGATCAGATCGATGGTAATCAGATTTGCATTCTCCTTTTCTGCACCAAGAAAGGCATAAAGACCTGCGATCTGACAGGGAGTTCCTGTAAACAGCACCTTTTTCCCCTCTTTCAGCCTTGCTTTTGCAGTCTCATAGCATCGTCCGATATCAGACTGTACATATTTGGAAGACTGGATCTTCCACAGATCTTTCTCCGCTTTAATCTCTCTATGTTCTGCTTTCCATTCATCTGTATAAGCACAGCCAAAGACACTGCCTTCTGCCGCGATCATTTCACGTGCAGCCATATCTGCCACCCCCGCAGACGCCGAACGGCTGCAATGCTCTGCATTTTTATTCCGCACGCCATACATTTCAGGCTGCCTCTCTTCTTCTCTTCTGAAAAGAACCGGGCAATGCCTGAGACATTTTCCACAACGGATGCACTGTTCTTCTTCCACTTTCGGATACAAAAATCCTTCCTCATCCGGCTTAAATACAATGCACCCGGTCGGGCAGACCTGCTCACAGCTTCTGCATCCCACACATTCCCCGCCTGTTATCATGATATTTTCGCGATTACTCTTCTGCACCATGTCCTGTCATTTCCTTTAAATATGAATATGTCCGCTGCCTTTCCCTTTTTATCTTTTCCATAACCGGCTCATATGCGACCGTCAGATTCAGGATTTTTCCAAGCTTCTTTGTATCCGTCACGATCTGCCGCTCCAGCCCCAGTCTTTTTAAAAGATCCGTCAGCTTTTCAGAATTTCCATACCCGTTCTTTCTCACAAAAGTTGCAAATTTTTTCTGCGTGACTACGGAAAAAATCGTCCCGTGAAATGTATCCGTCACAACCGATTCCGCATGCTTAAAATATTCAAAGATCTCAAAAGGAGAACAATCAATAAATTTATCCCCACAACGCTGGATTCCTCCGATGCACAAGATCTTCAACCCTTTTCTTTTTGCATATTTACGGATCTCTCCTGCCTCTTCTTTATTAAACCTGCCTGAATACCCATAAAGGATCATATAAGGATCATGAGGAATCTTTGCTTTTGTCTCCGGCAGCTTTGCCGGATAATCATAAGCCAGCACAGGATCTAAATGACAGACCGGATCTTTTCCGGTCAGTTCCTGTACGATCTTTCTGGAATTTTCATCTCTCACCGATAGTGCATCAAATGCCCGCAGCCATTGTGCTACCTGATCCGCCACCTGATACTTTTTCAGACTTTCCAGTGTTGTATTTCCAAAAGAAGCTGCATAGCTGATCAACCGGTTAGCCTGATGCCCTGCTCCGAAAAGTTCCGGTGCAAATCCGACATTGGAATTATCCTGGATGCAGTTAAAAACCTCATCACTTCCGATCACCAGCAGATCCAGCTTCGGAGCATAATTATATGTCTCTTTCAGTCCCAATACAGGATAATTCTTTCTGGCATAATTCTTTTTATATTTCACAAACTGGATCTTATCTCTCAATCTGCCTTTCATCCGAAGAATTTCCAGACCTTTTTGTATTTTCCTTTTCATTCCGGTGGTTTCTTTTGACGGAAGGATACATTCTCCAGGATGATAGTCAACAAATTCTACTTCTGCACCACACTCTTCCATCATCTTTTTCAATGCATATGCCTGCAGGAACGAACCATAATTATAGATTCTCTGCATGGAAAGGATTCCTGCTTTTTTCATCTTCTTTTTCCCTCAAATAGTTTATCTACGATTGCTTCAAATTTCTCGTTAAACCGCTGATTATTACTGCTCTGCTTCTGACCGAGGGCAGCAGCCGTCTTTTCATAAGAAGTAATCACTTTTTCCAATGTATCAATTTCTTCTACAACAATAATATTTTTCTGCTTTTCCTCGATAAATCTGGAAAATTCCACCTGATGGTCATTGACATGCTCTTCATACTGCTTCTGTCTCGGAACAACAATCGGAATCTTTCCCCGCTGAAGAGCCATCATGATACTGCTTGGTCCGCCATGCGTGATCACGATCCTTGCCTGATCCATATATTCATTCATTTCCTGATAAGAACATAACTTACTCCACCTGCATGCCTTTGGTTCATAGGAGGAAAAACCGGTCTGTATCATGACCTCTTCCGTGATCTTTCCCTCCGCTTTCAGTCTGTCCACACACCTGACCAGCCGGTCAAACTGCTGTTCATGAGTTCCTACTGTAACAAATATCATATTCTGCTTCCTTCCGACCTTAAAAGATACTTCCAAGATTTACTGCCTTTTTATATACCTGCTTCTGCTCTTCCCACTGCACAATAAAACAGTCTACAATCGGATAAACCAGTCTTCCCGTCAGAGTCGGCTTATCAATCCGGTCATAAACTTCCACATAGATCAGCTTCTTTCCCATCAGCTTTGCCAGATAAAAGAAAGGAACTGCAACCGCCGCTCCTGAAGAGATCAGCAGATCCGGCTTCTCCTTTCTGAGTACCTTCCATGCAACCACTGTATTTTTCAGAAGATTTTTAAGATTCCGGTTGGTCGGATAATAGCAAGGGTACACTCTTTCTCCCTCCAGAAGACTTCTTGCATCTTCTTTATCAAACGTAACCCAGAAACGGTCTTTTTTCTGCCAGAATGGTTTCAGCATATATAAGTGGGTCAGATGTCCTCCACTTGAGCCTACGAGTCCGATCTTTTTACATTCCATCACTAACTTGCACCCTTTCCTTTCAGCACGACCCCGACCGTTTTGAATAAGATCTTGATATCTTCCTTCAATGACCAGTTATCGATATATTCTACATCCATTGCGACAATCTCTTCAAAATTCTTTGTATCACTTCTGCCGCTCACCTGCCATAATCCGGTCAGTCCCGGTGTCATGTTCAGTCTTCTCCTGTGATATCCTTCATATTGCAGAAATTCATCTTCCGTAGGCGGTCTTGTTCCCACCAGGCTCATCTCTCCTTTCAGGATATTCCAGAACTGCGGAAGTTCATCAATGCTTGTCTTCCGAATGAATTTTCCTACTTTTGTCACCCGCGGATCATTCTCCATTTTAAACATCAGACCCTCCATCTCATTCTGAGACATCAGTTCTTTCTTCCGCTCTTCCGCATCCATATACATGGAACGGAATTTGTATATTTTAAATCTTCTTCCATTCTTTCCAACACGCACCTGTGAGAAGAATAATGGTCCGGGCGATTCAATCAACAGTGCCGGTGCAAGAAACACCGTTACGATTCCCGTGATCAAAAGTCCCACGATTGCTCCGACAATATCCATCACCCGCTTAAAAAAGATCTGCTTGAACGAATGGATCTTCGGACTGAACGAAACGGTATAATAATTTCCGATCCGCTCGATCTCTCTTTGAACCGGGATTTCCATTTCAAACACATTGATGTTCAAATCCACTGTAACTCCCATTACTTCCAGTTCTTTGATAATCTTATTGATCGGAAGATTCGTCTGAGAGGACAGGTGTACAAATACTTCATCCACCATATTCCGGCGGATATATTCCATCATATTGCTGTATTCACATACGACCGGAATACCTGCAATTTCCTTCTTTTCCTGCTCATCTGCCAGCACGATCCCGACGATCTTGATATTCCACGAATTATTTACCTGAATATTCTGACAGATTCCTTCAGCCCGGTCTGCTGATGTGAGGATCAGAACCTTTCTTCCACCAATCCCCTTACTGTAAATATCATTCATATATTTTTTATACAATAAATGACTTACATACATCACAACAAAATCAATCCCGCAAAAATATCCGTATACCAATCTGGAATACTTCTGTGCATCCTGCATCAAAAAGGCTGCCATACTGATCGCAGCACCCATGATCAGTATATTTCTGAATACAGCGATCAGCTCCTGCTTCTTCGTTCTGCTGAAAAAGTTACGGTTTGGATTAAAAATGAAATAAACCAAAGTAATGGACATCAGCAGAATGCCCATACGCAACAGTACGATTCCTTTCGTATATCCACCCCAGAGATTTCCAAATCTCAGGTAACTTGCCAGTATGTAACTAAGGACGATACAGATACAGTCCATCAAAAAAATGAAGAAATTCTGTAGTTGCATCTGCTTTGCTTCCATAACTTTTCTTCCTGCCTTTCACGCTTTTCTTCTTTACTGATACTTTTCAAAAGCATTTTTTACTGTAACTTTTTTATTATATACTAACTTGCTTTATTTGTCTAACCGGCACTTTCATTCCATCACACTCCGATTTTCGTGATTCCCCATCCATTTTCTGACTTTTTCAAAAAAAGTACCGCCTCTGACTTCTGCCCATTCACCTGCACTTCCACCTGCACTTCCAGTCTGCCACCTTCTCTCTCGGTCTGCTCCCTGATGTATCCCCTCAGATAGACTATATTTTGTGGATCCATCTTTGCGATCTGCTTCTGTACAGAAAGCGAATCCTCCTGCTGTACTTCTAATACATCAAAAAGCAGTTTCTTCAACTGCTCTGCATACTCACCTTTCTTTTCCAGATATTCCTCCAGCATCATGCTTTCTCCGGTAAAATAAGTAAGTGCTTTTTCAAGCTCTCCCTTTTTCAATGTATAGATCCACTCCTGTACTAACTTGTCCGGTGTCTGCTCCTTTGTCTCCTTATAGCAAAAATAATTTGCCGGAAGAAGTGTCTGTTCATCTGGATCTTCTCTTTCTTCGATTCCATGGATCTCTTCAAAATTTTTATCTGCTTCTGACAGGATTTCTTCTGTGTCTTCTTTTGAAATTGCTTCTGTTATATCTGGCATTTCACCGATTTTCATTTTCCATTGTCCATCATACTCCAGTACCTCTGCCTCACAGGAATACACCACATCTGACGGATCTTTAAAAAGTAGTTCAACCATGCAGACCCCCGCTGCCCGCCATCCGTCTTCTGTCCTTTCCTGCTCCTTACTGTAATGACTTCCTGTAAATTTCAGATTATGATCCTGGAAATCTGCTGCATAAGCCTGGTATGTTTTCAACGCCTGCTGCGTTAAAACCGCCTGCATCAAAGGGAAATAATATAACCAGTCCCCGGAAGGTGCATACAGCTCAACACTCTGACTTTTTTCTTTTAAAAGAGTCTCATAATCCGCTCCATAAGCCTGCTCTGTAACTGCACATCCACGAATAAATTTATCTGCATCTTTTTGCTGCACTGCATTCATCAGATATTCAACCGTATCCAGTGGATTTTTCATTCCTTCTACTGTCGCCTCTCTGCTGTCTGCAAGAGTATCGTTCACTATCAATTGCTCTTTTTCTGAGATAAAGTGATAGCCTGCCATTTCCACAGCCAGAGCCAGTAAAAGGAAAACTGCCACTATTTTTTTACCTTTCTTCCAGTTCATTCCTATTCTCTTCACTTCTCTGCATTTCCTCTTCTTTCTTTGTCCCTGTTCTAGAAAATACTAACCATAAAAATGGATTCGTCACAATCGCAAGCATTCTGTCCTCTACGATTCCATGAACCGCTATGATCATCAGAATCCAAAGCAGCACGTACTCCTTCTTTTCATAAGCTCTGAAATTCAGGAGCATAAGGATCCCGGTCACAAGCAGCAATACGAAAAATCCATACCGTAGAAGATAGCTCAGATAGGCACTGTCAATATAGAAATAATTCTGTGCTGCTTCCGTTGTTCCTCCATTTCCATATTGTGGGAAGTTCGTTCCCCACGCAGTAATCCCGTATAATCTGAGTCCCTCCTGCCCCAGTGACAGCCTGTTGGAAAAAAGCTGATCCACTTTACTCCATACTGAACTGCCACTCTGATAAAAAATGCAACTGTTCAGTACAAGCAATGCACAAATGACCGGTGCATAGATACTGAGCGTTCCGGCTGATCGTACCACTTTTTCCAGTGTCTTCCCTTTTTTCCTTCTGTTCTGATAAAGTCGGATTACTCCCAGCCCTACTACAAAAAGGATCAGACAGCCGGCACTCATCCTCGCTTTGCAGAACCCATAGACAAAAGCTGCTGCCGCAAGCCCCAGAAAATAGTCCGGTTTTCTCAGATTCTTTCTTCTGCAATAAATATAGCACAGATACAGGAACAGGATCTGCGACGCAAAAATAGTCGGATATCCTGTCCCAAAGGCAATTCTTATCTGTCCATCTCTATGATAGATCAGATTTTCTATTTTTCCTGATAAAGCTGCCACAACTGTGATCCCCAGTAAAGTGACATTCAGAGATCCATATGCCCTTATCACTTTGTCCGCACAGATATCCTGCATACCGATCACAAAAATACAAAAATAAAGGACATCCGGGCTTCCATTCATTTTCCATTCTATGTAGCATATCCCGATGCAGACTGCATAAAGCAGCAGCCGCTTCACCCTGTATTCCTCTGTCGTGCAGAGCCTCATTACCAGCCCTGCTAACACCACCGCGATCAGAACTTCAACCGTATACTGCGGCCATGAAATCTGAAACATACTCACATTATTCAGATATTGATAAATGATATTGCATCCACAGCCTGCCAGAAATAAATTTTCACTTATTTTTTTCGCTTTTTTTCTTTTTTCCAACATTTTCCGATCTGCTTTCTTCTCATTCGTCTTTTTCTTACTATAACATAAAAGAGAGCATGGCATACTCTCTTTTAGAAAAATTTTATGAACGATCAAGGAACATCAATTTCCATACAATCAATATCATATTCTCTCTTGGACTGTTCTACTGCCCGCACATTTACATAATAAGTTCCTGACTTATAATCAAACCGGCTCAGATCTATGACACCTGCATAATTTCCTTCCTCATCCGGATTCAGTTCATACCATGTCACATCTGTCTGTCCGTCTTCTGTCCATACGGTCAGAACCAGCCCCTGCAGATTATTAACGATGGAATCTGATACATTCGTGACCAATACCGGTATATATCCCTCCGTAGCATGGGTCATGTCAACATCCGCATCCGCTCCATTCATTCTTCCTTCACGGATCAAAAGTGCATCATTTGTCTTATTCACAGCAGATAATTTTTCAATAAACTCAGACTTTTTCTTCAACTCAGCATTCACTTTACTTTTGCCAAATTTCTCCAACAGAGTCTGCTTTCCTGAGAACAGATTCGTTCCAAGTCCCAGGCGGTCTCCATCAATCTGTACGCCCAGTGCTGCCAGCGTTGTCGGGAAATTGTCGAAGGTTGAATAGGTTCTTTCCTGCTGATCCTGTGCATAGGCTGCTGCATTGATATAAGCCGTAAAAACCCTTCTGTCATAATTTCCTTCCTGATCGATCTCCGCACAATAATCACTGTCCATCGTCGGATGATCTCCGCTGATCACAATGGTTGTATTTTCATAAAAATCCTGCTGCTGAATCCATTTCAGAAATTCTCCTACCTGACGGCTGGAACATGCCATAACATTAGAATACTGCGTATCATATTCTGTCGGACACTGCTCACATACATATCCATCTTCAAAATGAGTATCGACTGTCAGCATAGTCAGATTGAATGGCTCATCGCCCTGGGAAAGCTGCAAAAGCTTTTCTTTTGCGAACTCAAATAATTTCTGGTCTTCATATCCCCACCACACTTTATAATCTGACGGGATCAGACCATTTTCTATTGCATAGCTGTAATCTTCCATCTCATAATTTCCATGTTCCTGGAAATACAGCTTTCTGCCACCAAACTGTGCTTCAGACCCGATCAGCAGCGTCTGTGTATATCCTGCATCTGAAAGAATATCTCCCAGTGTCGTGACTCCCGGGAAAAAGCTATCCTGCGTGTCCATATCATTTGCAGAAATAGAAATATTCAGCGGCAGTCCTGATGTCTGTGCGAACATCGCTCCCATTGTCCATGTAGTTCCTGCCAGAGAATATCCTCCGTTCAGTTTTGGATCTGCTCCTGAGAAGTCCTCATTGGTCTGTGCGATTTCTGTAAGCTCAGGAATCACATTCTCATCAAATGCTCCTCCATCATCAACATCAGAATATGTCGTTTCCATTGATTCCAGGAAAATATAGATCAGATTTCTTTTCTGTTCCGGGAAAACCACTTCAACATCCGTAGGATCTACATACTCATCCTCAATAAACTTTGATTCTGTATTCTGATCTTTCAGATAATCTCCGACTCCCAGTTCTGTCCAGGTATATCCCAACATCACAATAATCCCGACCAGTGCGACCAGGTTGATGATTCCTCTGAACAGATGTACTTTTTCTTTTTTTCTCCATGCTATCAGGATCAAAATAAGGAAGAAAATCACCAGAATTGTCGGGACAGCACAGACACGGACATAATCCCATATCATATCCGTATTTGTACCGTCTAAAGGTGCTGTCAGATGATACACCAGTTCATCCATCGACAAATTCGTCCATGTTGCAAACATCCATCTTACACTTAATGCCAGGAGTACACTAAGTCCGGCTATAAAAACAGTCAGTATTTCACCCACCCAGTATAAAATCTTCAATAGAATCTCTTTCCATTTTGACGGCTGCTTTTCTCCCATTTTTCTTTTCCGCCTTTTTTCCCTTCTTTTTGAACTATTATTTTGCATTCCCGTTCTCTTTTCTTTAGTTTTTCTTAATTTTTACTTAATTTTCACACACTATCCGCCATTATAACATATTTTTGAACATTTGCACTATTTTTTTGGAAAGTTTGTTTTTGGAAAGTTCACAGATATAACAAGAAGAGAGCCATGAAAAAATGAGAAAAGTTTCATTTTTTCACAGCTCTCTCTGATTTTTTATTCAATCCTGCTAATTCAAGGATTCTCCGTCTTTCAATGTGCCACCCTCTTCAACAACATTTGCCAGATCTATAATCTCCTGAACAACATCTTCATCCGGATCCATGATAAATAACGGTGTATCTCCACTGGAATAACAATATCCTTTATCATTTGTTCCCGTAGCGGCAACTGACTGGATCGTCCATGTCGCATTCTTATTCAGTTGATACTTGATCAGTGAATTAATCTGTGCTTGGGATAAATTAGTCTCCACTTCACTGCTTACCTGATTCATGATCGTACCGGCTTTCAGAAGCATGGTCGGGGAAAGACACTTTCTGAGCATCGCGGTCAGAACTGCCTGCTGGTTCTTTCCTCTCTGATTATCTCCATCTGCAAGTGCATGACGTTCTCTTGAGAATGCCAGTGCCTGTTCGCCATTCAGATGATTCCACCCCTCCTGAACATCCACAATACAACCGGACTCTGTTCCCGTCTGGAATGCAAGTTCTGAATATACATCAACTCCACCCAACGTATCTACAATATCAATCAGGGACGTGAAGTTCAGTCTTGCATAATAGTTAATATCTGTCTCATATAACTCACCCAAGGTACGCATAGAGGCATCTATACCGTAAATTCCGGCATGTGTCAATTTATCTTTCTGTCCACCGGAAACTCCAGGAATCGGAACATAATAATCTCTCGGAGTCGTTACAAGCAGAATCTGATAGGTCTTTGGATTTACAACTGCGATCAGATTCACATCACTCCGGCTCGTCTCACTCACTTCACCATAGGTATCAATTCCACTGATATAAATGGTAAATGGTTCCTTGGTAATACTGTCATCTGTAGCACCCGAATTTCCAAAATCAAGCTGTACACGGATATCAAATGTATACAGGATCTTTATCTTCTTACTGAAATCCGTCACATTTTCTTCCATCAGACTGGTGTATGCTCCATTATAAATAATAGCATCCACTTCCTCATCCAGAAGCTGCTGTGCCTGAGTCTGTACTGAATCACACTCTGTTGTCTGTATCTCCGAACCAATCTGCTTCTGAATATCAGATACTGCTGCCTGCATATTGTCAGATCCCTTGCTAAACTGAACACCAAACGTATAATCAGCCGCATCTTCCAGTGTCTCTGCCGGATCATCTGCCCTTACAGCAACGATCATCTTATCAACTTTATAATTTCCGCCGGTGATCCTGCTGATCATATCATTGGCTTCTGCCACATAATAAGATCCTATAAATAAGCAGAACGTTAATAATAAACTAAAAACTTTCCCAAACGTACCTTTCTTTCTTCTCGCAACCTGGGAATTTAAAGTAATACACCAGAAGAAAAAAAGTAATACCGCTACAAGAATGAGATATTTTAACGGAATCATTCCCAAAAGATTCAGTACAATCATCAAAGCAATACTTGCAATCGTCTGAATCACAATACATACCGTTCCAAACCGGTTTCTCTTTGATCTTTTTGACTCTTTCACTCTGCCTCTTCTGTTATGCGATGTATTTTTCGCTGTCTTTCGTTGTCTCTCCATCTTAGAATTCCTTCACCTATTCCTATTTAAACAACCGGGATGGATAAATTCCCCTGGAAATCAATCTCTGAATTGCTTCTGTTACCGTTGCTTTATCTTCCTGATAAGTCACACCAAACCACTGGTCATGAGACTTTAATACCCTGACTTCCAGTTGATGTTCACTCAGCAGCTCACCGATCAGGGTTGGCAACAGATACTCTGCTTTCAGATCCTCCGCTTCAGTCTTATTGAGGAAACTGTCAAACCTGCTCTTCAGAACTTCAAAGAACTCCGAAGTCATCCCCCACATATTCATGGAAACAGTTGCATCTGCATCAAGTTCTTTCACAATTCTTCCATCCGTCAGCACACCTGCTCCCTGTTCGGTTCTGGCGATATCATGCGTCTCTCTGATATCTGTAAGCATTCCGTTTTCACTGACCCTGCATATTCCTCTTGTCACTGTCCCGTTGTCACTCAATGTATTCTTCAAAACAAAACTAACCATACAAATCTGCATTATATCAGTCGGGCTTTTCTTTGTCAAATATTCAAAAGCTTCTCTGTATGCCTCTTTTCCATAATAATCATCTGCATTAATCACCAGAAACGGAGAATCAACCACCTCTTTGCAGCAAAGAATTGCCTGTCCTGTTCCCCATGGTTTCTTTCTCTCAGCAAACTTGTCCTGATATTGTTCAGGAATATCTTTTAATTCCTGATATGCATATGCCACTTCCACCTGCTTCTCGATCCGGTTGCCGATCACTTTTTTAAATTCTTCCTCAAGATCTTTACGGATGACAAATACCACTTTATCAAATCCGGCTTCCATCGCATCGTAAATCGAATAATCCATAATGATCTCACCATTAGGGCCTACCGGTGCAAGCTGCTTGATACCTCCGCCAAACCTGCTTCCCATTCCCGCAGCCATGATTACCAGAGTTGCCTGACTCATCTCCTTGTATCCTCTCTTTCTTTTCTCACTCTCCCAAACCATCCATAACCAGTTGAAGCATTGCTTTCAGTGCCTCTGCCTCATCTTCACCTTCGCAGATGATCTCGATCTCATCTCCGCTTTTAACGCATGCACCAAGCACGCTTAATACGCTTTTTGCATTTGCGGTGATCTCCTCATGGCGGAGTTCTTTGTGAACCGTTATCTTACTCTTGTACTGCATTGCTGTCTTGCAGAAAAGTCCCGCCGGTCTTAAATGCAGACCCGTCGGATTTTTAATTACAACTTTGCCGCTTACCATCCTGATTCTCCTATTCTATCTGACTTTTCTTATGACTTTTTTAACTTTCCCTTATTGTTCCTTAAATAAATCCTGACTTTCTGAACTGTCCTGTTCTTCCTTCTCTGTCAGCGTCAGTTTCACTACTGCTTTCTCGCTCAGGCTCACTCCTGTCGGCAGATCTACATCAACCGGAACATCATACGTTCCCGGCTTTGTAAAATTCTGCAGATTAACTGAAACCGCATTGCTCACATCCAATGCCTCCAGCAGTTTCGGACTTCCTCTGAACGTGAGGATCACTTCTGCATCCGGCTCATAAGAAACCTGAAGGGAATCTGACAGATTCCGGATTTTGATCGAAGCTACCATAAAATCAACTGTCCGGGTTCCATCTTCCTCGATGGTTGCCGTTGCCGTCACATTCTTAGCTGCATCGTCTACCAGTGAAACTCCTTCCGGAAGATACTTGCTGATATCAATCGTCTTCTCCACTTTCTCAGTAGCTCCCTGTATGTTCATTTCCGAACCCGGAACTGTGATCTCCGTTACATTCGCAAGAGCCGTACTTTTTCCACAGATCTGGACACTGGCAGGTTCACTGGTGCATCCCGTATAACGATATCCCTCTGCCGGCTCTCCTGACACACTGAACTGTACCGGAACGCTCTTTTTCTGAAGAACTTCCACATCCACGGTAATTCCCTCACTTCCAAGGTTATTACTCAACTGGCTCTGACTGATGACATTCTCTGACGCATCATAAAGCACCAGTTCTGCCTCTACTTCCGTATCTTTTGAAAGTCCGTCCACATTGATCTTTGCTTCTGCCTTTTTAATCTGACTGATCTTGGATTCTGCACCGGTAATCGTAATCTTTTCCGGATTCACCTTCATTTCACCGGTCATATATCCATCTCTCGGAACTCCTGTCGCACTGACTGATAGCGTAAATACGGCTTTTCCGGTCTTTTCTGTCTTGATCTGGATATTTCTCGGAGACGCTTCTGCTGACTGATATTCCCCACTGTGTGATGGAATCGTGATCTTGATCGGAATCAGTCCTGTATGGGCATCCATTTCTTTAATATCCGCTGTTGCCACAATCTCATCTGATGAAATCTGCTGAATAACAGAACGTTTCGCATAAACTACTACATTGACATTCTGCTCATCCAATACCGAATAAACTTCTCCGCCCTGCGTGATCACATCCTCATTCACAATCGTTACCGGAATATTTGCATACGTATTGCGTACAACCGGATTATCCACATTCGCCACAATCAGCCAGAGAAATGCAGCAAATACAAATGCAACTATTTTTAATGAAAGGTTTGTTGTCAGTTTATACTTCTTGATCATCTGTGCCATCCTTTCCTTATAGTGAATTTCTTCTTTTTAGGATCGGAATTTCTATATTGAATTTGGCTCAGTTCTTTTCTGAGTTCCTCTGCATTGATTCCCCTGGATAATCTGCCGCCGCTTGCAACTGAAACCAGTCCCGTCTCTTCCGATACTACGATCACCAGTGCATCACATACCTCACTCATACCCAGAGCTGCACGATGTCTCGTTCCAAGATCCTTACTGATTGTCATATTATCAGACAACGGCAGATAACAGGTTGCCGAAGTAATACGGTTTCCTCTGATGATCACGGCTCCGTCATGCAGTGGCGTATTATGTTCAAATATATTGATCAGCACCTGGGAAGACACTTTACAGTCAAGCTCAATTCCCGTCATTTCATATTCCGTCAACTGGATTGCCTGCTCTACGACGATCAAAGCACCCGTACAGACACTTCCCATCTCATAACACGCACGTACGATTCCTTCCATCGTCTCATCTGAGAACCGTTCATTTTCCCTGTTCTTATCAAAGGGATTAATATTACTGAACAGATTCTTTTCGCCAAGTTTCTCCAAAGCCCTTCTCAGTTCCGGCTGAAATACAACAACCGCCGCAACTGCCAGAACATTGATCGATGCCTTTGCCAGGTACAGGATCGTATTCATCTGAAAGATCCACGCTACAAGAATAAACGCACCAAGCATAAGGATGCCGCGTAACAGCATCCATGCTTTTGTATTCTTGATCCACAGCATGATCTCATACACGATCACTGTAATGATCAGAATTTCAATGATATCAATAATCTGTATATGTGGAAAATACATTCCATTTGTATAATTACTTATAAACGTTCTAATTCCAGCTAACATAAAAGTTACACCGCCTTACTTTTCTCCCGGTTACCGGTTCATTACGGCTGTCTCTTATTTGGATCGTTATCCAGTCCTAATTCCCGGCTCAGGCTCTGCGTAAGCAGGAGATCATCGGTTCTTCGTTTCACTTCTTCCCACTCCGTTTCCTGTTCCTCCTGCTCTCCCACATCTTTATCTTCTTTTTCCTGCGTATGCTCAGTAATATGCTTTACTGTCTTCTCCGGGGTTGCAACAACAACCTTTGGAACAGCCTTTACATAATAATAGTATTCGTCATCCTCAAACTGTACTCTCTCGGTTCTTGAATAATCCACCGAAAAGAAAACCAGTTCCAATACAAATCCAAGAAGGATTCCGATAATCGAACTCAGAATGATCGTTCCATAAGAAATATGAAGTTCTAATACCATATTTCCCGCTGTCGCAATGATTATGCATACCGCTCCCCCTGCAAAAGATGCAATCTTCCACGCATGATCCACCGCACGGCTGCGGATCAGATTCACAACCAGTACTCCGATTGCTACAGCCAGTACCATCAGCCACATCTCTTTTCCAGCAATCACCTGCTTTGCAAAATTCATCAGACCATTTGTCAGCCCATCTGTCTCTTTTAATGCCGTAGCTGATCCCTTAACAAAATGAAGCATATAATAAGATATCACTCCACAGGATGCAGGTACAACCCACACCGGAGTTCCAAGAAGTCCAAACAGAACCGGTATGATAAATGGAATCTTCAACGCACATGCCAATGCACTCACCAGGATCAGCCACGCTTTTTCCGGTGTAAATCTGAAATAAAAAATATACATCAGAAGGAAAATAACGGCTGATACGATTGCAATCGGCAATGACAATGTATAAAAATGTACCAGGATCAATGCCGTAGCCGCAAGTACCATAATAATCACAGGGAAAAAAGTGCAGACAACTGCAAGCCCTAATGTGCAGAAAATGGATGCGGCGTTCTTCATAAATCCAACATTGGAATTGATCTGCCAGAACACAAACAGTCCCAGCAGAAACTGTGCCGCCTTCTGGATATAAATAGAATAGGAAGCATAAATCTGCTTCAACCGTTCTCTTAATACAAGTATACTACTCATGCTCTGCTTTTCTCCTTTTGCTCACCTTTTCCAGTTTTACCAAACCTCTATAATAACTTCTTACATTCTCTTTTGCTTTCTGATGCTTCTTTTTATAAAAAGATCCAGCCCCGATTCCATACAAAATCAGTAACGCAAGATAGACTCCTACCACGATCACACCCAGCAATACCAGCTTTATAAACGTAAGATCCTCTAATAACGTATCTGATGCACATACTGCAAATAATGCTGCTGCCAGTCCATATCCGATTGTGATCCCGATCAGCGTAATCCATTTTTTCAGGCTCGCATAATCCTTTTTATAATATCCACTGATCTGTATATCCTTTTCTATCCCCTTTTTTTCGCAAATCGCAAGTTTCGTCATCAGACGTATCCTGTTCTCATCCAACATATCCGCGTCCATGCCCTCTCTTAAATAATTCCGTTCTTTTCTTAATTATATTTGATGCCAGGGTCAAAAGGTCTGACACCACGTGTGCTCGCACACTAGTGGTAGAATGA
>OGWS01000303.1_pt1 | contig 52794 bp, 45 predicted proteins | sample 1576111 | NCBI WGS metagenome assembly OGWS01 (sample SAMEA3541534, study PRJEB24748) | human gut metagenome | biome: human gut; feature: human-associated habitat; material: faeces | place: China | collected 2012
CATTTTCATCATATTTCCCATTACATACAACTTTTCCCAACATCTCTCTTACATCTTGATCGTTCAAGGTAGGTGAATTTTTACACTCCACCTTTCCTTTTTCCAGCCTTGTCCCGCATCTCCACACAATCTTTCCACGCTCCGTTCTACGCCTGAATCCTACCCCACAATCCCCACATACCAATAAATTACTAAGCAAATATTTGCTGCTATATCGGTTACCACTGCTAATCTGATTGCCGTCAGCTGTTCTGAGCAGTTTGGCTCTATTAAGTATTTCCTCCTTCACCTTATCAAATATCTCCCGAGAAATAATAGCCGGATGACTTCCTTTCACATAATATCTGGTACGCTGTCCTACATTTTTCTTTCGTACACCCTCCAAATAATCCTGGGTAAATGTTTTCTGAAGCATCATGTCTCCCTTATATTTCTCATTCTTTAGCATTTGCTGGATTACATTTGCAATCCATACCTTTTACCTGTTACCGTTTTTATCCCCCTTTCCTCCAAATGTTTTTTATCTGCGAAAACGTGTAACCCTTTAAATATAACTCGAAAATCAATTCTACTATTTTGGCCTGCTCCGGAACTATTACCAATTCCCCTTCCACACACCGATACCCCATAAAATGTTTGTAGCTGCTAAATAGCCCTTCCTCAAATTTCCTTTGAATCTCCCACTGAATATTTTCGCTCAGGTTTCTGCTTTCTTCTTGTCCCATTGCTCCTGATAAGGTTATTGCCACTTCTGCATCCGGATCAAACGAATTCACATTTTCAATTTCAAAATACATTTGAATCCCCCTTTCTTTCAAATATCTCATAATCTGCAATAGCTCTATTGTATTCCTAGATACTCGTTTTGCTGATTTAGTGATTATGTAATCGAATTTCCCCTCTGCAGCGCTTTCTAACATATGTTTCAATCCGTTACGGCCTTTTTTCCTTAATCCACTTCTTCCGCAATCCCAGAATACTCCTGAAAATACCCAACCCGGATGATCTGATATCTGTTCTGTATATGATATAATTTGATGAGCCAAACTGGCTAACTGCGTCTCTTTCTTAGTGCTGACGCGGCAATATGCCGCCACACGCAGCGGTTCCATATTCTCTTTTTTCACAGGTATATAATATATCTTTTTCAAAACACATCACCTCGTTTCATCAATAAGGAAAAGGCGCGAAAGCCAAAAGCCTTCACGCCTCACCACACGGCAACTATCCAATCTCACCTAATCATCATTTAACACTCTTTTGCAACAGGACAATACTTTCCGTATGCACCGTCCCCGGAAACATATCACAACACCTCCCTCTCTCCACCACATACCCCCCATCCGCCAAGTACCTCAAATCCCTGGCCAGCGTTGCCGAGTCGCAGCTGACATAAACCACTTTTTTCGGTGCCATTTTCACGATGGTATCCAGACACACGCTGTCACAGCCCTTGCGCGGCGGATCCACCACGATCGTATCAGCATAGACCTGGTTCTTTTCATACTGCTCCGGCAGCACCTCCTCTGCCTTTCCTACAAAGAATTCCACATTTTCGAAATGATTTAATTCTGCATTGGCTCTCGCATCGTCGATGGCCTGGGGAACGATCTCGACTCCATACACCTTTTTCGCTTTCTGGGCAAGGAACAGGGAGATGGTTCCGATGCCGCAGTACAGATCCCATACGGTTTCTTCCCCGGTTAAACCGGCATATTCCAGTGCCGTTCCGTAAAGCTTCTGGGTCTGGAGCGGATTGACCTGATAGAAGGATAATGGAGAAATCCGATAGCAGACATTGCCGATATAATCGGTAATATAACCAGGTCCATACAGATTTACGATTTCTTTTCCCATGATGACGTTGGTCTTTTCGCGGTTGATACTGCAGGAGATGCTGACCATATGCGGCGCCGGAATCTCTGTGTTTGCCCTGGTTCCTGCTGCCTGTGCTCCCATTCCTGCGTCATCTGTCTCTGCGCCCTCAGCTGTTTCCACATGTTTTTCCGGGAACAGCTTCACCAGACGCTCCACCAGCACCTCCGCCGCTTTCAGCTTCTTCACCCCTCCATTCAGTACCAGACATACCATCAGTTCACCCGTGGTAAAGCCTTTTCGGATCAGTACATGACGCACCAGACCACGGTGTGTTTCCTCCTCATACGGCGCAATATGGAATTCTTCCATAAAGGCGCGGATGCAGTCCAGGATCGGCTGGTTTTCTTCCACGCCAAGCAGACAGTCCTCCTGTTCAATGATGGCATGGGTGCGGCCTGCATAAAAGCCGGTGATGATACGGCCATCCTTGTCTTTTCCATACGGGAACTGTGCTTTGTTGCGGTAACGCCACGGCTCTTCCATGCCGATGATCGGCTCCATGGGAATCTCCGTGAGTCCGCCGATGCGGCTTAAGTTGTTGCGCACCTTATTTTCTTTAAATTTCAGCTGCTCCTCGTAGCTCATGGCCTGAAGCTGGCATCCGCCGCACTGGCGGGCAGACGGGCAGTGTGGAGTGACACGGCAGTCCGATGGCTTTACCACCTGCATCAGACGGGCAAAACCATATGATTTTTTTGTTTTCATAACCTTGGCTTCCACCACATCCCCAATTACGGCATCCTTCACAAACCAGGTGAAACCGTCGGTTTTGCCGATTCCTTCCCCGGTATCGCTCATATCTTCTATCTGAACCTGAAATACATCATTCTTTTTCCAATCCATATTTTTCTCTATCCTTTCATCCAGTTCCAACCCTGATTCTTTCCTATCATTTTACGGGTTTTCTTACCACTGTGCAAGCCTTCCCTTTTTGTTTGTCACGATTTCTGCCAATCCGGCCTTACTGGCATCTTCTTTTTCCGTAAGGACTTTTCTTTTATTTCCATTCTTTTCCGTAAGATTTTGTTTAGAAACTTTCCGCTTTCTTCACAATCTCCTCAAACTTTAGACACATTTTTCCAGTATCATATAACCATGATGTGAGGGAGAGAAAACCAAACGAACCCATCATCATAATGGACAGCAACTAACAAACATGTTCGTTATGCACCTGTTATAAAAGAGCCCGGCGGCACCAAGCGCGCAACCGCTGCCGGGGTCGTCAAACAACAACCCGTTTCCCGGATGACACACCGGATGAACGGTCCTATATATTGGTACACAATACATTACCTCTTTCCCCTTTTTAATCAGAAAACGCGCCGGTTTTGGCGCGTTTTCTGATTTTTTCTATTCTTTTAACACTCTGTTGTCTTCCGGATATTCGTCTCCAGCAGCCGGTTATATCCAAGCCATCCCTGGTTATCCCCCGCACCGCGCAGCACTTCGATCATCGTCTCCAGCTTTGCGTCTGCGTTGTCCGCGAAGTTTAAAGCCATCGCTTCTAAGAGAGCCGGTTTTTTCGGGGAACCGTACTCCAGTTCTCCGTGATGCGCGAGAATGCAGTGCTTTAACTCGCTTGCCAGCTTTGGCGGAAAGCCTTCGATGGTGCGCATGCGCTCGCTGACCATCTCTGTTCCGATGATGATATGACCTAACAGCTGACCATCATCGGTATAGTCATTTGCCGGGAATGTTGACAGCTCTTTGGTCTTACCGATGTCGTGGAACATGGCTGCAGTTAAGAGCAGGTCGCGATTTAACATCGGGTAGGCAGACGCAAAGTAATCGCACATCTTGGTAACGCTTAACGTATGCTCTAAAAGGCCGCCTACAAATCCGTGATGCACGCTCTTGGCTGCGCTGTGGAACTGGAATGCCTTCGCAAATTCCGGATCCTGGAAGTAGCTGTCCAAAAGCTGTTTCAGATATGGGTTTTTTACAGATGCAATAAACGCAAGCATCTCGGAATACATCTGTTTGACATCTTTTAAGGAGACCGGAAGGTAATCTGCCGGAATGTATTCGCCCTCATCGGCTTTACGGATCCGCTTTACGTTCAGCTGCTTTGCACCCATGAACATGGTCACGTCTGCATCGACGTAAACATAATCCAGCGTCTCAAAATTTCCGACGCCCGGTGATCCCAGATCCCAGATTTTTGCATCTACTGTGCCTGTTTTGTCCTGAAGGACCAGGTTTCCGTATTCCTTTCCGTTCTTGGTCAGCGCGATCTGCTTATTTTTGCACAGATACACGTCAGAAACATGCATGCCTTCTCTGAAACTGTCAATATACTTCATATCTCTTCCTTTTCTTTCTATCTTGCTTGTGATTCTTATTTCCAGTGCAGATCAAATCTGCACTGACCACTACCTGCTTCCCACCGTTACGTCAAACTCCAGCTGCGTGTAGCTGTCGCGCCCGTTCCGCTGCACAGTAATGTGCACCGTCTGGCCGCAGGTCATCTTTTCTACCGCTGCCTGGTATTCCTTCATCGATGTAATTGGCGTTTTATCGATCTGTGTGAGGATGTCTCCGTTCTGGATTCCCGCATTGTACGCCGGTTTCTCGGTAACAGCATTCATGACATAGATGCCCGCCGGCATTCCGCCATCCATCTGCACTTCGGTTACCTCCTGGCCGACAATGCCGACGCAGGGAACGCCCTGGCCATTGCTCAGCTTTTCCAGAATTCCCTTGTAATCGGAAATACCAAAGATCTCCGCCACATTGCTGCCTGCCGCCGAACTGTCAGAAGCGGAAACGGCCCAACCGATCAGCTCTCCATCTGTATTCATCAAAAATGTGCCGCGGTCCGCATCCGTTAAAATATGGGAATACAGCATACGGCAATGCTGGTCAACCATCGGATTGCTGCGCACCACATAGGAAACAAATCCGTAATCAAGCGAATGAACGACTCCGGCCGGACTGCCGATGGATGCGATCATATCGCCCTGACGCACCTGATAGGAGTTTCCGAGCGGAACCGGCTCCAAATCTTTTAATAACGACGTGCTGATGTCGCCCGCGCTGACACTGACGATCGCCATGCCGGATGTGGTATCCTTCTGTTTCATATGACCGCTCACATCGTTTCCATTCTCAAAGGTTACCTTGATGGAATCCGCCTGCTCGACTGCATCCTCTGGTGTCAGGATCAGCAACTCCTGGCTGGTCTTCGCGATGATGACTCCGGCATATACCCCCGTTGTTTCCACCGGATTGTCAAACCAGTCCGTGTTCTGCTGGACAGAATGTACGACCACCACACTTTTATCCACAGCCAATGCTTTGGAACGCAGACTGTTTAACAGGGAATTCAGATCATCTACCGTATAGCGGTAATGCTCCAGTGCACTCTGGACCATCTCCTCCACCGGCTCAGTTTCTGTCTCAGACGCACTCTCCGTCTCCTGCGCTTCTGCGGATGACTCCAGCTCATCCTTCGGGATAGATACCGCCGATGCCGTCGGCTTGTTTCCGTCGGATAACTGCTCCATGATCGGACGGGTCAAAACAAAACAGACTGCAGAGACGACACCAAAAATGATTCCGGCACAGGCAGCTGTTGCCATTCTGGTACCAACCTGCTTTTTGCTTGGAGCCGGTCTTACGATCTTTTCGCTGATGAAATCGCGGTCATTCTTTTTTTCATGTTCAGGTTTCTTTTCTGGATCCCGTACCTCAGACATTCACGTCCTCCTTACTTCATAATAAATCCTCCCCTGATGCATGCCTGCGCAGACTTTCCGTTCCTGTACACGCACATGTGTCCAGCAGCGCTTTTCCCATCTTGCAATTCTGCGCAGATGGTATGCATTATCTCCTATTATAAGGTTCTGACCCGATTTACGCAACTAAAAAAGTATGTGCCCCGCCCTTTCGCAGGAATTCATTTCATGTTATAATCGAATTGTTTATTTTCACTATATATAAAGTAAATCGAGGATTTTTATGAACCAGAAAGTATTAAAAACATTAGAATATAACAAGATCATTACCCAGCTGACCGGCTATGCTGCTTCTACCCCCGGAAAGCTGTTATGCCAGAACCTGCTCCCGATGAGCGATTACCACGAGATCGTACAGGCACAGACCGAGACAAGTGATGCGCTCACCCGTGTCCGCATGAAGGGAAGCCTTTCCTTAAGCGGTGTCCGCGATGTGCGGGATTCCTTAAAACGCCTGGAGATTGGCAGCTCCCTCAGCATTTTAGAGCTGTTATCCATCAGTTCCCTGCTGACGGTTGCCGCACGCGCCAAGACTTACGGCCACCACGAGGAATCCGAAGAGTTCCCGGATGACTCCTTAGACTCCATGTTCCGGAGTCTGGAGCCGTTAACCTCCGTCAACAACGAGATCAAGCGCTGCATCCTCTCCGAGGATGAGATCAGCGACAACGCAAGCCCGGGGCTTCACAAGGTCCGCCGCTCCATGCACGGCATCAACGACCGCATCCACACCCAGCTGAACAGCATCTTAAACAGCTGCCGTTCTTACCTGCAGGACGCTGTCATTACCATGCGCGACGGGCGCTACTGCCTGCCGGTCAAAGCAGAATACAAATCCCAGGTCAACGGTATGGTCCACGACCAGTCCTCCACCGGTTCCACCCTGTTCATCGAACCGATGGCCGTCATCCAGTTAAACAACGAACTGCGCACCCTGGAGATTCAGGAGCAGAAAGAAATCGAGGCAGTTCTTGCCAATCTAAGCGGCCAGCTGATGCCTTACACCGAGGAGCTTGCCATCAACCTGCAGATCCTGACCAGACTGGACTTCATTTTCGCCAAAGCAGCGCTGTCCCGCCATTTCAAGTGCAGCGAGCCGAAGTTCAACACCGAAGGCCGCATCCACATCAAGGATGGCCGGCATCCGCTCTTAGACCCGCAGAAAGTTGTTCCGATCACCGTCTGGCTGGGCACCGATTTTGATCTTCTTATGGTCACCGGTCCAAACACCGGCGGTAAGACGGTTTCCTTAAAGACCGTCGGTCTCTTCACGCTGATGGGTCAGGCCGGTCTGCATATTCCGGCATTCGAGGGATCAGAGCTGGCTGTATTTGAGGAAGTCTTTGCTGACATCGGAGATGAGCAGAGCATTGAGCAGAGCCTCAGTACCTTCTCTGCCCACATGACCAACATCGTGCACATTTTAAATCAGGCAGACAGCCATTCTCTTTGCCTGTTCGATGAACTCTGCTCCGGAACCGACCCGACCGAGGGCGCGGCTCTGGCCATTGCCATCTTAAACTTCTTGCACAACATGAAGTGCCGCACCATGGCCACCACCCATTATAGTGAGTTAAAGATCTACGCGCTCAGCACCCCAGGCGTGGAAAATGCCTGCTGCGAGTTCGATGTGGCAACCCTGCGCCCAACCTACCGCCTGCTCATTGGCATTCCTGGGAAGAGTAATGCATTCGCCATTTCCAAAAAGCTAGGACTGCCGGACTACATCATTGACGATGCAAAGACCCATCTGGAATCCGAGGATGAAACGTTTGAGGATGTCATCAGCCGCCTGGAGGAAAACCGTGTCACCATCGAGAAAGAACGTGCTGAGATTGAATCCTATAAAGCCGAGATCTCACGGCTGAAATCCGGTCTGGAAAAGAAAGAAGAGCGCTTCGACGAGCGCAAGGATCAGATGATCCGCAAAGCCAATGAAGAAGCGCAGCGCATCCTGCGCGAGGCAAAGGAGACCGCTGACCGCACGATCAAAAACATCAACAAGCTGGCGGCTTCCTCCGGCATCGATACCAGAGCCCTGGAGGCAGAGCGCACGAAGCTGCGCGAAAACCTAAAAAAGGTCGACGGCAACCTGTCCTTAAAACAGGAGACAAAGAAGCCGCACAAGGCCATCAATCCGAAATCCTTAAAGCTCGGAGACGGCGTACGCGTCCTTTCCATGAACTTAAAGGGCACCGTCAGCAGCCTTCCAGATGCACAGGGCAACTTATTTGTCCAGATGGGCATCCTGCGCTCCAAGGTCAATCTAAACGACCTGGAACTTCTGCAGGAAAATTCCGTCAGCGGACCGGGCATGGAATCCCGCCGCAAAGGAAGCGGAAGCAGCAACATCAAGATGTCCAAGTCCTTCGGCATCTCCCCGGAGATCAACGTTCTGGGCATGACCGTAGACGAGGCCGTTGCACAGCTTGACAAATACCTCGACGATGCCTACATTGCCCATCTGCCGCAGGTACGCATCGTGCACGGCAAAGGCACCGGAGCCCTGCGCGCCGGTATCCACAAGCACTTAAAGCGCTTAAAATACATCAAAGAATTCCACCTGGGCGGCTTCGGCGAAGGCGACGCAGGCGTAACCATTGTAGTATTCAAATAAGAAAAATCCGGGCAGCCGGATTTTTGCACAAGACGCAGCTGCTGCTGCAGACAAACACAGCACAGGAAATATCAGGAGGAAACGACATGGCTGAGAAACAGCGGATTTTAATCGTAGACGATGACGAGAACATTGCAGAGCTGATTTCGCTCTATCTGATGAAAGAATGCTACGAAACTTATATTGTAAATGACGGCGAGGAAGCCTTAAAAATTTTCCCGGAGTTCAAGCCAAACCTGATCCTTCTGGATCTGATGCTTCCGGGCATCGACGGCTACCAGGTGTGCCGCGAGCTGCGTGCCACCTCCCAGGTGCCGATCATCATGCTGTCCGCCAAAGGCGAAATCTTCGATAAGGTCCTGGGACTGGAACTTGGCGCCGATGACTATATGATCAAGCCGTTCGATTCCAAGGAACTGGTAGCCCGGGTCAAAGCTGTGCTGCGCCGCTACCAGGCTGCCCCCGCTCCAACAATACCGGAACCAGCCCAGCAGGGCGAGTATGTCGAATACCCGGACCTGACCGTAAACCTCACAAACTACGCGGTCACCTACTGCGGTCACTCCGTGGAGATGCCGCCGAAGGAACTAGAGCTTTTGTACTTCCTTGCCTCCTCACCAAACCAGGTATTCACCCGTGAGCAGCTTCTGGACCACATCTGGGGGTACGAATACATCGGAGACACCCGGACCGTTGACGTACATATCAAACGTCTGCGCGAGAAGATCAAGGATCACGCCAACTGGGCGCTGACCACGGTGTGGGGCATCGGATATAAATTTGAGGTGCGGAAGTAACTTTATAACAATATCACACAGTAACGAACGAGGGCCGAAAGGTTTCGTCCCCGCCATTCGGCTGGGACGGAACCTTCCGGCCCATTTGTGTTTACTGTGAGATATTGTTTACTGAATCCACGCTCCGTCTCCTCCGACGTAGCAGCCGTCCGGTGTCCGGGTGTTGACCAGCATCGCGCCATTGCTGTCCGTATAATACCACTTTCCATTTTCATTGATCCAGCCGCAGCGCAGATATCCGTTCTGTCCGAAGCAATACCAGATTCCGTCGATCAGTACCCAGCGGCCTGCCGGGTAACTTCCATCCTTAAACTGGAACCATTTGCCGCCCTGATCGATGCACCAGTGATTGCCCTGTGCAGTGGAAACATTCTGTCCGTTTGCTCCTGCCGAGCCCGGACCTCCGGTGCTGGCACTGCTTCTGCCGTTATCTCCAGGGCCGCCGGAAATGTATTTTCCATTGCCAGGACCACCACTAGAGGACGAAGAGCTATGATAACCGGAGCTGATGTCATCCGCCTCTGAAGAGGTCAGATAGATCGTGTCAGAACTTTCCCAGTCGCCCTTTTCCGAGCCGCTTCCCACAGCGCGCACTACAAAATAGTAGTCGCCTTTGCGGGTCATACGACCGGCAAAATCGTACGAAGTATCGTATACCGAAGTGGTACTCATAACGGTAGAATCATCCCGGTACAGCTTCACCTGATAATAGCGCGCTGCCTTATTTTCATTCCAGGACCCGGTTCCGGAGGAGCCATCCCAGCTGGCACCCGTGACACTTAAATCACCGTTGTCCAGCTTATCCAGCTTGATCACAAGAACCAGCGTTTCTTTGTCATCTTCCCGTCTGCAGGTCACATAAGAAGCATCATCCCCGTGGAAAGAAAAATCGCTCTTGCTGGTACAGTTGAAATAATAACCACTGTCCGCATACAAGGTCACTTCTACTCTTGGGGTCATACCGCCTTTCCAGTCATCGTCCTCGTTCGTGATCTCTGTTCCGCCAACCCGGTAATTTCCACCATCCGCAGTCACTGAAACATTCCCGCTGCTGCTTCCCGCCTGAATGGAAGAATGCACAGTCAGACTGACACGGTTAATCTTTGTGCGGGATTCAGCGGCAAAGGCGGTTCCGACACTCGCCCAGACAAAAACTGCTGCCAGTATAACTGCTGCGATTCGATGCATCCCTGTTTTCCTGTTTTGATTCGTTTTCTTTGCTTCACTGCTGTTCCCCATAATTCTGCTCCCTTCTCGTTACAAATACTCTCGTAATCGCTCCTGTACCTGCCTTTTTAATTTTTCACACCTCTGCGTTTCGCAGAAGAAAAAGCAGCTTATACATGCAAAATAGTTTTCCATGCCGTTACAGATTCGTCGCCAGCGGCAGCGAAAAGATAAACTCCGATCCCACGCCCTCGGTGCTGACCACATCAATATTCTCCCCATGCGCCTGAATGATTTCTTTCACAATGGCGAGTCCCAGACCGGTTCCTTTTTTATCTTTTCCGCGGGACAGATCCGATTTATAGAAACGGTCAAATACCTTCTTCACACTGTCTTTCGGAATTCCAATGCCCGTATCCTTCACCGAAACGAAAATCTTTTCGTTTTTGATGCGGGTCTGGATGTAAATGGTGGAATCCGGATGGCTGAATTTGATAGCATTGTCGATCAGGTTATACAGTACCTGCTGAATCTTGCCCAGGTCCGCGTAAACCATCTGAATGTTATCGGAAAAAGTCAGCTCAAAGTTAATATTTTTCCTGCCGCACGTTCCCTCAAACGATGCCGCCGTGTCCTTGATCACGCGGTTAATGTCAAAGCTGGACCGGGAAAGATAGCCCTTGCTGTCTAAAGAATTTAAAGTCAGCATGCCCTGCGTCAGCTTCGTTAAACGCTCCGTCTCGGAAATGACCCTGGTTAAATATTTTTCATACATCTCCGGCGGGATGGTCCCGTCGATGATCGCCTCCAGATACCCTTTGATGGAAGTCAGAGGCGACCGGAAATCGTGGGAAACATTGGCGATAAAGTTTCGCTGATATTCCTCCAGTTTGTTGAGTTCACCAGACATATAGTTCAGCGTACCGGCAAGATATCCCATCTCGTCCCGGGTATTTAAGTCAATCTGGTAATCCAGATTTCCCTGTGCATATTCATTGGCACCTTCCGTGATCTTTTTCAGCGGGAAGTACACTGTCTTGGTAAACACCAGAAGAATGATCAGCGACAGGATAAACAAAAGTCCTGCTGTTATGTAAACCACATTCAGGTTCGAATTGCTCATTTCCCAGATCACACTCATGGGCAGATGCACCAGCACATAGCCGTATGTATTATAATTTCCGGTAATCGGTGCCGAAACACTCAGCACATCATACGGAAACAAATCATAATAAGATCCGGTCGAGTACGATTTGTTTCCCGTTGCAGTCGGATCAAACCCGTCTATGGTCGTCCCAGCCCGCTTGTTCTGCTCACTGTCCACCACAATGATTCCCTGCCGGTTGACCACCCAGATCTCCGCCCGCACAAACTTTGCCACAGCCTGAAGCTGCGGATAAACCGAATCCAGATCCTGCTTATTCCCCTGATACACCTTGCTGTAAGCAGATGCAATCAGATTCGCTTCATCGTACATGGCCTCCGCCTGGTTTTTCACCTGATTTCGGTTCATCAGCTGCGCGGAAAATGTCGCGATCGACGCAAAGCCCAGTAAGCCAAACACCAGGTAGCCTAATATAAATTTATAGTAGAGTGAATGTTTCATAATAATAGAAAACCTCTTATTTTGTGATAAATATCTTAATGTATCTATTCTATCACAAAATAAGAGGGAAAGAAACGAAACAATACCGCAGAACGTATTTAATATTTATACGCTCTGCGCTATCAAACTTTATTATTCTTTCATGAATCCGGCTAAAGACATCATAGGTTCCATCCGCTTTCCTGCATAAAAATATCGTTCTTGTCATGCCTTCCATTTCCTCCACCAAGGCATTTCTCCATTCCACTTTATACAGGGTCTTCAATGAGGGCACGAAAATTAGACAACTAATTTGGATGGTTTTCTTTTTTTCAAGAACGAAGTGGGCAGATAGCCTCAGCGGATGCTCCAACAAAGCCATCCTGATCCACAGACGACAAAAAGCACGCTCGCGCGTGCTTTCTGTTTAGGAGTTGAGTTTCTGATTTCACGGGTCAGATGAAACCAGACGAAATGTATAGAATATTCACATGTAGTTAGTTGCGGCTAACTGTCATTATATTAGCATAGGCTAACTTATTTTGCAACCCCTTTTTTCAATTTTTTTAAATTTTTTTACCGGCTCCGGTCCTGATACTCCGACGGGGAGATCCCCGTCACCTTTTTGAACTGGGCGCTGAAATATGCCGTATCGGAATATCCCACCTGCTCCGCCACCTCGTAAACCTTCACCCGGCAGTCTTTTAACAGGGTCATGGCTTTCTTCATCCGGTACCAGGTAAGATAGTTGGTGAACGTGTAGTCCGTCTCTTTTTTGAATACGCGGCTTAAATATCCTTCGCTGATTTCCAGATTTCCTGCTACCGTGCTGATATTGATATCTTCCCGGTAATGCTCCCGGATCAGCTGCACAGCCTGCTCTACATATTTATTTTTTGTATTTTTGACCGGACTTAAGCGAAGGACCGGCGCATCGGCACTGGCATCTGTCTGGGTTTCCCGCGCATCCCGAAGTCCCTGGATATGGCGGACCGCTGCCTCAAGCTCTCCATCTTTTAGCGGCTTTAAAAGGTAATCACTGACACCAAGACGCAGTGCACTCTGGGCATATTTAAAATCACTGTATGCCGTCAGGATAATGAAGCGCGCCTGACAGCCCTCCGCCCGCAGCTTTGTGATCATCTCCACACCGTCCATCCTGGGCATCTTGACATCGGTTACCACAAGATCCGGTGACAGCCGCTTCACAAGCTCTGCCCCTTCTTCCCCATTGGCAGCTTCCCCCACGATCACACAGTCTAACGCAGACCAGTCGATCGTCAGGATAATTCCCTTTCTTGCCATGGTTTCGTCTTCCACGACTACGACTCTATCCATTGTTTTCATCCTTTCGAAACGGCAGACGCAGCGTCACGGTAGTCCCGTCCTCCTCTACCTGCGCATGCATCCCGTATGTTTCCCCATAATAGATTTTCAAGATCTGAATGACATTGTAAAGTCCCAGATGTCCGTCCCGCTTTGCCGGTGCCGGGCTGTTGATCCAGTCCACCATATCCGCACTCATTCCACATCCGTCATCGGTCACGGAGATACTTAATACTCCGTCTTTCTGCGCTGCATAGATACAGATATAACCATTGTCACAGCCATCCAGCCCGTGAATGATGGCATTTTCCACCAGCGGCTGCAGGATCATCTTCGGAATCATACATTCTTCCAGCTGGTCCGGAATTTCTGTCTCATAAAGGAATCGTCCGCTGAACCGGATCTTCTGGATTCGGATGTAACTGTCTATGGTGTCCAGTTCTTCCTTTAATGGAATAAAGGGCTTGCTGGATATGCTCTTTCGCAAAATGACTGCCAGGTTTTCCGCCAGCACCGCAATTTCCGGAATCTGCCTAATCCTGGCATTCCATTTGATGGTATCCAGCGTATTGTACAGAAAATGCGGGTTCAGCTGTGTCTGGTAGAGACGCAGCGTTGTCTCATTTAAATCCTTCTGTTTCTGCACTCTTTCTTCCAGGTAACTGTTTAAATCGATTACCATTCTGTTGAAGCTTTCGGTCAGCCGCCCGAGTTCATCGTTTCGCGTGCTGCGGACCCGGATACTCAGATCTCCTGCTTTCACCTTTTCCATAGCTTTATCCAGCTGGCTGACTGGTCTTGCAATGCTCCGCGTCAGGATGCCGGAAATGCTTAAGCACAGGCACAGACTTAACAGGGACATGGCAAGGATCACCGTGCCCATGGTCTGCATGGCCGGTGCGCTGATCGGCGCCTGCCTGCATAGGATCACGGAAAAGCCGCGTTCCGGCTCGTTCGCCCGCAGATACTGTGTATCATCCTCCGTGTTCGTCTGCTTCTCCATTCCGGCTGCGATCTCTTCCATTTTTTCAGCATCGTAATCTGGTCTGGAGCAGTAAATGGGACGCTGGTGGGCGTCCAGAAGTAAAATGGTATCGGTCAGGGAATAAAAACCGCTGAAAATGCTGTCGAAATTCTCCCTTGTGAAGTCCAGTACCAGGTATCCGGTTCTGGCTCCTCCTGAATTTTCGATTGGATAAGCGCCCTGCATCAGCACACGGCTGTCCGTCAGGTTCAGATACGGGTCTGTCCGGTACCAGGTCATCTGTTTTTTCCCGGAAGCTTTTTTCAAAAGTCCCCAGTAAACCGGAAGACGATCCCCGCGCGTCATCGTATCCGTCGTAAAACGCAGCCTTCCCCCGACATCGTAAACGCTGATCTGCGCATGTCCGTATATTTCCTTGGATGCCTGATACAGCGACACATACATGCCGCGCTGCATTTCCACCGTAGTCGTATCGATCATATAGCGGGCCACGGAACCATCCTTTGTCTGTTCCCGGCAGACATTCTCGCAGTCCTCCAAAAGTGCTGTAAACCGGCTGCTGATCTCTGAGATCTGCCGCTGTGCTTCCTGTTCGCTCTGCCGGTTTAAGGATGCGGTAAACAGCCGGACCATCACAATACTGGAAAGAAAGAGCGGCACCAGGGCGACCGCCAGGCACGCCAGGAACACCCGTCCCCGGAATGAAAGGTGGATTTTTTTCATGATGCACCTCCCATTCCTGCTTCCGCATCCGATATGGATTTCCACGATTCCAGGATTTTTCTTTTTTCCATAGAAATGGTTTCAAAATCAGCATCCGGAAGCGGCAGCCTTTCGAGGGCATCCATCCCCTTTGGTGTCTCCACATCCTGCCGTACCGACCTCCGGCTCTGACTGTTCATAAGGATTTTCTGCACATCTTTGCTGAGCGTAAACTCCAGAAACTGTTTTGCAGTTTCTTCATGCACAGTTCCCCGGCGGATGGCTGTTCCTTCCAGGACCAGAAGTGTGCCTTCTTCCGGGTAAATATAATCTACATCGGCTCCGCTGCTGCGAAGTGCCTGCGCAGTTTCCTCCGTCGTCACGCCTACACTGCAGCGGCCATCCAGAATTTCTTCCTTTACCTGGGCGATGTTTTCCAGCAGATTATGATCCAGATTGCCGGCAAGTTCCTGCACGTACTGTTCTTTTTCCGGGCTGACCAGGGCTGCGGCTGCCAGGGCAGTCAGAGAAATATCCGATTTTTCCGGGTCCGCAAATGCTACCCTGCCTTTCCACCTCGGCTCCAGCAGACTTGCCCACCCAACCGGGAGTTCCCGGTAAGTCACGACATTCGTGTTGTACATAATGACCAGCGGAAGGACTGAGAATGCGCTCCAGCTGTGGTCTACCGAACGGAATGTCTCTGCAACCGCTGCCTCCTGGGCGCTTTCGTAAGGCATCCAAAGCGCCGCATACTCATCCAGAAGTTCGGTACTCACCCCAAATGCAAGATCCCAGTCTTTCGCCTGTTCAAACATCTGCCGCACGTTTTCCGATGTTCCTGCCTTCACTTCCACGCTCAGACCGGTGCGCTCCTCAAACTCTTTTACCACCGGCTCGTAAACCAATGGCTCCTGGTCCGTACAGATCACCAGATCAGCTGGTACCTGTGTCTGCGCAAACATCGGCCCTGCCGTTTTCTTCCCGCAGGCAGAAAGTAACAGCAGTATTGCCGCCAGAATCCATATTCTTCTCCTGATCTTCACTCGTGTTCTCCCCATTTCCGTTACTTCTGAAAAAATCCCCGTTTTCCCATGTTTCTGCTTTTCATTATAGCAGAAAACACTGGAAAACGGGGATTTTCTATTTTACATCTTCCTTAGCGAAACCGTCTCGTTCCGCTGCCATTTTCGCATCTGGACAGTCCAGAAAGCGGCAGGACAATTCCGGTTTCCGTTACAGTCCCAGGAATTTTTCAAAGATCTCGCAGATCATCACGGCTTCATGCTCGGTCTCCATCTCACAGAAGATCCGAAGAAGCGGCTCTGTTCCCGAGAAACGCGTGCTGACCCAGCCACCATTTTTTAAGTAAACCTTGCAGCCGTCCATGTAGGAAATATGATCCACCTCAAACGGGATCTCCGGCAATGCCTGGTCGATCATCAGCGTCTTATGGATCCGCTCTTTCTCCTCTGCGGTAAAGCGGTATGCCCGCTCCTCCATATGGATCTCGCCGTATTCTTTGCGGATATCTTCCGCGATCTCCGACAGTTTTTTGCCGCTGACTGCCATCATTTCGACCAGCAAGGACGCCGCGTAGATGCCATCCTTTCCGTGAATGTGTCCCTTCACGGTCAAACCTCCGGAAGACTCGCCGCCGATGATCGCATCGGTCTCCTGCATCTTTGCGGAAATGTACTTAAAGCCGACCGGCACCTCATAACACTTCTGTCCGAAGCTTTCTGCCACCTTGTCCAGCACATGCGTGGTAGAAAGATTTCTCACCACCGGGCCGCGCCAGCCGCGGTATTTCAGCAGATAGTAATACAGCATGACCAGAATGGTATTTGCATGGAGATAATGTCCTTTATCATCGATGACGCCAAGCCGGTCTGCATCTCCGTCCGTCGCAATGCCGATGTCGCAGTAACGGTCCAGCACGTAGTTCTGCAGATTGCGCAGGGTATTCTCGGTCGGAGCCGGCATCTTTCCGCCAAACAGGGTATCATGCTGGGCATTGATGGTCTCTACCGTACAGCGCGCAATGGAAAGGATGGTGCAGAGTGCCGTCAGGCTGACCCCGTACATCGGATCGATCGCAATGCGCAGATCGCGTTCCCGGATCGCATCCAGATTGATCAGGGAGATGATGTTGTCCAGATATTCGTTCATGGGGTTCATCTCCACCACCTGGCCGCTCTTCACCAGTTCCTGGTAAGCGTGCGGCGGCATCTGCCCGTATTCCTCCGGATCCGGGACATAAAGCTCATCTGCCTGTTTTAAATAGCGTTCAATATCTGCGGTCTGATGCTCATCCGCATCTCTTCCGCCCTTCGTAAAGACCTTGATCCCATTGTAGATGGCCGGATTGTGGCTCGCTGTCACCATCATGCCATAATCCAGGTCATGTTTCATCACATAGAACATTACAAGCGGTGTCGGAGAACTCCGGTCCACAAACAGCACTTTGATTCCCTGCTGCCCAAAGATCTCGCAGGACCAGATGACCGCTTCCTTGGAAAGGAACCGGCGGTCATAGCCGATCACCACCGGCTTGTCCTCCACATGTTCTGCTTTCATTTTTAAAGCCATCGCAAGCGCGAGCTTCTGGATATTTTCTTTTGTAAATTCTTCCCCAATGATGGCTCTCCAGCCACCAGTGCCAAATTTTATCATAGCCACACCTCATTTTTTGCACTTGTTCCAGTATGCGTTCACCACTCAGACGACGGATACCCTGCCCTTGCTGACTTTCAAAAAGATAAGCAGGGAGATGACTGTGCTGACGGTCAGGATCGATGCCAGCGCTGCCGCGGTACCGAAACTGTTTCTTACAACCTCCGTATAAATAGCCACGGAGATGGTGCTGGTCTTGCCGCCGTACAGCATCACGCTGGAAGACAGCTCGTTGATACAGGTGATCCAGCTTAAGATCGCGCCGGAAAGAACACCCGGTGCCATCAGTCTTGCAGTCACATTTACAAAAGTTTTCATCGGGGAAACACCCAGGCTGATGGAAGCCTCCTCCACACTTACATCCATCTGCTGCAGGAATGCACTGCCGGAACGGACTGTGTAAGGCAGTTTCCGGACGATAAACGCAATGATCATGATCATGGCCGTACCGGTTAAGATCATCGGCTGCTTGTTAAATGCAACGATTAAGCTGATACCAAGAACAGCCCCCGGGATCACGAACGGGAACATGATCAGCAGATCCATCAGCTGTCCTGCCAGACCTTTCTGACGCACGACGATGTAAGAGATCAGCATGCCCAGAATGATAATGAACACGATCGCAATCGAAGAGAATACGAAGGTATTGCGGATGTTGGTCCACAGGCGGTTGAAGATCGTCACATAACTCTCCAGACTGAAGCCTTTCTGGAAGCCGGTGAAATCGCACTTGATAAAGCTGCTGACAATGACTACGATCTGCGGCATAATGCCGATGAGGGTCACCAGCATAACCGGCAGGGTCACCAGTGCACGTTTGCCTCCGTAAAGAACCTCTTCCTTCGGCGGACGCATGGCAGTCATGACATAGTTTTTCCGGCTCACAAAGTATTTCTGAACCAGAAGCACTGTGGTGGAGCAAAGTACAACAACCACGGACAAAGCACTCGCCAGATGTGCATTTCCGCCGATCTCACTCATGTACTCATTGTATACAAGAACCGGAAGGACCATGTAGCCCTCGCCGATCAGCATCGGGGTACCGAAATCTGCCAGGCTAGTCATAAATACCATAATGGCGCCTGCCGCAATGGACGGAGCCACAACCGGCAGAGTGACTGTCAGAAGGCGGCGCAGCTTATTGCTTCCCAGATTTTCCGCTGCCTCCTCAATACTGGAATCGATGCTTCCCATGGCACCCGACGTATACAGGTACACATAAGGGAACAGTTTAAACGTAAATACTAGGATGATCCCCAGTTTCCCGTATATACTCGGAAGATGGATCCCGATCTTCGCAAACATACTGGTGATAAATCCCGCGCGGCCAAACAGCATGATCCAGCTGTAAGCACCGATGAACGGCGGGCTCATCAGACTCATGATAATGAAGATATGAATAAAGTTCTTACCGAATACATTGTAGCGGGACATGATGTAAGCGATCGGTACGCCCACAAGAAGTGTGGTACAGGTCGTCACGATCGACACAAACAGGCTTCGTCCCAGTGCCGAATAGTAATACTTTTTCGTAAAGAACCGGATGTAGTTCTCAAAAGTAAACCCGGCTGTCTTATTTGAGAAAAAGCTTCGGGTGATCAGGGTACAGAACGGGTAGATCAGAAAGATCAGCATAAAACCAATGACTACCACCTTGACCCAGAACCAGAAGTCCAGTTTTTTGCGGGATGTTACCATGAAATCACCTCCTGGGTTGCCGCATCGTAAACGCCTACCGCATTGATGTCAAAGTTTACTTTCACGTTCTCTCCATCCGGGCGGACGGTCTGCACATCCTTGGTGTATTCATTGAGCTGCAGAGTCTGACCGTTATTTAACTCGATCTCGTACTCAATGAAATCGCCCAGGAAGGTCGACATCACGATCTTGCCCGGAAGTCCATTTGTCTCATCGAAGAACAGCTGCTCCGGTCTTGCAGAGATGATGCCCTTGCCCGAGTACGGTTTCTTTAATTTGCAGGTAATGCTGCATTCGTCCTTAATATTCAAAACGGCTGCCTCCGGATTTTTGCCGTCCACTTCGCATTCCACAAAATTGGAAACGCCGATAAAGCCTGCAACGAACGTATTCTCCGGTTTCTTATAGATTGCTTCCGGCGTTCCCACCTGCATGATGTTGCCCTCTTTCATGACCGCGATCCGGTCTGAGATTGCCAGGGCCTCCTCCTGATCGTGGGTAACGTAAATGGTGGTAATGCCCAGTCTCCGCTGCAGCTTCTTGATCGCAGTTCTCATCTGTACGCGAAGCTTTGCATCCAGGTTGGAAAGCGGCTCATCCATCAAAAGCACGCCAGGCTCAATGACAAACGCACGCGCCAGCGCCACACGCTGCTGCTGACCACCGGAAAGTTCATTTGGTTTTCTGTCTTTTAATTTTCCGATCTGAACCAGCTCCAGTGCCTCTTCCACCTTGCCCGGGATCTGCTCCTTCGGACACTTCTTGGCTTTCAGACCGTATGCCACGTTTTCCGCTACCGTCAGGTGCGGGAAGATCGCATAGTTCTGGAACACCATACCAATATCACGCTTGTGCGCTTCCAGATTGTTGATCACCTTGTCATCAAAACAGATCTCACCGCCGTCCACGCTGTTGAATCCTGCGATCATACGAAGCAGTGTTGTCTTGCCGCAGCCGGACGGTCCCAGCAGCGTAAAAAATTCCCCCGGTTTAATTTCCAGATCCACTCCATTTAATGCGGTAAAATTTCCGTATTTCTTTACGGCCTTTTTTATGATCACTGCATGACTCATATTCATTCCTCCATTCCTGTCCACCTGTGGCCGTTTGAATCCGACCGGTGTTTTACAATCCTCTCCGGCGCTCCGCCCTTGCAGGGCATTTTCATACGATAGAATGTTCCTGTGAAGCGGGTAGGAAAAGACTGCCCGCCCGCTTGGGGCAAGGCAGTCTTTTTGATGTTCACGTTCTATTGATTTCCATATTGCCTTTTAATCGTGCACAAAGCTGCGTTTTTCTGCTGCAGCTGACATATGGCTGACGCACGCCGGCAAAATCTGCTGCCACAACGGTATCGTACGGAATTTTCAGTTCAGAAAATTCCTACCCGTGTACAGTAACAATTAATCTACCATGATATCGTTGAACTTTTCGATATTGGCTTCCTTCTCATTTGCTGCCCAGTCAAAGTCGTAATCTACTAATACCAGATCATCCAGTTTTGCCATACCTTCGCCAACTTCCATATCGCTTCGTACCGGACGGCGTCCCCAGTTCTGGCTCTGCTCGGTCTGGCATTCTTTGGAAGTAACGAAATCGATGAAGAGTTTTGCATTTTCTTCGTTCGGGCATCCCTTAACCAGTGCTACACCATCCGGAACTGCGCTGGTACCATCTTTCGGATATACAAATCCTACAGAAGGGTCGTCTGCGTATTTGATCGCAGATTTCTCAATGGTAATACCTACATAGAACTCACCGTCTGCAACCATCTTGTGGCACTTACCGGAAGAGTCAACGATCTTGCCATCCAGGTTATCGTACAGCTGTTTGATGAAATCCCAGCCTTTTTCCTTACCGCCGTGACCCAGGATCATGGTACATAACTGGGTGTATGCGGAACCGGATTTGGACGGCAGGCAGTATGCAATTTTGCCTTTCCATTCTGGCTTGGTTAAGTCTTCCCAGGACTCCGGAATGGTCAGTCCGTCTTTCTCGATCAGGTCCTTATTATAGAAGATAACCATCGGAAGCGGGCTCTCACCGATCCAGTAACCATCCGGATCCTTGTAAGCGTCGCCGATGAATTCGTCGTTTGCACATACATACGGCTCGAAGTATTCCTTGAATGCTGCCAGGGAGTCAGCACCACCGCCCCAGAGTACATCTGCGATCGGGTTTGCCGACTCTGCTGCGATTCGGTTGCACAGCTCGCCGGTTCCGGCTGCTACTACCTCAACCTTGACATTCGGATATTTCTCCATGAACAGGTTTACGCCTGCATTCAGCGGATCTGCATCGTGCGGGGAGTAAACAACAACGCTTCCGGTATAATCTTCCGGCGCTTTCTCTGCCTTTTCTTCCTTGGAAGCATCCTTTTCCTCTGCTTTGCTTTCCTCTGCCTTTGTCTCCTCCGCTTTGGTCTCTGCCGGTGCTGCCGTTGTCTCTGCTGCCTTTCCTCCGCCACAGGCGGTTACGCTCAGTGCCATCAGTGCTGCCAATGATGCTGCTAACCAACGTTTTTTCATAATACCCTCTCCTTTTCTTTGTTTTTGTTCCTGGGTTATCACGTTCCATGGGAAAGGTCCGCTCCTGCTTACGCTGTGCGTCCGGTCATAATCGTCCGCACCGGTCAGCAGTGTGCATTTTCCCGTTCCAGATGTCTTTATTATATGCTGTCTTTGTGCGTTTTTCCATTTGTATTTCTGACTTTTCTTTTGTTATTCTGAACTTTGTATATTATTTTTGTTGTTTCTTTTTCTGTTTTGTGCATTTTTACACATGCTTTCCCATTCATTTTCTGTATCTCTGCCATACAAAACACTTCCAGGCACAACTTCCTATGAAAAAAGAGACCCGCCACCAGGCAGATCTCCTTTTTCTCTTTCGATATGCAGTTTTCTTATCATTTTCCGCTTCCGTCCACGCATGCGTATCCGGCAACGTTCTTACACTTCATCTTTCCAGTGCAGGCGGTGCAGATGTCCTTCCATGTTCATCTTCTCAAATCCATTCTGACGCAGTGCCTCATACAGCACGATCGCCACGGAATTGGAAAGATTTAAGGAGCGGATGTCTCCCCACATCGGGATCCGCACACAGTTTTCCTTGTGCTCTACCAAAATTTCTTCCGGTATTCCGGCGCTTTCCTTGCCAAACATGATATAGCAGTCCGGTTCGTACTCCACATCCGTGTAGGTTTTCGGTGCCTTGGTCGTTGCCATGTAGATTTTCACGCCCGGATTGCGATCCAGAAAATCCTGGAAATCGGAATACACGGTAACATCCAGCTTATCCCAGTAGTCCAGTCCGGCACGCTTTACTGCCTTTTCATTCAGCTTAAACCCCAGCGGCTCGATCAAATGTAAGCGGGTATTCGTTGCGACACAGGTACGCCCGATATTTCCGGTGTTCATCGGCATTTCCGGCTCAAATAATACAATGTTCATTTCGTTTTACTCCGTTTTTCCGTCCAGGCGGTCCACAAACCGTTTGATACGGCTAAGGGCCTCCTTTAAACTCTTTAAGGAATACGCATAGGACACACGGAGGAAGCCTTCTCCGCAGTCTCCAAATGCAGTTCCCGGGACCACTGCTACTTTTTCTTCGCGCAAAAGCCGGGTCGCAAACTCTTCGGAAGTCATGCCAAAGCGTTTGATGCTCGGGAACATATAGAATGCGCCCTGCGGCTCAAAGCAGTCCAGCCCCATCTCCGCAAAGGCGTTCATCAGATAACGGCGTCTCTGGTCGTAGGATTCCCGCATGTGCTGTACGTCTTCATCGCCATTGCGTAGCGCTTCCACTGCCGCGTACTGACTCGTCGTCGGTGCACACATGATCGCATATTGGTGGATCTTTAACATCTGTTTTAAGATCAGCTCCGGTGCGCAGGCATAGCCCAGACGCCATCCGGTCATGGCAAATGCCTTGGAAAAGCCGTTGATCAGAACGGTGCGCTCTTTCATGCCAGGCAGGGACGCGATCGTCACATGGTCTTCCTTTGCGTAGGTCAGCTCCGAATAGATCTCATCGGAAATGACGTAAAGATCTTTCTCAATGACAATCTCTGCGATCTTCTCCAGATCTTCCCGCTCCATGATCGCACCGGTCGGGTTATTCGGGAACGGCAGTACCAGGATCTTGGTCTTCGGCGTAATCTTCTCTAACAGTTTTTCCGGAGTCAGACGGAAGTTGTCCTTTTCTTCCAGTTCAATGATGACCGGAACACCGTCTGCCAGAACACAGCACGGAGTATAGGAAACATAGCTTGGCTGCGGGATCAGTACTTCATCGCCCGGATCGATCATGGCACGCATAGCCGCATCGATCGCTTCACTGCCACCCACAGTTACCATGATCTCATGGTCCGGATCATAGCAGACATTGCAGCGGCGCTCCAGATAATTGTGGATCTCAATCTTTAAATCCTTCAAACCTGCATTGGAGGTGTAAAAGGTACGTCCCTTTTCCAAGGAATAAATGCCTTCCTCGCGGATATGCCACGGCGTGTCGAAGTCCGGCTCGCCCACACCAAGGGAGATGGCATCTTTCATCTCACTGACGATATCAAAAAACTTACGGATCCCGGACGGCGGGATGGAAACGATCTTTTCATTTAATGGGTTTCTCACGGTGTAATCAGCATCCTTTCATCCTGGACCTCGTCGCAGAGAATCGTTCCGTGGTCCTTATATTTTTTCAGTACAAAGTGCGTTGCAGTGCTTAAGACCGAATCAAGCGGTGCCAGCTTGTCGGATACAAACTGTGCAACCTGGCGCATGGTCTTGCCCTCAATAAACACGGTAAAATCAAATGCTCCGGACATCAAGTACACGGCATTCACCTCACTGTACTGGTAGATGCGCTCTGCAATCTTGTCAAATCCCATGCCGCGCTGGGGAGTTACTTTTACCTCGATCAGCGCAACGACCTTCTCTTCACTGGTGTTGTCCCAGTTGATCAGGGTGTGATAACCACAGATAATATGTTCTTTCTCCATCTCGGCAATCTCATTGGCGACCGCGACTTCGCTCTCCCCTAAAAGAATCGCCAGGTCATGGATATCGATTCTGCTGTTCTTTTCGATTACCGCCAAAATTTTCTCTCTCATTTTTGATTGCCTCCTTGTATAATTGTGTAAATCCTGCGGCTGCAACATGACTCCTGTTCGCAGGAAAAAATCCTGTGCAGCTGCGCTATATAGGGAATCCCGATCTTTTCAATCGAAAAAACCGGGAATCACTTTCGTTATTTCATCGGGCTGGGGACGCTCTAAAAATCCCCGTCCTTCCTGCACGACCATTTCCCGTGCAATGCCTTTGTTCACCCGGCCGATGACCTGTGCCGGAATATTTTTTTCTGCCAGTGTACGCACCAGCTGACCGCCATTTGGAGCAGTCAGGAGGATGCAGCCCTGGCTGTAAAGCCGGTACGGATTTAACTCTAGGCGCTCACAGACCTCCACCGTCTCCTGGCGGATGGGGATCTGGCGCAGATAAAACTCCACGCCGGTCTCATAGGCACCGGTCAGATTCCAGATGGCAGTTAAGATGCCTCCTTCTCCCGCCGGTTCCCACTCTGTGGCACCAAGACTTTTCCAGAAAGTCCCATCCAGAATTGTCCCGGTTTCTGACCTTTGTTTCTGTTCCACAGATGCATCAGACGATTGTGTAGCCGCTGCTGTCACCGACACAAGATACTGACTGCATTCCGCGATCTCATCCATATATTCATCGGAAAACCAGTGGGAAAGCTCTTCTTTCTTCGCCTCCACCAACTTCAACGTTCCCGCGAGACCCGCATAACCGGCAACCACCAGATCCTGTCCGGGGTGCAGAAGTCCTGTGTTCTCGCGCTCAATTCTTCGCATCATAATATTTCAATCCTTTTTCTGTTCGGAAGCATGCCATTGTTACTGTGCACGCACGCGTGCCTGGCAACGGGATTTTGCCGATGCTTCGCATTCCAATCCTCATTCCGGTTCACGCGTGCGTGCCCAGCAACAAAAGCCTTGCAAGACTCCGGATTATTCCGGCTGCGATGCATTTTCAGCTGGTGCTGCTGCCTCACCAGGTCCTCCGGTTGAAGCTTCGCCCGCAGACGCGCTTCCTGCTCCCGGTCCCACCACCTGGCTCTGCTCTGGCTGAGCTGCCGGTGCGGCAGTTTCCGGCGGTGCGGCTGTCTCAGGTGTATGTTCTGCCGGTGTCTCTGCCGGATTGTTTTCCGCCGGAGTTTCTGCAGACTGGACCGGTGTCTCTGCCGGTGCTGCCGGTCCTACCAGAACAATGGCCTTAGACGGATTGTAGGTATCCGTGTGCAGAACGGTGCGCTCTTTCTCCACACCATCGACCGTAACAACCTTCCAGAGTCTGGATTTGTAACCGATGTGTGCCGACTGGATCTGCTTTGTCTGTCCAGGGCGGAGAGAATTATCTACTTTCCGCTGCGGTTCCCCAGGATCGGTCTTGCTTAAGGTTTCGGAAATATACTCTACTTTCCGGTTTGCCGGACGGGTCTCTTTTCCGTAAATCGTAAAGGTCAGCGTTTTTCCCGCTGTCGTTCCCTCGATATAGATCGGGGTACTGTAATTATTGGTAACCTTAATATCTTTATAGGTTCCGGCGATTGCCGCATCCATAGAAGGTTTCACATACGTAACGATCATGGAATGGTTCTGCCGCTGGGTGATCTCCAGTTCCGCTTCCAGGGATGCATCATAAAGCGTAGTTGCGATCTGGCAGACACCTCCGCCAACGCTGTCCACAACCTGACCATTCTCATATGCCGCTGCCGTAAAATAACCATTCTCGATGGTAAACGGATGCATGCACTCGTAACCGGATAACGTTTCTCCCGGCATTAACACATGACCATTAATCTTGGAAACTCCATTCGCAATGTTTCCGGAGCGGGATGCACCGCTGCTTGCATACGCCGTCGTGCAAGTACCGAGCACATCGGAAATGGTAGCGAGATCTTCTTTTTTGATCTTCGGCTCTTTGGTAATGATCACGGCATCGGCTGTGATCTCCGCCGACTCTGCCGCAAGCGCCTCATTCAGCTTTTCCACAGTGGCTTTTGTGTCTACCGCTTTTCCAATCTGCTCTTGTGTAATTTCAAATTTTCCGTTTTTCCGGGTAATCGCCGCATCTTTCGGCTCGTCGATCAGACCGGAGCACTTTGTATCGACCAGGGTCTGGACTGCTGCCTCGTCAACCTGCGCGTCCAGAGAAATATGGACCGGTTCCTTTTCCAGATCCTTTCGCTCCATATACTGCCGGATCAGACAGCCGCCAGCTGCATAATCTTCTGCTTCTTTCAGGGCATCCTCATTTTGAGCGGCATACCCGAGTTCTTTGGCCGTTGTTTTGACCGCGGCACCGTCTACCTTCAGTGTTACGGTGCGCGTCTCAAGTTCTGCCAGATACTCTGAAAATCCTGCTTCGGCTTCTTCTTTCGTCAATCCGCCAAGGGAAAAATCACCCACATAGATTCCATCCGGATATGCTTTTTCTTTTGCATAAGCAGGAAATGTCAATGCACTTCCAAGAGCCGCCGCCAGTGCCAGCCGCCCGAGCACATTCCATATCTTCATAAACTTCTCCCTTTGCTGTTCACATAATAACATTACATCATAACAGACAGTGCCATCGGAGCTACCATAGCCACGATCAGGATCACGATTACCACGCCCATGATAATGCGGGCTTTTTTATTGTTATGCATATTCATCATAATGAATCACCTCTTTTTAAAATAGGATCAGCCCTGTTCCAAGGGCTGTTTTTAAGTTTACTTCCTTGAGATCCGCCCGTATTTGGATATGATCTTATCGGTGATACGGGAGATTTCATTCCTGCTCAGATAGTCAATCTGCACAGGTAAATCTATTTTATGATATTTTAGTAAATACCGCAAGTCCTCTTTTTGCTTTTTGGAAGCGGGCTGTTCGCGCTTTACCTTGTAGAGCAAAGGTGCATCCACAAATGCCTCCGGTGCCTGATTTGCATGATGTTCTGCTAGCTTCTGATACAGCCTGTGGGCATCGAGGGCATCGCCCAGTGCACGGTGGGCGCTCTCCTGCGTAAGTCCATAAAAAGCGCAGGCCGCTCCCAGCCGTTTGCTCTCCTCTGGCGGCATAAAACGGCGGCACAGCGTCAGCGTGTCGATCCCGTTCTTTTCAAACGTCAGGCCCTGGTTGACCGCCGCCCGCTTTAAAAAGCTAAAATCGAATATGATCCGGTGGCCAAGAAGCGGAAGTTCTCCACAGAAAGCCAGAAATTCCGGCAGGATATCCACAAGATCCGGGGCATTTTCCAACATATCCCCGGAGATACCCGTCAGCTCCGTAATCCGCGCTTCCAGCTCCCGGTGCGGATCGAGCATCGTATGAAACCGTCCGGTCTCCTGACCGTCTTCCACCCGCACTGCCCCGATCTCGATGATCTTATCCTGTTTCGGATTCAGACCGGTAGTTTCCAGATCCAGGGCAATGTAACTGTTCGGAATCTGGATCTGTTTCCCAACCGCCTGATCTGCTGCGGCAGCCTTCTTATTTTCTGCATCCAGCGTCACGTTTTCTCCGCTCATAGTCAGATCCTCCCAAGCACCGTCAGCTTCGCATTGTGGTTTAACCGGTCTTTCTCCCGGTAATCAAACAGCAATATCTCTCCAGACCGCAGGACCTCAACATGAACCTGTGTCCCCAATGTTCTAAGTTCCGGAAGCAGTCTGCGGATTTCTTCCTTATAGGGAGTCTGTACAAGTGCAAACGATGGACGGCTCTTTGCATTTTCCCGCAGATACAGATCACACATGAGTGCATCTTCCAAGGCCCCCAGTCTGTCGTCTCCCACCTTCTGGCGGATCAGCGCATGGAAGATTTCATAGCGCGCCAGGCGGCTATGGTTTAACCCGGTCAGATGGTTTTCATCATAATACCGCGCCATATATTCGTACATGGAGAACGCGTTCTCAAATTCCTGTTCAAACAGCTTCAGCGTTTTTAAGAACTGGCGGCTGTTGTAATACACCTCCACCATATTCTCCACGCCCTTTAAGCAGAGCACATCGCCGTAGGGCAGCCATTTGGTCGACAGCACCTCGTACGGAGCTTTTCCCCGGTACTGCAAATCGTAATCCTGCACCTTTTCATGCATGTAAGAACCTTTCAGGACTTTCAGAAAGCCCAGCTGGAACTGCTCCGGTTCCATGGAATACACCTCATTAAAAGAACGTCCGAACGAATCGTAGTCTTCATAGGGAAGTCCTGCGATCAGATCCAGATGCTGATGCACATTTTTTCCGGCATTGATCCGCTCCACCACATAGCGCAGGCGGTCTAAGTCCATCTTCCGGTGGATTTCCCGGATCGTATCCGGATTGGTGCTCTGCACACCGATTTCCAGCTGGATCAGTCCCGGACGCATCCGGCTGATCAGTTCCAGTTCTTCTTCATCCAGAAGATCCGCCGCAATCTCAAAGTGGAAATTGGTCACACCATTATCATGTTCCAGAATATGTTTCCAGATCGCCATGGCATGACTCTTTTTTGCATTAAAGGTTCGGTCCACAAATTTTACCTGCGGCACCTTCCGTTCCAGAAAGAAATCCAGTTCCTGAAGCACCAGCTTTACGTCCCGGAATCGGACGGATTTGTCAATCGAAGACAAACAGTAACTGCAGGAAAACGGACAGCCACGGCTGCTCTCATAATAAACGATGCGGTTCTCGAAACCATCCAGGCTCGGATATAAAAATGGAATCCGGCTCATATCCATGACCGGGCGGATCGGCTGGTCACAGATTGTTCCGTCTGCACCATGGTAAGTCAGACCGGCAACCTGCTTCATCTGCTGCCAGAAGTCAGTCTCTCTGCCATTCCGTGCCTGGGATGAAATTTCATGCTCTGAATCTGATTGTGTACCCTGATTGCTGTTTTCCATTTTACATTCTGTCTTCGCGTCTGTATGAGCCCCTCCATTCTGCGAATCTCTCCTGAGACTCCGCACCGTGCATCCCAGCGTCCGGTAACAATTCAAAAGCCCGGCAAACATCTCCTCGCCTTCGCCCTTCATAATGCCAAACACCTCCGGCTCCCGCAAAAGAAGCTCCGGCGCGTCGTAGGAAACTTCCGGACCGCCAAGCCAGATATCGGTCTCCGGAAGCACCTTATGAATATCCCGCACAAGATCCAGCGCATAGGAAATGTTCCAGATATAACAGGAAATCCCGATCAGATCCGGTTTTCTCCGGTAAATGTCTTCCAGGATCAGCTCCATCTGGTTGTTGATGGTGTACTCTGCAATTTCCACCTGCATCCTGCATCCGGCTCCCCGTTTTTCTTTTGCAGCCGCCGTCAGACCTGCTGCAGCAGAACTCGTTGGCGCTTCCGTCTCAGGCACACAAGGGAGACCATCCTCGAAACGATTCTGGTCTCCCTGTACGGATTCTGCCGCGCCCTGGGACTCGGCAAACATTTTTAAACTGTACACTCCCGGATTGGAGTGAATATATTTGGCATTGATCGCCGTCAGTAAAAACTTCATATCTTATACGTCAATCTCAATCTTTCTTCCGGTCTGGTCATACTGGTAATACCGCACGCCTGCTGCATTCAGCATGCGCTTGGAAGCCCGCACGGACGGAGAATCCGGATATTTATCTTCCTTATAAATAATAGTTTTGATTCCCGCCTGAATGATTGCTTTCGCGCACTCATTGCAGGGGAAAAGTGTCACATAGATCTTGCTGCCTTCCAGGCTTCCGCCGCGGTAATTCAAAATCGCGTTCAGCTCACTGTGTGTCACATACAGATATTTGGTGCTGTACGGATCAGCATCCTCCTGCTCGCGCCCCCACGGGAACTCATCGTCCGAGCAGCCTTTTGGGAAACCGTTGTAGCCCATGGACATGATCTTGTTATCTTCACTGACAATGCAGGCGCCCACCTGGGTATTCGGATCCTTTGAGCGGCGGCCGGATAAATCCGCCACACCCATAAAATATTCATCCCAGGAAATGTAATCTGCACGTTTCTTTGAATTGCTCATATCGCTCCTCCTGTTCTCACAATCCTGTGCTTTTTCCAACCGGCACCAGCTATGCACAAGTCGATATATCAAGCACGGAACTCCTGTTTCCTGTTCACACCTTCAGCACATGGTACCCAGCGGCTTTCGTCAGCCGGTTCATGATTGCCTGTCCCAGATGGTCCTTCGAAAAGCTTTCGGAATAAATGCAGTCCACGTCCAGGTCATCGAACTCTCTTAGCACAGCAAACAGATTGTGGGCAATGGTTTCTTCCTTCGCGCGAAGTCCCACACTGCGAACCTCTCCCTGCGGATAACGCGCCTTTGTCTCATCGGTACAGATTACGCCGACCTTTTTGCCCTCCGCAAGCTTCTCTTTCACCAGTTCGTTGATGGTTTCCACCACCTTACCAGTCTCACCCTCTATCAGCTGCAGATCTGCATGCGGTGCATAATGGCGGTATTTCATGCCCGGTGCCTTCGGCCGCAGATCCGCACTCGGTGGTGCCTGGATCGCCGGATCAATCTCTACCTCTCCCACGGTCTCGCGCAGCATCTCCATGGTAATTGCACCCGGACGAAGCAAAGTCGGCACATCACCGTATACGTCCACGATCGTAGACTCTACCCCGATTCCCACCGGACCGCCATCCAGGATCATCTCAATCTTGCCTTCCATGTCCTGCCATACATGCTGTGCCGTGGTCGGGCTTGGTCTGCCGGAAGTATTGGCGCTCGGTGCTGCCACCGGAACCCCAGCCAGTTTGATCAGACGGTTTGCCACCGGGTCACTTGGCATACGGACTGCTACCGTATCCAGCCCGCCGGTCGTTCCATAAGGCACAATGTCACTTTTCGGAAATACCATAGTAAGCGGTCCCGGCCAGAATGCCTCCGCCAGCTTCCTGCCCGCCTCCGGAATGTACGCTACAAGCGGTTCCAGTTCGTCCAGACAGGAAATATGCGCAATCAGTGGGTTGTCAGACGGGCGGCCCTTTGCTGCGTAAATTTTCTTAGCCGCAGTCTCATCCAGTGCATTCGCGCCAAGACCGTAAACCGTCTCGGTCGGAAATGCCACCAGACCGCCGGTTCTTAGAATTTCAGCTGCCTCAGCCAGTTCCTCATCTTTGATCTGTTTTGTATCTTCTATTTTTACCAGTTTTGTATTCATACGTTTACCTTCTTTGCAATCCTGCAGCAACATGATACCGGTGTGCTGCCAAGGCTGTGTCCACATGATTATTTCCGGCATAAAACCTTACCTTTTTGCCGGTCTGTTTCTGCCTTATCATAACACAAGACACCCTGCGGTGCAAGATAGACCGCAGGGTGTCTGACTATAAGTTTTCTATATTATTTATGCATTCACGCGTTTCTCATTTTTTACAGTTTTATGTGTTCCAATGCTATGGATCAGCACACTGACGCGTTTATAAACCAGTGCAGTCACCACGGACACAATGATTCCTTTGACCACATTGAACGGTCCGACGCAGAACAATGCAAAGGTCCATACACTTCCAACCGCCGGGTTGATGGCTGCGCCTGCTGCCAGAATGGTTTCCATCGGCATGAAGTTGGAGTAAAACGGAAGCATAACCAGAGCATTTGCTACCACACCAACCGCTGCCATACAGATGGTTCCCACCACAAGTCCTGTCATGGCACCTTTTCTGGTATGGGAAATTTTATAGATCAGACCTGCCGGAATGACCAGGGCACAGGAGATCACCAGGTTCGCAAACTCTCCTACAAATCCGGTACTGGTCGGCTTCAATACCAGCTTTACCAGAATTTTTACGACTTCCATGATCGCACCGGCTGCCGGTCCCATGGCAAAGGTTCCGATCAGCACCGGTACCTCGCTGACATCCAGTCCGTAAAAGCTTGGTGCCAGAAACGGAAGCGGAAACTCAAACAGCATCAGCACACCTGCAAGAGCACCAAACATTCCCATCAATACAACATTTTTCGTAGTCAGTAACTTTTCTTTCATGTCTTTTCCCTCCTGAAATAGATTGGTCGTGTCACTGTTCATGCATTGCGCAAACAGTAACGTGTAAGTTCATCATTCAGAGGAATCGTGTGAAATATGAAAATCAGCAGATGCGCTGCCATACCGCCTCGATATACCATACAACAAAAAATCCCCCGGATATCGCTACCCGGGGGACTTGAGTCGTTCATGCTGCCATTACAGGTCTTGCTGTAAAAGCTTTCACACAATTTCTTCTCTCATCCAGACTATACTGTCGGTTTTGGAATTTCACCAAATCAGCTGCGCAAAGCAGGTCGCGGACTGTAACCGCCGGTGGGGAATCGCACCCCGCCCCGAAGAACTTATCATTGCCTTAACTATAGTACATCTTTTTCAAAAAATCAAGTAAATTTATACAAGACCGATCATGCTTAAGATCATCAGCAGTACCATGCCGACACATCCGCCAAATGCTGCCATCGGGCTGACATATTTCAGATACTGCGGCAGGTCTACGTTGAATACCTCCTGACACATCCAGCATCCGGAGTCATTGACATGACCAAACAGAACGGTACCAAGACCGATTGCCAGGGTAACTGCTACCGGTGACAGACCAAGCATGTTCATGATTGGCAGGCAGATACCTGCTGCTGCCATGGATGCGGTTGCCATGGAACCTGCTGCTGCACGCATAACAGCGGCAATGATGAACGGGATCAAAATCATCGGAATGCCGGATTTTGCAACAACCTCTGCGATCTCAGATACAACCGGCTGGCTGGAAAGTACAGATGCAAATGCTGCACCCATTGCGGTCACCATAAGAACCATTGCAGAAACATCAATCGCACGTTTTACCCAGTTGCCCATACCAAGCTCCAGAAGGCTTGCATTCTCGCTGATTTTTTCTGTGCGGTTTGCATTGCGGAGCATTTTTGCCTTGATCTTTCCATTGGTCAGGATCAGGATGATGATGCCAACCAGCATTGCGATCGATTTGTTTCCGATAAAGTTGATTACCTGAAGTACACCGCTGTCCTCTGGAAGAACCATGGCACAGATCGATGCTGCTGCGATCAGTCCAGCCGGAACGATCAGCGGAAGGAAGGCGATCAGGGCATTCGGGATATCCGGTTCTTTCATCAGAAGACTCTCTACGCTGTCATCGCCATCTTTCACCGGCTCAATACCAACGGTATACTCCGGCTTCGGTGCTGCATAGGAAGCATGCTTTGTCATCCAGCGGATGGTCAGTGCATAAATGATAAGCAGTGCTGCCAGACAGATTACCAGGCCCCAAAGGATTACCATACCAACATCTGCGCCAAGCAGGATCGCAACGGCCAGAATTGCTGCAGACGGCGGAACTACGCCGTGGGTAAACCAGACTGCAGTGATCACATACGGAGTCACAACTGCCATGTTCATGTTTTTACGCTTTGCAATGGTTGCTGCGATCGGTGCAGTCAGAAGCTGTGAAATATCACCGAATACAGAAATCGCCATAACAAATGCGGTTAATGCCGGAGCCAGTTCCAGGTGTTTGCCACGGAACAGCTTTACAAAGAAGTTACTGATTGCAACGGCTGCGCCGGAATCCTGCACACCCATGGCAAGGATCGCACCGAAAAGGACCGGCAGACCAATGCTTCCAAGGCTCTTTCCGAACGAACCGGTAATGTTGTTTAAACTCTCAATCGGTGAGGTTCCAAAGAAAATGGAAAGGCCCATTGCAGTAAAGAACAGCGCCATAAAGCTGTTCATTTTCAGTTTCAAAGTCAATACAAGCAAGATCACGATCGATATGATCAATGCAAGCATGTAAATAAGTGGTGTCATTGTCATAGTAATTCCCCCTAAATTTATCCTATCATTCTCTAGAACACCCGGATTTTTTCTGCTGCATCCCAGTCAATTTCAATGCCAAGACCCGGAAGCTGCGGGACATAGAAATTCATATGTTCATCATGCTCAAACGGTGTTTTCAGCACACCGGTCTTTAATATGTTCTGGTTTTCCTCACTCTCGATCGCCTCTGTATTCGGAAGGCTTCCTGCCAGCTGCAGGCTTGCTGCAAAATGAATACAGGAACCAAACGAATGCAGGGAAACCGGTTTGGAAAAGCCCTGTGCCGCAAGACCAATCTTGCGCAGCTCAGAGAAACCGCCGCCCCAGCCGATATCCGGCTGAACAATATCCATTGCATTTTCTTTCATCAGACGGGTGAAATTCTTGCACCCCTGGGTTGTCTCATAACCCATCAGCGCAATCTCCATAAGCTCTGTGCGCAGCTGCTTTAATCCTTCCTCATCTTCAAAGAGGATCGGCTCCTCCAGCCAGCTAAGGCCGGCACTCCGAAAATCACGTACCGCATTCAGCACTGCCTCGACCGGCCATGCTGCGTTGATATCGGCTGCCACCCGGCCACGCGGACCAACCAGTTCGCGGGTTGCTGCAATACGGCGGATGTCTTCCTCGTAGCTGACTGCAAATTCCGTGCTTGCCGTATAGTTTACTGCATTTCCTGCAATTTCCGGATTCCGTCCAATCTTAATCTTGACATCCTGATATCCTTTTTTCAGATATCCTTCAATCTCTTTCTTTAAACCATCCAGGTCTTTTCCCGGTGCATAAAAGCCGCCGCTTGCATACGCCGGAACACGGTCGGAATGTGCCCCGAGAAGCCTGCTTACCGGCATCTTCGCTGCCTTTCCGAGGATATCCCAGAGGGCAATATCAATACCGCTGATGCATCCCATCACCAGACCGGTACGACCATTCGGAACATTTCTCCAGTACATCTTCTGCCAGAGCAGTTCAATATTCTGTGGATCCTCCCCGATAATGGCCGGTGCCAGCTGATCCTCCACAATATGTTTGGCGATCACCAGAGGGCTTCCATAACAGAATGCCTCTCCGACACCGTAAATCTCCGTATCCGTCTCAATCCGGATCCAAAGCGCCTGGCGGGCTCTGCACACGGACATGGCATCGCTCATGACCGGACATTCCCAGCGCAGACCTATCGTTTTTACTGCCGTGATCTTCATGCGAATTCTCCTTCCTTTTTCTGACTTTATCGTAGCACAGCCGCCACGTTATGCCAAATTGGTAAATTTGAATCCGGGAATTAAAATAATTAATGTTCAGGAATTTGATTTAACGTTTTTTTATTTGACTTAGAGAACGACATTTCATAGAATAAAAAGATAACAACAGCTCGGATTGACCGGTAAGTTCCGACCGATCTGCAATTTTCAAAAGAGAAGGTGACATCCATGGACCTGCATTATCTGGAATATATCATTGAAATCGCAAACATGCACAGCATTTCCCGCGCGGCAGAAAATCTTTTCATTACCCAGTCCACCTTAAGCCAGTACCTAAGCCGTCTGGAATCCGAACTCGGCGTAAGCCTGTTTGAACGCAGGCGTAACGAAATGACCTTGACTCCCGCCGGAAAACTGTATGTAGCTGCCTGCGAGCAGATGCTCCAGCAGAAGCGGGAACTCTACAACCAGTTATCCGACATGGGGCAGGCAAAAACAGGAAGCTTTTCGGTCGGGATCACACCCCAGTGGGGCGCCGTGGCATATTCCCACATCATCGGAAAATTTTATGAATCCTATCCCAATGTCACCGTAAAAGTAATGGAAGAAACCGCTTCTCCCCTGATTCGCCTGCTGCAGGATGGAGAACTGGATATGGCGATCATCCCGTTAACAGAAAATTCTTCCCTTCCGCTGGAAAGTATACTGCTCCAGGCAGAAGAGCTGATTCTCGCAATCCCGAAAGAGCATGCAAAAAAACTCAGCCTGCAGAATGCAGACGGCAGTTTCCCAAGGATCTCCATCGCCGACCTGAAAAATGAACCCATGATTTTTTCCCAGAGCCAGACAACCATCCGCAAACTGGAAAACCAGTGCTTTGCAGCCTGCCGTGTCACCCCGAAGATCGTAGCAGAAATCAACTCTCACCCGGCCAGCCTGGTTATGGTCGAGCAGGGCATTGGCAGCACCTTTCTTCCCATTTCCTGTGCGACCACCTCAGACCGCATCGTATACGCCCACGCTGTGCCAACCGTGCAATGGTTCGTTGTCATTGCCTTCCGCAAAGGATTTGTGCTCCACCAGAGTGAAAAATATTTCGTAAGCCTGTTCCAGCAGCTGTTTGGCGGGCCACATTACACCAAGGAATAACTTTTTCCGTTTACCAGCAGGAGGCATCATTTCTGCGTCAAATACTCCATCACCCCCATATGGATCGTCCACGCCAGTCGGTCCTGATATTCCTCCTCCTGCAGCTTCGCCGCCTCATTCCAGTTGGACAAAAAACCGCATTCCACAATGACGATCGGCTGCTTCACATGTAGGAGAAGATAATAATTTCCATTCGGTTTCGCCTGCCTGGTGTTCTTTTCTCCCAAGACAGAATCAAAGCGCCTCTGCAGAATTTCTGCAAGGCGCTTTCCTCTTTCGGATGTTTTATAATAAAATACCTGTCCGCCGGATATCGGTTCCTGATGATAGCTGTTCTGGTGGATGCTTACCACCAGGTCTGGATCCGCTTCTTCGATTATTTTGCAGCGGTTTTTCATATCCGCCATTTTCTTGTTTTGATCGGTTTCTTCATAAAGACCGCGGTCATCTTCCCTGGTCATGATCACCTTCACATCGGCAGCTTCCAGATAAACCTTTAACTTTCTGGCAATCTGCAGGTTGATGTCTTTTTCCAGGCTGCCGTCCACCCCGATTTTTCCCGGATCCATGCCGCCATGTCCACTGTCGAGGACCACCACCGGCTGATGATTCTTTGCGGTCACGTTCTGACTCGATACCATAAGTCCTGCCTGGCGGGATACCAGAAATACTGCCGCAAAAAGCATGACTGCCATAAGCTGCTCTGCCAGCTTCTGCTTTTTCCATTCTTTTCCTGTCCAGTTCTGATTCTTCACCTGATCCGCTCCGTATCTAGTTTTTTCCTATAGAATATATGAACCCCGGACGATGAAAAGAATCCCGGACTTTCTTTTTTCACATAAATCTGCAAAAGAAAGTCCGGGATTTTTTCACTAGTCTACTTCCAGACGGTTATAGTCCTGCACACCATCTCTTAGAATATACTCAAAATAATCTCCCTGCTGGGTTGCCATGCCCTCTTCCTGCCAGAGCGCATAGGCCGGATCATTCCGTACCAGATCCTGTACCTGGTACGCTGTTCCCTGATAATAATGATATTTTAACAGCGAATACAGCTGTGCCATCTGCTCCCGTTCACTGTCCGTGATATCCGATACGTTGTTCAGAGCAGCGATCGCCTGATTATAGAAAACCCGGCGTAAAAACGGAGTCTGGAATTTTTTAAAATGCAAAAGATCCTCCTCGGTCCGCTTATTTTTCTTTGCCCATCCCTCTACATCCAGGGAACGGGTCCGGTACAAAAAGCTCCAGTCATCCCGGTAGGTGAGAATTGCGTATTTGCAGGATGGTGTTGCCAGCGATGCCGTCACCATCTCCCAGATGCCGCGGTTTTCATCGGAACGCTTGCAATGCTGCACGTGCAGATGCCCACTCAAAAACATCGGTACATCCCAGTTTTCCAGAAGATCCACAAACTGCTCGCTGTGTTCAATGGTACATTCATCAACATAAATCTCACTTTCATCCAGAAGATTATGATGGGCAATTGGGATGATTTCTACCCCGGCATCCCAGGCCTCTTCTAACTGCTGCCCGATCCATTCATAGGTATCTTCCGAAATCGCACCGCCAACCTTGTTGATGGGACTGTACTGACAGCTGTCGATCATCAGCAGCCAGGTATTGTCATCGAGTTCATACCGGTAACTCAGACTGTTCGGATCTTCGCTTGCAGCTTCATCATAGCCAAACGCCCGGTAAATCTGGCGGAATTCTTCCGGTGTTATATATTCTGCCGGGAGACGTTCTTCCCCTTCGTACCGCGCTGCCTGCCGGTTGTTGATATCATGATTTCCCGGGATCACAAGAACCGGAATACCATTATTCTCTACCCGGTGCAGTTTTTCTGCCAGGTCTTTGTGGCTTGCCTTTTCTCCGTTCAATGTCAGATCACCACTTAAAACCAGCGCATCCGGACGCAGTTTCACAACCTCATCCAGAAACGCATCCGTGATCTGGTCGATATACGTTACCACTTTTCCATCGCCGTATTCCACCATTTCCTGAAAACGTGGTCCCTGGTCTGTCAGGGAATCTGAAAAATAGTGGATGTCCGTGGCCAGCATAATGTTTTCCACCCAGCCACCATCTTCTGCTTTGGGGAGCGGTCCGGAATCTTCTATGATTTCTTCTGCACGCGTCTCGCCCGTCGTTTTTTCTGTATCTGTTCCGGCAGTATCCGGCTGCCCAGCTGTGTTTTTCTCCCCATTCTCTCCAGACGCTGTTCCATCCGTCACATTTTCAGAATTTCCATCTGCCGTATTCTTCCCTGTATCCGTTTCCGGATCTTCTGCCGGACTTTCTGTCCGGAGTTCCTCTGATACCGCTGTGGCGTCTGCCGGGTGATTGCCTGTACATCCACTCAGAGCAGCCATCACCGCAAAAACAGGCAGAAAGGCAGAAAGCACCTGCTTTCTGCCATCTGATCTCTTTTTCATATTCCCATCGACCTTTCCAAACCATCTTTTCACGCAAACATGTACGTCTGGCAACAAGATTCTGCCGATATTCCGAAGCAAGCTTGCTGTTCCTGCACATCCATGCGTCTACACAGCAATTCCCCGATCCGAAACTACGGCAGTTTTACCGTATCCCACACATCTGCCGGTTCAAATCCGAGACGCCAGCAGGCTACTCCCGCCAGATCATTGTCCTTAATCAGCTGCATTTTCAAGGCAAGCGAACGCTCTTCTTCCATCCAGATTTCGTATTTTGCACCGTCTTTCTCCAGTTCACCATAATACTGTCCCAGTTCGTCCTGCCAGTAAAGCTCTACCTGGTTCGTTTCCACCCACGCTTTGGCATTTGCAATTCCCATGGACTGGGATGTCGTACCCGATGCATCTTCCTTCCAGATTCTGGTGTAGAACGGAATCGCACTGATGATTTTCTCTTTCGGAACCTGCTTTAACAGATCTGCAATTCCCTGGCGCTCATATCCAATGGATGCAACCGAACCCGCTTCCCCGCCTGCGTAATGTTCATCGTATCCCATCATCACGACATAGTCGGCTACCCGTCCCTGTTCTGCCCAGTTATAAAAAGCAGAGTAAGCTGCAGGCACGTAGGAATCGATGGATAAAACAAGTCCGGCCTTCCTGCAGTCTATGGAAAGTTCCCGGATAAACTGGACATAATGTGGTCCTGCAGAAGCTTTGATTCCCTCGATATCCAGATTGATTCCGTCAAAGCCGTATGTTTTTGCATCCTGCATCAATGATTCTGTCAGTTTTTTTCTCGCTGCCGTACTGGCAAACAGGACTTCCGACTGAACATTCTCTCCTTTATTAAAATTATCCAGAACCGCCCATACCTGCAGTCCCATGGCATGCGCACGATCCACATAATTTTTATCTGCAAGAGATTCATAGTTTCCCTGATTGTCCGTCAGCATAAACCAGGTCGGTGCAATGACATTCACGCCTTTTGTATTGGACAGCAGGGATTCCATAGCCTGGTTGGCCGAACGGTTTGTCACCTGATGCCAGACCAGCACCACCGGTTCGTCCATGGAAATACTGGTATACTCCGGTTCCACGAATGTGCTGACCAGCGTTTTCATTTCTGTCTCCTTCAGATGCCGATTTGAGAGATAGCCAACCTGACCGTCTTCTGTCCGGATCCGGCTCCAGTTTTCCAGTTTTTCCAGCACAATCACTTCGGAACCAGACGGCACTTCTGTGATCATTGCACTCTTTACCCCGCCGCGGATCCGCAGTGCACTGTTTTTCTTTACAACCGCAAGCTGCTGCGGTTCCCACGATGTGTCTACAAATGCCCGATGCACATTGTCTGTATCAAACGTCTCAATCCGCACATTGGTATATGCACTTACCAGACTGGACAGCAGCCACACTGCGCCGTCCTGCTCTACAAAAAGCGGTTTACCGCTGCTTCCCAGGGTTTCCGCATCTGCATATACGATCTGATCCGGAAGCGTATAGATCAGCTGGCTGTTTCCTGCATCCCAGTAAAACCGTTCGTTCACTGCTTCGTTGACCCAGTCAAGCTGCAGATAAGTCTGGCCGTCAATATAACGCCCTTTGGTACCTTCTATCAGCTCGTTATCCAAAAATACCGCTGTTTCATCGCCATTTGCCTGGTACCATTCGTTTTCATTTACCTGTTCCTTCGATGGTTTGTACTTCCGGTATAAAAAAAATCCCGCTGCTGCTCCCACAAACAGCACGATTGTCAGGATCACTGTCAGTACTGTTGTCAGAAATCGCTTCATCTGCCGTATCTCCTTTATGGTATTCATACGTTCAGTATACCATAAATACCTCGCAGCTTCTCTTAAATTTTCCTAATCTTTTCCCGGGCTGAATCGGGGATTCTCTTTTCTGACCTGAAAATTTTTTGTTCCGCTCTTTCTGACCTCATCCTTCTATCTGTGATACACCATATCAAAATGAATTTCTTTTAACCGTTTGGTCTTCATGTAATCCGCTTCTTCCTCGTTCACCCCCTCAACTGCCGGATTTGCCGCTGAATTGTCCTGCGGTATGTCTTCCAGGATGTAATCACCCATGTAAAAACTTCCGTCTTCCCGAACTTCAAACAATTTGTCCCACGTCGCGTCACTGGCATCTTCCCCATCGATCAAAACACGGATTCCTCTTTTCTGATAGCGTTTTAAACCTTCTACATAAAGCTGATTTCCTTCTTTTCGCTCTTTTTCACACACTTTCATAAACCCCTCTTTTCTGCAGAACGGCAATCTTTTCCCGGAAGGCTTTGCCGTGACACATTCCATCGATCTGACTGCACAGATCTGCTGAGCAGTTTCCTGATCCACACCCGGAAGATGCCGTCCGCATATTTGTTTTTTCCGTGTTTTTGTTTTCGTTCCACTGCGGATACTCAAAGCTCTGTGTACTGCTTTTTCTTTTATCGTTCAGACAAAAGAGTTTCAAAGCACAGGATCTTCTCATGTGTAATACGGAATGCATCTACTGAAGTTGGAATGCGATACAGCCGACAGGCAAACCTTTTTTCTATTTCTTTTCTGTTTTCTTCTCCGCCCGATACAACGGTCAGTTTCCAGCTCTTATCCCGGTTTCCTGTCTGCTCTAAAATTTCCAAAAACGCTTCCGTCCTCCACTCACTTAAAGATCCAACCAACACTTTTAAATCACAACGTGCGCACTCATTCAGACTGTTTTGGGCTGCTTCTCCGTAATCCAGAATCAGGTACCGGTAATCCCGGCCAAGACAATATGACAGGATCGATGGATCTGCCTGTTTGTAATAATCCACTTCCATGATAGAAAACACATTCCGTCTGTTTTCTTCCTGTTCCATCTTGTATTGCTGTCGTTCCTGTCTGTTTCCGCTTTTCCCGGCAAACCGTTCTATTCTTGCAAAATCACCATGGTCATTCCACTCTAATACGGCAGTTTTTTTCCGTTTTACTCCCATCAGATAATTCGCCATGGAAATTGCCAGATGGCTGGTCCCCACACCGCGGCCACAACCAGCTATTCCAATCGTCCGGATCCGTGCATTCGGCAGATTTGTCTGACCCTTCTTCTTTATCCCGAAAATACGTTTCGTATCGTCTCTCCTCTCTGCCCAAACCACCGATTCCAGATTGTCCGGTATACATGGTCGGATCTGTAACTGCCCAAAAACGGATCTGAAAAGTACGGCATCCTGAGTCCGCCTGTAGCTGGAAATTTTCGCCGGAAAGACAACCGGTCACAAAACAAATTGTAGAGCACCGTCAGTCCCTGCACGCAGTCACAATCGTTTACCGCCTCTCCGGAATTTTCCCATTCCCAGGGTTTTCCCCCACATAACAGCAGATAACCATCTGCATTTTCGTTTTTGAATGAAACCAGATCTGTTCCGCAGTCCAGGATACGGATCCGGTACCCGGACGGTTTCCACTCCACCGCTTTGCCATAGCAAGGCAGCATAGGCGTTTTCCAGATACGGACAATTCCACAGGAATCTGCCGCAGCTTTCCGACACTCCATAAGCTGGCGCACCGCCCCGGATTCATTGTGTTCTTCGTACACTGCCGGCAGTCCGCAGCGCTGCAGATATGCCGTCAGTCCCATAGCAATGTGGGTGGTCCCCACCCCGCGGCGGCTCCCCGCCACAGCAATTACCAGAGACTCCTCCATACGCTTTACCCCATACCGAAACGCACCACATTCCGACTGGTTCCAAAGTTTTTGTAATCGTTCTTCCAGTTCCTTTACGTTCTGGAATCGCCTGTTTTTTTCCTTCTGCAGACATTTGCGGATTATGCACATCAGACGGCGTTCGGTGATTCCTGATAATTTCACCTGGTCTGACCGGATATCTTCTCCCGGGAAATTTCCTGTCAGCATGTAATGGAGGACAGCACCAATGGCATAAATATCTGTTCTTCCATCTAAAACATCTCCCGAATACTGTTCCGGCGCCGCACAGCCGATTGTTCCGTAGCGCTCTGCCATGTGTGCCGCTTCGTCCGCATAAACTGCATGATCAAAATCAATTAACTTGATTGTATTTTCGTATAGTAATAAGTTTTTGGGTTGTAAATCAAGATATAAGACAGGGGTAGGCATTGTAGAATGCATGATATGTACCAGATGGCAAATCTGAATTCCATATTGAATCGTCATTGCCGATGAACAATGTCCTGATTCTGTAACCAGGGCATATAAAGAATCTCCTTCGAGATACTCCTCAATCAGGTAGCTGTACTGATCATCTTCTGCCAGGTCATATACGATCGGTATCGCCTGGTCACGAATCCCCTTCAGTATCAGCGCTTCTCGTCTAAACAGTTCATAATTGACAAAGGTCTTTGGAACCCTTTTTATGGCACGGTATTCATCCAGTTCCATGTGTCTTGCCAGAAATACGGTGCCGCTTCTTCCGCAGCCCAGTACACGGCATAATTGGTACTTTCCGAATAAAATGGTGTCCGCTTCCCTGCACCTCCTTTCTCGTACTTGTCTCTGTGATTGCATTGTAATCAAAATAACGGTACACCGCAACATAATCCATCTTCAAGGTTCGACAAAGTTCGACTTTCGCGATATGTATCCCGTATACACGCCCTGAAATCCCGGTTTGTTGCTGCTTACGCACTGCACAAACAGTAACGGTTTCTTAACAATTCCTAAAAATTTTCACATAGGAATTGATATTTCCCCGTATTCTATATTATAATTAGAGTAGGGAAGCAGATTCTTTTTCCGGCTTTCCCATTTCAGATCGAAAGGAGTGATCTTATGAAAATTGAACGAATCAATGAAAACCAGATACGATGCACGCTGACCAGTCTGGATCTCAGCTCCCGCAATTTAAATCTGGGTGAGCTTGCCTACGGAAGTGAAAAAGCCCGCAGTCTGTTTCGTGAAATGATTCAAAAGGCCTCCAATGAAGTTGGCTTTGACGCTGAAGATATCCCCCTGATGGTGGAAGCAATTCCGCTGTCCAGTGAAAGCGTGATGCTTGTCATCACCAAGATAGAGGATCCTGAGGAACTGGATACCCGTTTTTCCAAATTCTCCCCTCTCTCCGAAGACGGGGCAGAAAATTTCCTGGGCGGTCTGGCAAACGAGCTGTTGGAAGGTTCAGACGGACTCATGGAACTGTTTAAGCAAAATATGCTTGCCATGAACAATCCGGCTGTTTCCGGAAACACAGATACCGCTGCACTTCAGGCTCCGGATTCCCCGGATCCCACAAATCCGGCAGACAGTACCCCGGTTATGCAGACCCGCATTTACCGTTTTGGCAGCCTGGATGAGATTTCAGACGCAGCAAAAGCTGCAGCATCTCTTGGAACTGTACCGAATAAGCTTTACAAAAAGCCAGGAACCAGTCAGTATTATCTGGTTCTTTCCAATGCTTCTGCAGATCAGATCGTGTTCAGCCGCATCTGTAATCTGCTTGCAGAATACGGCGAAAAGGTAAAAACCGATGCCGCAGGCGAAGCCTACTATCAGGAGCACTATGAAGTCATCATTGGAGCAGATGCCCTGCAAAAACTGGCACTGATCTAAACGCATAAGAAACAATCAGCGGACGCGCCACTGGCGCCTCCCCGATATGCCAAGCAACAAAAAAGCGAAGCACCCTCTTGTGAAGGTCTTCGCTTTTTTATTTGTCTGTTACTGTTCACGCATGCGTGCCCGGCAACGTCTGTTCCCATATTGCAAATGCGTCTTATTTATCAGCCAGGATCTCGTTGATACCGGATACCAGTGAATCACAGTCAATACCGTGAACCATGCATGCCTCTTCCAGAGACTCTCCCTGAGAAGACGGGCAGCCCAGGCAATGCATACCTGCACGCATTAAAATCGGGGCAATCAGATCGCTCTTCTGAAGCAGCTCGCCGATTAACATATCTTTACTGATCTGCATGTTGAATTCCTCCTTTTGGATATACTACACTACACTATAATACTTTTCCCAAAAATGCGCAAGGGGTATTCACAAAACAACGACGCTGAAAACATGTTTGATTACACTTCATGCATTTCATACAAAAGAAAAATGATAATTTTATTCAATATGCCCAATTCATAGTGCTTTTCTAGGATTTAAATTGCAATAGTTACCTAAAGCTAACCGCATATTGTACCTCATTTTATTCAAAAGTGCAATATTTTCCTCTTGAATATTTTTTCAAGATAGTATACAATGATGCTATCGAAATGATTATAGAATATTTAAGGAGGATAATTATCATGGCATATGTAATTTCTGATTCTTGTGTTAGTTGCGGTACCTGCGAGAGCGAGTGCCCAGTAAGCGCTATTTCCCAGGGAGACAGCCAGTACGTAATCGACGCTGATGCTTGCATCTCTTGCGGTACCTGTGCAGGTGTTTGCCCGACCGGCGCTATCAACGAGGGTTAATTGAAACACAATTAATCGAAATGCCTCTTCTGTATTTGCGGTACAGAAGAGGCATTTTTTTATAAAGGAGTTTTCCATGACAAGCAAAAAACCATTGATCGCACTTACCCCAAATTTCAATACAGAACGGGAAGAACCTTACATGCGTCCTACCTACTTAAAAGCGATCCGTGCAGCTGGCGGCATCCCTCTCATCCTCCCTCTGGATCTGGAAGAAGAAGACCTGATCCAGCTTGTGGACACCTGTAACGGCTTTTTATTTACCGGGGGGCCGGATATCCACCCTTTTTACTTTGGCGAAGAAACCCAGGCACACTGCAGCAAGGTTTGCCTGCGCCGGGACCGCATGGAACTGGCCCTGTTAAAACTCGTTATGAAGGCTGAAAAACCGGTTCTTGGAATCTGCCGTGGAATCCAGCTTCTGAATGTTGCACTCGGCGGCGATCTCTATCAGGATATTCCCAGCCAGTTTCCACAGGATTTTCCAATTGCACATACACAGCCGTTCGATTACGTCATCCCATCTCACAAGGTTGAAGTACTTCCAGATACTCTCCTGGCCCGCCTGACCGGCTGCCAAACCCTACAGGTCAACAGCATGCACCATCAGGCCTGCCGCCGGCTTGCGCCGGGACTGACTGCCTGCGGGCACGCTTCCGGTGGTCTGATCGAAGCCATCGAGAAACCGGATTACCCCTTCTTTCTGGGAGTCCAGTGGCACCCGGAATACTTATGGGAGCAGGACCCGGCTATGAGAGCAATCTTTGATGCATTTATAAAGGCGGCCCACTAAATGTGGCCCGCCTTTACGTTTTCTTTTTATGTTAATGGTCAAGCGTACTGCAAACAGCAGCACCTGAATACGTTCTGACTGTTTTCCTACAGTTTCTTCCCGCTTCTCCCAAATTTCTTTTTCCGGAAAAACGGCATCCGGGCCGCTGCAGCCTCTGCCTTGCCCTTATTCTCCTTCTGATGAGCCCTTAAAGCTTCATCCAGTGCCTTAAACCGTTCCTCCTCCTTCTCATCGCTGATCCGCATCATGTACTCCAGTTCCTGGACCATGCGGTCATTCACCTGGCGGCTGATTTCCTCGCTGAGTGCTTCATTATTCTGCCGCATAGCCTGTCCAATGGCATTGCCAATAATATGGTTCATCAACAGCTGGAACTGCTCCAGTTTTTCCTGCTGCGAGAGCGCACCGCCTTCTGTTCTCACGCTTGTTACTGCTCCTGTTTCTGCATCCCCGTTCATATCGTTCCCCACGCTTTCTTTCTTGTTTCTGGAATCATCGGTATATCGTTCTGCTTCAAATCCAGCCAGATCCGCATCCTCCAAGACTTGCGCTTCCGGCTTTGCTTCCTCTTCTCCCATTTCTGCCTTTGTCTCTTTTCGGTGTTCTTCTCCCGTTTTTTCTTCTTTCAGGTTTGCTTTTTCCAGGATTTTTTCTTCCCGGCCTGGTTTTTCTGATTTTCTTTCTCCCAAACGTTCTTCTTCCGCATAACGATATACCGTTTCCGCTTTCATCTGTACTCCGGCTTTCCCGGCGTGCGCCTGACGCAAAATCTCGGTCGCATTCTCCATCAGGATCTTACTCAGGTTCAAGTCCGTTTCTCCGGCCAACATCCGCTTCAGCACCGGCTCTATCGCCTTTAACTGATACCCCTTTTCCTTTAATTCATTGATCTTCTGGAACATTTCGATATGAAGTTTTGTATAATACCGTTGATTTTTCCTGTCCCGCGGTATCTCCAGGTGCAGCTCGTCCTCCCAGTAACGGAGCACATGATTCTCCACCCCCACAAGCCTGCTGGCCTGGGATATGGAGTAACGTCTATCAGCCATCCTTTTCTCTCCTTATGGTTCTTCCTTATTTCATACAATTTATGTAACTGCGCAATATCCTCACAGTTCAGCTTACTTAAATATTATGAAATCAAAATTCCAAATATGCTTAAAAATGGACAAAAAAAGAGACGCATCCCATTTGGACAATGTCTGCATCTCTTTTTAAGGTTTCCTGATATTTTATTTCATCATTCCTCAGAACTTTTATTTTGCCAGGTTCACAAACTTTGTGAACTCCGGCTGCCACAACAGATTCACCGTGCCGATCGGGCCGTTACGCTGTTTGGCTATGATTACCTCCGCAATGTTCGGAGTGTCTGTATCTTTGTTGTAGTAATCGTCACGGTAAAGGAACATCACCACATCGGCATCCTGCTCGATCGCGCCGGACTCACGCAGGTCCGACAGCATCGGACGGTGGTCGGTACGGGTCTCACACGCACGACTCAGCTGTGACAGGGCGATGACCGGTGCATTGATCTCACGCGCCAGGGCCTTTAAGGAACGGGAAATCTCGGAAATCTCCTGCTGGCGGCTCTCACTGCTCTTTCCTCCGCTGCCCGTCATGAGCTGAAGGTAGTCGATGATGACCATGCTCAACCCATACTCCAGCTTCATCTTTCTGCACTTGGAGCGCAGCTCCGTGATGGAAATACCCGGCGTATCATCAATGATCATCTTGGAATTTCCGATGACACCGATTCCCTCAACGATCGCATCCCAGTCTGAATCAGTCAGGTTACCATTACGAAGCTTCTGGGCGTCAACGTTGGACTCCATGGCCAGCATACGGTTGACCAGCTGTTCTTTCGACATCTCCAGGCTGAAGATCATGCAGGGAAGTCCTTTGCGGACTGCCACATGATCCACCAGGTTTAAGACAAATGCTGTCTTACCCATAGAAGGACGCGCAGCGATCAGCACCAGGTCAGAAGGCTGCATACCGGAAGTCTTATAATCCAGATCGATGAATCCGGTCGGGATACCGGTTACCGTTCCCTGGCTCTTGGACGCCGTCTCGATCTTTTCCAGGACATTTAATGCCACCTGCCGGATCGGCACAAAGTCACCGGAGTTCCGGTTCTGAAGCAGGTCGAAGATGGTTTTCTCCGTGCCTGCCAGAATCTGCTCCAGCGGTTCCTTTCCTGCATAACAGGTGTTGGCAATCTCTTCATTCACCTTGATGAGCTTTCTTAAAACCGACTTTTCGTACACGATATTCGCGTAGGAACGGACATTGGCCGAAGTCGGAACCGTGGTGATGATGTCGCGCACAAATTCCAGACTGCTGACCTCCGGCGGCACATCTTTCTCCTTCAGACGGTTCTGAAGCGTGATCAGATCGACCGGAGCGCCTTCATTGAACAATTCCACCATGGCTTCAAACATGATGCCATACGACTGCTGGTAAAAGTCCGCTGCCGTGATGATCTCCGATGCGGCAATGATGGCATCCTTGTCCATCAACATCGAGCCGATTACCGACTGCTCTGCTTCCACACTGTGGGGAAGCACACGCTTCATCAATGCCTCATCCATAAAAATTTACGCCTCCGTTACTTTGACAGTCAGCTTCGCGGTTACATCCTTGTGAAGCTTTACCGGCACCTCATGGTTTCCGAAGGTCTTGATCGGCTCCGGAAGAACCAGTTTCTTTTTGTCGATATCCAGATTCAGCTGCTCTGCTGCTGCAGCTGCAATCTCCTTGCTGGATACGGAACCAAATGCCTTTCCGCCCTCTCCGGCTTTCATTTTCAGGGTTACGGAAACAGCCTCGATCTTCTCTGCCAGTTCTTTTGCTGCTGCCAGCTGCTCTGCTGCTACCTTTGCTGCGTTTGCCTTCTGAAGCTTTAAGTCGTTTAAGTTCTTGGAAGTTGCCTCAACCCCAAGCTTTTTCGGCAGGATAAAGTTTCTTGCGTATCCGTCATTAACCTTTACGATCTGGCCTTTCTTTCCTAATGCCTTAACATCCTCTAATAATACGATTTCCATTATGATATATCTCCCTTCTGTAACATCTCATCAATCACCGCTTTCACGCGGTCCTTTGCCTCATCCATGCTGATGCCGGAAAGCTGCGCACCGGCAATGGTCCGGTGACCGCCACCGCCCAGTTTTTCCATCATAACCTGCACATTGACCTCGTCAATGGAACGGGCACTTAAATAGATCAGACCATGATATTCCGTCATAACCACAGAGGCCTTAATGCCCTTGATCTCCAGCAGTTCATTTGCCGCCTGGGCACAGACAATGGTCGGACTCGGAAGCCCTTCCGACGGACAGACGCCGATGGAAAAGGCATCCCGGTAAATCTCTGCAGAGGCAATGGCTGCCGCCTTCGCCTTGTAATCCTGCATATCATCCCGGAACAGCTTGCGCACACGAGTCACATCGGCTCCGTTCCGGCGCAGGAACGCTGCTGCCTCAAAGGTACGCACACCGGTCTGGTTGGTAAAGTTGTTGGTATCGATCACGATACCGGCATACATGGCATCTGCCTCGGCAGATTTCATGCGGATTCCGTCCGCGATGTACTGCAATACCTCAGCGACCATCTCACAGGCTGAGGAAGCATACGGCTCCACATACGAAAGCACTGCGTTGCTGATGACCTCGCTGCTCTGGCGGTGGTGATCCATCACCACGATCGTCTTCACCAGCTTCAACAGCTCCGGCGCATCGGTGATGCTTGGCCGGTTTACATCGACCACGACCAGCATGGTACTGGCATCTACCAGTTCTGCCGCCTGGGCACCGGTCAGAAACAGATCCTCCGGATAATCCGGATTGTCCAAAAACCGATTCATCATCGGCTGGACGGATGTTGTCACCTCGTTGATGATGACATGCGCCTTTTTGTTTAATGCCGTTGCGATCCGGTAAATTCCGATCGCAGAGCCAAAGGCATCGCTGTCGCTCAGCTTATGACCCATGATCAGGATGCGGTCCTTCGTCTCCATAAGCTCACGCATCGCATGTGCCTTAACGCGGGCCTTAACGCGGGTGGATTTCTCCTGCTGCTGGGACTTGCCGCCGTAATACTGGATGCGGCTGCCATCTTTTACAACCGCCTGGTCACCGCCGCGGCCCAGGGCCATATCGATGGCAACACGCGCAGACTCGTAATTCTGGGCGTAGCCATCTCCATTCATACCAATACCGATACTTAAGGTCACCGCCATCTCGTTGCCGATATTGACGGTCTTAACATCCTCCAGGATAGAGAAACGCTCCTCCTGCATCTGCTCCATGTATTTCTGCTTTACTGCAAAGAAATACTTGTCTTTCTCAATCTTTTTCAGGATTCCATCCACCGCGCCGATGTACTTATTGATCTTACGGTCGATCAGCGCAGTCAGCAGGGAACGGCGCACCTCTTCCACGCTCTCCAGTGCCTCATCGTAGTTGTCCAGATAAATAATACCTGCCACCATCTTCTCATCAGTGATCTGCTGACGGTAACGCAAAATCTCCGTCTCATCAAATAGATAAACCGCCAACAGCTTCTGCTGGCTGACAACTGCCTGAATCTCCTCTTCCTCCGAACTGCTCACATAGATCGGCTGGATCTCCATGCGGAAGCGATGCTCACCAAAAACGGTGTGCACCTTGACCGGATCTTCATCCGTCGCCAGATCCTCTTTTGTTACCTCCGGAAACATGGAAAGCAGATTTTTCCAGTTTCCTTTTTCCAGGGCGGTTACTGCCCGAAACTCCTCGTTCGCCCAGACGATCCTGCCGTCTTCATCGGCTAACGCGTAAGGCAGAGCCAGCCCCGTGAGCAGCTGCTTCTGAATCCATGCATATTCCGCTGAAAAGTCTACCAGCCCGCCAAGGATGCGCTTTCTGCTGTAAAGAAAGATCCACATGGCAACCGCCAGATAGCCGATCGTGAACGGAAGCATGACCAGTCCGCCAATATGGCTGACACACCCGGTCGCAATGTTGGCGCAGACTAAAAACAGGGAAAGAAGCAGGGGCCAGCTCAAATAACCCTTCAGCTGCCCATGAACCTTTATGTTCTCTTTCATACGTTTTCTCCTTATTCGATTCGCAACTGTTCCTGCAATCGTTCCTGTCCATGCATTGCGCAGACAGAAACCTGCAACATCACAGTTACCCAGACCCCAGGGGATCTGCCGCTTGCAGTCAGCATTTTGCCGCCGCTTATCTTTCGATTATACCATAGCCGACTTATTTCGTCTACTATCGTTCCGCTTCCGGGCACAGCGCATACCCGTAAGCCTTATCGTTCACAGCCTTCGACACTTTGCAATGATATAGTTCCGCACAACACCGTTGTCGTTGCAGATTTTTTGACTTTATCTTTCCAGAACAGTCGTTCCGTGATAGAATAATAATCCGAAGCAACTGCAAATTTCTAAAGCAGTTACGCGCGAAATAACACGTTATACATGAACATATCACTGTGCATACATATGCAGTAAGATCGATACCGCTGTAAAGGAGACTCACTTTATGATAAAAAAAGAAATCGCTGAAATCAAGCGCCAGTTCACCCCTGCAAACTGCTCCATTTCCCGCATTTGCGGCTGCTACGTGGATGGTGAAAAAAACAAAAAAGCCGAATTCAAGGAAGCCTTTTTATCTCTTCCGGAAGAGGATATGTTCAAGTATTTTGAACTGCTCCGCAAAAATCTGTCCGGCACACTGGGAAAAAATCTCATGAACCTGGAGTTCCCGCTGGCTGCCGAGGAAGAGGGCGGACCGCATGAATTCCTGTTAAAGCTGCGCAACAGCCGTCTCCAGGACGATGCTCTTTTAGACGCTTTCTACGACCGGATCATTGAAAACTACGACTACGTCGGCAACTACCTCATCCTGCTGATCCACGACGCCTACGACATTCCGGGCAAGACCTCCGACGGCATCGAAATGGAAGATGCCTCCGATGAAGTTTACAGCTACATCCTGTGTTCCATCTGCCCGGTCGATCTGTCCAAACCAGGGCTCAGCTACAACGAACTGGAAGGCAGCTTCCAGAACCGCATCCGCGACTGGGTAGTACAGATGCCGGAGCTCGGCTTTTTATTCCCAGCCTTCAACGACCGCTCCACCGACCTGCACAGCACCCTTTACTACTCCAAAGACAGCAATGACCTGCACGATGCCTTTATCGAGCAGCTCCTGGGCTGCCCGCTCCCGCTGCCAGCTGGATACCAGAAAGAATCCTTCCAGACCATCATCGAAGACACCCTGGGAGATGCCTGCAACTATGAAACGGTAAAAACAATCCATGAAAATTTAAGCGAACTGATTGAAGAACACAAAGATGAGCCGGAGCCACTGGTACTTGACAAATACCAGGTACGCAGCCTGTTAGAGCAAAGCGGTGTCGAAGAAGAGCACCTGGAAACCTTTGACCAGAACTTCGATGAGACCGCAGGAGAAAAAACCTCGATCTACGCAAGCAATATCGCCAACACCCGCGCCTTCGAGGTCAAAACCCCGGATGTCATCATCAAAGTCAATCCGGACCGCACCGACCTCATTGAAACCCGCGAGATTGATGGCCGCCAGTGCCTCGTCATCGCGATCGACGGCGGCGTCGAAGTTAATGGAATTGCGGTGAGTCCGAGTGCGGCTGCTCCAGAAGAATAACAATATTGTTAACGTAATAGGACCGTGAAATTGTTATATTTAGTGGTGGCTGCCACAATGACTGCAGTCCCCA
>OGWS01000306.1_pt1 | contig 52557 bp, 51 predicted proteins | sample 1576111 | NCBI WGS metagenome assembly OGWS01 (sample SAMEA3541534, study PRJEB24748) | human gut metagenome | biome: human gut; feature: human-associated habitat; material: faeces | place: China | collected 2012
TATTATACATAAAAATACATTAGGAGGTATCCCAAATGGAAAAAATCAAATTATCCGGATCTGATCGGACGTATGAGATCCGGAGCATTATCCCGACAGCAGAGCATGTGCTGCAGATTATCTTTGCAGACGCGGTGCCGGAAGTCTGGGGCGGTGACATTGAGCTTTACACTGCAGGTGATATCCTGGCGACGACGCTCACCGGTTGGAACACGGTGTACCGCGATGAGGGTCAGACCATCTACCTGTCCGATGACGGCAGCGTGTATGTGCCGCCTGCGGATCCAAAACCGGTCACACCGCCAGAGCCGTATGAGCCGACCCTTGCAGAGCTGCAGGCTGCCAAAAAGTGGGAGATCAGTCAGGCCTGTGAGCAGATTATTTATGCTGGCATCAGCGTGACACTGGCAGACGGCGCCGTAGAACATTTTGCACTGACTGAACATGATCAGCTTAACCTCTTTGGCAAGCAGGCGCAGCTTGCGGCCGGAGCTGAGCAGCTGGAATATCATTCCGACGGCCGCCCGTGCCGATATTACAGTGCTGCAGACATGCAGAGCATCATCGCGGCTGCCATGCAGCATGTCAGCTACCATACAACCTACTGCAACGCGCTTAATATGTGGGTAGTTGGATGTGAGACGGCCGAGGAACTGCAGCAGATCTTTTATGGTGCCGATGTGCCGGAGCAGTACCAGAGTGAGGTCCTCAAAGCATATCTTTTAGAGATTGCGAGTCTGGCGGGAGATGATGCGGATGCTTAAACTGTTTGGTAAATACAGTTTTTTGTTTGATGTGGGCGGTGCGCTTTATGTCCTGATCGAGCTGATCTGGCGCGGCTGGAGCCACTGGACTATGTTTATCTTGGGCGGCCTGTGCTTTGTCCTGCTTGGACTGATCAATGAGGTGCTGCAGTGGGATACGCCGCTATGGCAGCAGGTGTGGATCGGCACGATCGGGATCACGGCCCTGGAGTTTTTGACTGGTTGCATCGTCAATCTGTGGCTTGGCTGGGGCGTGTGGGATTATAGCGGGATGCCTGGCAATGTCCTTGGACAGATCTGTCTGCAGTACATGGTGCTGTGGGTGCCCGTGAGCTTGATCGGCATTGTGCTGGATGACTGGATCCGGTACAGATTTTTTGATGAGGGGCGGCCAAGATACAACATCGGTGTAACCAGATACAGTAAAAAGATAATTTGGCTGCCGGAGAGGAGATGATAAAGATGGATACATCACAGATCATCATCGCAGTGATTGGCTCAAATGCGCTCTTTGCTTTTATCCAGTTTTTAATCACGCGGCATGATCAAAAAAAGAATGCTTTGTCTAAGCATGAGCAGGCTCAGAATGACATGATAATCGGCCTTGGACATGATAAGCTGCTTTATCTCACTGACAAATTTGTCCAGCGCGGCGGAGTTACATTAAAAGAGCGCCGGAATCTGGATTATATTTATAAGCCATACAGAGAAGCCGGTGGAAACGGTGATTGTCAGATTGGATACGAAGCTTGCGAAAAATTGCCTACGCTCAGCGATGAAGAAGCTATGGTGCTGGACAGAAGAATAAAGCGCAGAGAGTATGGCATTGAAGATTGAGAAAGTGAGGATAAGAAATGAACATGAATGATGTGCTGCAGTATGCAGCGTATGTATTGGTGGCCATCGGTGTGATGGCTTTTTTAGTATCCGTAATCACGCAGGTAATCAAAGAGCTGCCATGCTTTAAGCAGATTCCGACTGCTGTGGTTGTGATTGTGTTGAGCCTGGTCCTTTGCCCGGCGGCACTGGTGGCGCTGTTGGCATGGCTGTCAAAGCCGGTTACCTGGTATTTAATTTTTGCGTGCATGATTGCAGCCTTTATAGTAGCGTTGGTTGCAATGGACGGATGGGAGCGTGTGACCGAGATATGGCAGCGGACAAAATACAACAACAAACACTGAGAGGAGGTGGTCCAGATATCTCCCGCGGCGGCCCGGGTGACGGCCGTCATTGCATGAAATAGTGGCGTGGGCGGCGTACAAGCCGCCCCTTTTTACGTGTATGAAAGGAGTTGCTTATGAAAATCTCAGAAAAAGGACTTGCGTTGATCAAGAAATTTGAGGGCTGCCGTCTGACCGCCTACCAGGATGCCGTAGGTGTCTGGACTATCGGCTATGGCACCACCAATGCAGACAAGGCTATCACCGGCACCACGATCTGCAAGGGACTGCAGATTAGCCAGGCTACTGCAGATGATTGGCTGCGCAAGTCTATTGATCGCAAGTATGCCCCAAAGGTGGACAAATACAGTACGTATAAGTGGACCCAAAATGAGTTTGATGCACTTGTAAGTTTTGCTTACAACGTCGGCTCTATCGACGGCCTTACAGCGCAGGGATCCCGGACGCGTGCGGAAATCTCTCACATGATTCTGGCCTATAACAAAGCAGGAGGAAGAGAGTTGGTCGGGCTTACCAAACGCCGCCAGGAAGAACGAGCGCTCTTTTTGACTCCGGTGCAGGAGACGGTCAAGACTGGCTGGCAGCAGGAGGACGGTGGTTGGCGCTACTACTATGAGGACGGCACTGGCCGCTGTGTGCGCGATGCCTGGTGGCGGGACGGAGATAAATGGTATTGCTTTGATATCAACGGATACATGCTTGCCGATGCATGGGCTGATTACAAGGGCCATAGATGTTATCTAGGACATGACGGCGTGATGCTGATCGGTCTGCAGTGTATCAATGGCAAGTGGTATTATTTTGATGCAAAAGGGTATGCGGCAACAGAGGCCGTGACATTCGAGGTGGATCAGGACGGGGGCTTACAGTATCCGGCTTTGGCAGAGTAAAGATAAAGAGCTGAGAGTTTTTCACACCCTCAGCTCTTTACCACTTAGTACAGCGAGTACTCTGGAACGGCCCTGTACCGATAGCCAGTAATAAATAATTCATTTTCAAGAAGTCTTGTGGTATCAATAACGGGTAGTGCAACAATTATAAAACCTTTATGTGCTGCCACCCTGCCTACTAACGCAATAAATGCATTTATGTCAAATTCCCTATTCAATGTAACGCCAAAAGTATAATGGAAAAATTCGTCCGCCGACATATATTTTTGCTCATCACGCCAGTTGTCATAACGAGCAATCAGTTCTGTAACCACGCTTTCTGCAGCTGAGCTACATGCTGTATCAAATGGATGCGGTAATTGTAGGTGCTGTTCATAATCCATGCGATTCCAGTCCATGTGATTGTATCCCCTTTCGATTTTTATGTTAATAGTCTTATATGGTTTAGCTCGCGTTCTTTTTAATGATTTTAGCATACGAATATCAATGATTCAAGGTAACACCGATTTGAGTTCAAACGGGCAATGGCCCGTGATTATTTACTTGGCATTTCTGTGTCAGATTCTGACACGGAAAAAGTGCTTTTGCAATTAATGATAGTATGGTAGAATAACTTTCATAGAGAAGATAATATCTTCAAATTATCTTCAAGATAGGTCGAGAACCCTTATAATATAAGGAAAAAACCGAAAAAGGAACTTGTCTTTTAATCAAGTTGTCCGGGGTTCGAATCCCCGCACGCTCATCTTTGAAAATGGCTTAAATCCTTGAAAACCTTGGATTTAAGCCATTTTTTGTTTCAGGTGACAAATATCTTCAGACAATCCCCGCACAGAAAAAGTGCTTTTGTAATCATCTATTGTATGATAAAATATAACGAGCGAATGATAATATCTTCAATTTATCTTCAAAAATGTTTGTATTACTGGGCTCCGATGAAAGAGGAAACGATGGAATGAAAGGAACCAAAACGCATAAAGTTTCAGAACAGGATAAATGGATTCATGAGTTTGAAAATCTGTATATTTTGACTTACAAATCTTTGTACCGTCATGCAAAGCTTATTTTCGGGCAGGAAGAGAAGGCAAAAGAACTTTTGATTCAGGTTTATATGGAAGCTTATCAGAGAGGAAGTCAGCTTCAGAAGGAAAAGAGTTCAGCAGACTGGCTTTTAAAGCGATCTGATTTTTTGGCAGAAACGAAGTTGGAAGCTACACGGGAAATGATTGAGGCATCTTATGCAGAAGAAAAAATGCAGTCAAAAGAAGCCAGAAAAGAAAATCTGACGAATCTGGATGAGACTTCTTTGCTTCTGGAAATAGAAGACCGCCTGGGAATTGTAGAAGGAACCGGAGAATACCCGGATGAGACGGATGTTTCCCGGGGAAAGAGAATTTGGTCCATTGTACTGCTGATAGCGGCAATTTTGCTGGCGATTGTTGGAATCTGGAAAGTGAAACACCAGCTGGATCTTTTGCAGGCACCATTTGAACGGACGTTTCATCAGACCGAAGAGACGGAAGCAAAGAAGGAAACGATAGAGATTCAATTAGGCGATAAAGCAGTAGTTCTCTCTGAAGCGGGGCAGATTCTCTATACTGTGCCATTGGAAGAAAGCAACCTCGCAGGAGAGCACGATTACAATGAAGAAATTCAGACAAGAGATGGCTGGACGTATTATCTGCCTTGTCCGGAACGAAAAGACAGTCAGCTTTCGAAGGTTCATCCATCTTTGTATCATACCTTATACCGGTCGGATACGGATCAGGAGATTGAGGTGATTGCCCAGGATGTAGATAATTTTACGTTTTGGGAAGATGGAATCTATATTATGCAGTATGGGTCTGTGCAGCGGATCAGTGTAGATGCAGCTTTTGCAACACAGCAGATAGGCGCCTATGCAGCTGTACAAAATGATGAGATTTATTTGTATGATACCCTTGGAAGAACACTGCAGACAGACATAGATGGAAATCTCCAATATGGTGATCGTGTTTTTAAAATGTCTGGAAACCGGATTGAAGATATCATGACTGCAAAACATCAGTATGGAAGTACAGAATATTATTTGAAAGAGCAGAATGATGGAGAGGGTCAGGCAATCTTTTGCAAAAAGGGCGGAAATGAAAAACTTTTTGAGTCTATGGGCAAGTCGATTGACAGTTTCTGCATTGTAGGAGACTGGATTTATTACAGTGCATGGATGAAGGGAAAAGAGCGCGGAAAACAGTACAGTCAGTTATTTCGCCTTTCTCTGACTGAGGAAGATGCAGAAGTGGAAGAATTACACAAACGATATCCGGGAAGAATCTGGCAGTTGTATTATTCCGAAGAGGGAGACCAGATTTATGGGAATTATGCCCCTGAAAACTGGAAAAATGGTTATGGGGTGATTGCTGTTATCTCCCGTTCTGGTCAAATGAGTTATCTGGATGATGCAGAACTTCGGGAAAGACAGGAAACGACAGGCAATGACCGGGTTAAATTTGTTGTGATGCAGGATGGTCAGGTGTATGGTTATTGGGAAGACTGTTATTGGAAAAAAGGAGAAGTACCGGTACCAATGTGGCGCAAGGTTCTGGTGATTCCGGATAAAAACAGAGTTGTGATGGAAGATTGATCTTCTGTCGCAACTCTGTTTTTTCTTACGGTATACAAGTTCCTCTTTCTGGATATAAACTCCTCGTTTGTCACATAAGTGGATAAGCTTATTTCTCAGTACATAAAATAAGTTCGGTTTTATTCATCAAATTCTGCAATCACGTAAAAACCGCGTGAATTTTCCTGAATATCTTTTATTACACCTTGTTTGGATTTGAGCCGGTCCCTTGACTTGTAGCAGCCGGACATGGCAACAGCCGGTTCGATGATATAGCTGTAGTTAAAGCCTTCTCGTTCTGTGACATCTACGACATCCCCGATTTTCACAAGACCCTGGCGTTCCATTTTGAATTCCATTTCGCGCAAAATATGTCATCTCTTTTCTTTTTCTGTGAATGTTTTCATGCTGCCGATTGGTAATGCGAAGCATCAGCAACGTACGGTTCGCAACATATCGATTATAATGAAAAGAGGTTGGAATGTAAAGGTGTTCTATGTTACAATCTCTTATTATAGAAGGATGAATAGAGACAAATGGAGAGAAAAGAGTTATTAACAGAGCGGTTGAAGCGCTATGCTGCATCTGATGCAGCGGCTTTTCACATGCCGGGACATAAACGGAATCTGGAGTTTGGAATGACGAGGGAGTTTCCTAACCCATTTTCCATTGATATTACGGAAATTGAAGGTTTTGACAATCTGCATCATGCAGAGGGAATTTTAAAGGAATCCATGCGCTGGGCAGCAGGTGTGTATGGTGCAGATCGCACCTATTATCTGGTCAATGGGAGCAGCTGTGGAATTTTAAGTGCCATTGGGGCAGTCATGCGTCCGGGTGAAACGATGCTTGTCAGCCGCAACTGCCATAAATCGGTATATCATGGACTTATCCTCAATTCGTTGAAACCGGAATACGTTTATCCACAAATTATTGAGGATTTGGGGATACAGGGCGGAATCTCGCCGGATGATGTGGAAAAACAATTAGAAGAATGCCCGGAAATTCGCGGAGTTTTGATCGTGTCTCCAACGTATGACGGCGTGGTTTCTGATATCAGCAAAATTGCAGAGATTGTTCACAGGCACAACATTCCTCTTATCGTGGATGAAGCGCATGGTGCACATTTCCCGTTTGGCAATGGATGTTTTCCAAAGTCGGCTTTATCATGTGGAGCGGATCTGGTAATCCAGAGTCTGCATAAAACGCTGCCCAGTCTGACGCAGACAGCAGTCCTGCATCTGAAAGGAAACAGGGTCAGCAGGGAACGTCTGGAACGTTGCCTGCAGATGTATCAGAGCAGCAGTCCTTCCTATGTGTTTATGGCAGTCATGGAGCAGTGTATTTTTGAAATGGAGAAACATGGGAGCAATTGCATGGAAGCATTTTCAAAACGCATTCGAAATATACGTGAAAGACTGGAAGCGCTGCAGATTTTGAAACTGTTAAGCCGGAAGATAAATGGAGCATATGGCGTATTCGACGTCGATGAATCAAAACTGGTGATTTCCTGCCGGGGCGCGATGACAGGCGAGGAACTTAGTGAATGGATGCGCCGGGATTTTGCAATTGAGCTGGAAATGTGCGGAGCGGATTATGTGGTAGCAATCCTGACCTTTTTGGATTCGGAGGAGCATTTGGAGCGCCTGGCAAATGCGTTGCTTGCGATAGATCAAAAATTAGTAATGCAGGGAAACGATATGAATGCGGCTGCAGGACTTGGTGGGAGAAGCGGATTCTGTGAAGCAGAAAAAGGATGGGAAATAAGACCGGAAATCTGTATCTCCCCCGCGGAGGCATGGAATGCACCGCTTGAGCGTATCCGCCTGGAAAAATCGGCAGGACGGATTTCCGGGGAGTTCATTTATTTGTATCCGCCTGGAATTCCGATCATCACTCCAGGTGAAAAAATGACGGAGGAAATCATTCGTGAGGTCGTATATGACCGGAAGATCGGACTTCCAGTCCAGGGAATGGAGGATAAACGGACAGAGTATCTGCGGGTGACCAGAGAAAATCTGGCAAATGAGGTAAGATTGTGTGAGTGAAGTAAGATTCTGTGAATCGGAAAATTGAAAAATCAGCAGCAGGAGAAAACAAAAAATGGGAAAAATTTTTTATCTGATGGGAAAGAGTGCATCAGGAAAGGACAGTATTTATAAACGTCTGCGCAGTGACTGTCCCCAGTTGCAGAGTATTGTGCTCTACACGACACGTCCGATCCGGGACGGAGAATGGGAAGGGGTCGAATACCATTTTATAGACGATGAGAAACTGCATGATCTGGAACAGAGCGGAAAAGTAATTGAAGTACGGACGTATCAGACGGTTTACGGACCATGGAGTTATGCAACGGTGGATGATGGGCAGATTGATCTGAAACATCAGAATTATCTGGTCATCGGTACCCTGGATTCGTATGAGAAACTGCGGGAGTATTATGGGGAAAAAAATCTGATTCCGTTGTATGTTACCGTGGAGGATGGAGTGCGTCTGGAGCGTGCACTTTTGCGTGAACGGCAGCAGAGTGCACCCAAATACGCCGAAATGTGTCGGCGTTTTCTGGCGGATGAAGCAGATTTTGCGCCAGAGCGCCTGGCACGTCTTGGTGTGACGGAAAACTTTGAAAATACGGAATTGGAAAGCTGCGTCAAAAAGATTACAGAGCGAATCCGGAAAGCGTGTTTTTCTACCTGTGTGCAGGAACCGTGATTTTTATGATTTAGGAGCCGGGGCATTGGCTGGGAAGAAAAAGTGTGTTATACTTTTGGCAGGCGCATTTGGCATCCCTGAATTCACGCCGCCTGATCGGCGGCAGAATTTTTATAGTAAAAATGAAAAGACTGCGAGGTGACTGTCATGTTGAATTTTCAGGAAATCATCGGTCATGAACAGATAAAAGAACATTTTCAAAAGGCAATTGAGTACAACAAGGTATCGCATGCCTATATTCTTACCGGAGAGGCCGGAATGGGGCGGAAATCCCTGGCAAATGCTTTTGCGCTCACACTTCTTTGTGAGAAGGGAAAAAGTGAGCCTTGTATGGAATGTCATGCCTGCAAACAGGTGTTGAGCGGCAGCCATCCGGATCTGATCTATGTGTCCCACGAAAAACCAGGAACGATTGGTGTGGATGATATCCGTAAACAGATCAATGATACCATCATGATCCGTCCATACAGCAGCTATTATAAAGTGTATATTGTGGATGAAGCGGAAAAGATGACCCAGCAGGCACAGAATGCGCTGTTAAAAACCATTGAGGAGCCGCCGTCCTATGCGGTTATCCTGCTTTTGACAACCAATCAGGAGGCATTTTTGCCGACGATCCTTTCCCGCTGCGTACAGTTAAAATTGAAGCCTCTTAGGGATTTTACCGTAAAGAAATATCTGACGGACAATCTGCATATTGGAGAAGCAGATGCCGATATTTACGCAGCATTTGCGCGTGGAAACCTTGGAAAAGCGATTTCCCTGGCTTCTTCCGAGGACTTTAAGCTTTTGCATGGAGAAATGCTCCATCTTTTAAAACATGTGAAGGAGATGGATATTTCTGAACTGCTGGATTATATCCGTAAAATGAAAGAAGAAAACCTGGATATCTATGAGTGTCTGGATTTTATGCAGCTCTGGTACCGGGATGTGCTGCTTTACAAAGTTGCGCGCGATATGAACCAGCTGATCTTTAAAGATGAATACAGCAGTATCAATGCAATTGGACAGACATGTTCCTATGCAGGACTGGAGAAAGTGCTTGAAGCGATTGGGAAAGCCCGTGTCCGGCTGGATGCCAATGTCAATATGGAACTGGCCATGGAACTGATGCTGCTTGTTATGAAAGAAAATAGTTAGTGTGTTGGAAGGTCTGGTAATGATTTCTGATCGTTGCAGAAATGTACCGGAAAACAGATAGGAGATAGAAAAATTATGGTAACAGTGATTGGAGTGCGCTTTCGTACGGCTGGAAAAATTTATTATTTTTCGCCTGGAAAGCTGGAAATTAAAAATGGTGACCATGTGATCGTGGAGACTGCACGTGGAATTGAATATGGTCATGTGGTTTTAGGAAACCGCGATGTGGACGATCATAAGGTTGTACAGCCTTTAAAGGCTGTAATCCGTATGGCAAATAAAGAAGATATTGCCCGGGAAGAGGCAAACCGGAAAAAAGAAAAGGATGCTTTTAAAATTTGTCAGGAAAAGATCCGTAAGCATAAGCTGGAGATGAAACTGATCGATGTGGAATACACATTTGATAATAACAAGATCCTTTTTTATTTTACGGCAGATGGAAGAATCGATTTCCGTGAGCTGGTAAAAGATCTTGCATCCGTATTTAAGACCAGGATTGAGCTTCGCCAGGTTGGCGTCCGGGACGAGACGAAAATTGTAGGAGGCATTGGCATCTGCGGCAGACCGCTTTGCTGTCATTCTTACCTGTCTGAGTTTATTCCGGTATCCATCAAGATGGCAAAGGAACAGAATCTTTCCTTAAATCCGACGAAGATTTCCGGTGTATGCGGACGTCTGATGTGCTGCCTGAAGAATGAGGAAGAAACCTACGAATATTTAAACAGCAAACTTCCGGGTGTAGGAGATTATGTAACGACCGACGATGGCCTAAAGGGAGAAGTACAGAGTGTGAATGTGCTGCGCCAGCTGGTTAAGGTTGTCGTTATGGTGGAAAAAGATGAAAAAGAAATCCGGGAATACAAAGTAGAGCAGTTGAAGTTTAAACCACGCCGCAGAAAAGGCAAAGGAGAGCAGGCAGAAGATTCGGAACTGAAGAAGCTGGAAGCACTGGAAAAAAAGGAAGGAAAGTCGAAACTGAATGAATAAGGTGATCTGCGGTGAGGATGAGCGGATCGATGATCTTCAGAGAAATGGTTACCGTATCATCCAGAAAAAGAAAGGTTTTTGTTTTGGCATGGATGCCGTACTTTTGTCCGGATTTGCCCAGGTAAAAGAGGGAGAGATGGCAGTGGATCTGGGAACTGGAACCGGGATCATTCCCATTCTCCTGGAGGCAAAAACAAAAGGACGACATTTTACCGGGCTGGAGATTCAGGAGGAAGTAGCTGAGATGGCAAACCGCAGTGTAAGACTGAATCATCTGGAAGACCGGGTAGATATCGTAAGAGGAGACATCAAAGAAGCCAGCCGGCTGTTCGGCAAGGCTTCTTTTGATGTGGTTACCTCCAATCCGCCTTATATGAATGACAATCATGGATTGAAAAATCCGGATCTCCCCAAGGCAATTGCCCGCCACGAAGTGTTCTGCACGCTGGATGATGTATGCCGGGAAGCTTCGCTGCTTTTAAAAACCGGAGGACGGTTTTATATGGTACACCGGCCTCACAGGCTGGCTGAGATCATTACAGCATTAAAAAATTACAAACTGGAACCGAAGCGTATGAAACTGGTACATCCTTTTATCGACAAGGATGCGAATATGGTGCTGATCGAGGCCGTGCGGGGCGGAAAATCTATGATGAAGGTGGAAGCCCCCATCATTGTATATCAGAAACCTGGCGTGTATACACAGGAAATTTACGATATTTACGGATATTAGAGAACAGAAAACACGCAAGTACGTACAGGAACAAAAATACAGAATGATTGCGCATATTAAGGCAAAAACGGAACTGAGAGAAAAACAGTTGCAGCGAAAATTCGTTATAGCTTTGTCTGGCAGGCGAGGTATGACGGATTTTCTGCTATCAGGAGGAAATTATGGCTGAGCAGGAAAAGACAGCAGGTAAGTTATATCTTTGTGCGACCCCGATCGGAAATCTGGATGATATTACACTTCGGGTACTCAATACGTTAAAGGAAGCAGATCTGATTGCAGCAGAAGACACCAGACACAGCATCAAACTGCTGAATCATTTTGGAATCAAAACTCCGATGACCAGTTATCATGAGTACAATAAGATTGACAAAGCACGCTATCTGGTGGAACAGATGCGCCAGGGGGTCAATATTGCACTGGTGACCGATGCGGGAACACCGGGAATTTCAGATCCGGGTGAAGAACTGGTGAAACAGTGTTATGAAGCCGGAATTGAAGTGACTTCCCTGCCGGGACCGGCAGCCTGCATTACAGCGTTGACTTTATCGGGGCTGGGAACAAGACGATTCTGTTTTGAGGCATTTCTTCCGGTGGATAAAAAGGAACGTCAGTGGGTTCTGGAAGAATTAAAAAGCGAGACACGGACGATGATCGTATATGAGGCACCGCATCATCTGGTGCGGACTTTGCAGGAATTATCCGATACGTTAGGAGCAAACCGGCGCATTACCATTTGCCGGGAACTGACAAAAAAATATGAGGAAGCATATCGGACTACCTTTGCGGAGGCACTGGTTCATTATGAAAGTGAAGAGCCCAAAGGGGAATGTGTCATTGTAATTGAGGGAAAAAGCATCGATGAGTTGAAGGCAGAGCAGCAAAAATCCTGGGATGAAATGAGCCTGGAAGAACATATGGATCTTTACTTAAGCCAGGGGATGGATCGGAAAGATGCCATGAAGCAGGTTGCGAAAGACCGCGGTATCACAAAGCGCGATGTATATCGTATATTAATGGAACATAAGGAAGCATAAACGCAGGGCTGAAATACAAGAACAAAGAATGCCGTGAATTCGAAGCAGGATGCATGTATAATCGGATTTGCGGCAAAAAAATGGGAAAATATGTCAAAATATCGCCATATATTATCAAAATATTAAATCTATGGCATGTCTCTGAAATCCAATAAGATAGAGGTATTCAAAGGATAAGGAGATATGACATGGAAAATGAAAGGTTGCTGCTGAAGATTGAAGAATTGATGAAGCAGCGAGGATACAGCCGGTATCGGCTTTCTCAGTTAAGTGGAATCAAGCAATCAACCCTGACAACAATGTTTAACAAAAGAAGTACGGTCAGCATCGACAATTTGACTAAGATCAGCAAAGCATTTGACATGAAATGTTCGGAATTTTTAAGTCTGGTTGAGGACGATCCGGCGAAAAGCACTGCAAAAGACTTCCCGGTATGCGAATGGGAAGCGCTGAACAAAGATCTGAAGCATGTGGTGGTTCTGATGATGCGGCTTTTAAAAGACAATCAGCTTCAAAATCAGTCCTAATCGTTTGCGCAGAACAGATCTCAGGGCGGCAGGAAAAAAGAATACCGAAACCAGGAAGCGTTTTGTCAGGAATATTGCTTGACAAAACGCTTTTTATTCTATAATATATAAAACGTCAAAATACTTTGAATATCAAAACATTTGAAAATAAAAGTAAATTTAGGATGGTTGCGACAGAGTATCGCACGAATTTCAAGAGGAAACAGGTACGAACATGACAGGCAGAATTATTGGAACCGGTTCTTATGTTCCGGAGCGCATTGTGACGAATGAAGAATTGGCAGAAGTTGTGGATACCAGTGATGAGTGGATCGTTACCCGCACCGGAATCCATGAACGCCGGATCGCTGAGACAGAGGGTACCAGTGTACTGGCTTCCCGGGCAGCCGAGCGTGCCCTGGAGAACGCAAAGGTTACGGCAGAAGAGATTGAGTTTATTTTGCTTGCAACTTCTTCTCCGGATCACTGTTTCCCAAATGGGGCCTGTGAAGTACAGGCGGCGATTGGTGCAGTACACGCGATGGCATTTGATATCAGTGCGGCCTGTTCCGGATTTGAGATTGCCCTCAGCACGGCACAGGCCTTTCTTCAGGCAGGTACGTACAAGACAGGACTGATCATTGGTGCAGACTGTTTAAGCAAGCTGACAGACTGGAGCGACCGGGGCACCTGTGTGTTGTTTGGTGATGGGGCCGGGGCAGCGGTGATCCGCGCAGATGAAAAGACCGGCGTTATTCACAGTGTTATGGGTTCCGACGGTGCGCGTGGCATGGTACTTTCCTGTCTGGCACGCAGCGAGGGGAACTTTTTAAACGGAAAGAAACCGGAACTGGGTTACATTTCTATGAATGGTCAGGAAGTGTTTAAGTTCGCAGTGAAAAAAGTTCCGGAATGCATTCATCAGGTACTTTCTGAAAGCGGTACTGATATGGATGATATTCGGTACTTTATTCTTCATCAGGCAAACTACCGGATCTGTGAGGCTGTGGCAAAACGGTTGAAGCAGCCGCTCGATAAGGTGCCGATGAACATTGACAAGTATGGAAATACCTCCGGGGCTACGGTTCCGATCCTGTTAGATCAGTTAAACCGGGAAGGAAAGCTGAAACGGGGTGACAAACTGGTGCTTGCCGGTTTTGGCGGAGGACTTACCTGGGGCGCAGTGCTGCTGGAATGGTAGTAAGGAAAACAGATTTACGATCCGTTTTCTTCAAACATATAAAAACAATTACATAGTAAAGGAGATTAAAATTATGTTAGAGAAGATGAAAGAAATTATTGCAGATCAGTTAAGCGTAGATGCAGACAGCATCACTGAGGCTTCTTCCTTCAAAGAGGATTTAGGTGCGGATTCCCTGGATCTGTTCGAGCTGGTAATGGCTCTGGAGGATGAGTACTCCGTAGAGATCCCGTCTGACGACCTGCAGAACCTGCTGACAGTTGGTGATGTTATGAATTACCTGAAGGAGAAAGGTGTAGAGGCATAAGCCCTGCACCCTTTTTTGGCGAATGCCGCGACAACGGGAGAAACTGCGCAGAATATGTTTCACCTGTTAAAAGAGTGAGTTGGAGGAGTCAGATGAAAACGAGAATTACAGAACTCTTGGGAATTGAATACCCGATCATTCAGGGTGGTATGGCATGGGTGGCAGAGAGCCATCTGGCAGCTGCGGTATCCGCTGCTGGCGGTCTGGGACTGATCGGCGGGGCGAATGCACCGGCTGAGGTCATCCGGAATTATATCCGTGAGGTAAAAGCTGCAACAGACAAGCCATTCGGTGTCAATGTGATGCTGATGAGCCCTTACGCAGATGAAGTAGCAAAAGTAGTCGTGGAAGAAGGCGTGAAGGTTGTTACGACCGGAGCCGGAAACCCGGAAAAATATATGGAGATGTGGAAGGCAGCAGGCGTGAAGGTCATCCCGGTTGTTGCATCCGTAGCTCTGGCAAAGAGAATGGAGCGCTACGGCGCAGATGCAGTTGTAGCAGAGGGCACAGAGTCCGGCGGACATATCGGTGAGGCAACCACCATGACACTGGTACCGCAGGTAGTAGATGCTGTTTCCATTCCGGTGATCGCAGCAGGCGGTATCGGTGATGGCAGAGGCATCGCAGCGGCATTCATGCTGGGGGCTGAGGCCGTGCAGATGGGAACCCGTTTCCTGGTAGCGAAAGAGTGTATTGTCCATCAGAATTATAAAGACCGTGTCTTAAAGGCAAAGGATATCGATTCTACCGTAACCGGACGCACTCATGGACATCCGGTGCGCTGTCTGAGAAACCAGATGACCAGAGAGTATGTGAAGCTGGAGAACGAAGGAAAGAGCTTTGAGGAACTGGAGTATCTGACACTTGGAACGCTGCGCAAGGCAGTCCAGGAGGGCGATGTAGCGCATGGAACCGTGATGGCAGGACAGATTGCAGGTATGGTTTCCAAGGAGCAGACCTGTAAGGAAATGATCGATGAGATGATGGCACAGGCGGAGAAACTTCTGGGCCGCAAATAGAGTAGGAATAGATTAAGTATTTGAACGCAAAAAGGAGCAAGAGTGATGAGCAGGATCGCATTTATTTACCCGGGACAGGGCGCGCAGGTGTGCGGTATGGGACAGGATTTTTATGAGCAGACAAAGGCTGGAAAAGAGACCTTTGACCTGGCAAGCGAGATTCTGGGTTTCTCCGTTCCGGAGCTTTGCTTTACGGAGAATGACCGTCTGGATATCACAGAGTATACCCAGGCTGCGATGGTGACTACCAGCATTGCCATGACAAAGGTACTGGAAGAAAAGGGCGTGAAGCCGGATGTAACAGCAGGGCTTAGCCTGGGCGAATATTGCGCACTCTATGCGGCCGGTGTTATGAGCGAGAAGGATGCCATTGCAACGGTAAGACAGAGAGGCATTCTGATGCAGCAGGCAGTTCCGGCAGGACAGGGAGCGATGGCTGCTGTCCTGGCTATGGATGCCGCAGCCATTGAAGAAACCATTGCAGATATCGATGGCGTGCAGATCGCGAACTATAACTGTCCGGGACAGATTGTAATTTCCGGAAAAAAAGAGGCAGTCGAAACTGCCTGTGAGAAGTTAAAGGAAGCAGGTGCAAAGCGCACGATCCTGTTAAACGTAAGCGGACCATTCCATTCCCGCATGCTGACCGGCGCCGGTGAGAAGCTTGGTGAGGTACTGGAAAACGTGGAGGTTCATACTCCGGTGATTCCGTATGTGGCGAATGTGACCGCGCAGTATGTAACAGATGCGGCGGAAGTAAAACCGCTTCTGACCAGACAGGTTTCTTCCTCTGTCAGATGGGAGCAGAGTGTGCGTACCATGCTGGCTGACGGAGTAGATACCTTTGTAGAGATCGGCCCGGGCAAGACCCTGAGCGGATTTATGAGAAAGATCGACAGAACCGTAAAGGTTCTTAATATAGAGAAGCTGGATGACGTGTTAAAAGTTGTGGAGGAACTCGGATGTTAACTGGAAAGATCGCAGTGGTGACCGGCGCAAGCCGCGGCATCGGAAAAGAAATCGCAAAGACCTTGGCAGCAAAAGGAGCGACGGTTGTTGTCAACTATAACGGCTCTGCAGCAAGAGCAGAGGAGACGGTAAAAGAGATCGAGGCACTGGGCGGCAAGGCAGAGGCCCTGCAGTGCAATGTGTCTGAGTACGACAAGGCAGCAGAGATGATGGAGTATGTGGTGAAAACCTACGGCCGCGTAGACATTCTGGTCAACAATGCCGGCATCACCCGCGATAACCTGCTGATGAAGATGAGCGAGGAAGATTTTGACGCAGTCTTAAACACCAACTTAAAGGGTGCGTTCAACTGCATTAAGCATATTTCCCGCCAGATGTTAAAGCAGAAGAGCGGACATATCGTAAACATCTCATCGGTATCCGGTGTGATGGGAAATGCAGGCCAGGTAAACTACAGCGCATCCAAAGCTGGTGTGATCGGTATGACCAAGGCAGTGGCAAGGGAAATGGCAAGCAGAGGCATTACCTGCAACGCAGTCGCACCGGGATTTATCAAAACCGAAATGACGGATGTGCTGTCTGATACAGTAAAAGAAGCAGCTACGGCACAGATTCCAATGAAAAAATTTGGTGAGACGGTAGACGTGGCAAATCTGGTTGCATTTTTAGCATCGGATGAAGCAAGGTACATTACAGGACAGGTCATCTGCGTCGATGGCGGAATGGCTATGTAATGTTGAAAGGAAGATAACAGGAGAATCGATATGAGCAGACGAGTAGTAGTAACCGGCATGGGTGCCATCACCCCGATCGGAAACAGTGTAGAAGAATTCTGGAACAGTTTAAAAGAAAAGAAAGTCGGCATTGGCCCGATCACCTATTTTGATACCACAGACTATAAGGCAAAGCTGGCAGCAGAGGTGAAAGATTTTGATCCGAAGCAGTACATGGATCCGAAGGCAGCCAAAAGAATGGAGCAGTTCTGCCAGTTCGCAGTTGCAGCAACCAGACAGGCAGTGGAGGATGCAGGACTTGATATGAGCCAGGAAGATCCGTTCCGTGTGGGCGTGAGCATCGGTTCCGGTATCGGAAGCCTGCAGTCCATAGAGCGTGAGTACAAAAAGCTTCTGGACAAAGGACCGGGCCGTGTGAACCCGCTTTTGGTTCCGCTGATGATCAGCAACATGGCAGCAGGAAATGTTTCTATCCAGTTTGGCATGAAGGGGAAATGCATCAACGTGGTAACTGCATGTGCAACCGGTACCCACTCCATCGGTGAGGCATTCCGTACGATTCAGTATGGCGATGCAGACGTAATGGTAGCAGGCGGTGCAGAGGCAAGCATTACCCCGATCGGTGTAGCAGGCTTTACTGCCCTGACTGCATTAAATACAACCGAGGATCCGTCCCGCGCATCCATCCCGTTTGACGCAGAGCGCGGAGGCTTCATCATGGGCGAGGGTGCAGGTGTTGTTGTACTGGAGTCCTTAGAACATGCACAGGCAAGAGGTGCAAAGATCTACGCAGAGCTGGCTGGCTACGGTGCAACCGGCGATGCATACCATATCACTTCCCCGGCTGAGGACGGAAGCGGTGCGGCAAAGGCTATGGAGATGGCGATCGCAGATGCCGGCATGAAGCCGGAAGATGTAGATTACATCAACGCACATGGTACCAGCACCCATCACAATGACTTATTCGAGACCAAGGCGATCAAGCTGGCGTTAGGCGACCATGCTTACAAGACCAAGATCAATTCCACCAAGTCTATGATCGGGCATCTTCTGGGCGCAGCAGGCGGTGTTGAGTTCATCACCTGTGTGAAATCCATTCAGGAAGGCTTTGTTCATGCAACTGCAGGACTTGAGAAGGATGATCCGGAGTGCGATCTGGATTACTGCAAGGGCGAGGGTGTGCAGATGGATGTAAACTGTGCAATCTCCAATTCCCTTGGATTTGGCGGTCACAACGCAACCCTGCTGGTAAGGAAATTCGAGGCGTAAGTCGTTAGGAGGTAGAGCATGACGATTGATGAGATCGTAACACTGATCCAGGCTGTTTCCGATAACGGCCTGACCAGTTTTGAATATGAAGAGGGAGACCAGAAACTGGTCCTCAAGAAAAAGAAGAAGAAAAACGTGGCACAGGCTCCGGTTGCACCGGTTGTGATCTCACAGCCGGCAGCCCCAATGATGGGCGCAATGCCGATGCCGCTTCCGGCGGCTCCTGCAGCTGCTCCGGAAGTAGCGGAAAAGTCTGCGGAAGAGAAAAAAGAAAGCACCCTGGACATTGGGTCTGATAAGGTTGTAACTTCTCCGCTGGTAGGAACTTTCTATTCTTCTGCTTCCCCGGAGGCAGAGGCATTTGTCAAAGAGGGGGATACCGTAAAGAAGGGACAGGTGCTTGGCATCATTGAGGCTATGAAGCTGATGAACGAGATCGAGAGCGAATATGACGGTGTGGTAGAGGCAGTTCTGGTAAACAACGAGGATATCGTTGAGTACGGACAGCCGTTGTTCCGCATCCGGTAGGAGGAACATTATGAGACTGGGAATCAAAGAAATTCAGGAGATCATTCCGCATAGACATCCATTTTTACTGATTGATTTTATCGATGAGCTGGAGCCGGGCGTACGTGCGGTTGGATATAAATCCGTTACCTTTAACGAGCCGCAGTTTAATGGCCATTTTCCGGGACAGCCGGTTATGCCGGGCGTGCTGATGATCGAGGCTCTGGCACAGGTTGGTGCCGTAGCGATCTTAAGTCTTCCGGAGAATAAGGGCAAGACCGCATTCTTCGGTGCGATCAACAATGCGAAGTTTAAGCAGATGGTGCTGCCGGGCGACCGGTTAAAGCTGGAGTGTGAGATCATCAAGCGCAAAGGGCCGATCGGAGTCGGCAAGGCCGTTGCAACCAATGCAGAGGGCAAGGTAGCAGTATCCGCAGAGCTGACCTTTGCGATCCAGTAAGGATATTTAAGGCAGACAGTGACAGAAACAGAGTAGAGGTACGGGAATGTTTGATAAAATCTTAATCGCTAACCGCGGCGAGATTGCGGTGAGAATCATCCGGGCCTGCCGCGAGATGGGAATCAAGACCGTGGCAGTATACTCGGAAGCAGACCGCGACAGTCTGCATACACTTCTGGCAGATGAGGCCATCTGCATCGGACCGGCAGCATCCAGTCAGAGTTATTTGAATATGGAACGCATTCTGGCAGCGACGGTAGCGATGAAAGCAGAGGCCATCCATCCGGGCTTTGGTTTCCTTTCCGAGAATGCGCGGTTTGCAGAATTATGCCAGAAATGCAATATTGCGTTCATCGGACCGTCTGCAGAGATTATTAACAAGATGGGAAACAAATCTGCGGCAAGAAAGACCATGGTTGAGGCTGGTGTCCCGGTTGTCCCGGGAAGCAAAGAGCCGGTCTATACCGTGGAGGAAGCACTTAAAATGGCAAAAGAGATCGGTTTTCCAGTCATGATCAAGGCATCTTCCGGCGGCGGCGGGAAAGGCATGCGTGTCTCCTGGAGTGAGGAGGATTTTGAAGCGAACTTCCAGAATGCCCAGATGGAGTCGGTGAAGGGCTTCTCCGATGACACGATGTATCTGGAACGTTTTGTGGAAAATCCACGTCATATTGAATTTCAGATCATGGCAGATAAATACGGCAATGTGGTGCATTTAGGCGAGCGTGACTGTTCCATCCAGCGCCGCCACCAGAAGGTTCTGGAGGAGTCCCCTTCCATCGCGATCTCGGAGGAGCTGCGCAAAAAGATGGGAGAGACGGCAGTCAGGGCAGCAAAAGCCGTTGGCTATGAGAATGCAGGAACCATTGAGTTTCTGCTGGATAAAAATAAAAACTTCTACTTTATGGAGATGAACACCCGGATTCAGGTTGAGCATCCGGTGACAGAGCTGGTCAGCGGTCTGGATCTGATCAAGGAGCAGATCCGTGTGGCAGCAGGAGAACCGTTAAGCGTGACGCAGGACGATATCCATATCCAGGGACATGCGATCGAGTGCCGTATCAACGCGGAGAATCCGGCGAAGAATTTTATGCCGTGTCCGGGCAAGATCACAAACATCCACATTCCGGGAGGAAACGGAGTTCGTGTGGACACGCACATTTACAACGATTATAAGGTTCCGGCCAACTACGATTCTATGCTGATGAAGCTGATCGTGCATGGAAAAGACCGTGCCGAGGCCATTGCGAAGATGAGAAGCGCCCTGGGCGAGCTGATCATCGAGGGAATTGATACCAACCTGGATTTCCAGTTTGAGATCTTAAGCAATCCGGTTTACCAGGATGGACATAAGATCGATACGGGCTTCATCCCGGACCAGTTCCCGGAATACTGCAAATAATGTTTATGGGGCTGTCGTGAAGTGGTATATGACACTTTTGCGCCAGTCCCAACGCCTATTAAGGAGAATCATTTATGCTTAGAAATATGTTTAAAAAGACATATACCATGATCGATACGCACCACCGTAAGGGAAAAAGCGAGGAAGAGCCAAACATCCCGGAGGGACTCTGGAAAAAGTGCAACAAGTGCGGTCAGCCGATCTATGTGGAAGATGTCCGCAATAATCTGTACGTTTGTCCGAAATGTGGTGGATACTTTCGTGTGCATGCGTACCGCCGGATCGAGATGCTGCTTGATGAGGGAAGTTTTGAGGAGTGGAATAAGGAAATGGAGTTTTCCAATCCATTGGATTTCCCGGGATATGAGAAGAAGGTAGCGGCGGCCCAGGAGAAGACTGGCCTGCAGGAAGCCATCGTAACTGGTAAGGGAACCATTAAGGGTTTTGAGACTGCCATAGGTGTCTGTGATGCGCGGTTTATCATGAGCAGTATGGGACATGTAGTCGGCGAGAAAATTACCCGCATGGTGGAGCGCGCAACAAAGGAAAAGCTTCCGGTCATTATCTTTGCCTGCTCCGGCGGAGCAAGAATGCAGGAGGGCATTGTGTCCCTGATGCAGATGGCGAAGACCTCCGCAGCGCTGGAAAAACACCATGAAGCAGGTCAGCTTTTTGTCAGCGTACTGACAGACCCGACGACAGGAGGTGTGACAGCAAGCTTTGCAATGCTGGGCGATATCATTCTGGCAGAGCCGAATGCGCTGATCGGATTTGCAGGCCCGCGCGTCATCCAGCAAACCATCGGCCAGAAGCTGCCGGAGGGCTTCCAGAGAGCAGAGTTTTTGCTGGAGCACGGTTTTGTCGATAAGATCGTGGACCGTGAAAACCAGCGCGATGTGCTGGCAGACATTCTGCGGATGCACAAAAAGACCGGGATGACCATTCGTCCACAGGAGGGACAGGTGCAGGAAGCCGAGTCTGTGGAAAACTATCTGGAAAAGCAGAAACAAAGTGGAAAAAATGCCTGGGATACCGTGCAGCTTTCCAGAAGCGCGGCACGTCCGGTCGCACTGGACTATATTCATGCGCTGTTTGATGATTTTATGGAATTTCACGGAGACCGGTATTTTGGAGATGACGGAGCCATCATTGGCGGAATCGCGACTTTTTGCGGCATGCCGGTAACGGTTATCGGACAGCAGAAAGGACGTACTACCAAAGAAAACATCCACCGGAATTTTGGTATGCCGTCCCCGGATGGTTACCGGAAGGCACTGCGCCTGATGAAGCAGGCGGAAACCTTTGGCAGACCTGTCATCTGTTTTGTGGATACTCCGGGCGCATTCTGCGGGATTGAGGCAGAGGAGCGCGGACAGGGCGAAGCGATTGCCCGCAACCTGTTTGAGATGGCAGCACTGACGGTTCCGGTCCTTTCTATTGTGATCGGTGAAGGCGGAAGCGGCGGCGCACTGGCAATGGCGGTAGCCAACGAGGTTTGGATGCTGGAGAATGCGATTTATTCCATTCTTTCCCCGGAGGGCTTTGCGTCCATTCTTTGGAAGGACAGTAAGAAAGCTCCGGATGCGGCAAGGGTTATGAAGATCACGGCAGCTGATCTTTACGAGCGCGGCCTGATCGAGCATGTGATCCCGGAGAAGGAACCGGCCTCCATTGAGACCATGCCGCAGCTTGCAGAAAATATGAGACAGGGCATGACTGCATTTTTTGAGCGTTACAATGGGAAGAGCAAAGAGGAAATCCGCGAGTCACGTTACCAGAGATTCCGGAATATGTAAACGGCTGCAAGGGACAGAATCGTGTGAGAGGATTTCACGTTGGTTTGGTCCGGGCAGATCCAAGGAGAAGTGCATGAATAACATGAAAGCATTAAAAATCGGTGATCTTACAGCAAAATATCCGATCATCCAGGGAGGTATGGGAGTTGGTATCAGTCTGCATTCCCTGGCTGGCGCAGTGGCAAAAGCCGGAGGGATCGGCATTATCTCTACGGCGCAGATCGGCTTTAAGGATCCGGAGTTTTTGAAGGCACCGATGGAAGCAAACCTGCGTGCCATTGGCGAGGAACTAAAAAAAGCGCGGGAGATCGCGCCGAAAGGTATTATTGGATTTAATATTATGGTGGCAACCCGCAATTATGCCCAGTATGTGAAAGAAGCGGTAAAGGCAGGTGCAGACATCATTATTTCCGGCGCCGGACTTCCGGTTTCTTTGCCGGAGCTTGTGGAAGGGGCAAAGACGAAAATCGCGCCGATCGTTTCCACCGCAAAATCCGCACTGGTCATCTGCAAGATGTGGGACCGCAAGTACAAACGCATCCCGGATCTTCTGGTGATCGAGGGACCGTTGGCAGGCGGACATCTGGGATTTTCCAGAGAAGATTTGAGCCGCTACGGTGCGGATACAAACGATGTGCCGCACACCTATCATCAGGATCTGTATGATGCGGAGATCCGCGGCATCATGAAGGTGGTAAAACAGTTTGAGGAAAAATACCAGCAGCATATCCCGGTAGCCATCGCCGGCGGCATCTACACCCGCGAGGACGTAGAGCATGCCATGGAGCTTGGAGCTGATGCAGTTCAAGTGGCAACGCGCTTTGTCACGACCAAAGAGTGCGATGCACCGGAAAGCTACAAGCAGGCCTACATCGATGCGAAGGCAGAAGACATCGTGATCACCCAGAGTCCGGTCGGAATGCCGGGCCGTGCGATCGTCAATCCGTTCCTGGAGAAGATCACTGCCATGAAAGAGCGTGGGGAAAAGGCAAAGATCACGCATTGCTACCAGTGCCTGGAGCACTGTGATCCGGCCAACATCCCATACTGCATTACCAAAGCGCTGTCTAACGCAGCAGAGGGGGCGTTAAATGATGCTCTTTTATTCTGTGGCAGCAACGCATACCGTGCCGATAAGATCGAGACGGTCGAAGCTGTGGTGCAGGATTTGGTTGGGGGAGTATAAAAAAATGCTCCATGTATGACATAAATGAGATTGAAGTTCCATAGATTTAGAGCAAACGGTGCTGCGTTTCCGAAAGAGCAATTGCTAGGCAATATCAAGGTGGCAAAAAAGGAAACAGCAGTGTCATGACCATATGGGAAGTGAAACGACTTTGCTGAATTATCTCTGGGGCGGCATGCTCTTAGCCGGAATGCTGTGGGGCGCAATCAATGGAACATGGAATGAAGTGACCCAGGCTCTTCTGGACTCTGCAAAAGAATCCGTGAGTCTGGGTATTACTATGCTTGGGACCCTGTCGTTTTGGTGCGGCATTATGGAAATCGGAAGCCAATCTGGGCTCATTGGCTGGCTGGCGAAGCGCATGACACCGGTGTTGGACTTTCTGTTTCCGGAGCTTGAACGGCAGCATCCGGCCAGAGAGCCCATTGCGGTGAACATCATAGCCAATATGCTGGGACTTGGCATGGCTGCGACACCGGCCGGATTAAAGGCAATGCAGGAGATGGAAGCAGATATCCGGGATGAGGCACGGACTGCGACAGCTTCCATGTGTACATTCCTGATCTTAAATATTTCGTCGCTGCAGTTGATCCCGGTCACACTGATCGCGTACCGGAGCCAGTATGGATCGAAACAGCCGGAAGCAGTGCTGGGTCCTGCGCTTGTAGCAACGACGGTTTCTACATTGACTGCGATAGCTTTCTGCAAGATCATGGATTTGAGAACCCGAAACAGGAGCAGGCGTGGAAAGAACATGATGGAAAGCCGTAATCCTGAAAAAGATGTTCCTGGTGTCGGAACTGTCAGGGAGGTGACACGTCCATGATTCTGTGGATTTCTAAGATCCTGCTTCCGTTTGTGATCAGCTATGTTGTAGCCTTTGGGCTGATCTCGCATCGCCCGGTATTCGATGATTTTCTGGACGGCGCAAAAAGCGGTATGGAAACCGTGGCAGAGATTCTGCCGACGCTGATCGGTCTCATGAGCGCAGTTGGTGTGGTGCGTGCTTCCGGGCTTTTGAATGCAGTAACGGGAGTTTGTGCCGGAGCTGCAGGTATGCTCCAGATTCCACGGGAGCTGGTTCCGATTACCCTGGTGCGTCTGGTTTCCAATTCTGCAGCTACCGGACTGTTGCTGGATCTGTTTCGGCAGTACGGACCGGACAGCCGGATCGGAATGGCAGCATCGGTACTGATGAGCAGCACGGAAACGGTGTTTTACTGCCTGAGTATTTACTTTGGCAGTGTAAAGGTGCGGCGGACCCGTTATACCGTGCCCGGGGCCTTGATTGCGACAGCAGCAGGTATTGCTGCAAGTATCTGGATTACGGGAGCATAATGCAGAAGAAATCTGCCGCCAGAATTGTATCATGCGGGATTTTCCGTTCAGGGGAACTCTGCCACTGGACAGTAACCAGTACACAATTCTTTCACAAACTCGTAAGAAAAACGCGGTTGTCGAAAGAGGGTAAATCATGTATAATCAAGGACGGAGCGACAGGCTTCGTGTGCAGTGAGGGAGAAAAGTGGATACTTACGCGACATTAAACGATGCCCTGGTGAATCTGTTCCGTGATGTTATGGACTTAGAGGAGAAGGCCATTATCACGGAAGAATTCCAGGATATTACAAATAACGATATGCATGTGATTCAGGCAATCGGTATTGGGGAACCGAAGAATATGTCTACGATAGCGAAGACGCTTTCCGTGACAGTGGGAACCCTGACCATAGCCATGAACAGTCTGGTTAAGAAAGGCTACGTGACCCGGGAACGAGGAAAGGAAGACCGGCGTGTAGTCTATATTTCGTTGTCTGATAAAGGACGGAATGCGTATCAGCATCACGAGAAGTTTCACCATGACATGATCGATGCGATCCTGCAGAATCTGACTGCTGACGAGACTGAGAGTCTGGTCAGTGCCCTTGCCAAGCTGAATCTGTGGTTCCGTAAGGCAAAAGGATAACATACACAAGGAGGCTTTATTATCATGAAGAAATTAGTCATGGGCTTACTGGGAGCCATGATGATCTTATCATTAGCAGCATGTACACCGACCACCGAGAAAAATAAGACCGGTGAGGTAAAAGAACCGGAAGCAGAAGTGGTAGAGACCACCGCTGATGCAGGTCCGGGTGTGGTAACCGGCAGACCGGTCGACCAGGATGCACCGGATCTTACCATGGTGTCTGTTTACAGTCTGAGCGAAGACGGCAGCAAGATCCAGAGCAATATGGACTCTGTAGAAGATCTGGAAGAGCAGAGCCTGACAGATCTTCTGGTTCGGTACGGTGTGCTGGATGAGGGAACAGAGGCGGTCAGCTTTAAGGCGGAAGGCAGCGCGGAAAGTCAGGAAGCAGGACCGGGTGTAACTGCGGATACTTCGATTGCAGCGAAAGGCACCCTGGAACTGAGCCAGTTCCCAACCGATAACCGGGAAAAACGACTGCAGGCAGTTGCAAATACGTTCTGCGAAAACATGAATGTAGAAATTCTTACGGTCGTGGTAAGTGGTGAGACTCTGGCAGATGGTTTAACTTATGTAGATGCGGGAAAATAAAAAAAGATATGGAAAGATCCTGTACCTGACAATTTATGCGGGTACAGGATCTTTTTTTGTATTGCATACCGGGGAAGTGCCAATGGCGCGTCTGCTGATTGTGCCCGATCTATGAAAATAATACAGCTTTTTAAAATGAGCAAAGTTGTATTTTGAAAAAAGTGAGAACGTTAAGAAAATAGCACATGTTTTGACATAAACATACAAAAAATAAGCGCGAATCACCAGAGAAAATGATAAGAAATGCACATTGTTGATAAAAAATGTCACTGAAAATGCTAATTTTTAGATAAAGTTTCATAAGAAAAAGTACAACTTCTGATAAAAAATATCTTGTATTCTATTGCGCATTTTGACAGGAAAACATATAATAAAGCCATGAGAGTTGTTGAAAACAATCAAAAACTATAACATGTTGGGAGGAATCAAAATGAAGAAAGTCTTCAAAAAAGCAACGGCAACCGTGACAGCAGCAGCAATGCTGGCCAGCCTGACTGCATGCGGCGGCGGTGCTGCATCATCCAGTGCGACTACGGCAGCTCCGGCAGGCGAGTCCAAGGCAGAGGGCGGTGCCGAAACCACAGCAGCAGCTTCCGGTATTGACAACAAGGACATCAAGATCGGTGTTTCCATCTGGTCTTCTACCGACGTTCTTGGTTCCCAGTGTAAACTGATCCTGGATGAAGCCGCAAAGGCTCTGGGGGTACAGGTTCAGTATGTTGACCAGGGACATGTATCTGAGAAGGTTACCGCTTCTGTTGAGCAGCTTGCAGCAGCAGGATGCCAGGGTATCATCATCTGTAACTCTTCCGATACCGAGATGACTTCTGCGATCAAGACCGCAAACGACAACAAAGTATATCTGGCACAGTTCTTCCGTGTAATCAGCAAGGACAACAGCGCAGATATCTACGATATGGCTACCCAGTCTCCGTACTACATCGGTGCAGTTCATGAGAACGAGCCGGAGAACGGCGAAAAACTGGTTCAGATCCTTTTGGACAAGGGCGACAGAAACATCGGTCTGATCGGCTGGGAGCAGGGTGATGCTACCTGGTTAGGCAGATGGGAAGGTTATAAAGCAGGCGTTGAGAAATGGAATTCCGAGCATCCGGATGATCAGGCTAAGCTTTCTGAGCCGCAGTACGCAGGTACTTCTTCCGAGGGTGGTTCCAAGGCAGCAGAAGCTTTAATGTCTGCAGATCCGACTCTTGATGCACTCATCCCGGCAGGCGGCGGCGGTGACCCGCTTCAGGGTGCTATCGCAGCTGTTGAGCGTGCAGGCAAAGTTCAGGATATCGATATCGTTTCCACCGACTTCCTCCCGGACCTTGGCGAGAGACTTGAGAATGGTTCCATGGCTGGTCAGTCCGGCGGACATTACTGCGACCCGCTTATCGCTTTCATGATGGTTTACAATGCAATCAAGGGCAACTACAGCGGATTCGAAGGCAAGTTTGAGGATGTTCCGTTCCCGTACCTGTATGTATCTTCTGCAGATGATTACAAAGCTTACGAGCAGTACTTCGTAGATCAGCTTCCTTACACCGATGAGGAACTGGTTTCCATGTCTGAGCTGGATCTTGACGGTCTGAAAGAGGCAGCAGCTAAGATTTCCATCGAGGATGCAGCTGCACGTGCAGGCAAATAAATTACACGAGATTCATTTAGGCTGAGTGGCTTAAGACGGCCGGTATCGCGCGGCGATGCCGGCCGTCATGTCTTAGTATGAAATAAGAACGAGGTAAAAAATATGGGTACTCCTGTTGTTGACACACCCGGAAAGAAAAAACTTTCGGGAACTGTGAAGGGCTATCTGATCCTGTTTGGTCTGGTAGTGCTTTCCTGGCTGATCTTTAAGATCCTGACACCTAGCAACTTTGGTTCACCGGCTAACATGCTGAGCTATTTCCAGGCCAGCCTGATTGCCACAGTCGGTGCAGTTGGCTTCTATTTCGTTATGGTTATGGGAATGTTTGATTTCTCTATTGGTGCAAACATCATGCTTTCCGCAATCGTTGGCTGCGTGTTCGCATCAAGATTCGGAATGGGCTATGCCGGACTCATCATCGGAAGTATCGTGACCGGTTCCATCGTTGGTCTGTTGAACGGCGTTTTCTATGTTAAGCTTCACATTCCGTCTATGATCGTAACCACGGGTCTTGCGCTGATTTATGAGTCTGTTGCGAACTATATCGCAGGCGGTGTGGAGCAGACGCTTCCGTCTAACCTGCGTGCCTTTGGCCAGATGCCGGGCAACATTATCCTGGCAGTGTTAGCATGCGTGCTTGCGTACATCTTTTTAAATTACACCAAGATCGGTACATACACCTACGCGATCGGCAGCAACGAGTTTGTAGCCAAGAACATGGGTATCAATGTAGATAAATACAAGGTTCTGGCATTCATCTTAAGTGGCGCCTTCCTTGGCGTCATGGCAGTCCTGACCATCAGCTATGGTTCTTCCATGGTAGCAGTAACCGGAATGGCCTCCATGAGCCGTAACTTCGTTCCGACCATGGGCTGCTTCTTTGGGCTTGCATTTAAGAAATACGGTATGCCGTTACAGGCAATTGTGATCGGTGAGTTTGTCATCAACATCATCTTCTTCGGATTCATTGCCATGGGTGCGCCGACCGCAATCCAGGATGTTATCACCGGCCTTGCGCTGCTGATCATCATTACGGTAACCACCAAAGTAACAAAAGGCGAGATCGTCAAGTAGATCATAGGGAGGAAATGCAATGAGCGAAGTAAGGTTAGAGGTAAAAAATCTTTGCAAGTCCTTCGGTATCACGAAGGCGGTTCAGAATGTTTCATTTAACGTAAACAAAGGCGAGGTACATGCGTTGATCGGTGAGAATGGTTCCGGTAAATCAACCCTGACCAACATGTTGACCGGTATCTACAGCATCGGAAGCGGTACCTTCGTACTGGATGGAAAAGAGATCCATCCGAAAAACCAGGTTGAGGCAAATAACGAGGGTGTCTCCATTATCGTGCAGGAGCTTGGTACCCTATCTGGCCTGACTGTGGCAGAGAATATCTTTCTGGGTCATGAGGACCAGTTCGTACATATGGGAATCAAGAACACCAATGCCATGAACAAGAAGGCAACGGAGCTCTTAAAGAAATATGGCTTTGAGCGTATCAAGGCAGCAGACATTATTGATGAGTATAACTTTGAGGACCGTAAGCTGATTGAAATCGTAAAGGCAACCTACTTTGATCCGAAGATCGTAGTCATCGATGAGACCACCACCGCTCTTTCTCAGGAGGGACGTGAAGAGCTGTACAAGCACATGAACCGGATCCGCGAGAGCGGAAACTCTATCATCTTCATTTCCCATGACCTTCCGGAGATTCTGGACAAGTCTGATACCATCACGATCATGCGTGACGGTGTTTACATTGACACTGTAAAGAGCAAAGACGTAACAGAGGATGACTTAAAGCGTCTCATGGTTGGCCGTGAGGTAACCGGTGACTATTATCGTTCCGATTACGGAGAGAAGGTTTCTGATGAGGTGGTTCTTTCTGTAAAGAATGTATCTGTTCCTGGCCTGATCCACGATGTAAGCTTTGACCTGCACAAGGGTGAGATCCTTGGCTTTGGCGGTCTGTCCGAGTCTGGTATGCATGAAATCGGAAAAGCTATTTTCGGCGCTTCCTATGACCGTACCGGTATCGTAGAACTGGCAGATGGAACCCAGATCAATGATATTCCGACTGCCATTAAACACAGCATTGCTTATACGTCCAAAGACCGTGATAATGAGTCTGTTGTGTTAAACCAGAGTATTGGTGATAATATCTGCCTTCCGTCCTTAGACAGCCTGGCCGGTAAGAGCCATCTGTTAAGCGATAAGAAGTTAAAAGAGTTTGCAAACAAATATGCAAAGCAGATGTCCGTTAAGATGGTCAACGTAGACCAGTTTGTATCCGACCTTTCCGGCGGTAATAAACAGAAGGTTGTTCTGGCAAGATGGATCGGTAAAGACTCTGATATCGTTGTATTAGACAGTCCGACCCGAGGCATCGATATCAAGGTAAAACAGGATATCTACCAGTTAATGAACCAGATGAGAAAGAATGGCAAGTCCATCATCATGATTTCTGAGGAGTTAATGGAGCTCATTGGTATGTGCGACCGCATCATGATCATGAAGGATGGCAGGACCAGCGGAGAGCTGGAGCGTAATGAGGCCCTCGATGAGAACAGCCTGATTACGATGATGGTATAAGGAGGCAGCAATGGAGAATCAAGTTAAGACAAATACAGACCAGAAGGAGCAGCAGCTCAAAAAAATATCAAAAATGTCGATGATCCGTGCCCTGCTTCCGATCGCGGGACTGATTATCATTTTCTTACTGTTTAATGTACTCACGAATTTCCGAATGATGAAGAACCTGCCGCTGGTACTGTCACAGGTATATGTGACTATGATCGCAGCAACCGGTGTATTCTTTATCATGACCATGGGTGGCCTGGATTTCTCTCAGGGCTCTATCCTGGGTATTGCATCCATCGTAGTATGTATGATTTCCAAGACCAGCATTCCGCTTGCAATTGTGGGTGGTATCGTGGCAGGCGCAGTGATCGGGGCAATCAACGGTTACTTCTATGTATACCGCAAGATCAAATCCTTTATTGTTACGATCTGTACCATGTTCCTGTTCCGCGGATTTATCAAGTATCTGACCACCAACGCGCCGGTCGCAGGTTCTGCAAAGCTGATCAACTTTGACAGCACCGGATTAAAGATTGCGTGTACCGTACTGATTCTGGCTATTGGATTTGTACTGTTCCGCTTCACGAAGTTCGGCACTTACTTAAAAGCTATCGGTGCAGGTGAGAAGGCCGCAATGTTCTCTGGTATCCGCACCGACCGCATGAAGTTCTGGATCTACGTTTTAGCTGGCGCAATTACCGGTTTTGCAGCGTTTATCAACGTTATCAAAGTTGGTTCTGTTACTTCTTCCGGCGGTAACCAGTTAGAGACCCAGATCCTGATCGCACTGGTACTTGGCGGTATGCCAATCTCCGGCGGCGCAAAGGTACGCTTTGAGAACATCATCGTAGGTTCTCTGCTTTACATCGTATTAAACAGCGGACTGACCATGATGGGCTTCACTACACAGCTCATGCAGCTGATCCAGGGTGTAGTCTTCCTGGTATTCGTAGCAGTATTTGCAGACCGTCAGTCCCTGCAGGTTATTAAATAACCGGCTGGGGAGCAGCTGCCTGCAGAACGAAGTAAGCACAGCGAAAATTTATGCGGCGGGAATGCCGGTATCAGGAGAAGTATCGGAGGTTTGATGATATGCCCAGAACAGCTGGAAGTCAGAATCAGGAAAATCTGAAATACCAGAAGCTTTACAACTGGGGTCGTACCCTGATCACCAGCGGGGTGATCAAAAACCAGGACAAATTCCCGTCCGAACATATCCTTCAGAAAAAATTCGGATATTCCAGACAGACGGTCCGCAATGCTTTGGACCGTCTGGAAAGGGATGGTCTGATCGTACGGATAAAGGGAAGCGGTACCTATGTATCTTATCAGAACCAAGACGCAGACGGGGCACGTCCCCATGTGGGGCTGATCTTAAGCTATCTTTCGGACTATCTGTTTCCACAGGTGTATGCAGGAATTGAGTCGGTACTCCAGGAAAAAGGATTCGAGATCGATGTAGCGGTAACCAGAAATCGTCTGAACGATGAGGAAATGTATTTAAAAGGTTTCTTAAACCGGAATGTGGCGGGACTGATCATTGAGGGCACCCGTTCTACATTTCCAAATCCGAACCTGCGTCTTTACAAGGAAATCCGGAAGCGGAATATTCCGACCCTGTTCATTCACAACCATTACCAGAATGAGCAGTTTGACAGCGTGGAAATGTCAGATGCAAAAGCCGGGTATGAACTGACCCGGTTTCTCATCCAGAAAGGTCACCGGCGTATCGGCGGAATTTTCAAGTATGATGACATGCAGGGGATTGAGCGATATCGCGGTTTTATTGAATGCCTGTCCGACTATGGAATTAATTTTGACGATGATTGTATCCGTTGGTATTCCACCAAGGATATGGAAGAAAAGTTAAGTAGGAAGAGTTTACTGCGGATGTACCGCAGGACAAAAGACTGCACGGCCATGATCCTCTATAACGATGAAGTGGCTGGCTTCTATATGGATTTTTTAAAGGAACGCGGACTGAAGGTCCCGGATGATATTTCCCTGGTATCGTTTGATGATGCCGGGCCGGAGCAGGACGCGGAACTGAAGATCTTATCGGTGATCCATCCCAAATATAATCTTGGAAAGATCACGGCCAGGAACCTTCTTCGCATGATGGAGGATCCGGAATGGCAGAAAAAGAATTACGCACACCAGTTTCCGGTGACATTCAACAACGGAAACTCGGTACGTGATATAAGATGAACATTCATATTTATCAAGGAGGTAGATTGAAATGAAAAAGTTATACTTTGCAGTAGGCTCCCAGGACCTTTACGGAGACGAGTGCTTAAAACAGGTGGCTGAGGACAGCCGCCAGATGGCAGAGTTTTTAAATGACAAATTAAAAGATATCGTAGAGGTAGAGCTGGTTCCGACCATCATTAACTCCGAGAGCTGCATCAAGACCATGCGTCAGGCATCCTGCGATGATGACTGTGTCGGCGTGATCACCTGGATGCATACCTTCTCCCCGGCTAAGATGTGGATCAAGGGCCTTCAGGAACTGAGAAAACCGCTTTTACATCTGCATACCCAGGCAAACGAGAAGCTTCCGTACGATGCGATCGATATGGACTTCATGAACTTAAACCAGTCTGCACATGGTGACCGTGAGTACGGCTTCATCGTAGCAAGAATGGGAATCCCGCACGAGGTTGTTGCAGGCTACTATAAACATGACGATGTAGTTGCAAAGATCCGCCAGTTCGCATCCGTTGCAAAGGCAATCGCTTATTCCAAATCCTTAAAGGTTGCTTCCTTCGGCAACAACATGCGTGAAGTAGCCGTAACCGATGGCGACCGTGTAGAGAGCCAGATCAAATACGGCTGGGAGTGCAACTACTTTGCACTGGGTGACCTCGTAGACATCATCAATGCAGTGACCGAAGATGAGATCGATGCAAAGATGAAAGAGTACACCGATAAGTACACCATGAAGACTGAGCGGATCGATTCTGTCCGCGAGCAGGCAAAATATGAGGTTGGTCTGGAGAAATTCCTGGCTGCCAACGGTATCGGCGCATTTGCAGACACCTTCCAGGATCTGCACGGATTAAAACAGCTTCCGGGTATCGCAGCACAGAACTTAATGGCAAAGGGAATCGGCTTTGGTCCGGAGGGCGACTATAAGATCTCTGCTTTATCCGCGGTTCTGATGAAGATGTCTGAGGGCAAAGAGGGCGCAACCGGCTTTATCGAGGACTATACCTACGATCTGACTCCGGGTCAGGAGTTAGAGCTGGCTTCCCATATGCTGGAGGTTCCGCCGGCATTTGCAGCTACCAAACCGGAGATCGATGTACTGCCGCTTGGCATTGGCGGTAAAGAAGATCCGGCAAGACTGATCTTCGACGGCGTGACTGGTGATGGTATCCAGGTAACCCTGGTTGATATGGGTGACCGCTTCCGCCTGATCTGCGCAGACATCGAGCTGGTAAAACAGCCGAAGCCGATGCCGAACCTTCCGGTAGCAAGAATCATGTACCGTCATAAACCGAACTTCCAGATCGGTACCGCAGCATGGTGCTACGCAGGTGGTGCACATCATTCTGTAGTATCTACCGCACTGACCAGAGACGATATCGCGATGTTCGCCCGTCTGACCGGCACAGAGCTCATCACCATTGGTGACGATACCACCGAGGCAGACCTGCAGAAGTTTTTCATGAAATAAATTATTTGGGAATGTGATCATAATGGCATAAAAACAGACAGCCGCCTCACGGAGAAATCCGTGGGCGGCTGTTTTGGTGTTCATGGGAACTTGTGCTCTGTGAAACGAAAAGGTTCTGCGAGGCTGTGTGGAAATTACTACCCCATTTTCTGGTTCATGAGCCAGGTAGTAAAGTAGGCCTGGATCACATCGAACGGTGCATTTCCCATATCCAGAAGGAAGGTGTGAAAGGCTTTGGCAGAGAACTTTTCGCCAAGCTGCAGCTTAGCGTTTTCCCTCATGTTGCGGATCTCCAGGGAGCCGATGAAGTAAGAAAGATAGTTGGCAGGATTATCCACCATGGCCTCAAACATGGAATCGGTGATGGAGTCCGAGTCACTGAAATAGGAGGAGAGGTATTTGCGGACATCTTCCCGCTTCCAGCCAAGGTAATTCACGGCCAGGTCCAGATACGCATGGATACCGAGGGTCGCTTTGGAGTTCGCTTCCAGCAGTTCGCCAAGCAGCGGGTCCAGACCGTTATCCAGCCGGTAGGACAGTGCTTCCACGTAAGCGGCCCAGCCTTCCGTGTAGCCGGAAAAGCTTAAGATCTTGCGCAGGTCAGAGCCGCAGTGGGTGTGAAACCATACGGTCTGATACAGGTGGCCCGGATAACCCTCATGGGCTATGGTATTGTAGAGCGGCTGGTTATCGTAGACGGGATTCCGGTTGATGTAGATCACATTTTCAGAGCTGTCATCCAATGGTGAGGTTAAGTAAAAGGCAGGACTTAAGGAAAGCTCTAAGGCCTTTGGAACATCCTTTAGAGTGTAGCTGCATTCCGGAAGCTGCGGGAAGTCTTTTAAGGTCTGTTCCTTTAACTCTTCCATAATGGCAGTTGGCTCCGTCTGGCGGTAGTGATAGTCAGAGAGCATGGATTCCAGCTCCGGGTGTTCGGAAAGCAGCTTTGAGGTGGTCTGCAGATTGTTGGAAATTTCCTGTTCGGTGGCCGTCATCAGTTCATCGATCGAATGGTAGGAGGTGCCGGTTGCCGTGTAGACAAGATATTCATAGTATGCCTTTCCGTTCGGGTATCCGCACATTCCCTTTTCATTTGTTCCGGTGCCTTTTAAGGTTTCCAGGCCATCGATCAGAAGCTTGTAAGCCGGGACAAAATGTTCCTCCAGGGCCTTTTCATTGCGGGAGCAAAGCTCCTTTTTTTCATCGTCTGTCAGATCGGGAAGAGCCGCTAACCGTTCCTTAAAGGAATCGATCATAAAGTTGTTTCCCGGGACAAGCAGGTAGCTTTTGCAGGAATCGATGACATGATCCAGAGAAGTATCGCTCATCATCAGGCCGGCATTGGCTTTTTCCTGCTCAAAAGAGAGAATCTGTCCGTAAAATGTGTCCAGATATTCTAAAATATTCAGATAGTCCTCCACATCCTGGCGGGTATAAAAGAGATATTCACAGAGCAGCATCGGAAGCTGGGCCTGGGTTCCGATGGTGGGCGCTAACGGCTGGCTGTAAAGCTCCAGTCCTTCTCCTTTTTTCTCTGTTTTCATCAGGCTTTCCAGGATGCGGAGCGTAAGCTTCTGATCTTCGTTCAGAAGTGCAGGCTGAAAAGATGCGAGCTCATTGCGAAGATCTTCCTGGTCTTTCCGGGTCTGCAAAAATGCATCCATGGAAACGGGAGAGATCAGTGCATCCGTTTTGGTGATGCCGCGGCTTTCCGGGTTTTTCAGTAGAAAATGAAGATCCAGACGGGAGGCTGAGACCTCGTCCTGAAACAGTGTTTCTTCCAGATCCGCAAAACGCTGCTGTTCTTTTAAGTTGCTTTCGGTCAGCTGTTCATAACCGGGATCCGTTTCTTCCTCATAGGGGGCAGCTGTGGTGGGCTGCGGCGTACGGGAGATGGGAGAGCAGGAACAAAGCAGCATGACGCAGAGCACTCCGGTCAGTAATGACACCAGAGCGCGCCTTTTTTTATGATCGTTATGCATGAAGCAATCCTCCAAAGTTAGTCTTAAGTGTTCCTAATTATATCCTATACGAGCCGGAAATACAACAGAACCATAGAATGCAGAATATTGAGTTTTCACGGACTTTATGATATCATTGACTTAATTGGCGCAACAAACTACAGGCTTGCGCAGTTGCAGCGCCGGATATATAGACTGTACGCATTACGGTTCCCAGGTTTCACAGACAGTAATGCACAGGCGTCACATTTGACAGGCAGGTCCGGCAGCGAAAGTTTAGGAGGAACATGGCTCATGTGTCAGAATGAAAATTGTAATTGCAAGAAACCGTATTATATCACCACCGCGATCGCTTATACATCCGGTAAGCCGCATATCGGCAACACCTACGAGATCGTATTGGCAGACAGCATCGCGCGTTTTAAGAGAGAGCAGGGCTATGATGTCCGCTTCCAGACCGGTACCGACGAGCACGGTCAGAAGATTGAGTTAAAGGCAGAGGCAGCAGGCGTAACCCCGAAGGAATTTGTCGATGATGTGGCAGGCCAGATCAAAACCATCTGGGATCTGATGAATACCTCCTACGACAAATTTATCCGTACCACCGATGCAGACCATGAGGCTCAGGTCCAGAAGATCTTTAAGAAGCTGTACGACCAGGGAGATATTTACAAAGGCTACTACGAGGGCCTTTACTGCACTCCGTGTGAGTCCTTCTTCACCGAATCCCAGTTAGTAGACGGCAAGTGCCCGGACTGCGGACGTGAAGTGCAGCCGGCAAAGGAAGAAGCATACTTCTTCAGAATGAGCAAATACGCAGACCGCCTGATCGCGTATATCAACGAGCATCCGGAGTTCATCCAGCCGGTATCCAGAAAGAATGAGATGATGAATAACTTCCTGCTTCCGGGACTGCAGGATCTGTGCGTATCCAGAACCTCCTTTACCTGGGGAATTCCGGTTACCTTCGATCCGAAGCACGTTACCTATGTATGGCTGGATGCCCTGACCAACTACATCACCGGTCTTGGCTACGACTGCGACGGAAACCACGGAGAGCTGTTTAAGAAATACTGGCCGGCAGACCTTCATCTGATCGGTAAGGATATCATCCGTTTCCATACCATTTACTGGCCGATCTTCCTGATGGCACTGGATCTTCCGCTGCCGAAGCAGGTATTTGGCCATCCGTGGCTGTTACAGGGTGACGGCAAGATGAGTAAATCCAAGGGCAACGTCCTTTATGCAGACACTCTGGTAGATTTCTTCGGTGTCGATGCAGTCCGTTACTTTGTTCTGCACGAGATGCCGTTCGAGAACGATGGCGTGATCTCCTGGGAGCTGATGGTAGAGCGCATGAACTCTGATCTGGCAAACATCCTTGGAAATCTGGTAAACCGTACCATTTCCATGTCCAATAAATACTTTGGCGGTGAGGTAAGAAATGGCGGCGCTGCCGATGCAGTGGATGAGGACTTAAAGAACGTCGTTCTGGAATCCGTAAAGAAAGCAGAGGGCAAGATGAATGAGCTGCGTGTGGCAGATGCCATCACCGAGATCTTCAACATCTTCCGCCGCTGCAATAAATATATTGATGAGACCATGCCGTGGTCTCTGGCAAAGGATGAGGCTCAGAAAGACCGTCTGGCAACTGTGCTCTACAATCTGGTAGAGGCAATCACCATCGGCGCATCCTTACTGGAGTCCTTCATGCCGGATACCTCTAAGAAGATCCTGGCACAGCTCCATGCACAGAAGCGTGCCCTTTCCGAGATGGATCAGTTCGGTCTGTATCCGTCCGGCGAGCATGTAACCGACGCTCCGGAGATTCTGTTCGCAAGAATGGATATCAAAGAAGTGATGGAAAAAGTAGAAGCAATGCGCGCTGCTGAGAAGGCTGCAGCACCGGCCGCAGAGGAAGCAAAGGAAGAGGAGCCGGTCATCGACATCGAGCCGAAGGCTGAAATCGAGTACGATGACTTTGCAAAGCTCCAGTTCCAGGTTGGCGAGATCATTGCCTGCGAGGCTGTGAAGAAGTCCAAGAAGCTTCTCTGCTCCCAGGTTAAGATCGGCAGCCAGGTAAAACAGATCGTCAGTGGAATCAAGGCACATTATTCACCGGAAGAGATGGTAGGCAAGAAGGTTATGGTAGTTGTAAACTTAAAGCCTGCAAAGCTGGCTGGTGTACTGTCTGAGGGTATGCTTCTCTGCGCAGAAGATGCAGACGGAAACCTGTCCTTAATGGTTCCGGAGAAGAAGATGCCGTCCGGCGCTGAGATCTGCTAAGGTGATAACCCGGAAGTAAAAGCATGCCGGCTGCGGGACAGCCGCAAAGAATGAGGAACAAAGACAGATGTCTGAAAAACAAATTTTGAGACATGGATTAAACGGCAATCAGTTAAAGCTGATTGCCGTTGTCAGTATGTTATGCGATCATGCAGCAATCCGCCTGCTGGCTTACGGGCTGATCCCGGCGCTGCGTGAGACAGGAGCGGATGCCGCGGCAGATCTGTGGAACCAGGTTTTCTGGATTTTGCGCTCGGTGGGGCGTATGGCATTTCCGATTTATGTATTTCTTCTCGTGGAAGGCTTCTGCCATACGGCAAACCGCAGGCGCTATGCAATGCGCCTTGGAATTTTTGCCCTTCTCTCCGAGGTCCCGTATGACCTGCTGTTATTTGGAAAACCCTGGGATATGCGGGCGCAGAATGTGTTTATCACCCTGTTCCTTGGAATTTTGATGTTAACGGTCATAGACTGGATCGGAAAAAATACCGAAGCGGGCATGGCACCTTACCGGCAGATGGGCGTGATCGCGGCAACGGCACTTCTTGCCTGGTTTTTGAAGTGCGATTACGATGCTGTAGGAATTATGCTGATCGCGCTGTTCTTCTGGCTTCGTCCGCAGCCGGGGACGGCATGCCTGTTGGGATTGCTTTTTCTGGCGGCAGCCGAGTCAAAACCGGTCTATCTGCCCGGACTGGCAGCTGCGTTCTGCCTGATCCGTTGCTATAACGGGACACGCGGGGGATTCCGGGGGAAATGGTTTTTCTATCTGGTGTATCCGGTGCATTTGCTGCTTTTGTATGGGTTATCCAGATTGCTGTTTGGTTAGTTAAAGGAGAACATTATGATTTTTGATACCCATGCCCATTACGATGATGAGGCATTTCACGAGGACCGCGATGCTGTTTTAAAAAGTCTGTCAGAGCACGGCATTGAGGCCGTGGTAAATGTAGGCGCCAGCATCCAGACCACGAAAAATACATTGGAGCTGATGAAAAAATATCCATTTGTCTATGGGGCTGTCGGTGTGCATCCAAGCGAGACAGCAGAGTTGAATGATCATTTGTTTGACTGGCTGCGCCATGTGTCGGAGGAAGAGAAAGTGGTGGCGATCGGAGAAATCGGTCTGGATTATCACTGGGACGAGCCAGAGCCGGAACTGCAGAAAACCTGGTTTGTGCGTCAGCTTGGACTGGCAAGGGACCGTCAGCTTCCGGTCATCATCCACAGCCGTGATGCCGCAAAAGACACGCTTGATATCATGAAGGCAGAAAACGCCGGAGAAATTGGTGGAGTGATCCACTGCTTTTCTTACAGCCTGGAAATGGCGAAGGAATATCTGAATATGGGCTTTTATCTGGGAATCGGCGGTGTGCTGACGTTCAATAACGCGAAAAAGTTAAAAGAAGTGGTCGGGTATATGCCGCTGGAGCGGATCGTACTGGAGACCGACTGCCCGTATCTCTCCCCGGTGCCAAACCGTGGAAAACGGAATTCCTCGCTGAACCTTCCTTATGTGGTAGAGGAAATCAGCCGGATCAAACAGGTACCGGCAGAGCAGATCATTGAGATCACAAACCGGAATGCAAAGCAGATGTACCGGATAGAAAAATAAAGGAGGGAAGAAGCATGAGAGAAAAGCTTGGTAATCCGAAGAATACCATCGAAGTGATCCAGAAATATCAGTTTGCCTTTCAGAAAAAGTTTGGCCAGAACTTCCTGATCGATCCCCATGTGCTGGATAAGATCATAGGGGCAGCAGGCGTCACAAAAGAGGATATGGTGCTGGAAATCGGACCTGGTATTGGAACCATGACGCAGTACCTGGCAGAGGCAGCCGGGAAGGTCGTTGCAGTAGAAATCGACAACAACCTGATCCCGATTTTAAAAGAGACGCTGGCTGATTACGATAACATTACCATCATCAACGAAGACATCCTGAAAGTTGACATAAAAAAACTGGCAGAGGAGTACAATGGCGGCCGTCCGATCAAGGTTGTGGCAAATCTGCCGTATTATATTACCACACCGATCATTATGGGCTTGTTTGAAAGCAATGTGCCGATTGATAACATTACCGTTATGGTGCAGAAAGAGGTTGCAGACCGCATGCAGGTAGGACCGGGCTCCAAGGACTATGGCGCACTGTCTCTGGCCGTGCAGTATTACGCGGAGCCGTATATTGTGGCGAATGTACCGCCGAACTGCTTCATCCCGCGCCCGAATGTGGGGTCTGCGGTCATCCGTCTGACCCGCCATAAGGAAATGCCGGTTCAGGTAACCGATCCGAAGCTGATGTTCCGTCTGATCCGCGCATCTTTCAACCAGCGCAGAAAGACATTGCAGAACGGTTTGAATAACGCACCGGACATTTCCTTTACTAAGGAACAGATCATAGCGGCCATTGAAAGCCTGGGAGTTCCGGCAACGATCCGTGGTGAGGCACTGGATTTAAAACAGTTTGCGCAGTTAGCGAATTATTTTACGGAACATTGTAAATAAAGTAACTGTTCAGTAGGTCTGCGCATTTACTGCGCTGACCGTAAGAAAACATAGGCTGGCAGGCAAAAATCCCATTGCCGCAGGCAATTTTTATGGATTTTTGCTTGTGACTGTGAAGGTACTGAACAGTTACTAAATAAATATTTTGGACATAGCTCTCATATCCTTCGCATATACATAATAGCGGAGGGATGAGAGCTATGTCTGATTATCGGAGACTGATTTCGTACATATATGCATACGAGGGTGGAGAAAAAGGAAAAAATATAGGGTTTGCCAAGATCGACATGCGCGGTCCGCAGTGCCGGATCCAGGTGAATGTCAAGAAGGTTTATGTAGGCAGCAGCGATATCGGTGTATATCTGCTTCATACCGGTGGGGAAGTTCTGCTGGGACGGATCTTTATCCGCAGCGGTGCGGGAGAGTTTCGCACCCAGGTGCAGTCCGAAGATGTGGATGGAACCGGCATTCGCATAGAAGACTGTTACGGTCTCACGATCCATGATATGGAAAATGCCTGGCAGAGCTATACTACGATTTGGGAAGATGCAGTAGCGCAGACCGCAGAGATCCAGCTGGCAGAGGTAACGGCAGAGCATATCCGCAGGCAGCAGGAAGAGAGGATGCAGCAGGAACGAAAACAGCAGGAACAAAAACAACAGGAAGAACAGCAGGATCAGCAGGCACAGCAAAGTCTTCCTATATCAGCAGAAATCGAGCGTGAACTGGAGGCAGAGGAAGAAAAGCTGGAAGCGACTGCGCCGTGGGAAGAAAATGTAGCAGTGGATGGGGGAAAAAACGAACAGTCGTGTCAGAATATTGAGGGAAGTAAGCGGGAAAGTGTACAGGCAGAATCTGTGAAAGAAGCCTGTGTGGAGAACATGCAGGAAGAATCTACAGTGGAAAATTGTCTGGAGAGCAAGCAACCGGAATCGGTGGCTGAAAAACGTCTAGAGAGTATGCTGACAGAGTCTGTGGTGGAAAAACATTTGGAGGATTTTGCGCCAGATTCCAGGATGGAAAAGCATCGAAAACGAATACCGGAAGAAGGTATGGCAGAGGTGCAGCAAATAAATCTGCCGGAAGAACAGACAGAGAAGCAGCCGGACGATCAGGATGTGCATCAAGGCCCGGAAGACACCGCACGTCTGGCAGAGCTTGACCGGGAAGAAAATGAAGAACTTGCAGATACGAATATCTGGAAAAAAATGAGTGGTCACTACACAAAAGTTCTGGCTTTTGACTATGACAATGACTGCGAAATCCTCTCCATCAAACCCCAGGATATCGGGCTTTTGCCCCGGGAAATCTGGGTGTATGGAAACAACAGTTTCCTGCTTCACGGATATTATAATTACCGGCACCTGATCCTGGCGAAGCTGCAGGATCCGCAGAAGGCACCCCGCTATCTTCTGGGAGTACCCGGACATTATTTCAGCAACGAAAAATACATGGCTTCCATGTTTGGTTTCCCGCATTTTGTACTGGCAAGGAAACAGCCTCAGGGAGACGGAAGATTTGGCTACTGGTATACGGATATCCGGTTGTGAAGACTGCTGATATCCGTTATACTGTTGATATGGGTTACTGTTTGGTACTGGACACGTGCGCGTGTACAGGAGCGTTGTTTGCGCATGCTGAATGGTAACGGCTAGAAAACAACTGGATCTGTAAATGAAACATACAGAACCGGGAAGGAATTTATTGTGGCAGAAGAAAAGAGAGTAGAAGAAAATGCAACGATAGAAAAAGATACGCAGGAAGCATTTGTATCACCGGAGGATATCCGATATATGAAAGAGGCAATCCGGCAGGCAAAAAAGGCCGCGGCTCTGGGGGATGTCCCGATTGGCTGCGTGATCGTATATCAGGGAAAGATCATTGGCCGTGGCTATAACCGGCGTATGGCGGACAAAACAGTCCTGGCTCATGCCGAAATCATCGCGATGCGGAAAGCCTGCAAAAAAATGGGGGACTGGCGTCTGGAAGACTGCACGATGTATGTGACACTGGAACCGTGTCCTATGTGCGCGGGAGCCATTGTGCAGGCGCGGATTCCGAATGTGGTCATTGGCTGTATGAATCCCAAGGCCGGTTGCGCGGGATCGGTACTGGACATGCTCCATGAGGAAGGGTTTAACCATCAGGTAGAGACCAGGATCCATGTATGCAGGGAAGAATGCTCCGGAATGCTGTCACAGTTTTTCAGAGACCTGAGAAAAAAACGGGCAGCAGAAAAACAAAATGGAAATTTTTCTGGAAAGTATGAATAAAACTTATAAGGAATATAGTTTTTTCGTAGTTACGTTTGGTTTTGTGCAGTGCTAGTATGGTAATAACAGGAAAATGTTTTTGTAAAATATTGGAGGGATTAAGATGGCACTGTCACAGGAAGAGAGAAAACATTGGGAAGATGTGATTCGTGAAACGGGCGGTACCCGGGAAATTATGTTAAACAGCCGTGAAATTCCGGAAAAACTCAGCAAATGCAGAGAACTGGTGGAACGGACAGAAATGATGCTGCCTGTAGGGAAAGCTGGTATTCCGGATGTGCGGATTGTTATTACAAAAGCACTGGATCGGAAAGATGGCTGTCCGGTACACGTAAATTGCCATGGAGGCGGATTTGTTTTTCCACAGGGAGAAGATGACGACTATTATTGTGCCCATATTGCATCTGGAATTCATGGCATTGTAGTAGATGTCGATTATGCAGTAGGTCCGGATCATCCATTTCCGACAGCATTTGAACAGAGTTATGCAGCGGTTCAGTGGGCATTTTCGCAGTGCGAAAACTGGCATGCCGACGAAAAACGGGTTTCCATGGGTGGACAGAGTGCTGGCGGAAATTTAACAGCAGCTGTGGCATTGCGGGCAAATGAAAGCAAAGATTTCCAGCTCTGCCTTCAGGTATTGGCATATGCAGCAATGAATTTTCAGACGGATCCGGCTTCCAGACCAGAGACAACACCAGGTGCCGTGGAACGTATGAGGGCATTTGATGCGTTTTATACAGCTGGAGACAAAGCATTAAATTTATCGCCATTTGTTTCTCCCGGACTGGCAACCGATGCGATGATCAAAGATCTGCCGTCCACGCTCATTATTACGGCAGGAAGATGCAATCTGCGTTTCGAGGATGAGGCGTATGGAATGCGGCTGGTTGAAGCAGGGACAGAAGTTACCATGAAGCGGTTTTTGAATTCACGCCACGGTTTTGCCGGAAGAATGGTAGATGAATGGTGGGAGGCGCAGGAATGCGTGATCCATGCGATTCTTGGCGCATCCTTATAAGTGTTTTACGATTGTATCCAAGTGATCGTGACAGAAATCTTGACAAAACGCTTGTTTCTAATGTATACTAAACAGGCATTTGTGAAAACATACAGATGTCACAAGAACATGTCATAAAGCTTCCGCGCAGCCGGGGAGATAGCGGTGCCCTGTATCTGCAATCCGCTCCAGCAGAGGTGATATCCCGCCTCGGATGCGAACTTGCAGGGCTGCCCCTGGTAAGCGGCGTTGACGTTTGGGTCTTGCGCAACAGAACCTCATGAACCGTGTCAGGGCAGGAATGCAGCAGCACTAAGTGAGTCCCTCTGTGTGCCGTAAGGAAGCCTGGACCGAGCTGGCTGCCAGGGTAACGCCTGTGAGCCGTATACAAAGCGGGGTGCGCGGATTTCATAAAGAATAATAGTGGGTATATCTTCAGAGAATGAAGGTATGCCCATTTTTTCCTTTCTCCGAATAAAAGATGGACAAACGAGAAAGCGGTGTATTATAATAAAGTGGGTTTTTTTATTTAGGATAACTATAAAGAAAGAAGGGTGTGTCTTCGATGAGAGTAGGAATACTGACCAGCGGCGGCGATTGCCAGAGCTTAAACGCAACCATGCGCGGTGTGGCAAAAGCACTGTATAAGATGTTTGAAGATGTAGAGATCATTGGTTTTGAAGATGGCTATAAAGGCTTAATGTATGCAGATTACCAGATCATGAAACCTTCGGATTTTTCCGGAATCCTGACAAAGGGCGGAACCATCCTCGGTACGTCAAGACAGCCATTTAAGCTGATGCGTGTTCCAGATGAAAATGGTCTGGACAAGGTTGAGGCCATGAAGCACACATACCGGAAATTGAAATTGGAATGTCTGGTGGTGCTGGGCGGAAACGGAAGCCAGAAAACGGCGAACCTTCTGCGGGAAGAGGGCTTAAATGTGGTATCTCTTCCGAAGACAATTGATAATGATCTTTGGGGAAGCGATGTAACCTTCGGTTTCCAGAGTGCGATCAATGTAGCAACCAACGCCATCGACTGCATTCATACAACAGCGGCATCCCATGGACGTGTTTTCATCGTGGAGGTCATGGGCCATAAGGTTGGCTGGCTGACCCTGTACGCAGGAATGGCTGGCGGTGCCGACATTATCCTGCTTCCGGAAATCCCGTACGATATTAATGTCATTGTTGCGGCATTAAAGGAGCGCAGCAAACAGGGCAAGCGTTTTTCCATCCTGGCTGTTGCGGAAGGCGCAATCTCCAAGGAAGATGCGGGCTTAAGCAAGAAGGAATTAAAAGAAAAGAAAAAGAACCAGGTGATCTATCCGTCAGTTGCTTACGAGCTTGGCGCACAGATCACGGAACGGACCGGACAGGAAGTCCGTGTGACAGTTCCGGGCCATACCCAGAGAGGCGGCGAGCCGTGTCCGTACGACCGGGTGCTTTCTACCCGTCTTGGCGCGGCAGCGGCAAAGCTGATCCAGGAAAAGAAATATGGGTATATGGTAGCAGTGCGGAATAACGAGATTACGGAAGTTCCGCTGGAAGAGGTTGCCGGAAAATTAAAAACGGTAGATCCGAACTGCTCCATGATCCAGGAAGCCAAGATGATCGGAATCAGCTTTGGTGATGAATAAAGACAGCCTGACAGGCAGATGAATTCAGTGAGTCAGACTGCCGGAAACAAGGAGTTAAAGAATATGTCATATACTGCACTATACCGGAAATGGCGCCCTGCCCAGTTTGATGATGTCAAGGGTCAGGATCATATTGTGCAGACATTAAAAAACCAGATTACTAGCGGACGGATCGGCCATGCTTATCTGTTTTGCGGAACCCGCGGAACCGGTAAAACTACCATTGCAAAGATTTTTGCAAAGGCAGTAAACTGTGAGCATCCGGTGGACGGAAGTCCGTGCAATGAATGCGCAGCCTGCAAGGCAATCGCATCCGGAAGCTCCATGAATGTAGTAGAGATCGATGCGGCATCCAACAACGGTGTGGAGAATATCCGTGAGATCCGGGAACAGGTCCAGTATCCGCCGACGGAAGGCGCGTACCGGGTCTATATCATCGATGAGGTGCATATGCTTTCTACCGGTGCATTTAATGCGCTGTTAAAAACACTGGAGGAGCCGCCTTCTTACGTGATCTTTATCCTGGCAACGACAGAGGTGCACAAGATCCCGGTCACGGTATTGTCCCGCTGCCAGCGCTATGATTTCCGGCGTATCACGATCGATACCATTGCGGCGCGTCTGCGGGAGCTGGCCGATGCGGAAAATATCCAGGTAGAGGAGAAAGCGCTGCGCTATGTAGCCAAGGCAGCGGATGGCTCCATGCGAGATGCTTTAAGCCTGTTAGACCAGTGTGTCGCGTTTCATTATGGCACGTTGCTCACTTACGATAATGTGCTGGAAGTGCTGGGCGCAGTGGATTCTGGTGTTTTTAGTGAACTGCTGCGTGCTGTGATCGCAAAGGACACAACGGCGTGCATGAAAAAACTGGAAGAAATGGTGATCCAGGGTCGGGAACTGGGGCAGTTTGTCACAGATTTCATCTGGTACCTGAGGAATCTTCTGGTGTTAAAAACAGCCGATGACGCAGAAAATATGCTGGATATGTCAGAAGACAACTTAAAGCTATTGCGGGAAGAGGCAGAAATGATCAGTGGGGAAACGCTCATGCGTTTTATCCGGATCTTTTCAGAACTTTCCAATCAGATCCGCTATGCAAGCCAGAAGCGGGTGCTGATTGAACTGGCATTGATTAAGCTGACAAAGCCACAGATGGAGCCGAATCTGGATTCCATTTTACAGCGGTTAGAAGAACTGGAAGACCGGATGGATGAAGGAGTTCCGGTCAATTCCCAGATGATGCAGCAGATGGCGGCCCAGATGGGACAGCAGGGAGCAGGAACGCCGGTATCAGTCGACGCAGAACCGGCACAGCCACCGCAGCAGGTATCCATTCCGAAAGCTCAATTGGAAGATTTAAACCTCATCCGTCAGGACTGGGGGAAAATTATCCGGGAACTTGGCGGAGCAATCCGTCCAAGCTTCCGTGATACGGTGCTGGAACCAAGTGGAGACAGCTGCCTGTGCATCGTATTTTCAAATGGGGACAACTATGCCATCGGCAGCAGGCCTACGGTCCTGGGTGCGTTGGAAAAATACGTGGAGGAGCAGTATGGCAAGACCATGTATTTCAAAGCGCGCATGAGAAATGCTGGTGAGCGGCTGAACACCATTTACGTCAGTGACGAAGAATTAAAAAATGCGATTCACATGGATATTACAATAGAAGATGAGTAACTGAGCAGATGCAAAACAGTTACAAAGATGACAAAGATTAGGAGGAAGCATCATGGCAAAACGTGGTGGATTCCCGGGCGGAATGCCGGGAAATATGAATAATTTAATGAAACAGGCGCAGAGAATGCAGCGTCAGATGGAAGAGACAACGAAAGAACTGGAAGAGAAAGAGTACAGCGCATCTGCAGGCGGCGGTGCTGTAACCGTAACGGTTTCCGGTAAAAAGGAAGTGCTTTCCGTAAAACTTTCTGAGGAAGTAGTAGATCCGGACGATATCGAGATGCTTCAGGATCTGATCGTGGCAGCAACCAATGAGGCTCTGCGCAAGATGGAAGATGAGTCTCAGGCAGCCATGTCAAAGCTGACCGGCGGATTAGGCGGTCTGGGCGGAGGCTTCCCATTCTAAAATGGATTACTACAGCAAACAGATCACAACACTGATCGAGGAATTATCAAAGCTTCCGGGTGTTGGAAGCAAATCAGCACAGAGACTGGCATTTCATATCATCAATATGCCGCAGGAGCAGGTGGCGAGTCTGGCTGGCGCGATCACGCAGGCCAAGGCGAATATCCGTTACTGCAAGGAGTGTTATACTCTGACAGATCAGGAACTCTGTCCAATCTGCAGCAGCGACAAGCGTGACCATAAAACGATCATGGTGGTTGAAAACACCAGGGATCTGGCTGCATACGAAAAGACAGGAAAGTATGAAGGTGTATACCATGTACTGCACGGAGCCATTTCTCCGATGCTGGGTATAGGACCCAATGACATCAGGCTGAAGGAGCTGATGCAGCGTCTTCAGGGGGACATAAAAGAAGTGATCATTGCCACCAATTCCAGCCTGGAAGGGGAAACTACGGCCATGTACATCAGTAAGCTGATCAAGCCTACAGGAATCCGTGTAAGCAGGATTGCAAGCGGGGTACCGGTTGGAGGAGATCTGGAGTATATTGATGAGGTAACCCTGTTAAGGGCATTAGAAGGGCGCGTGGAGTTGTAGGGCAGGTCAGAGACCAGCTGCCGGTGTCTGCGGAGCAGAAAAACGGCGGCGAGAGAATGGATATTTGCCCGTTGCTGGCCATGCGTACATGAACAGTAGCGAAATGACAGTGGCAAAGGAGTGCAGAAGATGGATAAATACGAGTTTAACATAAAAGTAGAACAAATCAGAAAATTAAGCAATCAGGGCGATTTTGAGACCGCCATGAAAATTGCGGATACTATTGACTGGAAGAAGGTCCGCAATGCGAATCTGTTGTCTATGGTTGCCAACGTTTACGAAAAGAACCATGAGTATCAGGATGCAAAAGACATTCTGCTGATGGCTTTTGAGCGTGCGCCGATCGGGAAACGGCTGCTTTACAAGCTGACCGATCTTGCGTTAAAGGAAGGCAATGTAGAAGAAGCAAATGCTTACTACCGGGAGTTCTGTGACCTGGCGGGAGATGATCCGCGCCAGCATCTGCTCCGTTATATGATCTTAAAGGCGATGGATGCGCCGATTGAGCAGCAGATCCATTCTCTGGAGGGCTATACTGAAGAAGAGCTGGATGAAAAATGGCTGTACGAGCTGGCAGAGCTGTATCACCGTGCCGGTGATGCGCAGCGCTGTGTGGCAGCCTGCGATAAGATCATGCTGATGTTTGGTCTTGGCAAATATGTAGATAAGGCCATGGAGCTGAAGGTCCAGTATGCGCCGTTAAATAAGTACCAGATGGACCTGGTAGAAAACCGGGATAAATACGAGGAAAAACTGCGCGCAGTAGAGCAGGCCTTTGAAGAGGAAGATGCGATGGATGACGAGCCGGAGACTGATGTGCAGCCGGAGGCAGAACAGTCAGGAAATGCCGCTGAAGAAACAGAAACAGATGCAGAGGCAGAGCTGGCTTCAGAAGTGGTTTCGGAAGTGCCTGCACCGGCGGATGCTGTTCAGGCAGTCCCGGAAGAACAGAATTTGCTAAAAGAGGCTGCTGTAAAAGACGTCGATGAAGAAAACACAGAAGCACCGGAGGTAAATATTACTCCGGATCTTTCCTATGGAAAAGAAGCAATTGTGGCACAGGTACAGCAGGCAGAGACCGAGGCACAGCTTGCAAAAGAGGTATCGCGGATCGGGAAAGATGCAGTGGAAGAGGAGAGTGACCTGGGCAAGACCCGGGTACTGGATTCCATTCGCCGTATGCCGGCAGCAGATGCTGCACGGAAAGCGGAAACAGAAGCTGCGGAGCCGGAAATCGAAGAGATCGACGAATTTGACGAGGAACCAGAGCTTCCGCGCATGACCAATCACCTGATGATTGAGGCAAGATCGCCTGAAAAAGGCATGGAGATTGCGATTCAGACCTTAAAACAGATTCAAAAAGAAACCGGAATAAAAAATCCGGTGGCAAAGATTACCGGTTCCAAGCTGAACAAGCGGGGAATCCTTGCCTGTGCAGACAAACTGAGCGGAAAAGATCTTATGATCGAGGAGGCCGGAGACTTAACGCCTCAGATGATCGGGGAACTGGAAACACTTATGACCCGCGATACCAGCGGCATGCGTATTATCCTGATCGACAACCCGAAACAGATGGAGATGCTGCATGCGCAGAATCCGTCGCTGGCAGACAAGTTTGAGTGCATTGGCTGTGATTATCCGCCGGTACAGGCAGCGGAGCCAGAGGTTGCTGCGGCAGAGCCGGAAAGCATGGCAGAACCGGAGCGAGAATCAAACCTTAAGCAGGCAGAACGTCCGGTACGTAAGGTGGTTCCAACCAGCAATGGGGCTATGCGGGCGCCGGAACCGGAATTAGAAGCTTCAGAACAGGAAGCGGCAGAACTAGCTGAATCTGCAGAAGAAGCAGAAATGGATATCGATGAATTTGCGCAGTATTGCTGCAAATATGCATCAGAGATTGACTGCAGCATTACCGGTAAGAGCATGCTTGCGCTTTATGAGCGGATCGAGATCATGGAAGAAGACGGAATCCCGCTGACCAGAAAGGAAGCACAGGCTTTGATCGAGGAAGCTGCGGACCGTGCGGAAAAACCATCTCTCGGCAAAGCCATTAAGGGATTGTTTTCTTCTAAGTATGACAAAGACGGCATGCTGATTTTAAAGGAAGAGCATTTTATATAATGAGAAGAGAAATTAGATTAATTGCACTTGATTTAGACGGGACGCTTCTGGATAGCCAGAAGCGTCTCTCTGCGAGAAATGAAAAGGCACTGAAAGAATGTATTGCCCGCGGGATTTATATTGTACCCTGTACCGGCCGCATCTGGGGAGGCGTGCCGGAGTTTCTGCGTACTTTGCCAGGAATCCGTTATGCCATTACGACGAATGGTGCGATCGTGGAAGACGTGGCAGAGCATAAGATCCTGGATGAGCGGAAGCTGGGCTGCGCACAGGCAATCGATATTTTGGAAATGGCAGGAAAGTTTCATACCATGTACGATGCCTATGTGAATGGATGTGCATATGGGGAAAAGCGGTTTCTGGAACATATGGATGATTACGCGATCCCGGATACGATCCAGGCAATGGTCCGCCAGACAAGACAGGAAGTACCGGATGTCGTGGAGAAGGTCCGCGCGTTAGGGCTTACGGTGGAAAAAATCAATTATTTCTTTGGTGACCAGCAGGAGCGTGCCCGAGCAAGAAGAGCCTTGCAGGACCGCGGGGACGTAATTGTCAGTTCATCCCTGGACAATAACCTGGAGATCAATGCGCCCGGAGCAACAAAAGGGGAAGCAATCCTTCGCCTGGCAAAGCATCTGGGCTTAAGCCGGGAACAGACCATGGGTTTCGGCGACGGGGAAAATGATATGACTATGATCCGCATGGCCGGAATCGGTGTTGCCATGGGAAATGCTGTGGAAGCATTAAAGGCAGAGGCAGACTATGTAACCGTGACGAATGATGAAGACGGGGTTGCGGATGCAATCGAAAAATTGTTGTGAAAATTTGCATGAAAGAAATATATGTATGTGGTGGCCGGAAGCGCAGAATGGAGTATATCATATGGATTTTTTAGCAGAACACTGGCTGTCTGTCGGTGTGGGCGTATTCTGGCTGTCTATGGTGCTTTATGGACATTATAGAGGGTTGGTGCGCATTGCAGTGACATTATTAGCGTTGATCCTGAGCCTTGTTGTGACACGTGTAGCCATGCCGTGTGTGACGGCTGCATTGAATCATAATACTGCCATCCATCAGATGGTGGGGGAGAGTCTTTTGAAAATGGCCGGGGCAAAAGCTGGAATGGAAGAAACAGATGAGCCAGATGGAACAGAAGTACAGCCCTCGTATCAGAGAAATATAATAGAAAATTTAAAGCTTCCGGAACAAATGAAGGAGGTACTGCTGGAAAATAACAATAGTGAGATTTACCGTATGCTGGGCGTGAACCGTTTTTTTGATTATCTCGGGTCATATCTGGCAACGATGGTAATCCGGACGTTTGGCTCCGGAATCTTATTTGCGGTGGTATTTCTCTTCTTCCGGATGGGCGCACATTGGCTGGACCAGGTAGCACGGCTTCCAATCATATCAGAATTGAACCAGCTAGCTGGTGCATTACTTGGAGGTGTTGCGGGTCTTCTGATCATATGGCTCGCCGGTCTTATTATAAAGGCCTGCTCTGGTATGGTGTGGGCACAGCCGGTGCTTATACAGATTGAAAAAAGCTGGTGGCTGAGCTTGCTGTATCAGAATAATCTGTTTAACTGGCTGTTCTTGTGTATTTTGAAGGGCTTTTCGTGAGGACTAGGGCAGAATGCGGTGTATAATCCGGTTGCTGTTTGCGCACCGCGTAAATAGCAACCGGATTTTGCCTGATTTTTAAGCCTTTTTGCATGTGGCTTTTTGTTTTTATATTTTTTAAAAAAAGTTGTTGACAAACCATTTCCTGGATGGTATAGTATAACTCACCCGCGAAAAACAGCGGGACAGAAAAAAGAAAATAAAAAGCTGTTGACAAAAGCGTAAACATCTGGTAAGATATGACACGCTGCTGAAAACAGCAAAGCGAATCTGAAAAGATTCAAAAAGAAATTTAAAAAAGTTGTTGACAAAAGCTTGAAGCTGTGCTAAACTATCAAAGTTGCCGCTGAGAACGAGACAACAAGATGAACCTTGAAAATGAAAGATTGAACAGTGTTTAAAACCCTGAAAATTCTAATAAAAAAGAGTCCTGGTTGGACATCTTTGAATGAGAAAATTCAGAACAAAAACAAACCAAACAACAGTAGAACGGTTTAAAATTAGCTAGTAGCGATTTTTGAACCGGGAAACAAACTTTTTATTTGAGAGTTTGATCCTGGCTCAGGATGAACGCTGGCGGCGTGCTTAACACATGCAA
>OGWS01000321.1_pt1 | contig 51314 bp, 41 predicted proteins | sample 1576111 | NCBI WGS metagenome assembly OGWS01 (sample SAMEA3541534, study PRJEB24748) | human gut metagenome | biome: human gut; feature: human-associated habitat; material: faeces | place: China | collected 2012
TGCTACATTTCTTGCTGAGCTTACTACGTTTTCTGAATTATCCAGATAAGAACCATATATTACCGTTCCATTACCTGCAATTGAAAGCGAGAAAAATGCCTGACCAAATGCATAAATCCACAATCTTGGATCTAAAAGTCCTTTAGGATTAATTGTGAAAATATATTTGTACCCTTCCGTTGCTCCCGGTAATGTGAAAATATAAATTCCCAAACCTAAAAATAATACAAATAAAAGTGGCATCATTATTTTGTTGGCTCGCTCAATTCCTGCTGCAATACCAAATGCCATAATTACTGCTGTTACTATCATGGCAACTACAAGCCAACTATTATTACCAAACTTTGTTGCTGTACTTCCAAATGTTGCCCCTATCTTATCCATATCACCACCCATAGCTGACAACTGACCTGAAAGTGCTAAAAAGGCGTATTTAAAAATCCACCCAACAACAACTGTGTACCCAATGGCTAAAGCCAGTGAACCAAGTACAGGAAGCACACCAATGGCCTCACCTGTTTTCTTATTACCGGTTCTAATTTCCGTACATTTTCCAAATGCTTTAATCGGACCACCCTTTGCGGCTCTACCTAACGCCATTTCTTCAATAAGTCCTGTTGAAGCAATTAGAATAACAAACAAAACATAAGGTAGCAAAAATGTCATGCCTCCCCAGTCTGATACCATGTATGGGAATCTCCAAATATTTCCCATACCTACGGCTGAGCCTATGCAAGCAATGACAAAGCCGGTTCCGCTTTTAAAAGCATCCCTCTTTTTTTCCATAATTAATATATCCTTCCTTTTTGTGCTTTTCGCACTATAAGGTCTATCATACCATATTATAGAATATATATCTATTTAATCAGCAATAATAAAATGTGAATATATCTATTTAATAATAGGCATATCTTCTTAATTAAATGCAACTATTAGAGTATATCTTTTCAATAGAAGAGAAACTCTAACAGGAACATATTTCATTTTTTAATTTTCGTGCTGCAGAATTAAGTGGATGCTGGCAATCATGCACAATACATATTTCTCTATTAGGAATTTTTTCTTTTAAAGAAATCTCAACAATTTCGTTTTTCTCAATACTTTCTCTTGCCATAGGTTCAGGAACAAATGCCATTCCTAAATCTGACTTTACCAAAGGAATAATCTGGTCTGTAGTTGCCACCTCCGTGTCAGGATTAAGTTCAATACCATGTTTTAAAAATATCTTATTATAAAAATCGTATGTAGTAGTTTCCTGCCCCAAACTAATTAATGGATAGTCTTTAAGATTTTTTAAAGAAATACTGTCATCTTTTATATGCTCAAAATCAGTTCCACCTATTAATATTTCCTTAAATGAACATAAGATTGTTTTTTCTAAAGGCGACTTAACCTTTACAGGTGTTGATACAACTGCAAAATCTATCTTGCCACTTTTCACAGCCTCAATTGCCTGTGGCGTTGAATGGTTATATATTTTTAGTCTTACTTTTGGATACATTTTGTGAAAGGCTTTTAGAATATCTAATAAAAATATATTTAAGGCAGTTTCGCTTGCTCCAATAGAAATACTTCCCTGAAAAATTCCTTCATTATCAGCCAGTTCTTCCTCTGCCTCTAAAAGTTGTGCCATAGCAATTGACACATGTTCATATAAACGCTTTCCTTCCTGTGTAAGCTGCACACCTCTGTTCGTTCTAACAAATAAAGTGCTGTTAATCTGTTGTTCCAAACAATTCATTGCTCTTGTAACATTAGGCTGACTGTTACCTAATGCCTGAGCTGCTCTTGTAAAATTCTCATATTTAGCAACATAATAAAAAATTTTATAATAATCTAAATTTACATTCATGGCATTCTCCTTGGTATATCAATTGCTTATCGTTATCATATCAATTATGATTTTTACTTATTTCTATAATCATAGTATAATCTAGCCGAATGAAATTTTCAAGAAAGGGTGTGAGTTGTATGAGAGAAGGAACAATTTTTCCAAGAGAAGAAAAAACAGAAGTGTTATTTCAGAAAATTCTTGATGATCCCTGGGCATGCGAAAAACTTCAGGAAACATTTTGCAATTATCTTTTTTGCGATGATGAAATCAATAGCTATTTATCTCCATTAGAATTCTCACAGGCATTATTCAATGCATATCACAATAGAGATTTATCAGCCTTTTTGATGGCTATTTGTGAAAATACTATATTTGATTTACTTAGAAATTCATATCTGATTCCATATAGATTTAATGCTGACGGAATAGAAAATCCTGTAATTATGACCGACGATAATGGATTATTACTTCCAAAGTATAAATCAAAAATTCACGAAAAAGACTACAATCATTTTCATGAGATATATAAAAAATTAAATAACAATAAAAAAATATATCTTGCAAAAGCATATAGATATAATCATAAATACACTTCAGACAATATGGAAATGAAGCAGCAGATTCTTGAAAAAAATACAGGTATATTAGTTATTAGAGAATTGCCTGACACTGTAACGGCTAACAAAACTGAAGCCGAAGCCTATTCAGCAGTTTGGGACTTAATGATTGAACTTGAAAAGAATCTCCCTATGGCATTTGTTTTTTATGGTCAGGACTCACTTGTAGAAAATAATAAAAGATATGATGAAATTGGAATATTTCTTCCAAATTCCATCTTTTTAAAACATTTAGAAAAACATGTAGCGAAAGCAGAGGCGATTATATATGCCAACAAATAATTACATTGATATTATGGAAAAAAACCATATGGAAATTCCATGGCATGATTATACCAGTGATGACAGTAATACATTAATTAAAGAGTCAGGTTTGATTGAAAAAGCATCTGTTATTGGCAGAGTTGGTTTAATTATGCTTTCCTGTGGCACAGGTGCATGGCGTGTAAGAACTTCAATGAACAGACTTTCAAAGGAACTTCATGTTACATGTACAGTTGATGTTGGACTTATGTCCATTGAATTTAACTGTTTTGATGGAAAAGACTGTGTTTCACAGTCTCTTAGTATATCTAACACAGGGGTTAATACTTCAAAGCTTTACAGAATGGAACAATTTGTTGACAACTTTCCAAAGGAAGACGCCCATTTAACCGGTGAAGAAATTCACAAACGACTTGATGAAATAGAGAAAATTCATACATTGTATTCTCCTGTTAAATTAGGTCTTGCTGCAGCTCTTGCCTGTTGTGGTTTTACATTTCTTCTTGGAGGCGGGCCAATTGAAATGCTTTTTGCGTTTATTGCAGCCGGTGTTGGAAATATTGTCCGTACAAAGCTTATAAAACATCATTTTACATTATTTTTAAATATAGCAGCATCGATTTCAATCGCATGTTTGGTTTATGCCATTTGTTTTAATGTTGCTGAGTCTGTGTTTGGTATTGCCCATGTACATGAAGCCGGATATATATGCTCCATGTTATTTATAATTCCCGGCTTTCCATTTATAACAAGCGGTATTGACCTTGCTAAGCTAGATTTACGTTCAGGTCTTGAACGATTAACATATTCAATAATAATTATATTAGTAGCAACAATGTTTGCCTGGATTATGGCACTTCTGTTAAAGCTACAGCCACAGGATTTCACAGCAATACACATGAGTAAAATTTTACTATTAGTATTAAGAATAATAACAAGTTTTTGTGGTGTATTTGGTTTCTCAATTATGTTTAACAGTTCTATACCAATGGCTACAACAGCCGCCTGTATTGGTGCAGTTGCAAACACACTCCGTTTAGAACTTATAGATTTTACACACATGCCTTACTCTGTGGCAGCTTTTATTGGTGCCCTAACAGCCGGGCTTCTTGCTTCTTTCATAAAAAGCAATAATGGATATCCACGAATATCCCTTACCGTTCCTTCCATTGTAATTATGGTTCCGGGACTTTATTTATACAGAGCAATTTACAATTTTGGCATTATGTCACTTACGGAAGCTGTCTCATGGTTCTCATTAGCTATTATGATTATTATGGCTCTTCCATTAGGATTAATTTTTGCCAGAATATTAACTGATAAAACTTTCCGTTACTGCACGTAACGGTGTGTTTAAAACATAGATTGGCTTTTCCCTTTTTCAGTCAATGTTTTATTCACAAAGCTATGTGCTTTACTATATTCTATGAAACTTGTGGAGGAAATATAAATGAATTACAAAACACATGGGCAAATGTCTGAATCTATCCTAACTGCCGCGTTCCTTTCAATATCAGGCGGTTTACAGGATGCCTACACATATTTATTTAGAGGCAAAGTTTTTGCAAATGCCCAAACAGGTAACATTGTTCTTTTAAGTCAAAATATTATGGAAAGGAATTGGCACCTGGTAATTCATTATATGATTCCACTTGTTTCTTTTGCAATTGGGATTGTTGCAGCAGAAATTATTAGAACCAAGTTCCAACGAGTTCAGCAAATACATTGGCGCCAATTAGTTCTTATAATAGAAATTTTTCTACTGCTATTTGTTGGGTTCATACCTGAAAAGCTCAATATGCTTGCTAACGCTGTAGTATCTTTTTCCTGTGCAATGCAGGTTCAAACATTCAGAAAAGTAAATGGCTATGCCTTCGCAAGTACAATGTGCATTGGCAATATCAGAAGCGGTATGGAATCTCTTTGCGTCTTTGGCAGAACCCGTGACAAACATATTCTATTTAAGTCACTTTGCTACTTTGCAATCATTGTTTTGTTTGCATTTGGTGCAGGACTTGGTAGTGGATTAATTTCTACATTTAAATTTTATACAATCTGGTTTTCTTCCATCTTACTTTTTGTAAGTTTTCTGTTTATGTTTATTAAAGAAGAAACTTCCCCTAGAATGTAAATATATACTTAAATCCATAAGAAAATCCAACACTTTTAATTAATCAGTGTTGGATTTTTTATTTATCTTTTTTCACTTTGCTTATTTATATCACTGTGGTCTACGAGTTTTTAAATACGGAACTTTCTCCTGCCACTTCTTCGACTCACCTAAATCACTATCTTTTGCCATATAACAATATTCTAAACTTTTTTCTAAATTCTTCTGTAAATAATTGCACATACTTATTTGTGCCAAAGCTATTTTCATATAGTTTCAGATTCCTTTCCCTACAAGTTAAGCAAATATTTCTGCTACAGCTTTCTATATATCCAAATTTTTACAAATTACAAACAGCATATAACGGTATGTTCTTCATCCAGCCTTGATCTACATACTTCATAGTTGAAAATCTTACCGCTACATTTGGATTATATTTATCACAAAAAGCCTTTAAACTTTTTGACTTTATGTTTGTTTCAGCTTTTACTTCAATAGGAACAATATTTTTTCCTTTTTGAATTAGGAAATCCTGCTCATATGTTCCTTTGTCTGTCCCGAAATAAAATGGTGTATATGATGTATCTGAAATAATCTGTTGTAAAACATACTGTTCTGTTAAAGCACCTTTAAACTCCACAAAAATCTCATTTCCTTCTAAAATTGATTCTGCATCTAACTCACTTATTGCACCTAACAAACCGACATCAAGCATAAATAATTTGTAAGCATTAAAACTCTTGTAAGATGCCAACGGAACGTTAGGTTCATTTACCCGATATACTTTGTGAACCAAACCACAATCCAAAAGCCATTGAATAGCAACCTCAAACTCACTGCTTCTTGCACCTTTTTTTATTTGTCCAAAAAAGAATTTCTTATTTTCCTTTGCAAGTTGCATTGGAATGGATTCCCAAACCATATTAATTCTAGGCAGTTCCTTAGATTCCACATGTTTTCCAAAATCACCCTTATATTGTCTAACTATATCCTTCTGAATTTCTCTAACACCTGCGTAATCCTTTTCTTCTCTAAAATAGTCAACTACAGCCGGCATCCCGCCAATATAATAATAGTTCTTTAACCAAAATAAATATTTATCTGCAAAATTATCTATAATTCCATAGTCATTTGTCGCCAGTGCTTCTGCTAAAGATTCCTGATCCACTGCACATAAAAATTCTCTAAAGCTTAACGGATATAAATCTAACAAATCGACTTTTCCCACAGGATATGAGACACCCTGATGAATAGCCACACCTAAAAGTGAGCCTGCAGTTACAACGTGATATTCAGGTGCATCTTCACAAAAATATTTTAGAGATTCTAATACTTTCGGTGCCTCCTGAATTTCGTCAAGTATAATTAATGTGTCCTCAGGTGTTATGGAAACTCCTGATTCAATATTCAAATTCATAATTATTCTGTTTATGTCAAAATCCATATCAAACACAGACTTCATACGCTCGTTATTATAAAAAGACACATACGCAACCTTCTTGTAATATTTTTTCCCAAACTCCTTCATTAACCATGTTTTGCCAACCTGTCTTGCGCCCATAATTATTAAAGGTTTTCTACGTTTGCTGTTTTTCCATTTTTCTAATTTTTCCATTGCAAATCGTCTCATATAATCACCCTTTCCTTGCCTATATTTAGTAGTATATCACACTTTTTCGGGGGTATACAAGGCAGTTTTTTACATTTTTTCGGGGCACTTTCAGCCAAAACTCTACACTTTTTCGGGGCATCTTAAAGCAAATCTCTACACTTTTTCCGACCAAATCTATTTATTCCAATGTAAACACTCCGTCTCTTCCTGCTATAATAGGTGTTTCGTAAAACTCTTTTACAGCCTTTAACATATACCATGTATCCTTTATTCCTGCTGTTTCATATGGTGAGTGCATTGCCAACTGAGCAAGCCCAATATCAACAGTGTTAATTGAAACGTGGCTGTTTGAAATATTTCCAAGAGTTGAACCGCCTGCTATGTCTGAACGATTTACATAAGTTTGAATTGGCACGTCAGCCTTTTCACATATTTCCTTAAACACCGCTGCCGAAATTCCATCAGTTGTATATTTCTGATTAGCATTGTATTTTATAACAATTCCCTGATTCATATAAGGTCTGTTTGTTGGATCTGCTTTTTCCATATAGTTAGGATGAATTCCATGGGCATTGTCTGCTGACAACATAAATGACTGGGCATAGGCTCTCATTAAATCTTCCTCATCCTTTCCAACGCACAAAGCAATTCTTGTAAGAACATCAGATAAAAATGTTGAATCGGCACCCTGTTTAGTAGTGCTACCTACTTCCTCATTATCAAAAATCGCACACACTGCCACGCTTTCTTCATTTACATCACTTCTGTTTATTAACGCACCCATACAGCTATAAGCACACATAACATCGTCAAGTCTTGGTGCAGAAATAAATTCATTATTTGCTCCCCAAACTGTTCCTTTTTCTCTGTTATACAAAAACAAATCACTGCTTATAATTGCCTGTTCATCTGTATTTATTGTCTCGGCAATAATACTGTTAAATACATCTTTGTTTTCGCCTTCACCTATAAGCGGTAGCATGTCCTTTTGTGGATTATATTTTACTCCGGTGTTTGCCTCCCTGTTCATGTGAATTGCAAGGTTCGGTATGGTACACAAATCTCTGTCCACATTAACAAGAATTGGTTTTAATGCTGCCCCCTCTTTTACAATCACACGACCAGCTACAGAAAGTGGTCTGTCAAACCATGGTGCCATAAGCATACCACCGTATTTTTCAACATTAAGGGACACATAATTATTGTCCTTTATTATTTCAGGATTTTCTTTTATTTTAAAAGCCGGTGCGTCGCTGTGAGCTGCAGCGATTTGGAAATTAGTAAAATCCAATTCTTCCGGCATACAAAAAGCTATAATTGATGAGCCATTTCTTGTAACGTAGTATTTATTTCCTGAAAAAAGTTTCCACTTGTCTTTCTCATTCAGCTTAATAAAGCCTGCATCATCCAGATTTTTTGAAAAATTATCTACCACGTGAAAAGCACTTGGGCTTTTTTCTATAAACTTCATAAGGTTATTTGCTATATCAAAATATTCGTTATCCATTTTTGTTTCCTCCGTAAATTTTTGCATTATATATTTTCCTGCCCACATTTTTTAACTATTATTTTTATAATATTATATATTATATTGAAAGTTTTATAAACGATTGTATAATATTCTCATATTAACATTATAGTATTTATTTAAGCATATCAAAATGATTAATGCTTTAATATTTTTTTTTAACAAGCAAAAAACATACGAGAGGAGGACGATGTAGAAAATACATCAGTAAATTTTATGTTTGCAGATTATCATGTACATTGTGAATACAGTGACGATTCAGTTTACCCTATGGAAACGGTTGTAAAAGATGCTATCCAAAAAGGCATAAATGAAATTTGCTTTACGGACCATGTAGATTATGGTGTTAGAGATGATTGGGATAGCGGAAAACCTATTATTTATAGAGACGGTAGTGCTATTGTCAACGTAAATTATCCATTATATGTAAAGCAAATTAGTGAATTGCAGAAAAAATATTCAAAAGATATTTCCATTAAGCTCGGCTTGGAATTCGGAATTCAAACTCACACTATTCCACAATATGAAGCTTTGTTTAAAAAATATCCTTTTGATTTTATTATTCTTTCCATTCATCAGGTTGAGGATAAAGAATTTTGGACGGGAGAATTTCAGGAAGGAAGAACTCAGCAGGAATATAATGAACGTTATTATGAGGAACTTCTTAACGTTGTAAAATCCTACAAAAACTATAGTGTCTTAGGGCATCCTGACCTTATTGTACGATATGATGAGCAGGGTGTTTATCCTTTCGAAAAAGTTAAACCTATTATTACGGAGATTATTAAAACCGTTATAGCAGACGGCAAAGGAATAGAATTCAACACTTCATATCATAGATACGGTTTAAAAAACACAACCCCTTCTATTGATATTTTGAAATTGTACAAAGAATTAGGGGGCGAAATTATTACTATTGGCAGTGACAGCCATAAACCTGAACATTTAGGTGCTTACATTGATGAAGCGAAAGGAATTCTAAAAGAGATTGGCTTCACAAGATTTTGTACTTTTGAAAAAATGAAGCCAATTTTCCATGAGTTATAATCATTTGTTATAATTTTATTAACAATACCCTCTTTACAGTTCGCTCATCGTACGATAAAGAGGGTATATTTATATGCCGAACATTTCCCTGCAAATTTTCTTCCCTGCTTCTGTTTTAAATATTTTATTATATGCTGTTTCCACCGCTTCCTTAGATGCTCCATCTTCATACAAATTAACTAAGAAATCAGACTCGACTAATATCTGGTAATCTAAACCGTCAATGTTATTGTATGTATGATGATGACCTATTAAATACTGCACTCTTTTAGAAATTTCTTCATTAACTCCTATTTTACCAAGCAGTTCTTTTGCCAATTCCGGACCTTCCTGCTCCTGAAGTTTTCCATTGCAGTTTCCATATTTTTCTTCACATGTATGTATACCTATGTCATGAGTCAAAGTTGCTGCATCAATTATGAAATAAGTTTCAGGGCTAACTTGTTCTAATTCTGCAATTAGCTTTCCATAGGCATTTACCTTAGTAAAATGATGTATACGTTTAGCATCTCCTTGATATAATTTAATCATTTCAATGTATAGTTTTCTAATTATTTCTTTTCTATTATTTTCATTATTTATGTTTTCGTTATTTATGTTCTCAGTTTCTATAATTTTGTTCATATACATATTATATCATTTTGTAAATTAGTCTTATTTCACTTACAAAACAAAGTCTCCTTTCGTAAATTATCCTTATTTTAATCTTTTAATGTTATGTTGCATAATAAGATTTAAAACAATTCCATTGCACAGAAATATTTTAAATTTTAACTACCATATATTATAAATTAAATCTTCCATATATAAATATAAATGTTAAAATAGAGAAGATATTAAACTTTAATTTTACAAATGAAATAAATTTGTGAGATAATTTGATAAATAAAATACAATAACATTAAGAAAGTGAATAGAAAATGGATATACTAATTACAATTATGGTTACTTTTTTTGCCGGCATGGGTGCCGGTCTTGGAACAGGATTTGCAGGCATGAGTGCCGCTGCGGTTATTAGTCCTATATTAATTACATTTCTTGGAATAGACCCGTATATAGCCGTTGGAATTGCCTTATCATCAGACGTTTTGGCAAGTGCTGTTTCAGCCTATACTTATGGAAAAAATAAAAACTTAGATATAAAAAACGGACTTATTATGATGGCAAGTGTTCTTGTTTTCACTGTTGTTGGTAGCTACATTTCAAGCTTAGTGCCTTCGACTACAATGGGAAATTTTTCAGTATTTATGACATTTTTACTTGGTATTAAATTTATTGTCAAACCAGTTATGACTACTAAAGAGGCTATGGAAAATGTCCCTGCAAAGAAGCGTGCCGTTCAATCCTTAATTTGTGGTATCTTGATTGGATTTATTTGTGGTTTCATTGGTGCAGGAGGTGGCATGATGATGCTTCTTATTCTAACTTCTGTACTTGGTTATGAATTAAAAACAGCCGTTGGAACAAGTGTATTTATTATGAGTTTTACTGCCTTTACAGGAGCCGTTTCTCATTTTACCATTGGCGGTATGCCTGATTTTACAGTATGGATTCTTTGTATTGTGTTCACATTGTTGTGGGCAAGAATCGCCGCTGTATTTGCTAACAAGGCAACACCAAAGGCTCTAAATCGAGCCACAGGTGTTATTCTTGTTATACTTGGCATTGTAGTTATGGCATTTTCAATATAGAAAATTTTATGAACATCTAAATAAATATTTTGAAATTTTTGTAATGGATAAATCTCCTTTATCAAGTTTTAATTAATTTTCTTGCCATCTTCAAATGCCTGTCCCACAGGACTTCCTAATTTAAGATATGCGTGAGTTGATGGATCATAAGAAATTGCCTGTAACTTTGTAGCATCTACAGTTCCTTCTTCTGTTAAAACTGAATCATCTACAAGTACATTTACAATTTCTGCCACAACTCTGTATGTTTGGTCATACTGATTCATTTCCTCAAGACGACATTCTAATGTAATAGGTAGTTCGTCAATAACAGGTGCGTCAACGGTTTTACTTTTTACAAGTGTCCAACCTGTTTTTTCCATTTTGTCAGGTGTATCATTACCTGAAACAATTGCACCGACGCAAAGTGGTATGTTTGCTCCAACTGTTGGAAGTACAACCATCATTACAGGGAACGCAATCTGATATAAAGTGTAATTCAAGCTAAACAGATATTCTGAACAACTAAAGAATACAAAGAACAATACTGGCAAAAGGCTTGCAATTGGAACTGCATGACATACGGATGATACAATATTTCTGAGTTATTCTCTATACTCTACTATTTTATTCTGATTTTTTTTGTTTTAGACCAGGCAGAATATATTTTCTTAGTTTTTCCGTTAATTTTTACTTTTCTGTAAATTCTTGCCCTAACAAAATATTTCTTTTTGCTCTTTAGTCTTTTTATTGTAACTTTAGTTTTCGAAGCCTTAACATTTACTGTTTTGGCTTTTTTAAATTTTCCGTTTGTAGAATATTGTATTTGATAATAACCACCACTAACTGTAATCTTCTTAAACTTAATATTTATCTTCTTAGATACTTTTGTTATTTTTTTAATCACAGGTGCTTTGAGTTTTATTTTTTTAGTTGTTACCTGCGATGTTGTAGTTTGCTTTATTGTGATCTTTGTTTGTTGTGGTGTTGTAACGTTAGTTGGTGTTGTCTGTAAACCTGTTGTTTGCTGTGGTGTTGTTGTCTGTTGTGATGTTTCTATACTGGTTGAACCGTCTTCAGTTTTTGACGCCTCTGCTGTATTTCCGTAGTAACCCATATTTACTTTTCCACCATTAGGTGCAGGCTCGTTTGAGTAATCACTATTTTCATCCCCTGCATCTATACAAGGACTTGATACATCATCAACTACCCACTGTGAATTATACCATCTTCCTGCTTTTGACATTAGATGAAAATCACCATTTTTAGAATCAGCAAACAATGGATCTGTGAATATGCAACCTTCTCCATAACCATAAGTGTTTCCATTCCAAGAATCATTGTAAATACAAGAGTAAGTTATGCTTGATGTATCTATTTCATTATTAAAATCAAAACCTTTCTTATTTCCTGCTATTATGCAATTTTTTATAATTGGTAACTTTGTTAATCTGTTTTTCTTTGCAATGATTCCATAATTATTGTCTGCCATTGTTATATTTTCAAACACTACTTTATCAGCCGTTTCTTCTGAAACTTCTGCCTGTAGTGCCACACCCTCATAATCCTTATAATTGAAATTATATATTTTACAATTTGATGCTTTAAAAATATTTCCCTTAGGAATTTTACTTCCATATGATGACACAAACATTCCTGTAAAAGAATCATTTTCTATTCCTTCTATGTCTACATTTTCTATTGAAACTCTTCCATAAATATAATCATAATAGCAATCAAAGCCTATATCTAATCCAGTAGACATATTTTTGAAAATACAATCTTTTACAGAAAAAACTAATGGTATTTCTCCATTTAAGCCTTCATCTGTGCTTTTACTAATTATGTTAGCATCTAATCCAACACCATCAAACTGACAATTTTCAAAGGTTGCCTTGCCTTCTAAATATTCTGAAGAAGAATTTTGCTGCAAGGAAATCCTGTCTGCCCCTGTATCTATTCCCCTGCTACTTCCTGAAACAAATTTTATAGGTTCTTCTTTTGTTCCTTTAGCCACTAATTCTCCATTGTAACTTGTTTCTAATGAACTAATCAGATGTGAGGTCCCCGGTTCAAATATTACTTTTGATTTAACGCCATTCTTATAGCCAGTGGTACATGCATAGTACCAATACTCTAATCCTTCCACCTTTCCTAAAGTACTTTCCTCTTTTATCATACTACCTTTAAGTTTAATTAATTTTCCGTAACTTGTAGGGTAATCACATTTATTTTCTTTATAGCTTCTGGTTTCTGGGTTCACATTTGCACCAAATCTGATACAAATCGGAGTACACTCATTTACCTTTCCCTTATCAGTAGATTGACTTCCATGAAATACATTACCTTCAAGCACATAGTCACATTGTCCTTCTAAATCCAGAGCACTCTTGGTTAGTGCTCCTCCTTCCATAGTATAAAATGTATTATTAATTACCTTGGCATTTCCGCCCCATATAACAGATGGATTATATGAGCCCGTTATATTATTTTCAAACACATTATTCTCAATTGTACATTTCAGATTTTCATTGTATAAATATTCATCATAGTAAGCTGAAACACAGGCCTCAATGCCCATTGAAAGTGATTTAAAGGTGGAGTTTGTCACCTTAATATTTGCCTCAACTTTATTTCCATCATGGTCTCCATAATAGAGACCTGCCCCTATTTCACTAGGTTGTAAAATATCTCTATTAACTAACTCTGTACTATCAAATTTGCAATTATCAATTGTTAAATTAAATTTAGTTTTTTCTGTTCCATACGATACATCGATAAATCCTTCCGTAAAATCTCTAAACTGTGCACTACCGTTAATGAAATTACAATATTCAAATGTATCTGTAACTTCTCCACTATCAGGAAGTGTTATGTCGATTCCATTCCACCCTGCATGTGTACCAATATTTTTAAAAGTTATAGGTTCATCCTCTGTCCCTTTTGCTTCAATACTCCCATGTTCATCAACCCAGAAAATAGGATATGGTCTATATTTCACATCCGATTTTTCTACTCCATCAAGTCCACCTGTTCCTGTTCCAAACAATACTGTTGTTCCCGGTTCAATTATTAACTTGCACTTTACTGATGGAGCTACAACAGTGTTAACCGAACATATTACATAAGTTTTATCCTTAGTCCATCTCACTATACCTGTTCCATCTTCATCTTCAATATCACTTGATACAACAGTTAAATTCTTATATTTTGAAAGATCCACTGTTTTGCCTGTCTCTGTTTCAGCTGTCTCTTCTCCATATGTATCCGCTACTGGAAGCACCTGTGGCATTCCTCCCAATATTAAACTTAAACATATAATCCAACTAATAAATCTTTTCATAAGTCTCTCCTTTCCTTGCTTGAATCATGCAATCATGAACCTTTCCAAGCTATAAGATTTATGCTTGGAAATATAAATTCATAACCGCATATATGTTTCACTTTCATTCTCCCCAAAAAAGAAAGCACCATATATGAAATACTATTTCATATATGGTGCTTTCTAACAAGTTGACATTTGTCTCAACCTGCATTTATGCTAACATTCTGCCATCTAAATACGAACATCTTATATAATCCGGATTACTATAATATACGTTAGAATTAAAATTCGAAATTTCATCACTAATAAAAGATGAGAATACCTCTTTAATAGTTTTTTCAATTTCTACATTTGAACTCACAGACACAATTAACATTTGATATACTCTTTCTCAAAATAATTAATTACATCTTTCCTGTGATTCTTTGTTTTTCTTGAAATATATTCTATTAATGTACAAAAATAAAAAATGTCATCTTTCAACTCATTATCCATTAACTTTTTCACTCCTTTCAAAAAAGGAATGAACACTTTACTGTTTCATTCCTTTTTGCGTTTCTATGCTAGTAGTTCTCTTACCATTTTTGCATCAAATGTTACTGACTTAACATGATTTACTTCAATCTGATAAAGTGTATTTGCTGTAATATGCTCTGCTGCCTGCTCTAAATCTCTAATACCACTTGTATTTTTATAAATGTCTACAACAGCATCTATAGCCTCTGGTGTCATAATACATTCATCTTCTTTCAAACCAATTCTCTTTAATGTTTTTGGTAATGCAAATTTTGAGAAAATAATTTTCTTTTCTTCTGCTGTATAATCAGGTAATTCAATTACTGCAAATCTTGACATAAGTGGTGCACTAATCTGTGACTTATCGTTAGCTGTAGCAATTGGATAAACGCCCACTGTTGGAATCATACATTCCATATAGTTATCTGTAAAACCAAGATTATCAAGAAGTGTTAATAACACATCAGCCGGATTTCCTTTTCCGTTGCCTGATGTAGCCTTGTCTAATTCGTTAATAATAAATACCAGATTTGACTCCCCTGCTACTGAAAAAGCATCCATAATAATACCAGGTTTTGCATTTGTGTATATACGTGAACTTCCTGTTAATTGCTCCGGATCATTAATTGAACTCATATCTAAAGTTGTCCAAGGTAATTTCAAAATACGTGCTACTGCGTAAGCTATCTGAGATTTACCTGTTCCTGCAGGTCCTACTAAAAGTAGTCCATACGCCGGAAGTGTATGTGTTCTGTTAATCTGAATAATTGTCTCGATAATTCTCTGTTTAACTTTTTCCATTCCGTAAAGTTCTTCATCAAGAATTCTTCTTGCTTCATCAGGATCAATTGATTCGAAATAATTATTTTTCCATTGAACGTTCATCATAATGGAAAGTGCTCTTTGAGCGTGATGTCTTTCTTCCTGTGAAACTTCATTAGAACGGGCTACTGCCAAATTTCTTCTCGCCCATAAACGGATATTATCAGGTAAAGTCTTTCCTGCACAATTCATAAAATCAGTAATGCTCTGAAGACTTGTCAGCTTCATGCTGTCTCCCTCTTCCTCCTGATCTTCATCTTCCACTTCTTCTGCAGGTGGATTGCTTGCTAATAGTCTTTCAATCATAAACTGAAGGAAGCCGTCCTCAGCAGAAAGCTTTGTTCCACCGCCAAATGCAATTTCGCGAATTTTATACACCGCATATCCTTCTTCCTGATTTTCACCTGACAATCTTACATTTATATGATTTTCACCAAGCCATTTAAGTAGGCTTACAAATCTTGAATCTATTTTCAAAATATCAGCGCTAACTGTTCCGTCCTCTTCATTAAATTCAAAAGAAGTTTTTTTGATAGGATTTGTGAACACACCACTGGAATGATGCTTCCACTGACGATTCTTATTATCCAAAAACATTATTGGATGTTCCTTTGAAGCTATGCTCTCACTTGAAGCAAACGTTGTGTATGTAACTTCACCTTTTTTATTTTCATCTGGTGTACTGTTAAAATCAAATACTGGCATACTTTTCTCCTTTATGCAAATACAAATTAATATTTATGTTTTTTATCCTTTGATATTTTAACATAATATTAGAAGTGCAACAATGTTATAAAACATAAAGTTAAAAAAGTTTATTTAACTACCACATGGCATTTAGCTACTTTTCCACCTATGTTGATATACACATCTGTTTGTCCAACTCCCACAGCCTGTATATCAACTAAATCTCCCATATCATTTATAATTTGTACAATTGATTTGTCTGCAACTGTCCATTTTGTAGCGTAATATTCATACCACTTATTTGGTGTTACATTTTTTATGTATAGCGTATGAATTTCCGACTGATTCATAATAATGTTTGTCTCTGTTAATGATATACTACTGATTTTAGGTTTCTTAACTAAAACGCTACATTTTATTTTCTTTCCATGAACCTTTGCTATTACTTTCGCTCTACCTGTTTCGACTGCCTTGATTTTTCCTTTCTTTACTCTTACAACATCACTATCACTTGTAATCCATTTCACGTGATGCTTACAGCCCTTAATTTTAACCTTGCTACTTTGTCCAACTAATAATGATATATTACCTTTATTTAGTTTAGGATCTTCAACTGTGACTTTACATTGTTTTTTCTGACTTCCCACCTTCGCAATAATTGTGGTTTTTCCTGCCTTTTTTGCTGTAACCTTTCCACTATCTGAAACTTTAGCTACTGCAGTTTTAGTTGATATCCATTTTACCTTTGATGTTGCATTTTTCACTTTTAATTTTCCTGTTTTTCCTTTAAGTAAAAACATTGTTTTTTTATTAATTTTTATTGGCTTAACTTTTACCTTTGTGACTTTCGTCACCGTCTTTTTATGTGTGCCTTTAGAACTATTTCCCGAAGGTGCTCCATTGGGAAAACATTTACTACATGGTGTTAATCCACTTGCTTTTGCCGCTGATAATGTTGAAGGCTGATAATTGCCTCTTCCACATGCATGTGTATGATATTTTGAACCTGTTGGTGTTACATATACTATAATATCCGCTTTAACTGATATAGATGTTCCGTAGGTTCCACCGCCTAACACCAAAGTAAAAATCATTATCCATGCCCAAAATTTAGTTTTAAAATTCCTACAATTTTTTTCCATAATGTTCTCTCCTTTTTTGTTTATTTTTAACTGTGTCCTTACAATTAATTTTACTACCACAATTAATATGTTTCAACTTAAAACAAAGAATATAGCTTGCGACATTCTAAGCACCGAGTGCGTGCCCTCCCGCAATTATTTTCTTTTCTCACGAGTGTGCATCCCTAGTGGAACGTTTATTTATGTAATAAGAAATTACGGAGAATTTTCTTATTACATAATAAAAAGAAGTTTACCTTTGTTGTTCTTTCAGTTGGTGTTACTTTTGCGGGTACCTTTTTGTTGTATGCTTTTGAACCTGCTATATTGTATTCGCTTAAATTGTATGTTCCAACATTTCCTGTTTCTTCAGTTACAGTGAATTTTGCCTTGTCAAGAACACTGTCACCTGAGACAAATCAAGTTCACCACCATAATATTTGTTAAATGTATCAGGTGTTAAGTTAACGTATACTCTGGAAATACTAAAATTTCGTCGCCATCATTTTTAGCATCCTTAATGTATTTTTTATGTAATGGAAATTCAAACGAATCTTCCCATTACACAAAAAAGAGGACAACAACATCTTTTTGTAGACGTCCTTGTCCTCTTGCCTTTTGCTTAAATGGCATTTTATGTATAAACAGTTAAAATGTCAACGAATTGCTTTTCAATATTAACAATAAAAGGTAGGTTCCTGAATTTATTAATATTTCTGTTTTTTTAATAATGTTATTGCCTTACTATATATTGTCAACACATTATTAAATACCGTTACCTTTTCTGTAGTTTTATGTCTTACCATCTTAAATCGATTACTAACGCATCTGCTTTATCGTACTGTAAAAGTGTACTCTGGTCATTTACATCATCATAGCAGAAGCCGTAAGCTAAACCACAAACTGAATGTTCATGGAAGAATCCTGCATAATAGTTTGATGTACTGTTCTTATAATACTTACTTGGTGTATACCATTTACTTGGTTCTGTTGCAACACCTCTGTTAAATGCTGCACATAACTGTGCTTCGATAGCTTTTTCTACACCATTACCTCTATCAAAAGCTCCTCTGCCTTCTAACACATCCTGAGTAGTTGGCTTATCAATATAATATACATTAGAATCATTATCTCTTGTAAATTTCATTCTATTGCCTTCTACTCTTCCTACAAAGCTTCCTGTTTCTGAGCTAAATCTTAAATCTTCATTTGAGTATTTTGTCCAGAATTCATTAATATAATTATCGAAGTAGTTTGCATACTGTTTTCCTTCACCAAATGTAAGTTTGCATGGAGCAATAATTCTATCATCTCTTACAAGTGTTTTAAATGCCTCAGGTGCATTGTTTTTAAATGATGAAAAGATTTCTTCTCTTGTTCCAATATCTCCTACTGTTTTGTCATATGAACCATAAAGAGCATTTCCAACTAAACGTGTAATCATTGGGAAGCAGAAATAGTCAACACGAGTTGTGTTCCCCCAATAACTCTTGCCTTCAATTGTAAATTCAGCAAATTCAAATAATGTGTTTGCATTTACATCACTTGGATTGTTAAGGTCTGGTCCTGCATAACCTGCATTGCCATTAGCATTTGTATTAAATGCAACGTAAACAGGTTTTCCATAACTTAAGTACATTCTTCCTGAACGAACTGTTGGTGCATATACATGGTCTGATTCTGCAAGTGTATGATAAATATTCGCATATTTTTTTCCATTTACGTCAATTGTATTTAAAGATTCTGATGCCGGAATCATGTTACCATACTTGTCCATATAACAAAGTTTATTATCTGAATTGTTTCCTAAGATACACCAATAAATCTGGTCATCACTATATTTTCCATTTGTTTTGTTGTTAAGTTCAATTGCGATTCTGTCATTCTTCATAGGAACATTTTCCTTTAATTGTGGCTGAAGTTCAGGTGGACATGTTTCAGGCTCTGTTTCTTTTTCACCTATACCTGTAATTGCAACCTGTGCCTCAAGTTTTTCTGATTCTTTTGTTCCTACTACTGTTGTAATTGCTATTGTATGTGTTCCCTCTGTGTAAACCGGAAGTTTTAATAACTGTGCTGATACACCTGTACGTCTTCTTACTCCATCTACATATACATTATAGCAGTCAATTGTACCACGTCCCCAAACAATATTAACATATCCTTCTGATGCCTGACTTACATTTAAACCAAATGGTTTCTCAATTGAGCTATCTGTTGTAAAAGTAAGCCCTGTTGTTGGATTCTCTGATGATGGCTTAGTTGTTGTTGCAGGTTTTGTTGTTGTAGGCTGTGTTGTTGATGGTTTCGTTGGTTCAGAACTGTTTGTTGTTGTCTGGTTATCTCCACTTCCACCAAGGTCCACTTTAATATCTACACCTTGACTTTCTTTTCCATTAAGATATCCCTTAATAGTAATTACATGTTTTCCACCTGTAGCAAATACATGAGTAATTGCTGTAGGCTTTACACCCTGTTCTCCTAAAACTCCATCATAGTATATGTTGAATGTCTGACCACTACTTATAATTTCGTTATCATTTCCCCAAACAAATTGTACCGATAAACCATCTATTCCTAAAATTGACTGTCCAAAAGCTTCTTTCGGTCCCGGCTTTCCATCGTCAACTGTTGTTGTAGTCTTAGCTGTGGTTGGTGCCTGTGTTGTCTGTACTGGTGTCTTAGTTGTTGTTTCTACCTTTGTTGTCTGTACTGGTGCTTTTGTTGTTACCGGTGCCTTTGTTGTCTGTACCGGTGCCTTTGTTGTCTGTACCGGTGCTTTTGTTGTTACCGGTGCCTTTGTTGTCTGTACAGGTGCTTTTGTTGTTACCGGTGCCTGTGTTGTCTGTACTGGTGCTTTTGTTGTTGCAGGCACTGTTGGCTTTACAGTTGGTTTAGTAGTCTGTTTCTTTGCAACTACTTTAACCTTGCATTTTAATTTTTTCTTGCCGACTTTTGCAGTTACAACTGTTTTACCAGGTTTGATTCCCTTTATTTTTCCTTTTTTTGTAACTTTAACAATTTTCTTGTTTGCTGATTTCCACTTAACTTTTTTCTTAGCCTTATTCTTTTTAACTTTTAATTTTACTGTCTTTCCAACAGTAATTGTTACCTTTTTCTTGTTAAGTTTTGGACTTGCGGCTGATACATTAAACACTAATCCGTTTGCCATACTTAGTGTAAGAACAAGTGTTAATAGTATCGCCATAAATTTTGATTTTTTCATTCTCTCTAAATCCTTTCTTATTATTAAAGTTTATTGCTATGCAGTTTGACTATTTAACTTTGGTTAATTAGTCTTAACTACTTTAACTTTACTCCATTTGCCGTAGCTTGTAGTTCCCTTTGTCTTGCTAAAAGCTCTTGCCTTAATGTAATATTTCTTAACTACTTTGAGTTTTTTAATGTTAACTGTGTTGGTAATTTTTTTAATAGTTTTTGTTACTGTTGTTTTTTTCTTAAATTTCTTTGACGTGGAAACTTTAACCTGATAGCCCTTTGCTCCTTTAATCTTTTTAAGTGTTAATTTAATCTTCTTAACATTCTTTTTCTTTGAAGCTTTGGCAATTTTAGTTTTTCCTAACTTAACCTTAGTTGAGTCAACCTTATTAGCTGTAGTTGTCTGCTTCACAGTTTCAGGTGCTTTTGTTGTTCCTAATGTTGTTGAAGTATTTGGTTGTTTTATTGTCGTCGTTACTTCCTGCTTGTTAGTTGTTGTCTGTTGTTTTGTTGTCGTTACTTCCTGTTTGCTAGTTGTTGTCTGCTGTGATGTTGTTGCTTCCTGCTGCTTTGTTGTAGTTGTTTGCTGTGATGTTGTTGTAGTATCTGTTGTTGTTGCATCACTACCTTCAGGCATTGACTTATTTGTAATTGTGATTTTTGCAACGCCACCTGCATATGTTATTTCAACTTTATTTGTCCTTTTTGTAAGCTTTGACAAATAAATCCATGTGCCTGCACCCTGAATAGCGGTTGCATCCAATGCTACACCGTTTACCTTAACATCGCTGATACCTGCCGGAACGTTCACATAAATACCAGGTTCTGTAGCATTTCCTGCCTGCTGAATATTTACTACTTCTTTAATATTCTCCATTGAATCTTTATCATAGTAATATGTATTTTCTGCTCCACCTTTAATTTCTGTTAAATTAGAAGGAGTTACAGTGCCACCTGTTGTCTGATTTTCTTTGGACGTTGATGTTACCTGAGATGTTTCTTTACTTGTGTCCTGTCCACCTGAAATCTCAGTTACTGTTACATTTGAGAAATTCAATGTTGTTCCTGAATCAACGTTTTGTAAGTTAAATACTAATTTCATAGTGTCAGAGTTTGCCGTAAAAGTTCCATGTAAAACATTTTTTCCTGCAATAAGTCCCTGATTAAACAACTCTGTTTGGCTACCATCTTCTTTCATCAGAATAGCCGGAGTTACTCCGTCAGAATCCACATCTACACTAACATTATACTTTTTACCTTTCGTTACTGAAATATCTTTTACAAATGCTTGTATTCCCCAATTTTGCTTCTTGTTATCAATGATTTTTATTTTAAAATTATCTAAACTTTCGCCACCTGAATACTTGGCATAAGTTCCATCCCAAATATTGTAGCCCCAATCTCCAAGAACAACTCTACTGTTTTGACATACTGTCATTCCATCACCTCTAGTTGTTAGCTCAGGATTTGTCACACCTTCAGTTGACTGTGCTCTTCTAAATGAGCTGTCTGTTCCCTGATATACACGAACATAATCCACATACATTGTTGCATCTGTGAAACTATCGCTGATTGTTTGTCCAAGTGTAAATGGTGAATTTTTACTACCAATTGCTAAATTTAAAAGAATAAAATGATCTTTTTGGAATTCTTCCATTTCATTACTTGATATGTTAAGTGTTTCAAAGCAAGTGTCATCTACAAAAAACTTGATAACGTCTTCGTACCATTCAACAGCATATTTATGCCACTGATTCATATCGCCAATATAACCATATTGACCATTTTTTTCACTACCAATCCATTGGTGAGCGTAACCTGCTGATGTACCTGTTCCACTATTATAATGTAGTGTTCCAATAACATTCTGCTCTGCATTTCTGTGTTCCATAATATCTATCTCACCACAATATGGCCATGGTGCTCCACTTTCGATATCATTTCCCATCATCCAAAATGCAGGCCACACACCTGACTGCATTCCGTTTTCTGTTCTGATTTTTGCTTCTATTCTTCCATATCTTAAATATTGTTTATTTAATGATTTTAATCTACCTGATGTTATACTATCTCCAGACTTGATTGCCTTAATTGCCAGTGCCCTTCCATCTGAAGAATTTGAATCACCTGACACATCTGCAATATATACATTATCTGTACTGTTTGTATAATACTGACGTTCTGCATTTCCCCAGCCACCATTTCCTACTCCTATATCGTAAGACCATACTGACTGATCAGGTGCACCTCCAACAGTTTGATTGAATTCATCATTCCATACTAACTTCCATGTCTCGCTTCCCTGTGATGACTGTACTGCCGCGTTTACCTTTTTTGCCGGGCTAAATGCTATTCCTGAAAATAACATTGTAACGCTTGTAGCTACAGCTATAATTTTCTTAAACATACTACTTTTACATAATACTTTCTACTAAGTATTATGCGCTCCTTCCTCTGTTAATCTATTCGGTCAAAAATGAATAAAAACAATTTTATTCGTCTACATTCTATACTAACATACCCCCATTTTTTCAACAACAAAACCTAAAATTTAGCCACCATTCTAAAAAGATGACACCTGAACAGTATTATTCTTTCATAAAACCATTTTTAGTGTTCTTTTAAATTTCATATTTTTTATTCAAAATATCCAATGTATTTTACATGATGTTTCCCCTTTGGAAACAGGTATTTGTATAAGTCTACAAAGTAGTCATCTGTCATGCTTGCAATATAATCAACTACCTTTTCATTTGCCTCGTTTTCATCATAATCTTCATTTGTATAATATTTTGCTCTTTCATTAATGTAATTAATGTGATGTTTATACAATACCGAATTCTTATTATGAGCCTTCCCATCCTTCAAAAGCTTCTCGTAGATTTCTTCCATCATCGGATTAATTTCTTCTTCGTAAACTCTTTTAACTTTTGAATTACCATAAATTAAAGAATAGTTTTCCCTCTTTCCCTGTGAAAAAGCTTCAAAGAAATCTTCATCCATTTTCAGGTAGTCTTTGCCATAACTATTTTCCACAATATTTACAATCATGTTGTTAATAATCTCGGAATTGGTAGTTCCGATTTTACCTTCGTAGTATTTTGGCGATGTCTCAAAAAGTCCCAACTCCTGCGCATCCTGTCTGTCTTTTCCAAGGTATGCAATAATATCTGAAATTCTCATAACACATGCCTCTAAGGTAGCTGGTATCAACTTGGTGTTAGCCTCTTTATTCACATAACACTCTTCAACTTTCTTATCGTAAATATCAAAATCTCTATAAGCAATCGGCTTGTATTTTTCCAGTTCCATCTCACCGTTGTGACATAGTATTCCGTCCAACGTTTCCATACTAAGATTCAGATTAAAAATCTGATCAAGAACTCTTACGCTATGAACATTGTGATTAAAATATCTTCCGGTGTTTCCATTGTATAATTCATTTAGTTTGTGCTCTCCTGCATGACCAAATGGTGTGTGACCAATGTCATGTCCTAATGAAATAGCTTCTATTAAATCCGTATTCAGTCCCAGCAACCCACCAATGTTTCTGGCTATTCTTGATACCAACTGCACATGACTGGAACGCCTTGAAATATCATCATTTCTGTATAATGAAAATACCTGTGTTTTGTCAGCATAACGATTATACATTGGTAGATGTAGGATTTTCTCACAGTCACGTACAAACGCCGGTCTTAGAAGTTTGTTTTTGTCCCAGTCCATCTTTCTACGAAGAGCATCCTCATTGCGAAAAGCATATGGATTTACCACGTGATTAGCTCGGTCCTGTTCTATTTTTTCCTGTAATTCTTTTGATAAGTCGTTGTATTTTGGCATAGGTCCTCCATGATTTTTGATTAATCCGATGCCTTAAAATTATAAATTGGTTTGATAACCTCAATTATGTCTACGGCATCTGCAATATCATCTATTATATCATCAATTGCCTTATATGCCATAGGTGCTTCATCTAAAGTATACTCATTTATGGATGTAGTATAAATATCCTTCATTGCGTCTTTGTACTCATCTATGCTCAATGTATTTTTCGCCATTGTTCTTGACATTATCCTGCCTGCTCCATGTGGTGCTGAATAATTCCAGTCAGGATTCCCCTTACCATACGCTAAAACACTCCCATCTCGCATGTTAATAGGTATAAGAATTTTTTCACCTTTGTGTGCTGCAATCGCTCCTTTTCTTAAAATCATTTCCTCTGTATCAATATAGTTATGAATTGTATGAAAAGGAGTATCCATTGCCGTCAAATTCATTTTCTCTAAAATAATTTCTGCCATTTTTTCACGATTTCTTCTTGCAAATCTCTGACAAATTTCTACATCATGTAAATATCTGTCTAAATATTTTCCTGATAAATAGCATAAATCTTCCGGTATAGTAGTCTCTTTGTTCTCTCTATCCCATTTCAACTTAGCAAGCGCCTGTTGTATCTCTTTTCTTCTTCCCTGCTCTTTGTACGTTCTAATGATTTCTTCTCGTTTATCTAAATATTCTCCAATTCCCCTGTCCAAATCCATGGCTAATTTCTGATAAATTTCCGCAACCTGTTTTCCCAGATTTCTACTTCCTGAATGTATCACCAAATATTTAGTTTCATCAGAAGATTTATCAACCTCTATAAAATGATTTCCACCACCAAGGGTTCCTATACTTCTTACAAGTCTTCTTGTATCTTTCAACTCTCTAAAGCAATATAATTCTTCCAAATTAAATCTTTCCTTTTTGCCTTCCCAGACTTCTTTACCTGATGGGATGTAATGACAAATCTCATCTAATTTCTTTAGGTCAAGCTCTCTCTTTCCTAAATTAACAGTGTACATTCCACATCCAATGTCCACACCTACTACATTTGGAACAGCCTTATCTTTTATAGTCATGGTTGTGCCAATCGTACATCCTTTTCCTGCATGTACATCAGGCATAATTCTAACTTTTGAACCTTCCGTAAAATCATAATCACACATTCTTCTTATCTGATCAATTGCCATATCCTCTACTACCGATGCATAACATATGGCAGTTGCCATTTTTCCTTTTATTTCAAACATATTCTCACCTTCCCTTTTGCTGTATGTATCTATTTACTATCTGCAAGATGCTCATAAATAAGAAAATCTGTATATTACCAAATGTCTTTGCTGTTAGCATCTTTACACTTGATAATATACAGATTTTGGAAAAAATAATCTCGGAAAAAAAGTTGCGAACTACCAATTAAGCATTTCGATTTGCTTTTTTAACCTATTTTTCATTTCACTTTTTAATTCTGACGGACTTTTAATATTAACCAAACTTCCAAAATTCATAATCTGAATTAAAATATCCGTTTCATCTTCTTCGTTGTAATCCATAGTCATTAAATATTTTTCATCATCTACTCTTTCTACTTGTTTTTTATAGCAGGCAAATTTCATCATCACCCTTTCAAGAGCATTTCTCTCATCAATGATTTCAAGAATCAACTGATTCTTTTCTTTTTTACAAATTTTTTCACTGGAATTAAAATGCTCATCTAATACTTCCAGTTCAACTATTCTATCTATATTCAATGTACTAATATGTTCGTTTTGACCACATATAACTCTAAACTTGTCATCTTTATCCGAATATTCTATTTTTATTGGACAATATTTTCGTTTTCGAATAGCATTTTTTCTGGTTTTATATTTAACCTTTACCATTAATTGATTTTCAATTGCATAAACAATATTTCTAAATTTTTCAATATAAACGGGATTCTCGAAATCATCACCATCTGTATATCTGTCAAAATAAACAATGTCATCCGAATTATATAATGGTTCAATATTATCCATTTTTTCAGTATTTTCGTTAAATAATTTGAATTTAGAGTCATTTGATATTGTTTTCAACCAGCGCTTTTCAATCATTGTTAGCGGCATCCTTGGTTTATTCAAGATTGGTGTCTTCATGTTCTCATCTATTAATTGCCATTGTTGATTTTTTATTGCAGGAACTATGGTAAGATTGCTTTCTTCGAAAGCATACTGCTTTGATAAATCATTTAATTTTCTGTCAGTTAACTCTCCATCTATTGCGTTTTCTATTATTTTTGAAACTGCATTATAGTAGCAACCGTATACTTCATTAAAAATCATCACATCACCTCATACCACTTTGCCATTTTCACAATATCAAATTTCAACTGATTTACTACCTCAGGATTATCGCACTTTATCTTTTTTATTCTTCCTATAAAAGTTCTTATCCACGTAATCATTTCATTCGAATCGTATACATCTGCAGTGAATCTGTATGTGTTATCATCAATTTTTTCTATTTTTCCACATCGCTTTTCTCTATTAAGGCGCTTAACGATATAGTCCTCTCCCTGCTCAACATTTATATCTATTTCTATATGCTCATAGTTTTTGCCCTTGTCACAAACAACACCCCACATATGTTTTACTCTGTTTTGATAATCTCTTAAATATGAATCATAATTTTCAATTATTTCGCCTAATTGCACACTTTTAATATAATCGATTCTAAAAGACATTTGCTTTCCATACATATTTGAACATATCAAATAATTCCTTCCACCCTGCGTACTTACATACAACTTTAGCGGAACCACTTTCCATTCTGATATGGCTTTATTTCTTCTTGATTGATTTACAAGCATTATTTGTCTTCTCTCATGAATCCCCTGAAGCATCTTTTCAATTATTTCCGTATCATAAGCATTCATTATGTAGTGATTTTTAAAAGTCAGATATTCTTTCTCCTGCTCCATTTTGTCTTCTAAATAACTTCCCACAACACCCAACATGTTTTCTTCTGAAAAAAATCTAATTGCCTCTTTATATTCAGCTATATCTAACTCATCTTCTACAATTTTATATAAAACCTGACGGCCTTCTTTTTTTGATTCTATAATTCCTAATTGAATGTATTCCTTTAATTTCTTTCTTAAAGTAGATTCATCAAAACACATTGGCTCCTGAAAATTATACAAGTAATCATTATCTATATTCTTTAATAACTCTTTTAACGTATAATATTTACCATCAGCTAAAATATCTAAAATTATAAAATGTAATGTTATGTCCTTATCAGTAAAACTTTTTGATTTAAAAGCCTTATACAGTGGATTGTGTGTATTTTCCGTTCCGTCCATGGATATATATACATTTTTTCCTGCCGAAGTTTGTCTGAAACAAACATATTCTCCTAAATAGCTTTCTATACGTCGTCTTTCATTGTCATAGCTTCTTGCACTTTTTTCATCGAATTCTTCTCGCGTCTTAAAACCATATATATAAAATTCCTTCATATAATCTCTTATTTTAGAAAAATTCTTAATTAACTCCGAATAAGCCATACTGTCCTTTCATTACTTTAACCTTAACTGTTTTTGATTATCTCTTCCAGACTTTTATCTAACCCTACCTTCTCTATTTCATTAAAAATAGGATTAATTACTTCTATATCTTCTTCCAAATCGTCTGCTATTTCTTCTACAGTTTTTCCTCTTTTCATTTTCTTATATACCATTTCAATAAGCTTTCTGCGTTCTCCAAATTTAATGCCTTGAGCTTTACCAACTTCAACGCCATCGTTATACGTGTTTTCCAATGTCTGCTTTTCGTTATACTCTGTCAAGAACATTTTAACCACCTCCGCCTTATTTTCCAGCAGAAATTCTCGCAACACATCTTCATTTATACATTCGTCCACAGCCATTTTCACTGCTTCCTCGTCACTGAAATCCTTACCGGAATACTTACTGATATACTCTCTCATCCTACTTGTTAGTATAACATATTCCTTTAGGACTTTACACTTTGAAATCAAACTATTATTATTTCCCGTGTTTATATTTATCATTTTTGCTGTCCATTCAAACTCTCCCTTATCCTCAGGATGAGCAAATGCATCTGACAGTTTTAGTTCTATTACCTCATCCTTTTTTTCTGTTCCATTGTATTCAAGTGTTTGTTGTTGCAACCTCTACTGTCTTCTGCCTCTGAAGACTGTACGTTTCCTGCTTCATATACATCTTCACTTGCCCAATATTCCTGCTATGTAAGTCCTGCATACACATATTTGTTTGTTTCGACTTGTTTTTGTTAGTTTCATCTAGCCTTTAGGGTGAAAAAATTTGTTTTATTTTTTTATGGCAACTAATACTCTTTTTGAAATTATGCCTATTATTGCACCTGTGATTAAACCGGCAATCAAAAGAACCGGTACATAATACAAAATACTCGTAGTTTCTACGACTATCATTGCTACCGCAATCTGTCCAAGATTGTGGCATACTGCTCCTATCATGCTAACTCCCATGATGCTGAAACCATTAATTTTTTTCACAAGCATCATTACGATTAAGCTTACAATAGCCCCTGCCAAACTATAAATAATTGACATAACACTTCCAAACATAAAGCCGATTATCAATATTCTTAGGATTGAAATAATCCACACATCACTTAGTTTGAGTATGTACAAAGCTATTACAATTACTAAATTTGCCAACCCTAATTTTATTCCGGGAATACCAAGATTAATAGGAATCATAAATTCTACATAGCTAAAAATTATTGCTAACGCTACCAGCATTGCCATATTTGCTATTCTTTTTGCATCCATATTAACTCCTTCCTGAAATATTAAATTACTTTTCCAACCTTACAAATTTTCGCAAAATTTAGTCCTTTTGCTTCTGTATGTGTTTTATCATTTTAGTTATTTAACTATTGTTTATGTTTTAACATCTTAACTATTTAACTATTGTTTATGCTTTATAGCTTAGCTATTTCACTACTGCATCTATTTCATCATTTTTCTTATTGTCATTAGAATCTGTGCCTTTACTTGTCTTTTCTATTTCAACCACAACTTTATGTGGCAGACACACTATTGTCTCACCAACATTTTTGATTTTGCCCTGCTTAACACAATACTTGTCTGGGCAATCTGCCTCTTTCATCTCCACCTTTCCATCTTTAATGATAAGAATGTTCTTTCCTTTTGAAGATTTAATTTCTATTGTTCTATCTTTATCTAATGAATAAGTCCCCTGCACTTTGCCATCAACTGACACCTGTGCAAAATGACCTTCGCCCGACCTCATAAAATGCATCACGCTATACGAAACTCCGGCTATTAAAAGAACAACAATCACCAGAATAATATCTTTTTTCTTCATTAAAATGCTCCTAGTTTACCAATCTTAAATACCAGCCCACTTCATTATGGTTATAAGAATGGCTGCTCTTATTAAAATAAAACCAATGCCATTTCCTTTTATTGTAGATGTTTTAACATTTTGTTTTGGGCATATATTCATACATTTTTGACATATAAAACATTCTCCTGATTGAATGTCCTCACCACTATTTGGTAGTTCTATTCCTGAAGGTAGTCGCCTAAACTGCCAAAGGCACATGCAAAGCCACAAAAGAATCTGCCAAAAACTATCGTGTATAAGCATAACACAATTAATATTGTAACAAAAGATGTTAATTCCACCTGCTGTCCATTTCCAATTTGGGTGAAAATGTACTTAACACCTGAAAAGGCTGTGGTTTAAATTGATGGCATAATTGTGAAGAATATTAGCAGAATTATCATTCTGATATATTTTTGAATTTTCCTTTTGTTTATCTTCTTCATTTGTATGTTTCCACCTTGTTTTCTATTTTGCCTTTTGTAATTTTTCAGTCCTGTTTATATTTATAAATTATTTTTATCTGCTTAGTTTCTGATTATCTTTTTACAAAGTTTTATAACATTCGTCTTTTTTAATTTTATTTACTTTTATTACTTATCCTTAGTAATTTTTATTACTTTATTATCAGATGAGTAATCTTTGTAAATTCCTTCCGTAACGTACTGTTTGTTATCGTCTGTTAAGAAAATCACATCGAACTTATCACTGTTTTCTCTCCAATAATTCTCGGCTTTCTCAAGCCCCATAATAAATAATGATGTTGACAAACCATCTGCAAGTGTTCCATCCTCACTAACAATTGTCACTGATTTAAGACCTGCATTTGCCGGATAGCCGGTTGCCGGATCAATTATATGGTGATAAACTTTTCCGTTTTTTTCGAAATAACGTTCATAGCCACCTGATGTAATAACTGCTTTGTTCTTTATATTAAGCACTCCAAGATAGTTTTCCTCGCTGTCAGGATTTTGAATTGCCACTTTCCAACTGCTGCCATCAACCTTGCTACCTAATGCCTGAACATTACCACCAAGACTAACCAGACCACTTGTCACACCGCAGTCCTTAAAAATCTTCATAACTGCTGCCGATGTGTAACCTTTTGCAATTCCTCCAAAGTCAATTTCCATTTTTTTATTTTCAAATGTTGCGACTCTTGAAGACTTATTATATTTGATTTTTGAAGCATCTGTATTTTTTAAAGTTGCCTGCAAATTTTCCTTTGATGGAACTTTATATTTTTTTGTATCAAATCCCCAAGCCTGCATTACAGGATAAATTGCCGGATTAAAAACACCCTTTGTACTTTTGTAGATTTCCAAAGAACGTTCCACAATGTTTCCTACATCCTCTGAAAGTGTTAAAGTTTTTTCACTGTTTAACTTGCTGACTTCACTTTCCTTCTTGCCTGTAGAAAGCATGCTGTCTAGCTGATTTATTCTTTTTTTTGCCTGTTCTACTGCCTTGTTTGCATTTTTTCCGTAAGCTGTCACCTGCATGTATGTGTCCATTGCAAAAAGATCCACTGTAATTTTTTGTTCCTCTGATTTGGAATCAGCCGATACTCCTCCTGCATTATTTTCTGATATATTATTTTTACTGCATCCACATACAAGTAACATCGATGCTAAAAGAATTGCTAATAATTTTTTCATATAAATGCCTCTTTATTATTCTTCGCTTACTTGTGTTAGTTTGTGCTAACTTGCATGGTCTAGCACAATGATTTTATATTGTCAATAATTGTCGTGTTGGTAATTTGTGGGATGTTATGGTTACCAATACTCCAGTATTTCCACAAGATTATCTTTTATAGCTACACCACCCATAAATAATTCCTTCTGATATGCATTGATGTACCATTCAAAATTTTTCTTTAGTCTTTCAGCCTCATCCATACTCATAACTTTGTTAATTTCAACAGAACTTGAACTTGTTTTCCATGACCAGGTTTCCCCTTTATTAATTGATAATTTTTTACACAACACATTTAAATCAATTGTTTCTTTTAATAATACAAATTTTACCCAAAGTCCCCTTGCACAAATTTCCTTATTTGCTGTTAAGCTTTTTGGAATTTCGCAACAATTGCACCTATATTTCCTTGCATATAACTGTGCCTTTGAGCCAGCAGGGCAACATATTGTCAAATCAATTGTTTTTTCACCATACTGTTTACCAAAAATATTTTCTTCCATAATCTCCACATTTGAATGAATAATAATTTTTTTCAGCGACGGTATATCAAATGCAAATCTACCTATTGAGTATAAATTCTGCGGAAGCTCAATTTCTTTTAACTTAGAATCCTCAAAGGCTCCATACTCAATATGCACAACACTTTCCGGTATTGTTATTTTTTCAAGTTCAGTGTTAGATAACATACCTGCTGTAATGCACTTTAAGTTATCAGGTAAAATAATATTTTCTAAAGGTGTATATGAAAAAGCACAGTCTCCTATTACTTTCACATTTGGTGGAATCGCTATCTCTATAATTTTTGTTTTAGAAAAAGCTCCATCTCCTATTTCTAGCAAACTTTTGGGAAGAGTGACTTTTTGCAAATTACTACAATTAGTAAAAACATCCTTTCCTATATATTTGCAGCCTTCCTGAAACACTACTTCCTCTAAATTAGTACATTTTTCAAAAACATTATTCCAAATACCTATTACCGTTTGACCATTTATTTTTGACGGAATAACTATTTTTTTGTCTGAAAAGCCATTGTATTGTGTTATCAACACACCGTCTTTGTCATTTTCAATCTCAAACATATTATGACTTTTGTTTTCAATTTCTACCTGAATCTTTCTCTCAATTTTCTTACCACATTTAGGACAATATACAAAATTTTTCTGCAATGTTGTATAACAAAATGAGCATTCCAAATTTGTATTAACGTATTTTTTCTCATATTCATTGTTGGCATTTGTTAAAACTGCAACATCCATTTTTAATTTTTTTATCTCATTAATTTGAGCCTCTTTCTCACCGCTTAAAGCTTCAACTTTTTTGTTAAGCTCCTTTATGTTTCTTTCAAGTTCCTGTTTACTACTAAATATACCCATATGCCCTCCTATTAAATTTCCGCTAAAACTAAAACTTTCAAGCCGACTTTATAATGTATCTGCTTGTTGACGGTTTTGTGGTCTGCCATGCCACTTTACTTTTTTGTAAACTAAATTCATATCTACCCAGTTAATTGCTCCATTGTATAATTTTGGCTGTGAACTTGCTGTAAATTCCGTGTTTTTATAAGTCTTTTTGCAAATTACATTACCCTGATTATTTACTACAATGTAATGTAATGTTGATTTTGATTTCTTTACAGTAGTGTACATAATTACAATGGCATCATCTGAAAGTTTAACAGTTCTTACTTCTCGTACTGTTATTTTTGACTTCTTAGGATTGTAAGTAGTAAGCCATTTTATTTTAGATTTTAATGTATTTTTGTCTGTAATTGTCATAAATACATTCTTTTTATATTTTCCACTATTTCCTGTTACACCGGCAACTTTATAGTTCTGTGTGACTGATGTTCCAACAGTAATAATGTTGTCCAAAGTAGTTTCCACGCATATCCATTCTTACATTACCTGATGTAAAAGGCGTCACTATTCCGCCAAACACATTCCAGGCATCACCTGTAATGCTACATGTTTTTTGAAGTTTCCATGATGATGAATATTTCAAAACTTTAATTACTGTTTTTGTTTGTCATTAGAATAACCAACTGCTACATAGAAGTTTCCATCCGGTGCACAGTAAACACCACCCCAATAATCATACTTGCAAAGTTTAAACATGAACGTTCCTTTGAATCCACTGAATATTCAGGAAATACATATTTTATTTTATATATGTAAGATTTTCCTGCCTATTGCTTAAATGTATGGGTTCCAACTGTTGCCGCATTTGCTTTTTGCCATGTAACCTTAACAGACTTATAATCCACTGCTTTAACCGAACTCATTTTTGCACCCATGTAAGGTTTTACGATTACCTTGAAACTATATTCTTTGTCTCCTATCTTACCTGTAATAGTTGATGTTCCCGGTGCAATGGTTCTTCAGTATATATAAGCCCTCCGTTTTCATCTTTTGTAATCTTGAACTTGATTCATGCCAGCCGTCGTACCAATTCTCAGCTTTTGCTGTGCCTGCAAAGCCAATTACCAATACTGCTAATAGCATTGTAAATATTAGATATTGTACTTTTTCTCCTTTTGTATTTTCTGTCAATATATTATTCCTGTCATATTTTTTAGTAACGTACCTTTATAACTAGACTAACACATTTATCTGCCTAATAAAACTTATTTTATTTGTAAATTACTACTTTTTTCCTGTGCACCGTAAATTGATTTATTTCCATTAACAATGTATGCAATACTGCACACCACCACAAACAATGACATGTTACTTCCACCAAACACTTCTATTCCAAGCATTATTGGCGCAATCAATGTATTTGTAGCACTTCCAAATACTGCTGCATAACCTAGCGCTCCACATAATATTGGTGATATGCCTAAAAGTTGTCCGAGAACTGCTCCTAAAGTTGCCCCTATTGAAAACAGTGGTGTTACTTCACCGCCCTGAAAACCAATTGATAAAGTAAGCACTGTTAGTAACAGTTTCAAAATCCAGTCAATGCCATAAACCTCTCCACCTGAAAAAACGCTGGAAATCAAGTTAGTTCCAAGTCCGCTGTATCTTCCCTGCCAAAGGAAAATCAACACTATTGCCAATGGTATTGAAACAACACCAATTCTTATGTACGGATTTATAAATTTTTCTGCCATAATTTTTTTTAGCACTTGAAGTAACTTTGAAAACAATCTTCCTACAATTCCAAATGCTAATCCTAAAATTATAACTGCTACCACAATTTTAATATTTGAAAAATCAACCGTTCCTTTTAGTTCTACAGCAAATTTTTCAAGTCCAAGAAAGTGGGACGTATATGAAGCTACAAAGGCTCCGATTATTGCAGGTAGCAATGCCTGATAATCCATATAACCTGCAACAATTACTTCCATAGCAAAAAAAGTCGCCGCCAAAGGAGTTTGAAACAAGCCACCAAAACCTGCTGCCATACCTGTTATTAGCATAACTTTGCTGTTGTCTGGTGTTTTCATTTTTCGGCCCAAATAATGTGAAAGTGTTGCCCCTATCTGAACAGCTACACCTTCCCTGCCGGCACTACCTCCAAAAAGATGTGTTATCCATGTTCCAACCATAACCAGTGGTACTAGCGCAAGTGGTATTGAATCCCTTTTCTCCTGCCCAACTTCAAATACAAGTGTCATACCTTTTAAACTTAATTTGCTAAAACGTAGGTACAGCCATGTAATTAAAAGTCCTGCTACCGGTAAAAACGGAATAAGATATTTGTAATTGGCTGTTCTGAAATCAGATATTGCAATTAAGCCTCTTCCAAAAACTGTGTCTACTATTCCCACAACAACACCGATTATAATTGAAAGGATAATATATTTGATCGTTAGAATTGCTTTTTCGTATATTTGTTGTTTGTTCATTTGTTGTCTCCTTATGTGGAATTTATATTACATAAAAAAAGCTGATTCACCTGTGCATTGTTACACAGAAGTCATCAGCTTTACTAGCGGTTTTGATAAAATCAAGGGAGAACCTCATTCCCTTTATTTAATTTTTTAACTATGAAAAAGATAGCATATATAAAGGTATGTGTCAATTTAAGTTTATTACAAATACTTTTTCATATTATCTAAAATAATTTTATATGCATTGGCATACATATGTATTCCGTCCATAGTGTATTCTTTCTTTAACATTCATCTACGGTCCGTTAACCCCTGATTCACATCAATATAATAACATCCCATTCTCTGTGCTAATTTCTTCACCTCTTCATTAGCTACTGGCACCGTTTCATTATTTCTATGATAAAAAACAGTTTGCTCAAAAGGGCAATCCGGAAGCATATCAACACTATTTACTGGATAAAAAGCCATTGTATACACAGATGTCTTTGGTAATTTATCTTTTATCTGACCTAATATTTCTTCATAATTTTTCAACATTTCTTTTAAAAGAATGTCAAAATCTGTATTAGGATCACTAATATCATTAGTTCCAATATTTATAAAAATCTTGGAAGGTTTGACTCCAAAAATTTGCTCATCCATACATTGAAGCATATCAGCAGTTGTAAATCCGCCAATCCCTCTATTGTAAATAATTTCCTTAATTCCAAAATCCATTTGTAATTCATTAATTGGAAATTGTTCCATTAGAGAAGAACCAGTAAATAAAATCTGTCCTTCTTTTACCATTGTATTAAGTACACGATACTTTTCTACTTTTACCATTTGTTCTCCGTTTATCATAACTATATTCCTTTCAATTTCTCATACCATTATACACAATTTTACACTTTTATGAGGATATTTCTTAACATTTTTACACTTTTATGAGCGTATTTTTCCACAGTTTTCACACTTTTATGAGCATATTTTGCCATAGTTTTCACACTTTTATGAGGCTATTGCATTTTTTTCATTATTAAAGTAAAGTTACTTATGAAACTTTGTTTACTAAGTGTTTTGTACGAAGAAATACTATTTCACTAAATCTTACAAGCAAGCTAGAATTGAAGTAAATTTCTAGCACCCCATAAAATTTTTATTAAAAGGACTTTATATATGGAAAAATCAGTTATTAATCAAATATGTGCTTCTATGGATACTTTTTTTGAAACCGAAAAGAAGATTGGCAATTTCATCATTCATCATCCAAAAGAAATCGTGGATATGACCGTTGGCGAACTTGCCAAAGAATGTCAGGTAAGTGAAGCTTCCGTTTCACGTTTTTGTAAAAAAATTGATATGAAGGGCTTTCACCATCTTAAAATTTCTATTGCAAAAGAAATGGTTTCCCAGTCGGAAGACGATGAATTGTCTAATCATATTTCAGTAGATGATTTGGAACAATCATTGAAAAATATATTGGCAAATAAAGTTGCCGAACTTACTCAAACAGTTTCAATGATGAATTCTGAAAATCTGCAGGACATTTTAAAAAGAATAAATAATGCCCACAATGTTCTTTTTGCTGCTGTTGGCAACACTGTTCCTGTAGCAATGGACGGAGCCTACAAGCTTAACCAGATTGGGATTTCCGCAGTTTCAACTCCTGTTTGGGAAACCCAGCTTGCCTACAGTTACAACCTTTCACCTGATGACGTAGTTATTGCAATTTCAAATTCAGGGGAGTCAACCGGTGTCATTAATATTTTAGAAGCTGCAAAACAAAAGAAGGCAACTACAATTTCAATAACCAATAGTGAGAAATCGACTATTGCTAAAATCAGTGATTATCATATAACAACAGCAACCCGCGAGAAATTATTTCTTGATGAATATCGTTTTTCGAGAGTTTCTGCCACAATGGTAATCGAAGTGCTTTATCTTTTCCTTACATCTATGAGAAAAGAAGCTTATGATTCCATTATTCAGCATGAATCATCTATAGCTTTCACAAAAGAATAATTTTTCTATTGACGAAATTTATATGTCATGGTATCTTTGTGTTGTGAAATTAATTTTCACAACGTATTTATTCGTAAAATTAATTTTTATGCGTGTTTATCTATTAAACCGCTTTTTACAATATGCTTTGTGAAATTTTACGTGTTTATCTAACCACAAGGAGGTTTATTATGAAGGAAATTAAATGGGCTGTATTAGGTACCGGAGTTATTGCCAACCAAATGGCACAGGCATTAATCAAAAATGGAAAAAATATTTATTCTGTTGCAAACCGCACACACCAAAAGGCTGTTGATTTTGCCCAAAAATATAATATCGGAAAAGTATATGACAATATGAATGATGTGTTTACTGATCCAGAAGTTGATGTTGTTTACATCACAACTCCACATAACACACATCTTGAATTTATGAAGAAGGCAATTGAGAACGGAAAACATATACTTGTTGAAAAATCCATAACACTTAACAGCGATGAATTAAACGAAGCAATTTCTTTGGCAAAAGAAAAAGGTGTTATTATCGGTGAAGCAATGACAATTTTCCACATGCCAATTTACAAAAAATTAAACGAAATTTTGGAATCCGGAGCACTTGGAAAAGTGAACCTTATTACCATGAACTTTGGAAGTTTTAAAGAATATGATATGACAAACAGATTTTTCAACAGAAACCTTGCCGGAGGTGCAATGCTCGATATCGGTGTATACGCACTTTCATTTATCCGCTGGTTTATGGATTCAAAACCTAACAACCTTGTATCTCAGGTAAAATCTGCTCCAACAGGTGTTGACGAGCAGGCTGGTTTACTTCTAACAAACGAAGAAGGTCAGATGGCAAGCGTTATGCTTTCACTTCATTCTAAGCAGCCAAAACGTGGTATGGTTTCATGCGAAAAAGGTTATATTGAAATAATGGAATATCCTAGAGCTTGGGAAGCTACCATAACATACACTGACTCTGGCAAAACTGAATTAATCAAAGCCGGCGAAAATGCAGACGCTCTCGCCTACGAACTTGCTGATATGGAAAAAGCAATTAACGGCGATGTTGACTGCATGCACCTTGACTATACAAAAGACGTTATGGATATGATGACTGAATTTAGAAAATCGTGGGGCTTTAAATATCCTGAAGAAGAAAAATAGAAATTAACAGAGCTGTAAGTTTTAAAATCTACTTACAGCTCTATTTTTATATAATCTTATAATCCTTTGCACATCTAACTACTCCGTCAAGTGCATCACTGAATTCTATACCATATTTTCTTGCCACTTCTTTCAGATATGTAATTCCCCTAAATTCCTGTGAGCTAAAATAAACCGCCTTTTCTTTATTTAGCAATGTAAAATAATTATCTTTTGTGGTTTCCATATCATACATCCATTCAGCCCTTAACATAACTGCTGATGGTTCAATATCCAACACCCTCTGCTCCATTTCCAGTTTATGAGTTGCATAAACATTTGCCGGCTTTACATTTTCTTCCGCATAAGGTCCATCATCGTCACAACCACTATAAACCTGATCCGAGCTGAAACAAATAAGTTTTCTTCCTTTTGCCGCCTTTGCCAAATACATCGGTACCTGCACATTTGCAAAATAAGATTCCTCTGGATTGTTTTCGCAAATTCCCATGTCTGCAAGAGCGTTAGCCCTAACTCCCTGTCCAATTACTTATAAAACCGCTTACCTCACTTTAAAAGATTTTACACGGCTCCATTTGCCTTTGTCTTTTCCAACTATTGCTCTCACTCTTACATAATATCTTTTTCTAACACGTAATTTTCTTAACAAATATGTATTCTTTCTTGTACGTTTTGTTCTTACGTTTTTCTTAAATTTTCTGTTAGTTGAATACTGTATCCGATATATTTTAGCCTTACTTATCTTTTTAAAAGTAATTCTCACTTTTCTATTTTTAAGTTTTTTTACTTTTAGAATTTTTGTTTGCTTTAAACTCTTTTTATTTACACCGTCAACACGAGTTGTAGTTTTTCCGTTAGTTGTTGGTTCATTTTCCTTTGTTACAACCTGTCCAAAAGTTGTAGTCGATTCTTTTTCTGATGTTGTTTCGTCAGTTGTTTGATTTTCTACAGTAGTTTCTGATGTTGTATTTTCTGTAGTCAATATTTCAGCTGTGGGTTCTACTGTGACAGTTGTCTCAGTTTGTTTCTCAGTTGTTGGTTCTAATGTAGTTGTCACTGACGTTGTTGCCTTTGGTGTTGTTGTCACTGATGTGGTTGGTGCTTCTGCTGTTGGTTCTAATGTAGTTGTCACTTCCGTTGTTGGCTTTGGTGTTGTTGTCACTGATGTGGTTGTCACTTCCGTTGTTGCCTTTGGTGTTGTTGTCACTGATGTGGTTGGTGCTTCTGTTGTTGGCTTTGGTGTTGTTGTCACTGATGTGGTTGGTGCTTCTGTTGTTGGCTCTGATGTTGTAGGCACTTCAGTTGTAGTTTGTGCTTCCGTTGTAGGCACTTCTATAGTTGGATTCTCCACTTTGTTCTCCAATTTTGTGTATACCTTTATTCTTCCTACATAATTTTTAAGTTGTGTCCATCCACTACCGTTGTTTATATATGACATTTCCCTGCCATTTTTATATGAAGTCATTATTTTGGCGTCGCCATTTTCATTTGAAACACTTACTATTGCAGAGAACCACTGGTCTTTTTCAATCTTTACCGGCTGATTCAGTTCTATTGTTACATATCCACTGTTTTCAAAATACGCCGTTGTAGTATTTGCCAGGTAACCACCTGAAACCGGTACATTGTCCTGTCCACCATAAGGATAATCTACATTTTTATATATCTCCACTTTAGCGGTTACATTTTCACCACCAATAGCCACATTTACTGCTTTTATATATTCGTCTTTTAGATTATCAGATTTTTTTGCTTTAAATACATTTGCCACTGACTTATCTTTTCTTAATGGGAAATCGTCCATGCTTCCATCATAGTAATAATTAAAGTCATACTTGTCCTTTGGTGCAAATGAAAATGCATAAGAACAACTGCTTGTATTGTCATATGACAGCCAAAAATACTCCAATGATTTGTAACTGTTTTTTACAAGCCAGCCACCCTTTTGGGTAGCACCATTTGGCACAAATTTGTCTGATGGAATATTGTCATCCCAGCCAATGATTGTGCATGCATGTGGAGAAATTGTACTGCTATGTTCATTCTTTGGATTGTAGTATAATGTTTCTCTTGCATTGTTGTACTGAAATGTTACTGCCCCATATTTTGCTATGGCTTTTTTTATTGACCTAATGTATTCTTCCGGATTTGATTTGTTTTCAGGTATATAAATTGCATTTTCAAATCTATATGATTGATTTTCATATGGGTTTGTGGTAACCACATTACCCGATACCGGTGCCCACCACATTGAATATAACTTGGCAATTTTTAGTGGGTCTCCTGACTGCGTCAAATAATTTACTGATTGCCAGTCTCCATCTGTATTTCCCAATGGATCGCTTTCTCTCTTAAAAACTCTATAAGCTGCCGCCATCGGATTTAATGATAATGTATCTTTTGTTACTGTAGGATCAATTCCACTTTTCAAAATGGATGATTCTGCTGCTGCAATGCTTGAATATGCCCAACACAAATTGGTATCTCCCTGATCTTTTACTGGTGTTACTATGCCATCGTCCCTTCCATCATATTTTTCCCTGTCTGAGATTTCTTTAATTTCAGTCTGTTGTTCTTCAAAATCACCTTCTATTTTAAATGTTAATTGATTATCAGTTATGTTTGTGACTTCAACATACATATCATCGGTTATTTCCAAGCTCTGATTCAGTTTTAATGGTGCGTCAGATTTTGTTGCATATGTGCCACCTAATGTTTCATAATTCCACTTTCCTGCAACGCATCCCATATTGTTTGGAAATTTTGTGTCTTTGTCCACCAAATAACAAACAAGTCCTGAACCAATTGTCAATCCTTTTAGCTTCGTTCCATCTGTTTTATACAATTCTTTTGACTGACAATCATACTTATTACCACCTGTGCCAAAATTTCTATATTCTAAGTACAGTGTTTTATTGGTTCCTTTTAAATTTAATTTGTATCCGACTATCTGTGAATCTCCTCTAGTCGATGCTTCCTTTAAGGTATACTGTCCATTTTGATAAATTGTTTTAACATTGTCAGATGTAAGCCACCCCTTTGCTTCTCTTTCTTTTACAGATATAAACTGTGGCACAGGTGACGTATGCTTTGCCATTGCAGACATATAATATACCGGTGAACTATTTGAGCTATTGTACAAATCCTTAAATCCTAAAATGTGCCCCATTTCATGAGTTGCCACTGCCATAGGCAAAATCACGTTTTCCCGATTATCCTTGTATAAATAATTATAAGAATTTGTCACCTGTACATAGTTTTTACTTGTAATTGTTTTTCCATCTGCATTTATTTTTACGTAATCTGCATAATCCTTATAATTCCATAAAGGGGAGGACCAACCCACAGAAATACTCTGAGTTGTATTTTTGTAAATAATGGTGATTGCATCGATTACCCCATCATTGTTTTTATCAAGTTCAGAAAAGTTGTACTTTTTTGTACCATCATAATTTGTAATCACATTGCCCGCTGATATAGCTCTGTTTATAGATTCAGACCAATCTGTTTTTAATTCGTACATACGCTCTGCTCTCTCTCCGTTGTCCCTGTAACCTTCAGGATTCTCTTCACTATACTCTGCATAGTATCCTCTTGGATGAGATAACTGCACTGAACCACCTTTATTAAACAAATACACGCTATTTATCTTAAGACTTCCCCTTGACGTAATTTCATAATAATCCGAAACATTATAATATGCACTGTTATAAGTATTATCTGTAATTTTTCTAACAGATTCCCCATTATAAGAATTATCTATAAATTCATCTTCATCTAAAAATCTTGCAAATACTATAAGATTTGTAAAATTACTTTCTTTTGTTTTACTTTCTGTATTTTCATTCGTATCATCAGCAAAAGTTACGCCACTAAAAAGCATTGTCATAACCGTAACAAACGCCATGATTATACTAAACCCTTTTTTCATAAAATCTCCTTTTCATCATTTATTCTTTTAAACCTTAATTATATATTCATTATAGCATTTATCAGATTAACTTTGTGTTCTAATTTTTTAAAAACTCCAATCCTCTTGGTGGTAAATCTTTTTTGCAATCAGTAGCAAATATATGACCTGCACTTATATAGGTTGCTCCTAGTTTTTGTGCTTCAATCGCCTCTTCCACAGAATGAACTGAAGTTCCTATTGTTTTAAATTTTGAAAGTTTCTCATAATTTTCTTTAAGTTTAAAAAGGGGCAAATGAATAGATTCACAATTTAATTTTTCTGCTACTTCGGAATAAAAATGTATTATAAGAGTGCGCGTTGCTACGCAACTATTTTCTTCTCGCACGAGTGTGCATCCCTAGTGGAACGTTATTATGTAATAAGAAGTTCTAAAGGAGTTTGTTACTACATAAAAAAAGCCCATTGAATTCTATTTTTGAGGAACCCCTCTATAAATCCAATGGGCTTTTTAATGTTTTATTTTTTTATGTTTTACTTTCAAAAAAGTTATTATAACTTTATGTATTTTGCAGACATATATCCTACTACATCTTTCTTCTTATCTTTAATTCGAACTTTGTACCAGCCTTTTGAAGTATTTCCTATAATAGTTACCTTTGTTCCACTCTTGTAAGATGAAATAATTGGATATTTCTTTCCTGCTCCTGAACGTACTCTAAGTTTGCCTTTTTTAGTTATTACTGTTCCTTTGAAAACTATTGATGTTGACTTAACGTAACCTAATTTTCCGTTGTACTTAATTAAGTACCAACTCTTTTTAATGTCAACGATAGTAACTTTTTTACCTGGAACTAAGTTACTAACAACCTTTGATGATGTACTCTTTTTCTTATACATCTTGTCCTGCACACTTACTTTAGCAGCTTTTTGCATCTTATATGGAAGTTTAGCAATAACCTTCTGGGCTACTAAAATCTTTCCACATACTTTACACTTCTTACCGCTTGTTAAGCCTGTTCTCTCTGTTGTGGCTTTTACTGCTCGAAGTTTAACTACTGTGTGGCCTTTGGCTTTTACTATCTGCTGCTTCTTAATAACGTATCCACATACTGAACATTTAGTTCCTGCTGTTAATCCACTCTTTGTACATGTGGCTTTTACTGCAGGAATGGCAACTGCCTTATGTTTCTCCACAGTTTTTACAATCTTTTCTTTACAGTCCTCATATACACAATTGTGCCAATGAGTATCTGCATCAAAATCCCACTTTGTGTCATTTACATGAATACATTTAACTACTGAAACTGCGCCATCATTTGCTTTCAAAGTTATGTCTTCGCTGTCAACATTAATTGCCTGTGTAACATTGACTCCGATAATATATGGTTTAAATTCTGCTGCCTCATTAACTGTAAAATTCAATGTTACAATAGTACCATTACCTGTATTGTTTTTAAGGCTGTTAAGATAAGCTAGATATACAAACTCTTCTTTATCTAACGTACTTGGTAACACTGTGTCTTCATTATCAAAAACTGTTCCGTTTTTTACTGATGTTAAAGTTAATGCTGTATGGTCATAAGAAACTTTAAATTTAAGTCCCCATATACCCGGGTTATTTTTTATGTCCACTATAATTGAAAACTCATTGCCTCTTTCAACTGTTTTTGATGATGCGGCAATTACGCATTCTTTTGTTTCATTTTCTGTCTGTGCAAATACAGGTACACTTACAGATATACCACTTATGCATATTACTACAATACATAACATTGCAAGTAATTTACGAATGTTTATTTTGTTAAAACTATTCATACGGAGAACCTCCTTTTCTATTACCTTCCTGTAATATTTCTATTACTTTTCACTACACTGTTCCTAATCAGCAATAGGACTAACCGTAAAGCTTCCTACCTGTGAGTATCCTGAACCACCGTATTTAGCAAATACATTAATAACATGATTGTCTTCTGTTAATTTGCTACCATCAATAATAAAGTAATTTCCATCTACTTCTACACACGGATCACTGTTAGTACCACTACTTGATGTTGAATAAGTTAAGCCTGACACCTTATCGTTATTTCCGTATGTGGTAATTCTGACTTTTATCTTTCCGTTCTTAGTTACCTCATAATTTCCAGGTGCATAATTTACAGCCGGATAACTACCAAGTCCCCAAGTGTATTTCAATGTGTTTGCCCAATATTCTTTGTATCTGTCTTTAATAGACTTAACGTTACCTGTAATATCAGTTACTCTTGTTGTAACCCATACATGCTGACCAACCATTCTGCCACTTGATTCCATATGTATCTGTGTTGGATATGTAGCATATTTTGTTGTTGAGCCACTTCTTGTCTTTGTATCCATATTTATTGAGAATGAAGAGCTTGTTCCATTAGCCCATGATACAGTGTTATTTAATTTCTGTGAGCCACCAACTGAATCTCTACAGTCAACGTAAACATTGTAATATGAACAATTCAAGTCATAAGGTTTAATTATTAAAACGCTCTCATATAAATGTTCAAACTTCAAATAGTATTGATCTGCCGGACGTGTTATTACAACATCGTATACTCCAATATCTGATGGTAAGTCATTTTCATATTCGTCCTTACTTTGGGATTTGTACTTAATTGTAAAGCTGTCTTCGCTAAATGTTTCTCCCTCGTTAAGGTCTTCCTCTCCCGGTAAATTAAAGCTGTAATCTGCAATCCTCTGAATAAATGAATCAAAGAAATATGACTGTTGTGTAAATGTAAATGTTTCAGCAGGTATAGCTTTTAATTTTCTCCAGTGAGCATATAATGTTACATTTGATGTAATTAAAACTTTATCGTCAGATGTAATCTGTTCTCCGCCTTCTAATTCCATGTACCAACCAAGGAAAGCATAACCGTCTCTAACAAGTTCAGGGATTTCTCCATAAGTTTCTTTGTATGTTACTTTCTTCTTATTATTCTCTAACTCATTTCCACCATTAACATTAAATGTAATTGTGTATACAGCCGGTTTCCATTTTGCATAAAGTGTTATGTCTTCTGTTGGAACTCTGTTAGATGTAAATGGCTTCTCGCATTGTTCATCTGTACACCAACCATCAAAAACATAGCCTCTCTTAACCGGTATTTCAAGAGTTGGAAGAACCGTTGTTTCCTTTCTTGTTATAGGATCAATTGTATTACCACCTCTTGTATCAAAAGTAATTGTTACAAGCTTCTTAACAACATTCTTGCATTCAATGTAATATGTTGTTGGTGATGATATTTTATCTACTTCGGGTGTTATGCCTATAATGTCTGTATTATTTTCTTCAGCTACCTGTAAGTAATCATAATCAGGAATTGTTCCTCTCTTAACTTTAACAACTGTATTTTCTACATCAATTCCGTTAAATACAAATGTTGCTGTTGTACTGTCGTCTACATAATTTGCTTTTGCTTTAACACCATTTGACAAGGCTTTTGCGATTTTACTGTTAATTGGTTGTGTTAAATCAATAACCTCATCAGTTCCATTTACATCTATGGTTGCTGTTGTTGTAACTCCTGCAAATTTGTTGTAGGCACCCCTTCTGTTAGAACCTGTTGATTCTAAGTCTGAGAAATCAAATCTTTCGCCATATTTTGCGTAGAATGTCTGACTTCTTGTTGTTCCGTTTGCATTTTCAATACCTGTTACTGTAATTGTATATGTTTTGTAATCCACATAGTAATCGTAAGTTGTATTGTCTACAAGGGTTACATTCTCGGTTTTCTGACCATTATAGCCTTCTGTTAAAGTATATTTATAGTCATTCCAGTTAAGTATTTCCTTTAATTCTTCCTCTGTTGGTAAATTAAATTCTTCGTTCTTTAAAACTTTTTTGTTCCATACAGTCTTATAACCGTCTTTGTCATTACCTACTCGAACAGATGCTGTATAGTATTCACTTAACTCTTCTGTTGTAAGGTTTGTCCATACTACCGGAACTGTTACAGTCATGTCGTATTGACTGAATGCAACCTTACTATGTAAATAAGTAATTGTCATTTCACCTGACATATAACGTGTATTCTCAGGAACATTAACATTTATTTTTCCTGTTTTATTGTCTACACTAAAGTTTCTGTTTGTAAATCTAATGTTATAATTTGAAGTTGGAAGCGACTCTACTCCCTGAATACCTGTGCTAAGTTCCACATATTTAAGTGCTAATACGTTCTTTGGCACATCCATTGTGATTCCGTTAGTTCTGTCTCCGTCTTCGTCTCTTACAACTATTACTTCATCGTCACTAGGTTCATACGCTGTATTGTAATAAAATACATTTCGCCCTGCCTTCAGCAGTGGTATTTCCTCATCTACAAAATCATTACTATAACTAAAAAGATTTCCAATTGCATTTGCTTCAAAACTCATCATAAAATATAGACCAAACTCTATACTAAGTGCACCTGCCATTCGCTCCTTACTTACTGTATTGCTTGTATTTGCCGGACGATACTTGGAATATTCATATATAAAGAAACCATACAGCTTAACATATGGTCCAAGTTCTGCGGCAACACCCACAGAGGCGAATTTACCACTACCAATACCTGCATAAAGTTTAGCTCTAATACCTGCCTTTAATCCAATCTTACCCATTACATAAAATTGGAAGTCAAAATGCTCATCTAACAAATCCATTGTGGAAGAGCCAGCCTCCGGTTTAAATAAACCTACCTTAAACCAGAAACTATATCTCTTCCCTACTTCGTATTCTAAATTAGAACCAATGGCTATATTCATGTCTGTTCTAACAACGAAATTTACCTGTGTACCAATAACTACACCAAAATAGCAAACTTCTGTGGAACAGATTTCCTTATTAACTAATGTTACCCAGTCTGTTTCCTTCTGGAGTGTTTCTGAGCATTTATCCATCAGTGCCTGCATTCCATCTAAGAATTCTGTGCCAAGTTCTGTTTCAGTGCTTAAATCCATAACATCTAAAATATCACTTGCAACATTTGATTTTTCAAATGCCTTGCACATTTCATTCCATTCCTCTTCATCGGTACCGTTCATTTCCATTACCTGCCAAAGAGCTTCTAAATCTTCTTTATAGCCTTTTATTTGTTCTGCTGTATCATTTGCCTGTTCTATCTTTGCCTGAACTTCTTCAATCTTGTCCATAACATCTTTTACGGAACTAAGACCTGCTTTAAGTCCATCCGGCAAATTAGATAAACCGATTGCTTCTGATGGGTCTTCTGCAATAGCTTTAAACTGTTCCCAAAGAGACTGTTCCTCTTCTGCCACAGTGTAAATATTTGCATTAAATGAAAATGCAGTAAAGTTCTTTACATCCATAGTTGTATTTACACTAATACCAACCGGTATAGGAATAAAAAGAATCTCTTTTGTAACAATGCTACCTTTTACTCTTGGCACTAATTCACATTCCTCTACAAATGTTGCAGAAAGGTCAATATTTACTGTGCCATCATCAACTTCTGCTTCGAATTCTGCTTCAACTCCAACTGCAAGCTGGATACCATTATTAAAATGAAGCTGTTCGCCTTTATTTATAACTTCAACAGTAAGTTTTACATCATCTGTTAGTTCAAAGCTTTTACCTATATTCATTTTCTTAAGTTTTTGCTTTGAAATTTTGTTTCCCTTTGAATCTCTTACAACAACATTTTGAACACTTACATTATCCTTAAAATCATCTGTCTTTGTTACCATATCAAAAAGTGTGTCTGCTGCTGCTTCTCCAAAATCACTTTTTTCTATCTGTTGTGTTAAAACATTTTCTAACTTCTTACTTTCTTCATCGCTTATAATGTCGCTACCTGAAAGTGAAATTTCAGAATAGAGGTCCATACTTTCCTCAATGTCCGATTTAGTTACTTCCTTATATGTAATTAATTTTGTAGTTTTGTTGTAATCCGTAATCTCGCCATAATAAACGTCTTTTCCTGATTGAATCTCATCAGTTGAAACATATAATGTAACAAAATCACCAACTCCAATAGAGTCTACTGCATTTTCGTATGTTCCGTCCTCGCCCATCATGTTTGCGTACATGTCTAAATCCAACTCATCAAAACTGATTGTACCTGTTTCCTCAGTTGGTAGCTCCTGTACTGTTAATGGAAAGTTGTCAGGCATGTTGTATATTTCAAGCTGGTCATTTTCATCAAGTGGCGCAAAGGTTACTTTGTTTCCATCTGTAGCAGCCACCTTAACATATACAGCCGGATCTAAAAGTTCAGCGCCCTTATCTGCATCTCTTTCAGTAGGTTTTATGCCAACATAAACACAAAGAATATCGTCTTTTTTAAGTTTTGATGCATTGTCATATTCAAAACTACCGCCTCTTTCATTTATCTGGTCTGAAGTTAATACATCATAACTTTCTCCGTCAACAGAATATGAAATTTCATCTGTATCCTTTATGTATACTACGTCATCATTCATTTCAAGGTTTTCAACTTCCTGCATGGCTATTGAAAATGATGCCGTTCTTATTGTTTCTTCTTTGCCATCAAATACCCAACCGTCGGAGAGATTTAATTCATAAGAACAACCTTCGTTAAAACCTTGTGGTGCGCTTACTGTGTATACACCGTCGCCGTCAGTATCTTCAACCTTTAATTCAACATTGTCTGAACCATCTTTTACAACAAGAGTTGCTGCATCTTTTGCAGCCACATCGCCTGATGTTTTTTTAATGTTAAATGTTATGTCCTTTGGCTGGTCCATCTGTGCAAAAGAAGTAATGTTTAATTCTTCCTTACCACCCATTTCCTGATACTTGGCATATACATTCATGTTTTCAGTTACTGCATCTTCTGAATAAAATGGAACTGTGCATTCCTTATCAGTGTAGTAACCTATTAAAATAGCATTATCTTTTGTGTATTTATCCTTGGAAGGTAGTTCCCCTAACGGATAATCCTTTTCTGCAGGTAATGTTTCTATTAATCGGTCTCCATCGTAAAAAGACACTGTGAGCAATTCAGCTCCTAAATGAACATCCCACTCTGCAAAATATTTTTTCAGAATTAGGAAGTCCTTCAAATCTACCTTCTGATCTGCATTAATATCTGCATTGGCAAATACAACTCCCTCTGTCTCCTGCTCAGAGATATATTCTTTTAACAATAATAAATCGCGTAAATCAATTACCTTATCACCATTAACATCTCCGTACATATTACCGCTGGTTTTTGCGTATGTTTGTGCCGGTACCTGGGAGACAGTGAGCGCAATTGCTAAAAGTAAGGTTAATAATCTTTTTTTCATTGTTTCTCTCTCCTTTTTCTTACTAGTACAAAGGCAATTCCAGCGATAACAACTGCTGCTATGACTACCACAACAATTATACCGTTCTCCTGTCTTGCCCCATTAACAGTTTCTTTTTTGTTTGCTTTGCTGTTTTCTCCCCCTTTGTTCTTATTTACAATCTTCTTCGACGCATCCGTCTTTACAATAAAATTTGTGTTGTACGTTTTCTGTCCTTTTTGTACGGTAACTTTGTACTTGCCGTCTTTTAAAGTGTTTAAATACTTCTCAGAAATTTCTACATTTCCATCTGAATCAACGGTGTAATTGTCCTTATCAACTTTCTTATTATTTACTACAACTTTTTTGACTTTTCCCTTTGATTCTTTTGAGCCTTTTGATTCCTTTGAACTGTTTGTTCCTGTTGGTATTTTGATGTTTTCACTCTTTGACTTGTCGAACACTATGTCATTTTTCTTAACTTCATAATAAACAGTAACATTGCCGTCCTCTGTGTCCATATCAACAACGTTTCCTTTGGCGTCTATAGCCTGCACCAAAGTTACCTTGATTGGATAATCGCCTTCTAACGCATAGTCTGCAATTTTGAAATTAAGTCTTACTACCGTCCCACTGTTTTCTATATTCTTAACACTATTTGAACTTGCTAAAAAAACATATTCATCTTTGTCCAGCTTTTCCGGTTCAGTTATGTCACCCTTTGAGAACACTTCCCCGTTCTGTACTGATTTTAACTTTAAAGCTGAATGGTTGTATCCCACTTTAAACTTCAGTGCCCAAATTCCGGTGTTTCCTTTCAAATCAATATCTACAACTGCCTTGTCCTTCTCCGTTACTGTTAATGATGCTTCAAGCACTGCTCCGCCACTGGCATATATTATATTATTTCCAAAGCCAACGCATAAAAACATAAACAGCGTAAGTAAAATTAATCGTAATTTCTTCAAATTATCACCTACCTAACCCCTTATTCAATTTTTTGCGATTACTTATTTAATATAACTGCTATTAAATAAAAATCTTTTTTTGATACCATGCATCTCTGCTTTTTTATTATTTTCCGACTCTCAAATATAGGTAATATTTTACTATATTTTGTATGCGTTGCCTATAGAAGCGTCCTATATTGTATGATTTTTTTACATAAATTAATTATGTTAAGTTGTTGAAACATTTTTATACAAGTGGCACATATAAAGCAGCCTTCACTCAGATTTACCTATTACAAAAAAGAAGAACTCACTCCACATGAATTCTTCTTTTTTCATTTTTATTAAATTAATAATTGTTTCATTGTTATCTCCCTTCCAATCAATTATTCTACCCATAAATATATCCAACCTAGAGCCATTTAATAAAGTAAATGCCGAAAATCCGCATAAATACAGGCTTTCGGCATTTTAATCCATTATTCAAACTCCTACTCGTAAAAATTTACTCCTTTATAAAGCAGGATATTTATTGTATTTAACAGTTCATTTCTGTACTGCTTTAGTATTTTTGCATATAGTCTAAGACGAAAATATTGTAATTTTATTGTCACGAGTCAATACCGTTGTAGTCGTTCTTGCATGTATGACAAACTTGAATTTCTATTTGTGTTGCCATGTCATTACATAATCTTTTTCTCCGGTAGCCTCATCTAAGCCACTATGCTGAATCTCAAATCCTTCTCTCTTATAAAAAGATATTGCCCGTGCGTTCTTTTGGTATACGTTCAAGTACAACTTATTCCTTTTATCCTTTGCATAATTCAGCAGAATTTTACCTATACCCTGCGATTGCATTTCACCAGAAACAAAAATGCCCTCAACATATTCATCATTTAACCCTA